>Ga0268266_10000201_pt1 | contig 104232 bp, 102 predicted proteins | sample KBSS13metaG_FD_190356 | JGI IMG/M metagenome (GOLD analysis project Ga0268266, IMG submission 190356) | Switchgrass rhizosphere microbial communities from Kellogg Biological Station, Michigan, USA - KBS S1-3 metaG (SPAdes) (version 2) | ecosystem: Host-associated > Plants > Roots >...
CACCGAGACGTTCGGTGTCGGCACGCGGATCGAGGAGCCGTCGAGCTTGCCCTTGAGCTCGGGAATGACGAGGCCGATGGCCTTGGCGGCCCCGGTCGAGGTCGGGATCGAATTGATCGCCGCGCCACGCGCCCGGTAGAGGTCCTTGTGCATCGTGTCGAGCGTCGGCTGGTCGCCGGTATAGGAGTGGATCGTCGTCATGAAGCCGTGCTTGATGCCGACGAGATCCTGCAAGACCTTGGCGACGGGCGCGAGGCAGTTTGTCGTGCACGAGCCGTTGGAAATGACGATGTGGTCCTTGGTGAGCCCCCTATCGTTGACGCCCATCACCACCGTGTAATCGGCGCCGTCGGCAGGCGCCGAAACGATGACGCGCTTGGCGCCGGCCGTCAGATGCGCCGAGGCCTTTTCCTTGGTGGTGAAGATGCCCGTGCATTCGAGCACGATATCGACGCCCATATCCTTGTGCGGAAGTTCGGCCGGGTTCTTCACCGCCGTCATCTTGAACGTCTGGCCACCGGCCGAGATCGTATCGCCCACAACCTTCACTTCATGGGGGAAGCGGCCATGCACGCTGTCGAACCGCAACAGGTGTGCATTGGTCTCCACCGGCCCGAGGTCGTTGGCCGCGACGACTTCGATATCGGTGCGGCCGGATTCGACGATCGCGCGAAGGATATTGCGGCCAATACGGCCAAAACCATTGATTGCGACGCGAACGGCCATGAACTGCTCCAGTGAATACGAATTGAGAGAGAGGGTAGGCGGGAAGGCGAGGCTTCTTACAACTGCGCCTTCACGGCTTCAACTACGGCTTTCGGCGTGATGTTGAAGTGCTCATAGAGCGCTTCAATCGGGGCCGAGGCACCGAACGAGTGCATGCCGACGAACCGGCCGTTGTCGCCAAGGAAGCGGTCCCAGCTCTGGCGCACACCGGCTTCGACGGCAACGCGGGCGCGCGGCTTGCCAAAAATCTCGGCGCGGTAGGCATCCGGCTGCGCCCAGAACAGCTCCATCGAGGGCACCGACACAACCTTGGCAGCGATGCCTTCGGCGGCCAGCAGCTTTTGGCCCTCGACGGCAATCGTGACTTCCGAGCCTGTGGCGAAGATCACCACGTCAGCGTTCTTGTTGCCGGCGATGACATAAGCGCCCTTGGCCGAGAGGTTTTCCTTCACATACTCGGTACGCAGAGCCGGCAGGTTTTGGCGGCTGAGGGCGAGAAGGGACGGATTCTCTTTGTGCTGGATGGCGATGTCCCAGCACTCGAGGGTTTCGGTCGCATCCGCCGGGCGAAGCACGAGCAGGTCCGGGATAGTGCGCAGCGATGAGAGGTGTTCGACGGGCTGATGCGTCGGGCCGTCTTCGCCAAGACCGATCGAGTCATGCGTCATCACATAAATGACGCGCTGCTTCATCAGGGCCGAGAGGCGGATCGCCGGACGCGCATAGTCCGAAAAAGTCAGGAAGGTACCGCCATAGGGGAGCAGCCCGACATGCAGCGCAATGCCGTTCATCGTCGCGCCCATCGCATGCTCGCGCACGCCGTAGCGCAGGTAACGGCCGGCAAAATCGCCCGGCAGGATCGGCTTCATCTGGCTCGTCTGCGTCAGGTTCGAACCGGTGAGATCGGCAGAACCGCCCAGCGTACCCGGCAGCGCCCCATTGATGACTTCGAGCGCGTTCTGGCTCGCCTTGCGGCTGGCGATCTTCGGCTTGTCAGCGGCGATTTTCTGCTTCAACGCATCGATCGCGCCCGCATAGGCTGGCGTCACTTCCAGCTTCTGGCGCCGCTCGAATTCGTTCTTCCTGTCGGATTTGCCGAGCCGCGCCAGCCATTCGGCCCGCGCCGGTGCGCCACGCTGTCCGGCCGCACGCCAGGTGTCGATAATCTGGTTCGGCACGACGAACGCCGGGTAGGTGATGCCGAGCGCCTTCTTCGCGCCCGCAAGTTCTTCGGCGCCAAGCGGCGAACCATGGGCCTTCGAAGTGCCCGATTTGGTCGGCGCGCCAAAACCGATCGTGGTCCGCGCCGCGATCATCGTCGGGCGGGTCGATTGCTTGGCGGCGAGCAACGCCTCCTCGACCGCCTTCTGGTCGTGGCCGTCGACGCTGATCGTATGCCACCCGGCAGAGCGGAAACGATCGTGCTGGTCGGTTGAATCCTCATCGTCGAGGTCACCATCGAGGGTGACATGGTTGTCGTCCCAGATGAGCGTCAGCTTGTTCAGCTTGAGATGCCCTGCGAGCGCGATCGCTTCCTGCGAGATGCCTTCCATCAGGCAGCCGTCGCCGCACAGCACCCAGGTATGGTGATCGACGATGTCCTTGCCGAACTCGGCGCGGAGATGTGCTTCGGCGATCGCCATGCCGACGCCATTGGCGATGCCCTGCCCGAGCGGGCCGGTGGTCGCCTCGACGCCCGCCGCAAAGCCATGTTCCGGATGGCCCGGCGTCTTCGAATTGAGCTGCCGGAAATTCTGGATCTGGTCGATCGTCATGTCCTCGTAGCCGAGGAGATAGAGCGAGGAATAAAGCAGCATCGAGCCATGGCCCGCGCTCAGCACGAAGCGGTCGCGATCCGGCCAGTGCGGATCGGCGGGATCGAACTTCATGACCTTGGTAAACAGCGCGACCGCGATGTCGGCGGCGCCCATCGGCAGGCCCGGATGGCCCGAATTGGCTTTTTCCACCGCATCCATCGAGAGAGAGCGGATGGCGTTGGCCATATCATTTGCGGTGGGCTGATCTGTCATGGAAGGGCTCGGAGGTTGTTGGTTTTGAAGACCGAAGTGGCCGGATTCCTAGGCTTTTGGAGCGAACTCCGAAGGCAATTTGGAGGCATAACAGGTTGCCATGGCCTGTCAATGACAGCTCCCGGCGGCTTGAACGCGGCTCACCCCGGCCTAACGTTCGGTTGCGGTGATCGGGCCAAGGACTATGATGCATGCAAGTTGATTCAATGCCGGGCGGACGGGTTTGGCCGACACCAGTGACGACGATGGATTTGCCGGAGCCGCCTCGCGCTTCGACCGGGCGATCACCCGGCTCGAAGCGAGCGTCAGGGCGCTTAACGGCCGCGTCCGCGCCCATGCCCGCATCGAAATGGATACGCAACGTCTGGTCGGCGAGCGGGCCCGGCTCGCCGCGGATCTCGACAAGGCCAATATCCGCAACCGCCGGCTCGATGACAGCGCGCACGAGGTCTCGCGCCGGCTGGTCGACGCCATGGAGACGGTACGGCAGGTCCTCGCTAAATAGAGCCACAATCCAAGGACGATAGTAACGGAGGAGGCGGAGCAAAGCTCCGAAAGTCCGCGATGCCCGAGGTAAACGTCGAAATCAATGGACGAAAATACCGCATGGCCTGCGAGGAGGGTCAGGAACCGCATCTGCAGATGCTGGCCGATGCCTTCAACCGCAAGATCGACAGCCTCAAGGGCAATTTCGGCGAGATCGGCGACAATCGCCTGACGGTAATGGCCGGCATCGCCGCGCTCGACGAGTTGGAGGAAGCTCAGCAGCAGATCGCCAAGCTCAAGCAGGACGTCGCCGACCTGACCCGCGCCGGTCAGGAAATGGCCGCCGAAACCGAAGAGATCGAACAGAAATTCTCCCGCCTGATGTCCGAGGCGGCGCGCAAAATCGAGTCCATCGCCACCGCCATCGACGAAACCGGCGCCGCGCCGGCAAGTTAATGCCGCTCGGACTGGCGCATGGAAAAGTCGTGCTGGCGGATAGCGATCCGGAATGGGCCGCGCTGTACCAGGCGGAAGCGGCGCGGCTACTGCCAGCCATCGGCCCATTGATCGTCGACATCCAGCACTACGGCGGCACGTCGATTCCCGGCATCAAGGCCAAGCCTATCATCGACATCGTCGTCGGCCTCCAACGCTTCGACGACGGGCTATTGCTGGTCGAGCCGCTGGCGGCCCTCGGCTATGATTATGTCGGCGTCGACATAGTGCCCAACGATCATCTCTTCGGCAAAGGCGTCGTCCGCACCCACCTGCTCCATGCGGTGGAGCACGACGGCCATCACTGGCAGCGCAGCCTGAGATTCCGCGACAGGCTGAGAGCCGACCCTGCTCTTGCGGCCGACTACGAACGGCTGAAAGTGGAACTCGCAGCGCGCTATCCAAACAGCCGGGCCGAGTACACCGCCGCCAAAGCTGCCTTTATCGATCCGATTGCCGATGGGTGATCCTGTCGCCTCGCGCAAATCCGCAACACATGGCTGCGTCGTTAACAAAAATTAACTTTGTAATTTGACGCCGGCGAAAACTTGCCCGCACACTCCCCCTCGCCGGACGCTTTGGACCGGTAATGCAATGTGCCCGGGGGGGAAAATTGCACGGAATTCTGCGTGCCGCAGCGGTTGCGGTATTGGTGCTATGGCCAAGTTTTGCCTCGGCGGCGATCATCGGCCCTACCGACGATTGGAAACCGCTGGCGCACGGCGCCCGCGACCTCGGCATCAGCGAGGAGATGGTCAAGCGTATCATGGCCGCCGGCGTCGAGCTTTCGTGCCCCGGCACTGTCCACGTCAATGACGGCGTGCTGAACGGCTGGTTCCTCGGCGATACGTCCAGTTTTTACACCAACGCCCACGGCGTCATCGATATCGGCCGCATCGACCACAAAGCCAATTTCATCGAGCCGCTCGACCAGTGCACGGTCAAATCCTATCGCGATCTGACGGCGAAGGGCCCGAACGCTACCGGCTACCCGCTGGCCATTCCGCAGGACCGCAAGCAGCTACAGCTCGCAACCTTCACGCCGCAGAGCGCACCGCCCAATGACGACCGCGCCAAGCTCAATCTCCTGCGTCCGGTCCCCGGAGCGAGGGCTCTGCCCCTCCCCGACATGGCCGGCATCAATCTCACGGTCGGGCAGGAGGTCATACTCGTCTCGATGACGCCCCCCCTGATGCGGGTGCCCGAGATTCAGTCCTGCCACATCAAATCAATCAAGCTGAGGAGCATGCGGCCGGGGCTGATGTTCACTGATTGCGACAACCACCCCGGCAATTCCGCGGGGCTCTATTTCATGCGCGATCTGGCAAGACCCGACATGCTGCTGCCGATCGCGCTGCACGAGGGCTGCCACGAAAAGCGCGGCGACTATCAGGCCTGGGATCAGGAAGACAACACGGCCGTCGGCATCATGCTGCAGGACAACTTCTTCACCCTGCAGGCGAGATCCTAGCCCGGAGGCGAACGCCTAGCGGCCGTTCGCCATCCACTTGGCATAGCCGGGATTGACGGCAACGATCTGAGCCGAGGCCAGCGGCAAGGCCCCCTGCGCCTCGCTCGATTTGGCCACCCATTGCTGCCCGATGAGCACGCTGGCGATGATGAGAGCGGAGCAAATGAAGCTGCGCATTTCGGCTGGTCCCTGGAATATTTTTCGAAATTCGACGGCAGCGGCAAAAACCACGCGCCATCACGAATGCTTTGCACGCAAACGCGTGAATGGCATGTGAATGAAGCGTGGCTTTTTCGTGAGCCCGCCCCAACTATCGCGATGTGGTTAAGCGAGTGTCACCCGTTTGCCTCGTCGCACCCGCAAGGCATCTTTTGGCTACGATCGGCCAAGCGTCATCAAGCCGCAGGTACTTTGACAATCTTTGCCAAAATCGATACCATCATCTCTACATTGCGGAGGCCTGATCATGGCAACGATGAACATCTCTCTTCCCGACCAGATGAAGGCCTGGGTCGAATCGCGAAGCGAAGACGGCCGCTACAGCAACGCCAGCGACTACGTCCGCGACCTCATCCGCCGCGATCAGCAGCGGGCGGACGCGGTCGAGGAACTGCAAAAGATCGTTGACGACGCATTGGCCAGCGGCCTTAGCGAACTGACGCCAGACGAGGTTTTCGCGCAGGCTCGCGCCCGCGCCGCAGCAGCCGTGAAGTAAGGTGGCGCTACACCTATCTCAGGACGCCCGGCAGGACCTCGACCAGATTTATTCATACGGCGCGCGGCAATTTGGCGCCCGGGCGGCGGATACATATGCCGAAGGCTTGCTCGCGACCTTCGCTGCGATCGCAGCAAATCCCCGGCTTGTGCGTGAGCGCACAGAAGTAAAGCCGCCGGTCTATCTATACCCGTTCCGGGCACATCACATCGTCTATGCGATCCACGGCCGCGACATCCTTGTCCTCCGCGTCCTCGGCCATCGTCAGGATTGGTTGAATCTTCTCTGAAGCGGTTTGCGTCACCCAGCCAAACGACCTATATCCAGCGTGCTGCCCGGTGCGTGAGGACGTCTTTATCCCCGGGGCCTTACGATCCTTAAGGGAGCTGTCCCTGACCAGACCCCTGGGTTTGGACACACGGCGCCCACCTACGTAAAGTAGGTTCCCGGGATCGCATGTCCCACGGCCGTGGCGGCACCTGATTTCTCGATGGGCTGGCCGGCAAGGGTAGACACCGGTTTCGCGTTGGATAACGATGCAACGCGAACGAGGCCGCTCCAGATTGCCTATGGTTGACGCCGACATTGAGGAAGCCAAGGCCGCGCTGCGCATCAAGGCGCGCGCCCGGCGCGCAGCGCTTGCCGATGCCGCCAAGGGTGATGCGGCGAACGCTGCGGCCAACGTCTTCCTCGATGGCGTGCCGCTGAATCCCTCCGATATCGTTGCCGCCTATTGGCCGATCCGCGAAGAGCTGGACGTAAAACCCTTGCTGACCCGGCTGATGGATAGCCTTCAACCGGTCTGCCTGCCGGTCGTCGTCGGACCTGAAGAGCCGCTCGATATGCGCCTATGGGAGCAGGGCGCGCCGCTTTATCCTTGCGGCTTCGGCACCCTGGCCCCCTCCGAAATCGCGCCCCGTGTCGAACCCGATGTCGTCATCGTACCGCTGCTCGCCTTCGACGCCACTGGCACCCGCCTCGGCTATGGCGGCGGCTACTATGACCGGACGCTAGCGCGGATGAAGAACCGGCCGCGCCTCATCGGCTTCGCCTTCGCCGGGCAGGAATTTTCGACCATCCCCCGCGAACCGCACGATATGCCCCTCGACGCCGTGGTGACCGAAATCGGCATCCGGCACTTTGCCCCTCTGGATACAGCCGCATGAGATTGTTGTTTCTCGGCGACGTCGTCGGCCGCGCTGGCCGTGACGCCATTGCCGACCGCCTGCCGGGCCTGATCGCCCAATACAAATTCGACTGCGTGATCATCAACGGCGAAAATGCCAGCCATGGCCGCGGCCTCGCCGAACCGCACTTTCAGGGCCTCAAAGCCGCCGGTGCCGATGTGGTGACACTTGGCGACCACGCCTTCGACCAGCGCGACACGCTGACCTATATCGGCCGCGAACCGACGCTCGTCCGTCCCATCAATATGTCGCGCGAAGCACCGGGCCGCGGCGCGACCCTCGTTGAAACGCGCGGCGGTTTTCGCGTGCTTGTCGTCAACGCCCTCGGCCGCGTCTTCATGGGGCCGGCGGACGATCCGTTCCGTGCAGTGGAAGCGGCCGTTGCCGCCTGCCCGCTCGGCGAACAGGCCGACGCCATCGTCGTCGACTTCCACACGGAAGCGACATCCGAAATCCAGGGTATGGGCTATTTCCTCGACGGCAAGGTGAGCCTCGTCGTCGGCACCCACACCCATATCCCCACTGCCGATGCCCGCATCCTCAAGGGCGGCACGGCGCTGATGGCCGACGCTGGCATGTGCGGCGATTTCGACTCGATCATCGGTGTCGACCCCGATGAGCCGCTGAACCGTTTCCTCACCGGCATATCCAACGGCCGCTTCACGCCGGCCGAGGGCGAGGCGACGCTCTGCGGCATCGCCATCGAGACCGATACCAAAACCGGCCTTGTCGCCAAACTCTACCCCATCCGCATCGGCGGCGTATTGGCGCAGGCGTTGCCGGAGTTCTAATCGCGCCCCGCTTCACAATTGAGCGCGCCCCAACTATAAGGCGCCACCGAAATCAATCCGCCTCAGGGGAGTGTCCGCATGGCCGGCCATTCGCACGCCAAAAATATCATGTTCCGCAAGGGCAAGAGCGACGCCGCGCGCTCGAAGGTTTTCTCCAAGCTTGCGCGCGAAATCACCGTCGCCGCCAAGCTCGGCATGCCGGACCCGGCTTTCAATTCCCGCCTGCGTCTCGCGGTGACCAACGCCCGCGCCCAGTCGATGCCGCGCGACAACATCGAACGCGCCATCAAGAAGGCCAGCGGCAGCGACGGCGAGAATTATGAATCGATCCGCTATGAGGGCTATGGCCCGGGCGGCGTTGCCGTCATCGTCGAAGCGCTGACAGACAATCGCAACCGCACTGCCTCCAACGTCCGCTCGACCTTCTCCAAGAACGGCGGCGCGCTCGGGGAAACCAACTCGGTCGGCTTCATGTTCGATCGGATCGGCGAAATTGAATATCCGGTTACCGCCGGATCGGCCGATAAGGTCATGGAGGCCGCCATCGAAGCGGGCGCCGACGATGTCGAGAGCGATGAAGACGGCCACTGGATCTACACGAGCTTCGAAAATCTCAGCGAGGCCGCGGCCGCCCTTGAAAAGGCGCTTGGCGAGCCGGAATCGGTCAAAACCATCTGGCGGCCGCAAAACACCGTGCCGGTCGACGCCGAAAAAGGCGCGACCCTGATCAAACTCATCGGCATCCTCGAAGACGACGACGACGTGCAGAACGTCTATTCGAATTTTGAGATGAGCGATGAGGATATGGCCAAGCTCGAGGCCTAACTCCCCATCCGGCTACCTTGCCTCGCTCGTCCGCTCATGCGCTAATCGTACGCAGGGGAGGGACTAATGGGCAAGGGCAGGCTTGAAGCGTTCAGCGACGGCGTTATGGCCGTCATCATCACCATCATGGTGCTGGAACTGCACGCGCCGCATTCGCCTGACTTCTCCGCGCTAGTGGAGGAGCTGCCAGCCTTTCTCGCCTATGTGCTGAGCTTCGTCTTCATCGGCATCTACTGGAACAATCATCACCATATGTTCCAGGCGACCGAGCACGTGAACGGCGCGATCCTCTGGGCCAACAATTTCCTGCTGTTCTGGCTGTCGCTGGTGCCATTCACCACCGACTGGATGGGCGAGAACCACTTCGCCACGATTCCGGTCGCCGTATACGGCGTCGTCCTGCTGATGTGCGGCATCGCCTACTACATCGTGCAGACGCTGATTATTCGTTTGCAGGGGTCGGACTCGAAGCTCAGAGAAGTCGTCGGCGGCGACTGGAAGGGCAAGCTTTCGCCGATCCTCTATCTGGCAGCGATCGGGCTGGCCTTTGTCACACCTATCCTTGCGGAATTGCTCTATGCGGCGGTGGCGCTGATGTGGCTGATCCCCGACCGGCGCATCGAGCGCCGGCTTGCGGAAGAAGGCGGCGAAGCCGAGTAGTCACGCGGCTGCCTTCGGCGTGTCCTCGCCCATCGCCGCCAGCATGACGCGGTTCCGGCCCATTTCCTTGGCCTGATAAAGTCGCCGGTCTGCGGTGTGGTAGAGATCGACGAACGGAACCCATCCATCGAATGTGGCGCCGCCGACGCTGACCGAAAGGTTACGCTTCACGCCACCGGGCAAGAACTCCGCATCGTTGATGGCCTGCCTGATGCGCTCTGCCGCGCTTTCCGCGCGCCGCCGCGTCGTACCTGGGAGGAACACACCGAACTCTTCGCCACCCATCCGCCCAACGAGGTCGACGCTCCTGAGCGTACTTTTGATGGTCTGGGCAATGAGTTTGAGCGCGTCGTCGCCGCGATCGTGCCCAAAGGCATCGTTGATGCGTTTGAAATAGTCGACGTCGATCACGAGGAGCGCGCCGGCATCGCTGCGTTCCTGCTCCTTCACCTGCGCCAGATAGGCGTCGACCAGCGTTGTAAAGGCGCCCCGGTTGAGCACCGAGGTCAGGCTGTCGGTCGAGGCATGAATGGCAAGGTCGTGGTGCGCGATGGCAAGCTCGCGCAGCTTGCTGGAGAAGAAATAGAGCAGCGGCGCGCCAACGGCCAAGGGCACCACCAGGTCCGTGATGATCGAACGAACGCGCTGACCTTCATCGAATGAGGCGAAATTCAGCGAATCGAAGCCAAGCGCCACGGCCATCACGCCGAGCGTGCCGCACACCGTCCACAACACCACGCGGACCCGGCCGCGGGCAGAAAAATCGAGACGTTCCAGCACGAACTGTCGACCTTTGCCGGCCACACTCTTCCCATGTTAGTTGAGAGTACTTGCGAAGATATTGACGAGCTTCCCGGCATTTTAGCCCGTCCGGCTGTCGCAAGGCCTTTGCAAAGCGGGCGTATTCTGTGAGTCGATCACCCGCAGGCCCTCGGCCCGGCGCTCCCGAAGCGCGATCCTCAAGACCGTAAATTGATCGCTTAAGCCAGTGCATTCGGCGAGGCCGACGCGGTTCCGCTGTTCGAATGCGCGGCCGCCCAAACGGGCGTGTTCAGCAGAGGTGGTCACCACTTTTGCGGTTCGAACACGCGACCGCTCAAACGGAGCATCCGATGCGCAATATCGAACGCCTGCTCACCATCCTCTGCCTCGGCGGCAGTGTCCTGGCCGGTGGTGCTCACCTGCTGCAATGGCTGCTGGTGACCCCGCTCTGCTTCGCCGGGCTGACGATGGCCGAAGACTACGCCGTCCGCCAGCAGATCGGCATCCGCACCTGGCCCAGCGAGGGCTACGCCCGCTTCCTCTTCGGCACCAACCTCTTCCGCGCCGTCCGCAACACCCTGCTCAGCACCGGAATTTTCGTCGCCGCGGCGGGGGTAACGTCGCTGCTTTAGCTAGTAGTACGCCTCCGCCATGCCATCGCCGGCCTTGTGTCATGTCGGCCACACCGCCGCTGAAGCAGCCTCGCCTCCTCCGATCGCAGGAGGCCGCGGTCAGCCAGCCCATCTACCGTCTCCCCAAGACCACTCGACCTTGGGGAATCACTTGATGCACTTCCACCGTCTGCTCGCCGCTGCCGCCGTCATCACGCTTGCGATGGCACCCGCCGCGATGGCCGCCTCCAGCACACCGCCGTTGACCGACGGTTTTGTGTCCATCGCCGCAGGCGGCGCATGGTTTCCCGACAGCGATAGCGAGGGTAACGAGCACGGCATGTCGCTCGAAGGCGCCGCGAGCGGTGAATACAACTTTACCTCAGTGCTAGGCTTCCAGGGCGACTTGGTCGTGCAGTCGCAGCACTTCGAGTTCGACAACGACCCGTCCGAGGACACCTCCACCCTGCGAAACGCCGACGCGGCGCTGCACGTCTTTTATCGCGACTCGAGCCAGTTCCTGTACGGCGGCTTTGTGCAGTTCGGCACCGACACCTTCAGCTTCGACGGCGACTCGCTGGCGTCGACCGATGACCGCTACTACGCCGGCGCCGAAGCCCAGTACTTCCTCGGCGACGCCACTCTCTACGGCCAGGCAGGCGCCCAGCAGGTCACCTTCGACGGCCAAAGCGCACCCGGCTGGTTCGCGACCTTCGAGGCCCGCTACTTCCTGCAGCCAGACTTCAAGATCGAAGCTCACGTCGGCGCCAATGACTTCAGCACCGGCGGCAGTGACTTCGACAATGTCGCCGTCAATAGCTGGAATGCCGGCGTCGGGGCCGAATACAAATTCGCCAACGCCCCCTTCAGCATCTTTGCCAAGTACGACTTCACGCACGAAGATTCGACTGCCTTCGGTAGCACCGACTCGTTCGACGACAATCGCGTCCTCGTTGGTGTGAAGTTCAACTTCGGCGCCGAAACGCTCGAGGATCGAGACCGCTCCGGCGCTTCGCTCAAGCCGGTTACCTCGCCGATCTTCGCCGCACCGGAAGAAGCGAATTGAGCGTAGTCGGACGGCTCTAATATCTGTTGGCCGGCGCCCATGGCGCTGGCCATCTCACTATGACGCCGCACCGCCCTGTTTCCCCCGTCTGAAACTTTGGCTATAGCTCCGCCAGCATTTTTTCTCCGCTGACGGATGACGCTGATGGCCGGTTTCCAAACCCTCGACGACCTTGATTTAACGGGCAAGCGCGTGCTGCTGCGCGCCGACCTCAACGTGCCGGTCGCCGATGGCAAAGTAACCGACGCCACGCGTATCGAGCGCATCGTTCCCACCATTCGCGAGATCATCAAGGTCGACGGCAAGGCGATCCTGCTGTCGCATTTCGGCCGGCCCAAGGGTGGCCCGGATCCCGAGTTTTCGCTCGAGCAGGTCGTGCCGGCGGTGGTCGAGGCCACCGGCCACCCGGTGGGCTTCATTCCGACAGACTGGACCAACGTCGCCAACGTAAAGAAGGCCATCGACGATGCGCCCCCAGGCTCGATCCTCGTGCTCGAAAACACCCGCTTCCATCCCGGCGAGGAAAAAAACGATCCTGAATTGGCAAAGCGCATGGCGTCGCTCGGCGACATCTATGTCGACGATGCCTTCTCCGCCGCGCACCGTGCCCATGCCTCGACCGAGGCTCTGGCGCATCTCCTGCCCGCCGCTGCTGGACGCGCCATGGAGGCCGAACTCAAGGCGCTCGAACAAGGGCTGGGCAATCCCAAAAAACCAGTGATCGCGCTCGTCGGCGGCGCCAAAGTCTCGTCCAAGATCGACCTCCTCGAAAATCTGGTCGGCAAGGTCGAAGCCCTGGTGATCGGTGGCGGCATGGCCAACACATTCCTCTTCGCGCTCGGGCTCGAGGTCGGCAAATCGCTCTGCGAAAAAGACCTGTCCGACACCGCCAATCGCATTATGGCGACGGCCGAAAAATCCGGCTGCAGCATCATCCTGCCGGTCGACGCCATTTCGGCGCACAAGTTTGCCGCAAATGCCCCGCACCGCACCTATGGCATGGACGCCATGGACCCCGAGGGCATGATCCTCGACGTCGGCCCGCAATCGGTTGATCGCATCAAGGCCGCCATCGACGAGGCGGCTACGCTGGTCTGGAACGGCCCCCTTGGCGCTTTCGAATATGAGCCATTCGATGCCGGCACAGTCGCCGTCGCCAAGCACGCGGCGGCCCGTACCAAGGCCGGTAAGCTGATTTCGGTCGCCGGCGGTGGCGATACTGTTGCCGCGCTCGCGCATGCCGGGGTCAAGGACCAGTTCACCTACGTCTCGACCGCCGGCGGCGCCTTCCTTGAATGGATGGAAGGCAAGACCTTGCCCGGCGTGGCGGCGCTGATGGTGAAATAGGGCCAATTCCCTCCCCTCCCAATGTCTAATCGAGGAAGTCCGCGACCCCCGCTAAGGTCCGGCCACCGTCGATCCAGACCTTGGGAGTTGAAATGGCCTCGCTCAACGCCGTCGCACAAAAACTGGTTCTGCCCGGCAAAGGCATCCTTGCCGCCGACGAATCCGAACCGACGATCGCCAAGCGCTTTGCCTCGATAGGCCTGACCTCAACCCCTGAACTGCGCCGCGACTATCGCGAAATGCTGTTCCGCAGCCAGGCGATGAAATCCACGATCTCCGGCGTCATCCTCACCGAAGAGACGCTCGAGCAATCGGCGGCCGACGGCACGCCCTTCCGCGCTATCTTGGGCGAGGCCGAAATCATCCCCGGCATCAAGGTTGACCGCGGCACCTTCCCGATGCCCGGCACCGATGGTGAAAAAATCACCGAAGGCCTCGATGGCCTGCGTCAGCGCCTCGCCCACTACGCCCGGCTCGGCGCCGGCTTCGCCAAGTGGCGCGCCGTGATCACCATCGCGGACAATGCCCCCTCCCGCAACGCCATCCGCGCCAACGCCCATGTGCTGGCCCGCTACGCCATGCTTTGCCAGGAGGCCGGCATCGTCCCGGTGGTCGAACCGGAAGTCGTTGGCGACGGCGAACCCGGCACGCACTCGATCGAGCGCGACTACGAGGTAACCGTCGAAACGCTCGAAGCCGTATTTCAGGAACTGCGCCTCGCCGGCATCGATCTTTCCGGCATGCTGCTCAAGCCCAACATGGTGACGCCCGGCATCCACTCGCCTGAGCGGGCAAGCATCGACGAAGTAGCGCGAAAGACCCTCGATTGCCTGCTTGCGACCGTTCCCGCCGCTGTGCCGGGCATCGCCTTCCTTTCCGGCGGCCAATCCGACGAAGAAGCCACCGCCCATCTCAACGCCATGAATGCGATTCCCAACCTGCCCTGGCGGCTGACCTTCTCCTACGGCCGCGCCCTCCAGAACGCGGCGCTCCACCTCTGGCGCGGCCAGCCCGAAAACGTCGCGACGGCGCAGGCCGCCTTCAACCACCGCGTCGAGATGAACGGCCTCGCCGCCCTCGGCCAGTGGCGCCCCGATCTCGACCGCGTCGCCGCTTAGGCGAATCCCTCTCCACAGCAGCGGCGCGACAGGTATAAGTCGCGCTCATGGCTACTGAAATCTACCTGATCGCCCCGCCGGACGCTGAAGCCGGCCCATTTGGCGAAATCCTCAAGGCTGTGGTGGGCGAAATCTCCGTCGCCGCCTTGCTGCTGCCTCGCGGCGGCCGGCCGGAGGCGGTCTATCGGGCCTTCGTCTCCGAGATTGGCTTTATCGCGCAGGAAGCCGGCTGCGCCGTGTTGATCGACGGCGAACCGGCGCTGGCGCGCGCTTTGGGCGTCGATGGTCTTCATGTCGAAGGTCCGACCGGCAGCGCCAAAGCGGCAATGGCGGCCCTTAAACCCGACATGATCGTTGGCGGGGGTGGCGTTTCAAACCGTGACGAGGCGATGACCAAGGGCGAATTGGGCCTCGATTACATCATGTTTGGGCCGCTTTCCGGTGCTATCGCCGCCGACATTCGCGAACTCGCTGGCTGGTGGGCCGAAGCTATGGAAATCCCGAGCGTCCTTTCCGATCCCGAGGCAACGCCCGAGACCGCCGATGCCAATGGCTGCGAATTCCTCGCGCTCGGCGAAAGCGTGTGGCGCGCCGCCGATCCCGCCGCGGCGATCGCTGCTATTGCCACCCGGCTGGAGAGCCGCCCATGAGGTGGTCGCCCCTGTCGGCGATTGCCGCCTCGTTTCTGGTCACCGCCTGCCTCGCGCAGCCAGCGGTCGCCGCCAAGACGGCAGCGCCGGTGCCCCTGCCGCCGCCGCAGCGCGGCGGCACAGCAGCCCCCGCTCCCGATACGTCGCCGGCCACAACCGCCGCTTCGCCGACCACCGCAACGCAGCAGAACGATGCGGCAACCATCAGCCAGCAGGTTTTCGGCAGTCCCCGGATCGTCGAGGACGATGCCTATGGGGCCTACCAGCGCGGCGCCTATCTGACGGCGCTATCCTATGCCCTGCCGCGAGCCGAAAAGAACGACCGGGCAGCGCAGACGTTGATTGGCGAAATCTATACCCACGGCCTTGGCGTGGCGCAGGACGACAAGAAAGCGGCCGGCTGGTTCGATATTGCCAGCCGTCACGGCGACATGCTCGCCGCGTTCGAACTCGCGATCCTCTACCAGACCGGCAGCGGCGTGCCCAAGGACGGCAAGAAGGCCGCGGCCCTGTTTCAGCAATCGGCCGATTCCGGCTACGCCCCCGCCAAATACAACTTGGCGTTGCTCTATGTTCAGGGCGCCGACGTCGCACCGGACCTCGTCAAAGCCGCGGCCCTGATGAAGGACGCCGCCGATTCCGGCCTTTCCGATGCCCAGTACGACTACGGCTCCATGTTGATGGAGGGCGGCGGCGTTCCCATCGACGAGAAGCAGGGCGCGATCGAGATCGGCCTTTCCGCACAGGCGGGCAACATGGCGGCACAGGTCGATTATGCGACCCTGCTTTACCTCGGCAAAGGCGTGTCGCGTGATCTCGCCGGCGCCGTGCGCTGGTATAAGCAGGCGGCCGACGGCGGCAACGCGGTCGCCGAGAACCGCTACGCAAAATTGCTTGCCGTCGGCGAAGGGGTCGATCTCGACCTTGAAGAGGCCGCCATGTGGCGCTCCCTCGCCCGACGCCAGGGACTGAACGACGCCTCCCTCGACAAGCTGCTCGTTTCCATTCCGCCGGCCGAGCTGGCCAAGGCCGAGGAACGCGCCCGCTTCTGGCCGTCCCTGCCGCCGGGCAGCATCCCGCCACAGGTCGCCAACGCGGCGCCCGTCGTGACCGGCCCCACCCTGCCGACGCCCGTCGAGGGCACGGCTCCCGGAGCCAGCGCGACCGCCGCCAGCGCTGCCGCAACCCCGGCTCCGGCGCCCTAGGGAAGCGCCGCCAGCAAAAGTGGAGTCCGGTTTTGCGGTTCGGCGGCGCGACCATTAGAGCGCAAAGCCCTTGAACGGCAGCCGCTTCTGCTGCAAGAGACGGCCCTCTCCCCTTCGCGCTAGGCTTCGCTGATGGCTCGCTCCGCTCTGCTCAACGTCATGGTCAACGCCGCCTACAAGGCCGGCCGCTCGCTGACCCGCGATTTCGGCGAAGTCGAAAACCTGCAGGTCTCGCGAAAGGGTCCGGCCGATTTCGTCACCAACGCCGATAAGCGCGCTGAGGAGATCGTCTTTGAGGAACTGCGTAAAGCGAGGCCAACTTACGCCTTCCTGATGGAGGAAAGTGGGGAGGTAGCCGGCACCGATGGCCAGCACCGCTGGATCATCGATCCCCTCGACGGCACCACCAACTACCTCCACGGCATCCCGATGTTCGCCGTTGCCATTGCGCTCGAACGCGGCAATGAGATCGTCGCCTCGGTGATCTTCAATCCGGTCATGGATGAGCTCTTCACCGCCGAAAAAGGCGGCGGCGCCTGGCTGGGTGACCGCAAGCGCCTGCGCGTAGGCGCCCGCAAGCACCTCGCCGACAGCGTCATCGCCACCGGCATCCGCGGTGGGGGCGCCGGCGACGACGCCCTGATTATCCGCCAGATCGCCCAGGTCGCGCCCGCAACGTCGGGCATCCGCCGCACCGGCTCCGCCTCGACCGATCTCGCCTGGCTCGCCGCCGGCCGCTTCGACGGCTACTGGGAATCCCGCCTCTCGCCCTGGGACGTCGCGCCCGGCTGGCTGATGCTCCGCGAAGCGGGCGGCACCATGAGCGACTACGCCGGGACGCCCGGCAGCATCTGGAACGGCCAGGTCGTCGCCGGCAACGAAGAAATCCAGGGCCAGTTGTTGAAGATCATCAAATCGGTGAAGTGACGGTTCCTACCGGGAGCGCCTGTCATCTGCCCGCCTCATTTGCGGATCAGAAGGCATCCCACCAACCGGTCCCGATCATTAGGCGGCGGCCGCCGGTGCTAACCCCTAGTGCTAAGCCATTGTCACGCCGGTGTGGTGTGACTAAGCTTCTTTCACGCATCCGGAACTCTTCAGGCCCATGGCGCAAGCTTACGACCCCTACCATCTGGCAAGCCCGGTCGTTTATCTTGTCAAGATATTGATCTTCCTGATCATTATAGCTTTCGTTGGGCTCATCCTCAGCGGCCAGGTAACGCAGTTCTACTGGGCGAACCCCTTCATCAACTCACTGATTCTGTTGGTCGCCGCGACGGGCATATTTCTCAGTTTCCGCCAGATCATCCGGCTTTTCCCCGAGATCAAATGGCTGAACTCGCTACAGGATGGCGGCACGAGCGATGCGCGCCCGCCCGTATTGCTGGCGCCCGTCGCCGGCATTCTCCGTGATCGCATCGGCGAATCCGTCATCACCCCATCCAACATGCGCTCTATCCTCGATTCCGTCGGCAACCGCCTCGACGAAGCCAAGGACACTTCGCGCTACCTCACTGGCCTCCTCGTCTTCCTCGGCCTGATGGGTACCTTTTACGGCCTGCTGCAAACGGTTACCTCGGTCGCCGAAGTCATCAAGAACCTCGATGCCAGTTCCGGGGACACCGCGACCCTCTTCAACAATCTCAAGGAGGGCCTCACGCTGCCGCTGGGCGGCATGGGCACGGCGTTTTCCGCCTCGCTGTTCGGCCTCGCCGGTTCGCTGATCCTCGGCTTCCTCGATCTCCAGACGAGCCAAGCCCAAAATGCCTTCTTCACCGATCTCGAGGACTGGATGACCTCGATGACCGAACTCGACCATCCAGTGACAGCCATGCAGGCAACTGGCCTTGGCGTCTCGGGCGGCGAAATGCAGGCGATGTTCGAGCAGTTGGGCTCGACCATGCAGCGTTCCGACTCATCGCAGAACGCCATTCGCGCCATGGCCGAGCTGGCGCGCGGCATCGACGGACTGGTGAAACATATCCGCGCCGAGCAGGACGATTTGCGCGCCCATATCGCCGACCAGAACGAGACCAACAAAAAACTCCGCGATCTCATCCAGGCGCTGCTGCGCGAAGGCGAAAACGAGCAGGAAAACGAGCGGCGTGGGTAGGACCTAGACCATGCCCTCCTCCCGCTCACGGCGCAGTCAGGTCACCAATTACTGGCCGGGGTTTGTCGATGCGCTGTCGAGCCTTTTGCTCGTCATCATCTTCCTGTTGTCGTTGTTCATGATTGCCCAGTTCTTCCTTGGCCAGCAGATCAAGGGCAAGGATTCGGCGCTCACCAAGCTCAATTCTCAGATCGCCGAACTGACCAGCATGCTGCAGATGGAGCGCTCGAACTCCACTGACCTGCAGTCACAGATCACCACGCTCTCGGCGACGCTCGCCTCCAGCCAGTCGGATAAGGACAAACTCCAGGCGCAGATCGCCTCAATCGGCAGCGGCACCGGCGACAAGGACGCGCAGATCGCCGGGTTGAACGCCGACCTTGATAACCAGAAGCAGCTTTCCGCCCAGGCTGACGCGCAGGTGGCTTTGCTCAACCAGCAGCTATCGGCGCTGCGCACCCAGATCGGCGCGCTCGAGGCGGCGCTCGATGCGTCGGAGACCAAGGATACCGAGTCAAAAACCGCCATCGCCGATCTTGGCCGGCGGCTGAATCTCGCCCTCGCTCAACGCGTGCAGGACCTGTCGCGCTACCGCTCGGACTTCTTTGGCCGGCTGCGCCAGGTGCTGGAGAACCGTGCCGACATCCAGGTCGTCGGGGACCGCTTCGTGTTCCAGTCCGAGGTGCTGTTCCCCGCCGGGCAGGCGACGATTTCGGACCAAGGCAAGACTGAACTCACCTCGCTCGCCGGCGCGCTAAAAGATATCGCCGCCGAAATTCCGCCCGACATCAACTGGGTGCTGAGGATCGACGGCCATACCGACAAGCGGCCGATTTCGACACCGCAATTCCCCTCGAACTGGGAGCTGTCGGCAGCCCGCGCCATCTCGGTCGCCAAATTCCTCGTCGATCAGGGCCTCGATCCGAAGCGCCTCGTGCCCGCCGGGTTCGGCGACAACCGGCCGATCGATACCGGCGACAGCGACGAGGCCTACGCCAAGAACCGTCGCATCGAGTTCCGCCTGACCGACGGCTGAGGCTTGCACCGCCGGCTGGGCTCGGCTAAACGCTCGGCCGTCGAAAAAGGCAGGACCGGTTTTGGTAAGCCCGGTCCCTTCTCCTCAGAAGCTCTGCTCCGCGGGGTAATTCCCCCGTGAGAACCCGCGACGAGAACCGATCAACCCGATCGGGCTCGTTGCGTTGTGCTGAGTTTCGCACGGCACTCCGGGTCCGATTCCTTGGAGAAATGCCCATGAAACTCAATCACCTCGACCTCCACGTCCCCGACATCGCCGCAACCGCCGATTTTCTGATCGAATATTTCGGCCTGCGCCTCGTCGAAATGCGCGGTGCCAACGGTCTCGCAATCCTCACCGATGACGATGGTCTCGAACTGGTCGTCAGCCACGCGATCGAAAAATTCGGCTCAGCCGACCAATCCGTCTCCAAAACCGTCAGCTATCACATCGGCTTCATCGTCACCGATCGGGCCGAAGTTGATGCCATCTACCAGCGGCTCAAGACCTCGAAGGCCGAACTCTGGGGCGAGCCACGCGAAATGCGCGGCGGCTGGGCCTTCTACTGCCTGATCCCCGGCCACATCCTGGTCGAAGTCGGTGCAAGGGCCCTGCACGTCTGAAATCGGCTTGGGCAAGCAAACAGTGGCCAAATAGCCACTGTTCCAGCACTTGCGTGCTCTTAACGATATTTATTGAAGGGGCACCGGACGGGTTCTTGAAACCCGAATGAGCGCCACGCATTTAGTATGCATCATGACGCACATAACCGTAGACCCGCATACATTTAAGAGAGAGCATCCCGGCCTGTTCCGCTTCGGCGAGGCCAGCCTCTTTACTGTCGTCGTACTTGCCGTTGCTGGCTTGGCTGTCGCCGTTGGCGCCTATTTCCTTGCCGAGAACGCCCTGCAAGGCCTCGTCGACATGGCTCGCGCCGTCTCGTAACTCCAACCGCTTTATTCTGCCGCCGGTTGCGCCGCTTCGTAGCGGAACTGCAGCTTGGCAAGCTCCGCGTACCTCCCGCCCTTCTTGACGAGCTGGTCGTGTGTGCCTTCGTCAATGAGCTGACCGTGGTCGATGACCAGGATGCGGTCGGCATCGCGGATCGTGGCCAGACGGTGCGCGATCACCAGTGACGTACGGCCCTTCATCAGCCTTTCAAGCGCGATCTGCACCAGCCGCTCGCTCTGCGCATCGAGGGCGCTTGTCGCCTCATCAAGCAGCAAGATCGGCGCATCCTTTAGGAGGGCTCGGGCAATCGCCAGGCGCTGCTTCTGCCCGCCCGACAGCATGATGCCGCGCTCGCCGACCAGCGCGTCGTAACCCTTATCGAGCTCAGATACGTAGTCGTCGACCAGCGCCGCTTCAGCCGCGAGCTTCACTTCGGCGAGCGAGGCCTCAGGCTTACCGAAGCGGATGTTGTCAGCGATGGTGCCGGCAAAGATCGTGGGCTCCTGCTCGACATAGGCAAAATGCCGCCGCAGCGCCGATTGATCGACGTCCCGCACGTCGAGCCCGTCGACCCGGACCGTGCCGGCGTTGACATCGTAGAACCGCTGCGCCAGCGCGAAAACCGTCGACTTGCCGGCACCCGAAGGCCCAACCAGCGCAACCTTTTCCCCCGCCCGGACCGCAAAGCTGACGCCGCGCAGCACCGGCTCGGCATCGCGCGTCACATAGGTGAACCCGACATTCTCGAACGACAGGATACCGACCGCCGGCTCGGGGAACAGCGCCGGCACTGCCGGTTGTTTGAGATTGGGTTCGGTATCGAGGATTTCGACCAGCCGCTCCGTCGCGCCCGCAACCGACTGAATGCTGCCGGCAAGGTCCGAAAGCCCGGAAATCGCGTTCGACGCCATCACCGCATAAATCATGAATTGCGCGAGCTGACCGCCGGTGACCTGGCCGGCGATCACCGATCTTGCACCCCACCAGACAAGGATCACCAGACCCGCGGTGGCGATGAAAATCATAATGCCGACCATCGCCGATCGCGCAACGAGCCGCGTCGTTTCGGCGTGATAGCTTTCCTCGGCGCGCACGGCATACTGGCGCGACTGCTCGGGTTCCTGCGAGAACGATTTGATCGTCTTGGTGGCGCCCAGCGCTTCGGTCGCCATGGCCGACATCTCGGCGATCGCATCCTGCGCCTTGCGCGACATTCGCCTGAGCCGCCGCCCGATGACGACCAGTGGAATGGTCAGCGCCGGCGTGACAACGACCACGGCAAGGGCCAGCCACGGACTGGTGAGGAACATCAGGACGACCGAGCCGATGAGCGTCACCGTGCCGCGCAACAGCGAGGAAAGGCTGAACCCCACCGCGCCACGGATCGTCGCCACGTCTCCATTGAGGCGAGAGGTCAGCTCGCCGACCCGATGGGTGTCGAAGAAGGTAGAATCGAGCGTAAGGAGGTGGTCGAAGACCTCGCGCCGGATATCGGTCAGCACCCTCTCGCCAAGCACCGATACGAAATAGTACCGGGCCGAACTCGCGACCGCCATGATCCCGGCAAACAGGATGATCAGCCAGCCGTACGAGGTGACCTTGTCGAGGTTGCTGGCGGTAAAGCCCTTGTCGATAATGCCGCCGGCAAAGCTCGGAATGATGAGCTGCGATAACGCGCTGGTCAGCAGGAAGCCGAGCATCAGGGCCAGCAGCCACGGATATTTCAGGATGAAGGGCACCAGCCGCCGCAACGGCTGCAGCGTATAGCTGGTCGATCTGGACCCCGCCGCTCCGGACTTGCCGAAGGTTTGCCGGATCCGCTCGCGCATGGTGCGGGGTGTTCTCAAAGCGCCCCCTAAATAGGAAGGAACGGTCCGAGCCGCAACCTATTTGGCGGCTCTGTTCTTATCGCGACTTCCCCTTGCTTCGCTCCCGCTTCTTCTGTAAAAGCCGCCCCAATCGTTCAAGCAAGCTTTCCCGGGCGCTGCGGCGCCCGTTTGATTTCGGGGTTTCCCATGAAGAAAGACATCCATCCCGACTACCACATGATCACCGTGGCGACGACGGACGGCTCGACCTACCAGACCCGCTCGACGTGGGGCAAGGAAGGCGACACCCTCCAGCTCGACATCGATCCGAAGACCCATCCGGCCTGGACCGGCGGTACGGGCACCCTGCTCGATCGCGGCGGCCGCGTCTCGCGCTTCAAGGACCGCTTCAAGGGCATCCTCGGCAACTGATCGGTTGCCTATCGTCGAATTCGCAAAGCCCGGCCGCAACGCCGGGCTTTTGTTTTTTGCCGTCACGTCCGGTTGGTTTCGTACGAAGCGATGGTTGGATCGATCTCAGCCCAGGCGACGCGCGAGCGCATCCACGCCTGGCGGTCGGGCTTCACCACCGTTGGATCGTCGAGGCTGCCCGCTTTGATGAACAGCACGCCCGGGCGGTTCGGCGGCGTGGTGTAGAGCGGGGCGCCGCAATCCGAACAGAAGCTGCGCGTCACCGGATGCCCACTTTCACCGAGCTTGGTGAAGCTCTTCGGCTTGCCTTGCGTGATCCGGAAGGCGTCCGCATCGAGCCGGACGCTGATGCCAAAAGCGCTGCCGGAGGTCCGGCGGCAATCGGCGCAATGACAATAGCCCGCCGCGCCCACTTCTCCATCATAGGCGTAGCGGACGGCGCCGCACAGGCAGCCACCGGTGATAATCCGTGCCACATCGTCCTCCGAAAGTGTCTACTTGCTGAGCTGGGCGTAGGCGGCACGCAGCCGCGCCAACTGGTCGGCGACGCCATTCTGCGAGGTGACGGCCGGGGCCTCGGATGTGCCGCGTTCGAGCTTGTCGAACTGCACCACCCGCTCGAACAGGCGGTCGCCGCGTCCGATAAAAATCTTGAGCGCTTCCGGCAGGCCGCCGAACCCCGGCCCACCCCGCTCGACCGGCGTTGCGGAAAACCTGACCTTTTCCTTCTCGGCGCGCGCGCCTTCGGCGGTCAGTTCGCCTTCGTTGACGGCTCGCTGCAGCAGCAGCCATGAGGCAAGCTGCATCAACCGCGTGGTAAGCCGCATCGATTCCGTCGCGTAAGCGAACGACGCTTCGCGCGGCAGGTCGCGGCTTTCCTCACGGCCGTGGCCGTCGAGATAGCCTGCGACCTCCTCGATCAGCCCCATGCCCTCGCGATAGAGCAGATCAAACCCGCCCGACGCCACAATGCGCGGACCAATGGCGATCGCCTGGCTTTTGTCGTGCTGTTCGCTCACGCTGACCTCGTCACTCAGGACGCCAACTCTAACGGCAGGGCTCCGTGCCGTCATCGGCGCTGTTTCGTAACGCTTAACGCGCCGGGGCTTTCGAAACAGACGCTCAAAAAGAAAAAGAGCCGTAAAAACGGCTCTCGAGAGTTAACAGGGAGGCGTCAAACAGAGGGAGAAACCGCTCTGTAAATCCAGAAAACTGGACAACCTGAAGGTTAACGCAAACCTCTTAATTGAAGGTTAACGTGACTCGCTTTCTTAACCCTACCGATTTTTTGCGCATCCGCCGCCGAGCCCTTTCGAACCGCGCCGCTGCCCGCCCACTCAAAGCTTGAACAGCGAATCCGCCGCTGACCTCACCTTGTGGCGCGCTTCGATCGCGGCCTTGAGCCGGGTAATCTCCGTCTCAAGCAGCTCGATTCGCATGGTCAGCTCTTCGACCGACATGGCGTCGAGCAGCATGCCGACCTCGTGGAGCTTGGGCTTGCGGACGATGTCGTCGTCTTCCATCGGCGTCTCCTATCGCTCGTTGCGGTGAGAATGCACCGCGCGGCCCTTGCCGGGCAAGCCGGGCGAGGCCAAGGTTGCAATCGAACGAGGGAAGAGAGCGGCATGGAACCGGCAGAGATGATCGGCATCGATTTTCGCGAGCCCGGCGGGCCGGACGTCATGCGGCCCGTGACCATGCCAATCCCGGCACCAGGCTCGGGAGACGTGCTGATCCGCGTCGCCGGCACCGGGATCAACTCGCCGGATTTGCAGCAGCGGCGCGGCCGCTACGATCCACCGCCAGGCGCCTCGCCGATCCTCGGTCTCGAAGTCAGCGGCGAGATCGTCGGCCTCGGCGACGGCAGCGATCGTTACGCCGTGGGAGATCGGGTGGTCGCCCTCTGCAATGGCGGCGGCTACGCCGAATATGTGGCGGTGCCCGAGGGACAGGTGTTGCCGGTTCCCGAAGGCTGGAACCTCCTCGCCGCCGCCGCGCTGCCCGAAACCTATTTCACCATCGAACAGACGCTGGTGCTGCGCTCTGGCCTCGCCGCCGGAATGGCCGTCCTCATCCACGGCGGCGCCGGCGGCATCGGCGGCGCTGCCATCACCATCTGCCTCGCCTACGACGCAAAGCCCATCGCGGTCGTATCCTCGCTCGAAAAGGCCGACTATGCGCGCGGCCTCGGCGCCTTCGCGGTGATTGACCGGACACGCGAAGATTTCGTCATCCGCACGAAAGAGCTGACCGGCGGCCTCGGCGCCGACCGCATCGTCGATATCGTCGGCGCGGAGAACATGGAGCGCAATTTCGAGGCGGCGGCCACCGAGGCCGTTATCCTGCAACTCGCAACACTCGGTGGCCAGAGGGCGGAACTCAACGCCGGACTGATCGTTTCGAAGCGCCTGTCGATCCTCGGTTCGACACTCCGTCCGCAACCCCGGCAGGTGAAAGCAGCGATCGCCGACAGCCTGCTGCGCGGCGTCTGGCCCGCCATTGACCACCACCGCCTGACAGCACCCGCGATCCGCTATTTTGCGCTTGGCGATGTGGTTGCGGCGCACAGGGCGATGGAGCAGCGCGAGCATTTCGGCAAGATCGTGCTGGTCACGGCTTTTGGCGACCAGTTCCACTAGGCCGCGTAAAAGACACAAGATCGTTGCAGCTTCGGGCCTAACCGCCTATATTGTGTGCATTCCCCTCAGCATGACGCACGAGGTGGAGCGGTCCGGAAGAACCCGGCCGCCCCAAAGAGAGAGATTTTAGCCATGGCAACTCCCCTTCTGATGCCGAAGGCCACCGCGGTGTGGCTGGTCGACAATACCTCGCTGAGCTTCGAGCAGATCGCGGGGTTCGCAGGCCTTCATCCGCTTGAAGTCCAGGGCATCGCCGACGGTGACGTCGCAGGCGGCATCATGGGTGTGAACCCGATCCAGAACGGTCAGCTGACGCGCGAAGAAATCGCCGCCGCGGAGGCTGACCCCGAATACCGCATGAAGATGAGCGAGCCCAAGGTTCGCGTGGCGCAGGCCAAGCGCAAGGGCCCGCGCTATACCCCTATTTCGCGCCGCAATGAGCGCCCCAACGCCATCAAGTGGCTACTGAGGAGCCATCCCGAGCTCAAGGACGCGCAGATCATGCGTCTCGTCGGCACCACCAAGACAACCATCGAAGCGGTGCGCGAGGGCACGCACTGGAACTCGGCGAACCTCGCCATGATGGATCCGGTGACGCTCGGCCTCTGCTCGCAGATCGACCTCGATCTCGAAGTCGCCCGCGCCAGCAAGGGCACCGTCGGTGCCGACGAGGTCGAGGAAGGCACGATGCTCCTCACCGCCGAGGAAGCTATGGCCTCCGCCAATGGCCGCGCCCACTCGACCGCGCATGCCGATGACGGCGACCAGAGCCGCCCCGAGCACGAAGAAGACCTGCGCGCCGATTCAGTCTTCGCCAAGCTGAAATCCATCAAGCACGACGACGCCGAGCAGTAAGAGGCAAGCGCCGCACCGAAAAAATGCCCCGCCAGTGCGGGGCATTTTTTTGCCCCGTCAGTACCCGCGTGAGGAAACGCAAAAATGCAGCTTCGCCTCGATCACATCGCCCTGCTCGTCCGGGACCTCAATGAAAGCGCCGCCTTCTATGCCGCGCTGCCGGGCATCCGCGAAGTCCCCAATCCGATGGGCGGCACGCAGTTCCGCTGGTTTGAATACGGTTTTGGCCAGCGCTTCCATTTGCAGGCCGGAGATATCTCGACGACGCACGTGGAAAAACCCACCCACTTCGCTTTCTCCGCCGACGATTTCGACGCCGCGCTGTTAGCGATCAAGGCCGCCGGGCTCAGCTTCTCCGATTTCAAGGGAACGCCCGGCACCATCAATGTACGGCCAGACGGCATGCGCGCGATTTTTCTCCAGGACCCCAATGGCTACTGGATCGAGATCAACGATTGGAAGTGGCCCACGCCCTGACGCCAGTCCGCAGGCAACAAAAAAGGCCGGGGCGAATGCCACGGCCTTACTGCTTCCTGAGAAGCTGAAATCTCCTATGCCGCTTTGTTACCTTGCCGTTTGTTGAGTTCGTCCTTGACCTCGAGCTTTTTGCGTTTCAGCGCCGCGATCAGCATGTCGTCGTGGGCCAGATGCGTCATCTCTTCGGTAATTTGGCGATCGAGCTCCTGATGACGCCGCTCAAGCGCGGCAATGTGGCCTTCAGTCGTCATGACAACTCCTTTCAGCTTTTCGGACGAATCCATCGTCACAAATAATTCACGGCATGTCGATGGCTTCACGCCCTCGTGGGAAACGGTGTGCAAATCTTTTACCGTTAGAGTACCCATTGGAGAAAATTCGTCGCAGGGGTTCTGCTGGGATCGATGCTGCCGCTGACCAAGGAACAGGAAGCAGCGCTGGGGCTCGAACTGGCCGCCAAGCGACAGGAGCACGCCGATCTAGACGCGGCGATACAGACGCTTACCGCCTCGGGCGTCGCCGACCAGATGCTGATCCAGCGGCTTAAGAAGCGGAAGCTGATGCTCAAGGACCGCATCGTCCAGCTCGAAAATATTTTGCTCCCCGACATCATCGCCTGAGGCGGGTTACCCGCGCTGCGCTTTCCCAAAACGCCGCCAACACCTCTGCCGCAAAGGGATTCTCGCTGAGGATAGTGTCAAACAGTTCATCCGAGTCGTGGCGCACCATCTCCACCATGCTCTGCAGGTGCCCGTAGGTCTGCGTGGCATGGTCGACGGCGGGCATATCCATAACCAGCACGATCCGCGCCAAAAGGTGCGTCAGGCCCTGCACATAAGCCATCTGCCGGTCATGGCGCTCGGCATCCGTCCTGACGACGTTGAGGCCAAGCTTCCCAGTGCAGAAGCGTTCGACGAGGCGCGTATGCGGATCGCTGCCGCAAATGGCGATGCTGAGGCCACTGATGCCGCCCCGCCCACTTTGCGGCCCAAACAATGGATGCGTGGCAACGATTCTGACATGCGAAGGCAGGATGAGCCGCAATATTTCGAGCGGCTTCAGTTTCACCGAGCAGACATCAACCACGACGGCGCCGGGCTTGAGGCAGGGGGCAATCTCGCTGGCCACCGCCTCGAGCGCACGAACCGGCACGGCCAACAACACCACATCCCGTGCCGCTGCTGCCTGCACATCGACAGCATCAGCACCGCACCGAGCCGCCAGTATTCCGACCTCCCGGATCTGATCGGCGACCGCTACGTCAAAGAATGGCGTGAGGTGCGGCAGAATGAATTCACCGAACGCACCGGCGCCGATCAGGCCGAGTGATCGACGTTTCGTTGACCGGAAGTCCGGCTCGGAGTCGGGAAAGGCAGCGGCGTGGAGCATTTCGTCCTCGTTGGCTCGGGCCGCCGGCGGACGCGCTTCCTGAAATGAAAATGCCGCCAAGCGGCGGCATTGTTTCGATAAATCTCGACCCAGCCGCTCCTTATGGGAACAACCGATAATAAGACGCAGCTTGGCGCAGGGTCGTGATCATGCCGTCGTGTATCGGCCCGCGTGGGCGATGGAGTCAAGCGTGAGTCATTTGTTCGGGTTTCGTCGTTCCCACATGCAACGGTTCGTGTTACAGACCGACGGTCGGTCAGTGATTTGCAGAAATCCTGGGCCGCTGCAGCTAGGAGCAGCCGAATGCGCATCGTAAAGCCGGCAATCGTTCGCAAGGGCGAACTGCTCGACACGGCGATGCGGCTGTTTGCCAGCAAGGGTTACGACAATACCTCGATCAGCGACGTGATCGCGGCCGTGGGTGTTTCGAAGGGCGCCTTCTATCACCACTTCACCTCCAAGGAGGAACTGCTGGCGGGCCTTGCCGTGCGCTATGCCGCCCAAGCGGCGCGGCGTGCGCAAAGCGTTCTAGACGACCAGTCGCTCGACGCCTTCCAACGCCTCAGCATCTTCCTGAGCCGCATGCGCCAGAGCAAGGTCGAGGACGCCGCCGAACTGCACGCCGCTTTCGCACCGGTGTTCCGTCCCGAGAACATCCAGCTCTACCAGCAGACCCAGACCGCGGTGAACGCAGTGGTCGCCCCCATGCTCACCCGCATCATCGCCGAAGGTATCGCCGATCGGACCTTCGATACCGCGGACCCCAAGGCAGCAGCAGAGGTCATCCTCCATACCATGAGCTCGACGCGGCCGCTTGTCGCTGCGCTTTACTGCTCGAAGAGCCAGAAAGAGGTGGACCTTGCCCTCAAACTGCTGGTTGAAAGGGTGAGGTATCTCGGAACAATCGTTGACCGCATCCTCGGTATCCCCGAGGGAAGCATCGAACTGGCGGACGAAGAGACAATTTGTGCCATCTCCGATACTTGGCGAACCGCCACCGAAGCTGCATAGGTATCCGCCTGGCAGCCTTGCCGCCCTCCACCTTTTCCGCTAGAGCCCAAGCTTGCGCGAGCGAGCGGAATTAACATGCCAACATCGCCTCCCGTCGCCATTGTCATGGGCAGCCAGTCGGACTGGCCGACCATGCGGCTCGCCGCCGAAGCCCTCGATGCCCTCAAGATCGAATATGAGGCGCGGATTATTTCCGCTCACCGCACGCCGCGGCGGCTTTATGATTTTGCCGGCACCGCCAAGCTCGACGGCTTCAAGGTGATCATCGCCGGCGCCGGCGGCGCAGCACACCTCCCGGGCATGATCGCCTCGATCACTACCCTCCCCGTCTTCGGCGTGCCGGTCCGCTCCAAGGCGCTGTCGGGCCAGGACAGCCTTCTTTCCATCGTGCAGATGCCGGCCGGTATTCCGGTGGGCACGCTGGCCATCGGCGAAGCAGGCGCCACCAACGCGGCGCTTCTGGCGGCGGCCGTGCTGGCGCTGAGCGACCCCGATATCGAAGCGGCGCTCGAACAATACCGGCAGAACCAGACCGCGGCGGTTCCGGAATTCCCGAGCGACGATGCCGAATAACGCCGTCCTGCCGCCGGGCTCGACCATCGGCATTCTGGGCGGCGGGCAACTCGGCCGCATGCTGTCCCTCGCTGCCGCGCGCCTCGGCATGAAGACCCATATCTTCTGCCCCGATCCCGAAAGCCCCGCCTTCGATGTAACGCCGCGGAAAACCGTCGCGGCTTATGACGACGAAGGTGCGCTCGCCGCCTTCGCCAGCGCCGTCGATGTGGTGACCTACGAATTCGAGAACGTGCCGGTCGCGACCGCTGCTTTTCTTGATCGACTAAAGCCGCTCCGGCCGGGTGTGCGAGCACTCGAAGTGGCCCAGGACCGGTTGCGCGAAAAGGCGTTCATCGCCGGTGAGAACATCTCGGTCGCGGCCTATCGGCCAATCGAAACGCTGCCGCAGCTTGAGGCAGCGCTGCGCGATCTCGGCGCGCCCGCCGTGCTGAAGACCACCCGTCTCGGCTATGACGGCAAGGGCCAGCGCATCATCAGCGATTCCGCCGAAGCGGCCGCCGCCTTCGCACAGCTCGATCCAAAGCCGCTGGTCCTCGAAGCCTTCATTCCGTTCGAAAAGGAAATCTCGGTCGTCATCGCCCGCGGCCTCTCGGGCAAAGTCAAAGCGTTCGAGCCGGCGGAAAATATCCACCGCCACCATATCCTCCACACCAGCACCGTTCCGGCCGCGATCAGCAGCGATATGGCGCTGGCCGCGACCGACGCGGCGACGACGATCGTCAAGGCACTCGGCTATGTCGGCGTGCTGGGCGTCGAATTCTTCGCCACCGGCGACGATCTTCTCGTCAACGAAATCGCCCCGCGTGTTCATAATTCCGGTCACTGGACCGAAGCGGTGTGCATCACCGACCAGTTCGAACAGCATATCCGGGCGATTTGCGGCTGGCCGCTCGGCGACGCTTCGCGCCTCGCCGACGTGGTGATGGAGAATCTCGTCGGCGACGAGGTTTTGGCGATTCCCGCCCGACTCGGCCCGCACACGCGCCCGCAGCTTTATGGCAAACGGGAAGCTCGGCCCGGCCGCAAGATGGGCCACATCAACCGGGTTAGCCGCCCGACGGGCGGCAAATAGCCCGATTTTGTTGGGCTTTGCTTATGGACACCGGCACCCGGTTCTGCTATTTGCACCCTCCACGGTGACCGGCTTGGCTGGTCGGCGCAGGGACGTATTGGCCTCGGCGCTCAATTCCAACACTGATGATCTGGTTCGAAAAGGCGGTTGCGCTTGCAAGTAGTTGTTCGCGATAACAATGTGGATCAGGCGCTGCGCGCCTTGAAGAAGAAGCTTCAGCGCGAAGGCGTGTTCCGCGAAATGAAGCTTCGCAACTATTACGAGAAGCCGTCCGAAAAGAAGGCGCGTCAGAAGGCCGAGGCCGTCCGCCGCGCCCGGAAGCTGGCCCGCAAGCGCGCCCAGCGCGAGAGCGGCATCCCCGCTCCCGCCGCGCCGCGTCCGCAGCCCCGCGCCTAGTCGTTCTCGCGCTGCCATTCGGCAGCCGCGGAACGGATTTGAGGATGCCGCCCCTGACCGGGCGGCATTTTTGTTTGCAACGTGTTGCGGCCAAATGCCGTTATCGCCGTGGCACGGCTGCACTTGTGCCCTGCCGACAAACGTGAACACTACCCAACCAATCACAACAGAGGGTACAGGGGATCAACAATGAAGCGTCTTATCCTTGCATCGCTTACCGCCGCAACGCTGCTGCTCGGCCTCGGCCAGACAGCGGAAGCAGCACCCGGCCGCGTCCAGATTGGCCGGCTCGCCTGCAACGTCGCGCCGGGCATCGGGTTCATCATCGGTTCGTCCAAGCAGCTCGTCTGCCGCTTCACGCATAACGGCCGCAGCGAAACCTATCACGGCTCCATCAACAAGCTCGGCCTCGATGTCGGCTTCACCGCCCTGACCCACATCGAATGGCTGGTCTTTGCGGCGACCAACACCCGCTACACGCCACGCGCTCTCGCTGGCGACTATGTCGGTGGCTCGGGCGAAGCAACGTTCGGCGTCGGTCTCGGCGCCAACTGGCTGGTCGGTGGCTCGCGCCGCAGCTTCGCCCTGCAGCCGCTGAGCGTGCAGGCCCAGGCCGGCCTCAACCTCTCGGTCGCCTTCGCGAACCTCTCGCTGCGCTGATCGGCTGGCAGATTAGGTACGAAACGCCGCTCCGTCCGGGGCGGCGTTTTCTTTTTACCCGCCTGACGCAGCCGGTGCCGGTGTCTTGCCCACACCGCTCTCGGCATCGGTGAAGAAGGTCTTGGCCTTGTCCCAGATGCCGTCCTTCCAGAGATCGCCGTGGTCTGCACCATCAACAATCCAGAGCCCGTATTTGTTCGGCGCGAGAGCGTAGACGGCCCGGCCGTGATGCACATCGATCGTATGATCGTTGGTGCCGTGCGCGACATAAACGGGCGCCTTGACCTTGCCGATCCAGTCCTTCACCGGGAACTGGTCCTTCATCAGCCAGTAGACTGGCATGTAAGGATAGCGGTCGAAGGCGACATCCACAGCGCTGAGGAACGGCGTTTCGAGCAGCAGCGCATCAGGCGTCCGCTCGCTCGCCACATAGGTCGCCGGCCCCGAGCCGAGCGAGCGGCCCCAGATGACGATTGGAAAGTTCTTGGCCTTGAGCCAGTCGTATGCCGCGATCGAATCGTCGAGCATATGTCGCTGCGTGATCTCGCCAGGTGATGCCGGAAACCCGCGATAGTCGAAAGCAAGGAAGCCGTAGCCGTCTTTCGTCCAGGCCGTAAACCGCTCGTGCTCGGCGGTAAAACTGTCGGCGTTGCCTTTGTAGAACAGGATCACCGGTTTCCCGGCCGTTGGTGCCTCATACCAGCCGTTGACCACGGCGCTATCCGTCGTCGGGATCGCCACCGCCTGAGCACCGAGCAACTTGGCGTCCGCCAGCGTCATCACCGTGCCGGTGGGGTCGTACTGAAAATCACGCTGCTTGAAGTAAAGCACGCCCATCGCCGCGAGATAGATCACGACGACCAGCACGACGAGGACAAGTGCGACACGCCGCAGGATTTTCATGGCCGCTCCAAGTTTGAAGCGCGACTGAACCCGATCCCGGCCGTCCGGGCAAGCGGAGCCGTCAGGCCTCGCTGAGAATTTTCTCCAGTGCCATGCCGAAGACTTCCTGCGGCTGCGCCCCGCTCATGGCGTATTTGTTGCCGAAGACGAAGAACGGCACGCCGCTGATGCCTTGCGCGGCAGCGCTGATGGCCAGCTCCTCGGTGATCGCGAGTTCGTTCGGATCGTTGATTAGCCGTAGCGCCTCGGCTCGGTTGAAGCCGTGCGCCACAGCAAGGTCGGCCAGCACCTCGTCGTCATTGATCTGGCGATGCTCGAGGAAATAGGCCGCGGCGATGGCATTGGCGAGCGCATGCTGCGTCCCAAGCGGCGCAGCAAGCCGTGTCAGCGTATGGGCCTTGGCGGTCGGATACATCCGTGGCTGCCGCGACAGGTCGAGTTCGACACCGGCCTTTTTCGCCTCGCCCTCGACCCGAGCCCACATTTCCTTCGGATCGCGCCCATATTTTTCGCGCAGCATGTCGGCGACGATGACGCCTTCCGCCGGCACGTTGGGATCGAGATAAAACGGGTGGTTCTCAATTTTCACCTCGACGTCTTTCGGCAGCGTCGCCACCGCCTGGTCGAGCCGGGCCGAGCCGACGAGGCACCAGGGGCAAACGACATCGGTGAAGACATCGATCTTCAAAGTCTTGGGCATGAACGGATTCCTGTCGCGAACTGCCGCAACATGGGCGGCGGCCTGAGGCGCGACAAGAAGGCACCGTGAGGTAACCGCCGGGCCGGCACGGGAGGCGGAAACATGCGGATCAAGGCAGTGGTCCCTATTCGCCCAAACCGGTCTAGTTGAACGCCAGCACGGCGGCGACGATGACGCCGACAAGGCTGAGCCTCGACACATTGGTTGCGGCCTTGGCGATTGCGACGGCGCGCGTGTCGCCTGGCTTTGCGCTGGCCCGAACCCGGCCACCAACGCCCATGCCGATGGCCATCAGCACGATCAGTGCCATCTTGATCCAGAACCAGACGGTCATGCCCGCGACGCCGCCGAAGCGGATCCAGACCATCAGCGGCCCGCTGACCAGCAGCACGCCGAAGGCGATGCGCGAGGAAAGCCCGATCCGCTGGGCAATGCCACCAAGAGTGCCGCGCGTCTCGGGCGAGGCACCCGGCATTCGCGCGCCGATCATCGGCATGACCACAACGACGGCTCCGGCCGCCAGCAACGACAAGAGATGCGCCATCAGCAAAGCATCGAAGACGATATCCATTTGGGTATTCCTTTTGGGACAAAACAAAACAGGGCGGTGGCGCTTCGAGCACCGCCGCTAGACGAAATGTCTGTTGGATCAGACGACGTGCAGACTGCCGCCGCAGCGGTCGTAGTTCTCGCGGAATAAGCGGATGACCTTTGCCGCGTCGGCCGCTGTGCGCATTTGCACCGAAACCCACCCCAGGCCCGGAATCATCGGATGGGGGTCGGCTCGGCCGGCCGCGATCAAAGCCGCCCCGGCCTCTGGCGAAAAGACCAGGTCGGCCATCGCGACACCGTCCCAACTGGCGTGCACATGACCGAGCGTGCGGTTGTGAAAGCGGAATTGGCTGCTTCCCGGCATTGGCCCGACGATCATGCTGACGCCAGCCCACGATCCGACTTCCAGTCTTACGATCTCGCTGGCGGAGGCCATTTTGACACCTCGCAGTTCAACCACGTCTGACATCGAATCCGCTCCGTTTGCACTGCAACGGGCCCTCTGATACAACCTCAAGTTAACTTTAGGTCAAGCGGAATTCGTAGAAGATGCCGAAAGAACTTACCGTCGGCGACGTCGCCAAGCGCAGCGGCGTCGCCGTCTCTGCCCTGCATTTTTACGAGAGTAAGGGGTTAATTGCCAGCTATCGCACGGCGGGCAACCAGCGCCGCTACCGGCAGGACGTGCTGCGGCGGGTGGCGCTCATCAAGGTGGCGCAGGAACTTGGCATCTCGCTGGCCGAGGTCGGGCACGCGTTCGAGGCCCTGCCCCGCGACCATATTCCGAACCGCGCCGACTGGAACGACATCTCCCGGCGCTGGTCCGCCGATCTCGACCGCCGCATCACCCAGTTGAAGCGCCTGCGCAACGGCATCAACCATTGCATCGGCTGCGGCTGCCTCTCACTCGATCAGTGCGCGCTGTTCAACCACCACGATCGGCTGGCCGCCGAAGGGCCGGGGCCACGGCGCCTAGTGGGGAGGTAGCGGGCAAAGCAAATAGGGCCGCCCGAAGGCGACCCCAAAAACTCTCGCTGATCTGCCTGGCTTAGTGCGCCATCGCCTTGACGATGTCTTCGGTCATCTTCTTGGCGTCGCCGAACAGCATCATCGTGTTGTCGCGGAAGAAGAGTTCGTTCTGGACGCCGGCATAACCCGCCGCCATGCCGCGCTTGATGAACAGCACCGTGCCCGCATCCTCAACGTTGAGGACCGGCATGCCGTAGATCGGCGAGGCCTTGTCGGTCTTGGCCGCCGGGTTCGTCACGTCGTTGGCGCCGATAACGAAGGCGACATCGGTGCGAGCGAACTCCGAGTTGATGTCGTCGAGCTCGAACACCTCGTCATAGGGCACATTGGCCTCGGCCAGCAGCACGTTCATATGGCCAGGCATGCGGCCCGCGACCGGATGAATAGCGTATTTGACGGTCACGCCGCTCTTTTTCAGCAGATCGGCCATTTCGCGCAGCGCGTGCTGCGCCTGCGCCACCGCCATGCCATAGCCCGGCACGATGATGACCTGCGTCGCGTTCTTCATCATGAAGGCGGCATCTTCCGCGGAGCCCTGCTTGACCGGCCGCGTCTCTTCCTCGCCGCTCGCCGCGGCGCCCTCGTCGCCGCCAAAGCCCCCGAGGATCACCGAGATGAAGCTGCGGTTCATCGCCCGGCACATGATGTAGCTGAGGATCGCGCCCGACGAGCCGACGAGCGCGCCGGTGATGATCAGCGCCGTGTTGCCGAGGGTGAAGCCGATGCCCGCCGCCGCCCAGCCCGAATAGGAGTTGAGCATCGAAACGACCACCGGCATATCCGCGCCGCCGATCGGGATGATCATCAGGAAGCCGAGCACCAGCGCAACCACCGTGATCAGCCAGAACCAGACCGGCGACGACGTCACGAAGAACGTGACGATTAGCGCCAGCAGCACCAGGGCGAGCACGATATGGATGATGTGGCGGCTTGGCAGCAGGATCGGCTTGCCGCCCATGCGCCCAGACAGCTTGGCAAAGGCGATGATCGAGCCGGTGAAGGTGAAGGCGCCGATCGCGACGCCGAGGCTCATCTCGACTAGGCTCTCGCCCCTGATCCGGCTGCCGTCGAGAATGCCGAAGGCTTCGGGCGCATAGAGCGCCGCCGCCGCCACGCAGACCGCGGCAAGGCCGACCAGCGAGTGGAAGCCCGCAACCAGCTCGGGCATCTGCGTCATCTTGACGTTACGCGCCAGATACGCGCCGATGCCGCCGCCGATCGCAAGGCCGGCGATGATCAAAACCCAGGACAGCAGGTCGTTCGGCCCCGCGACCAGCAGCGTCGTCAAAATGGCGATGGCCATGCCGATCATGCCGAGGCGATTACCCTGGCGCGACGAGGCGGGGCTCGAGAGTCCACGCAGCGCGAGGATGAACAGGGCGCCAGCGACGAGGTAGAGGACGGCCGCGATATTGGCTGAGATCATGGCCGCTTAGCCCTTCTTCTTGTACATCGCCAGCATGCGCTGGGTGACGAGGAACCCGCCAAAGATGTTCACGCTGGCCAGCATCAGGGCGAAGAAGCCAAAAATCTTCGAGGCGATATTGGTATCGGCCACCATGTGCGCGCCCACTGCGAGCAGCGCACCGACCACGATCACCGAGGAGATGGCGTTGGTGACGCTCATCAGCGGCGTGTGCAGCGCCGGCGTCACGCTCCAGACCACGAAATAGCCGACGAAAATCGCCAGCACGAAGATCGAGAGCTGGAAGATGAAGGGATCGATCATTCGCTCGCTCCGGTCTTGGGAGGGGTCGGCTTGGCCGCTTTGGGCGCCCGCGGTTTTGGCGGCGCCTTGGGTTTCGCCGCTTTGGCTGGCGCTTCCCCGGCGGCCGCATCTGCCGCGGGCTTCGCTGCCTTAGGTGTTGCGGGCTTCTTCGCCGGCGTTGCCGCTGCAAGCAATTCACCCTGCACCGGTGCCGCTTTCGCTGCGGGCGCGGCCGCACTGGCCGCTGCGACGAGGTTCGGGTGCACCACCGCACCATCCTTGGTCAGCAGCGTCGCCTTGACCAGTTCATCGTCCCAGTTGACGGCGAACGCCTTGGTCTTCTTGTCGAACAGCGTCTCGATGAAGGCATAAAGATTGCGCGCGTAAAGCTGGCTGGCCGACGTCGCAAGCCGGCCCGGCACGTTGGTGTAACCGATCACCGTCACGCCGTTTGGCGTCGTGATCACCTGACCCGGCAGCGTCGATTCGACATTGCCGCCACGTTCTGCAGCGAGATCGACGATCACCGAGCCCGGCACCATCGATTTGACCATCGCCGCCGTCACCAGCTTTGGCGCCGGCCGACCCGGGATCAGCGCCGTCGTGATGACGATGTCCTGCTTGGCGATATGCTCGGCGGTCAGCGCTGCCTGCTTGGCCTGATAGCCCGCTGACATCGGCTTGGCGTAGCCCGCCGCGGTCTCGGCCTGCTTGAACTCCTCATCCTCGACGGCGATGAACTTGGCCCCGAGGCTTTCGACCTGCTCCTTGGCCGCCGGACGCACATCCGTGGCCGAAACGATGGCGCCAAGCCGCTTGGCGGTGGCGATGGCCTGCAGCCCCGCAACGCCCGCGCCCATCACAAAGGCCTTGGCCGGACGCACCGTGCCCGCTGCCGTCATCATCATCGGAAAAGCGCGGTCGAAATTCACCGCGGCGTCGATGACGCCCTGATAGCCGGCAAGATTCGCCTGGCTGGAGAGAATATCCATCACCTGCGCGCGGGTGATGCGCGGCATGAACTCCATGGCGATCACCGTCGCGCCGGCCTTGCCGAGCGCCGCGATTTCGCCCTCGTGGCCGTAGGGGTCCATACCGCCGACGACCAGCGCCCCCTTGGCGATGCCTTGGAGCAGGGCCGCACCGGGCCGCCGCACCGTCAGCACGATATCCGCACCGGCGAGAGCCGCAGCAGGCGTCGGCGCGATCTCCGCACCCGCTTCTTTATAAGCGGCGTCGGTGAAGCGGGCCGCCTCGCCGGCGCCGGCCTCGATCGCAACCGTTGCGCCCAAAGCAATGAACCGCGTCACGGTCTCGGGGGTTGCGGCAACGCGCGTCTCCCCCTCCGTGCGCTCCCGCACAATGGCAATCTTCATGCAAATCTCCTGCAGGTCGGGCGCGGCGGCTGTCGCATGCGGCTTAGCTGGCGGGCGGCACGATCATCGGGTGGATAACGACGAACAGGAAGATCACTAGAACCACGATGGCGATGATGCCCCACTTCACGAAGCCGGTGAAGAATTCGTAGGTCGACTCGTGCGCCTCATAATCCATGTCGCTGGCGGTGCCATCGCTGTTGATGGCGGGCGAGCCATGGCCGTGACTATCATGCGAAGCAGCAGCAGCGGTCTTGCGGGGGCGGGAAGTGGTAGCGGGGGTCTTGGCCATTGGGTCCTCAGCAGCAGGCGCGAAACGTGTCACCGGGATGATCAGTGATGACGATCACTCACGGCGCGGGATCGGTCTTCTCGAGTTCGTCGATCAATCGCTCGATCATCGACAGCCCGAGGGACCAGAATTTGGGATCGCGCGCGTCGAGACCGAATGGTTTTAGAAGCTCCGAATGGTGCTTCGAACCCCCTGCCTTCAGCAGCTCGAAATAACGCTCCGCGAACCCGTCACTGGCCTTCTCATACTGTGCGTAGAGCGAGTTCACAAGGCAGTCGCCGAAGGCATAGGCATAGACGTAGAACGGCGAGTGGATGAAGTGCGGGATGTACGACCAGAAGATGCCGTAGCCGTCGTTAAGCTTGATTGCCGGCCCGAGGCTCTCGCGGCTGACGTCGAGCCAGATGTCGTTGAGCTGTTCGGTGCGGAGTTCGCCCTCCTTGCGCGCCATATGGACGTCACGCTCGAAGGTATAAAAGGCGATTTGCCGCACCACTGTATTGAGCATGTCCTCGACTTTTGAGGACAAGAGCGCGAACCGCTGTTTTGGCGTTTCGGCCGCATCGAGCAGCGAACGGAAGGTCAGCATCTCGCCAAAAACGCTCGCCGTTTCGGCGAGCGTCAGCGGCGTCGGCGCCATCAGGGCGCCCTGCGGCGCCGCCAGCCGCTGGTGCACGCCATGGCCCAGCTCATGCGCCAGCGTCATCACATCACGCGCTTTGCCGAGATAGTTGAGCATCAGATAGGGGTGAGCGCTCGGCACCGTCGGATGGGCGAAGGCGCCGGGTGATTTGCCATCGCGAACCGGAGCATCGATCCAGCCCGAGTTGAAGAAGGGCTGCGCGACCTCGACCAGTTTTGGCGAGAACCGGCCATAGGCCTCAAGCACCGTGGTCTTGGCGCTCTCCCAGTCGAACAGTCGATCGTCAGCCGTCGGCAGCGGCGCATTGCGGTCCCAGGCATTGAGCTGATCCTTGCCGAACCATTTTGCCTTCATCGCATAGTAGCGGTGGCTGAGCCGCGGATAGGCCGCGCGCACGGCCTCCTGCAGTGCATCGACGACTTCGCGCTCGACCGAATTGGCGAGATGGCGGCTGTCGGCGATGTCCTTGAAACCGTGCCAGCGGTCGGAAATGTCCTTGTCCTTGGCCAGCACATTGGTGATCTGCGTGAACAACCGGCTGTTGTCGGTAAGGGTCGCCGACAAGCCGTGGAATGCCGCCTCGCGCTTCTTCTCGTCGCGATCTGAAAGAAGGTGCAGCGTCGATTCGACGCCGAGCGTCTCGCCCCCGACATCGAATTTGAGGGCAGCCATCGTTTCATCGAACAGGCGATTCCAGGCCGACGCGCCCGTCGTCGACTTTTCGTGGAACAGTTCTTCGACGCGATCTTCGAGCTGATAGGGCTTTGCCTTCCTGACCTCGGTGAACCAGGGCTTGTAGTGCGCGAGGGCCGGATCGGCGGCGAATGCCTTTTCGAGCACCGTTTCATCGATGCGGTTGAGCTCGAGCTCGAAGAAAATCAGCCCAGTGGAGAGATCCGTGAGCTGCTGGCTGAGATCGCCGAGGAATTTTGCCCGGTCCGGATCGGTGGTCTTCTGCGCATATTGCAGGTAGGCGAACGACGCCAACCGTCCCGTTAGGTCCCCGAGCGCCTCGATCCGCTTTACCGCTGTGGCGAGCCCGCCATTTTTCGCCAGCCCATCGAGTTTGCCCTTGTAATCAGCCTCGAACGCCTTGGCCTCAGCCTTGGCTTTTTCGAGATCGGCCTTGAGCTGCGGTGAATCCTTCCCGGGATAAAGGTCCGAAAGGTCCCACTCCGGCAACGCCCCGAATTCGTTGTGGCCCTTTTGGGCGGCGGCTTCTGGTGCGCGGACGAGATCGGCCATGAGGAATGCCCTTTCGAGTGGTGCGGTCGGCAAAAACAGGCGCGGACCATAGCCACCGTGTTCGCCACTGCCAAGCTCCGCTTAAGCCCCCCTTAACCACCAATTCTCATCCTGACCGCACCTGCTCGATTCGGCAGGTGGTTCATATTCCTCGCACTTTGTTGGTGGCATGGTTCGCGTTCGGCAGGCAGTACCCGCGTTCTCCCAATTTGAGACGACCGACCCGGCAATGCGCCGCGTTCGAACGCTCAGCGACAAAGCTGCTCACAATGCGCTTCCCGTTCTGATTGAAGGCGAGCCAGGCTGCGGCAAGACGTTTCTCGCAACCGCCGTCCATGCCGCGAGCGATCGCACTGCCAGACCGTTCGTCACCGTCGATTGCGCATCGATCCCCTGGGATCGGCTTGCGGCAACGCTGTTCGGCGTTCATCGGACCGATGGCGCGAACCAGCCGGGCAAATTCCAGGACGCCCACAACGGAACGCTGCTGCTGAAAGAGGTCGGCGATCTCCCGGACGACATTCAGCGGCGCCTTATGCAGGTCCTCGAACGCAGCGAGATCGAACCCGTCGGCGCGCGGCGCCCCGAGCGGATCAATGTCCGCCTGATCGCAACCTCGAGCCGCCGGCTGCTGAACCTCGCCACCGCCGGCGAGTTTCGCGAAGACCTGTACTACCGGCTCAGCGCCCTGCCCATTTACCTGCCGGCGCTGCGTGAGCGCCAGGGATGCGTCGCCTCGCTCGCCAAACGCTTCATCGAGCAGTTTTCGGCTGAGATCGGCAAGACAGTCCGCGGCATTTCTGCCGAAGCACTCGCTCTCGTTGATGCTTATGCGTGGCCCGGCAATGTGCGCCAGCTCGAAAACTCTATCTATCGTGCAGTAATCCTCGCCGAATCGAACGAACTGCTGCCGTCGGATTTCCCACAGCTGCAGCTTGCGCTTTCGGGCCGCGATGCGGCTGCCGAGTCTGCACGAAACCTTAACGTGCCTTCAGAGCCGGTTCATATCGACCGCGCTAGTCCTCGTCTCAAGCAGACGGAAGGGTTGGGAAAAATCCCCGACCGGTTCCTCACCGACGAGGGCGAAGTCACCCCACTCGCCGACCTGGAGCGTGAACTCATCGTGTTCGCGCTCGGGAAGTACCAGGGGCGGATGTCCGCGATAGCGCGAGCGCTCGGCATCGGGCGCTCGACGCTATACCGGAAGCTTAAGGACTATGGGCTCGATGGCGGGGTGGTTTTCGACGCGGCCTGAGCGTCAGAAGGAACCGGTAAAATACCGGACCGCCTTGTTCGTAGTTGCAACAACATCACAGGCGCGTTTCACAAAATTGCGAGCCGTTGTCAGCCTTAACTTTTCTGAGATATGCAAAATGCATGTGCGCCGAGCCGCTGGAAGGCTCCTCCCTTCCCGTCTGCTGCCCCGCATGATTTGCCTGGGACGCATGGAGCTCAAATGCGCAAATTGACGGTGTTTCTCGCGGGCGCTGCACTGGTTGCGGCGGGCGCTGTTCCAGCTCTTGCCCAGCAGGCGGTGACGATCAACGGCATCCAGGCTTTGCAGGTGGTGATCGCGCCGCCCGATTCGCCGATCGCGCAGAGCATCAAGGACAAGCTCAACGCCGCTTATTATGGCGCCGCGCCAGGAACGAGAGCCTACTCGGACGCGCAAAAGCTCTACTACTTCTACGGCGCCCGGCATTTCGATCCGCTCTGGCTCAAGACTGCCGCAGATGGCTCGGTCGGCTTTTCGCCGGCCGCCGAAAAGATCATCGGCGTGTTCAAGAACGCCGCGACCGAGGGTTTTCACCCCGACGACTATCTGACCTCCGCCATCGACATCAGCGGCGCCGGGACCGATCCCCAAAAGCTCGTCGCCCTCGAGACGGCGTTTTCAGCCGCCACGATCCGCTACGCGCACGACGCCTATCTGGGCCGGATCGCGCCGGAAGCGGTCTCGAACGACATTGATCCCGAGACCAAGACTCTCGACGTCACCGGCGTTTTGACGGCGCTTGCCCAAAGCGACGCACCTGATCAGGTGCTGGCGCAGCTCGACCCGCCGGACAAGGAATTCGGCGAGCTCAAGGCTGCCTTGGCCAAACTCGATGCCGGCCAGCAGGAACCGGAGCCGGTCGTTGTTCCGGCCGGCCCCACGCTCAAACCCGGCATGAAGGATGCACGCCTCGACGTGCTGCGTCAGCGGCTCAGCGTCACGGCGCCGGATACCGATGCCGATACCTACGATCCGACGCTGGTCGCTGCGGTCAAGGCGTTCCAGAAAAGTGTCGGCGAAAAGACCGACGGCGTTGTCGGGCCGGGCACGCTCGCCGCCCTCAACGGCGCGACCGGCGGCAAGGTCTCGCGCGACGACATCGTCGCCAACATGGAACGCTGGCGCTGGCTGCCGCATGACCTCGGCGAGTTCCACGTACTGGTCAATATTCCCGAGTTCCGCGTCGCGGTGGTGCAGGATGACAATCCGGTCTTCTCGACCAGGGTCGTGGTCGGCAAGCCGTCGACTCCGACCCCGCTGTTCTCCAATTCGATCAAGAACATCGTCGTCAATCCCTACTGGAACGTGCCGCCCTCGATCGTCGCGAAAGAGATCGCGCCCTCGATGCTGCGCAACCCCGGCTACCTTGCCGGCCAGAACATGCAGGTGGTTTCGGGCGCTCAGGTGCTCAACGCCTCAGCCATCGACTGGGCTGGGGTCACGCAGAGCAACTGGCGCTACTCGGTCCGTCAGCTTCCAGGCGGCGGCAATGCGCTGGGGCAGATCAAGTTCCTGTTCCCTAACGATCACGACGTGTATCTGCACGATACCCCGTCGAAATCGCTCTTCGCCAATGCCGTGCGTGCCTATAGCCACGGCTGCGTGCGTGTGCAGAACCCGATGGATTTTGCCAATGCGCTGCTCCAGGAGGAGCCGGGCCTCAACGTCGACCAGCTCAAGGCGATGTTCGGCAACACCGAACGCTGGGTGAACCTCAAGACGCATGTGCCGGTGCACATCGCCTATTTCACCATCCGCGTCGACGCCGACGGTACGCTTCACTCCTACGGCGATATTTACGGCCACAATAAGCGGCTGATCGCCATGCTGAACGGCGACACGACGCCTGTCGTGCGCACCAAAACTCCGGTCGTCAGCGGCGTCTAAAACGGCTTCAGAGCGGTATTTTTGGCCATCTGAAGCAGATTTCCACTAATTTTCGAGCCCCGGTGCATAACCGGGGCTTTCGTTTTGCCGCCGGCCTCAACCCACCGGGTCGCCCTCTACTCGACCTGCCCAATGGGCTTGAGATTCAGGCCAATTGCAGGCGCTTCGAACCGCCCGACAACCACCGGTCTTGGCGTTAACCGGCGCCCGTTCTCCTAAGCTCCAACCACTAGCTTCACTGGCCCTTCACCCTCGCTTAAGACTTTCGCCTTGGTTCAGCCGCGTTTTTCTCGTAAAAACAGACCATTGGGAGGGATGTCACGCGATTGGTAGGGGTCGTTTAGCGTTAATAAAGTCTCCTAGACTTTTCGCTATTCTGCCTGTCTGGACATCTCGGCTTTGGGCTTGGGCTGGTGCGAAAACCAATACTGGACGGACACCGCATTGCACGGATTGTGTTTGCCACGTTGATGGCAATCGCCGTGCTATTGCCGCCGACCACCCTGCCCGTCAGCGCCGAAACCGGCGACCGCACGCTCTACCTCTATCACACCCACACGCACGAGACGGCGCGCATCACCTTCAAGCGCAACGGCGTCTACGATCAGAAGGGCCTGCAGCAGCTCGATTGGTTCCTGCGCGATTTCCGCAACAACCAGCCGACCGAAATGGCGCCCCAGCTTTTCGATCTGGTCTGGGAAGTTTACCAGAAGGTCGGTGCTACGCAGCCGATCAACATCGTCTCGGCCTACCGTTCGCCCGAAACCAACGCCTATCTGCGCGCCCGCTCCAACGGGGTCGCGAGCCACTCCCAGCACATGCTGGGCCACGCCATGGATTTCTTCATTCCGGGCATTCCGCTGCCGACGCTTCGCGCCGTGGGCATGCAGCAGCAGGTCGGCGGCGTCGGCTTTTATCCCAATTCTGGCAGTCCGTTCGTCCACATGGACGTCGGCACGGTGCGCGCTTGGCCGATGATGACCACGGCCCAGCTCCGCAGCATCTTCCCGGACGGCAAGACGCTGCACACCCCGGCCGGTGGCCCGATCCTTTCGCAAACCGGTTACGCCTACGCCCAGGCGCAGTGGAATAGCTGCCACGCCGTGCCGTGCACCAATCCGGCCGCACTCAGGGGAGGCGCCGGTTCGCTCGGCCACGACACCATGGTCGCTGCCGCAACAACCTCGGCGACCGGCAAGACTTTCAACGACATTTTCCGCGGCGTGAACCCAGGCAACGGCGCGATAACCTCGACCTACAATCCCAATATCGCGAGCCCGGCCATCCAATCGGGCTCGACGCAGACGGCTGACTCGAGCGATGACGACGACGGCAACCAGACAGCAGGCCCCGCCCAGGTCGCGGTAACGACAGTTGCCGTTGCTGCGCCCGTTCCGCTGGCCCGGCCGGCCCTGCTCGACGACAGCCTAGCGCCCGCGCAGCCTGCTTCCGGCGGTGCGGTGACGCTCGCGGCGGCCGCCGCAGTGCCCTTCGATTCGCTGTTCCCGAGCGCCTATGGCGCCAACGGGGCACCGCCCTCCAACGGCAACGCGCCCATCCCGGCGCAAAAGCCCTATGGCCTGATGGTCGCGACCGGCGAACTGCGTGGCACACGTCCGCAAAGCGCGCTTGGCGCCATCGCCTCGATCGAAACCCCCGTTCCCGCCGCGCGGCTGGCACGCGCGGACGAGGACGCGATCACCGCCTATGCGGCCATCGGCCCCGGCACTTCGGCTGAACAGAAACTGCAATCGCTGATCGAGACCGAGACGGCAGGTGTTTCGCCACAGGGCAGGCCGGGCAGCACCGGACTGACCAACAGTGTCGGCACGCCGCTCGGCGTCGACGCCCTCAAAGGCTATGCAGAGCAGCACCGGACCGATCCCGGCCGCCGTCAGTCCCCCGCTGCCATCGCTGCACTCGCCAGCTTTACGGCGCGCGACGCCAAACTGATCGCGCCTGACTTCGCCGAGGGTCTGGTGCAACCCGTGGTCATGACCTCGATCGCCTTCGCGGTGTTCTCGGAGCCCAGCGCCACCGATCTCAACCCGGCAACCGAACTCGGCCCCATGGTCGCCCGCTTCGGCTTCAAGGCCGTGACAACGACCGCCTCGCTCGAACCCGGCCGGATCGCTTCCGGTGCTGCCTTGGTCGTCGCCTCGCGTTAACCGCCTCCTGGCGAGCCTTGGGCGACGCGCGGTATTTCCCTTTCCCTAATGAAGCCCATCAACTTCCGCCGCAATTGCGTGGAACTCAATGCATTGCCGCTGAATTGATTGCATTGCCCCCCGGCGGCCTCTAAATCTCAATAATTACATTGGCCGGCAAAGGATCGGCATGACCGATAAGCCGCTCACCCCGCTGCTCGACACCATTTCCGCGCCGGACAACCTCAAGACGCTGACGCGCGATGAGTTGAAGCAGGTCGCCGATGAACTGCGCGCCGAGGTTATCGACGCCGTATCGGTAACGGGCGGCCATCTCGGCGCCGGGCTCGGCGTCATCGAGCTGACCGTAGCGCTTCATTCCGTCTTCTGTGCACCCGACGACCGGATCATCTGGGACGTCGGCCATCAGGCCTATCCGCACAAGGTGCTGACCGGCCGCCGCGACCGCATCCGCACGCTGCGCCAGAAAAACGGCCTTTCCGGCTTTACCCGCCGCGCCGAAAGCCCCTACGACCCGTTTGGCGCCGGCCATTCCTCGACCTCGATCTCCGCCGGGCTCGGCATGGCGGTTGGGAGCCAGCTCAAGGGCGAGAAGCGCAATGTTGTCGCGGTGATTGGGGACGGCGCCATGTCGGCCGGCATGGCCTATGAGGCGATGAACAATGCCGGCGCCATGGATGCGCGGCTGATCGTCATCCTCAACGACAACGATATGTCGATCGCCCCGCCCACCGGCGCCATGAGCTCATACCTCGCGCGCCTCGTCTCGGGCCCGGCCTATCGCGGCATCCGCAAGACCGCCAAGCAGATCGTCAAGGCCCTGCCCGAATTCATGCACGAACAGGCTCGCCGCACCGAGGAATTTGCCCGCGGCTGGTGGACGGGCGGCACGCTGTTCGAAGAACTCGGATTCTACTATGTCGGCCCCATCGACGGCCACAATCTCGACCATCTGCTGCCGGTACTCACCAACGTCCGCGACGCCGAAGACGGGCCGATCCTCGTCCATGTCGTCACCAAGAAGGGCAAGGGCTACGAGCCGGCCGAAAACGCCGCCGACAAATATCATGGCGTCAGCAAGTTCAACGTCATCACCGGCGCGCAGGCCAAGGCCCCGTCGAACGCCCCAAGCTACACCGCCGTCTTCGCCGATAGCCTGATCGAGGAGGCAAAGCACGACGACCGTATCGTTGCTGTAACCGCCGCAATGCCCTCGGGCACCGGCCTCGACAAGTTCGCCGAACTGTTCCCGACCCGCACCTTCGATGTCGGCATCGCCGAACAGCACGCCGTAACCTTCGCCGCCGGCCTTGCCTCGGAGGGCCTAAAACCGTTCTGCGCGATCTATTCGACCTTTTTGCAACGCGCCTACGATCAGGTGATCCACGATGTCGCGATCCAGCATCTGCCGGTGCGCTTCGCCATCGACCGGGCTGGTTACGTCGGCGCTGATGGCCCGACCCACGCCGGCAACTACGACGCCGCCTATCTCGGCGCGATCCCCGGCGTGGTGGTGATGGCGGCAGCCGACGAGGCCGAGCTTCGCCATATGGTGGCAACCGCCGCGGCCTACGGCAACGGCCCGATCGCCTTCCGCTATCCGCGCGGCGACGGCGTCGGCGTCGAAATGCCGGCGCGTGGCGAGGTGCTGCCGATCGGCAAGGGCCGTATCCTGCGCAAAGGCTCGACGGTTGCCTTGCTTTCCTACGGCACCCGCCTCGCCGAATGTCTCGCCGCCGGCGAACGGCTCGCCGCGCTCGGCCTCAGCCCGACCATTGCGGACGCGCGATTCCAAAAACCGCTCGACGAGGAACTCGTCGCCGCCCTCGCCCGCGACCACGATGTGCTGTTGACCGTCGAAGAGGGCGGCATCGGCGGCTTCGGCAGCCACGTCGCGAGCTTCCTCGCGCTTAACGGCCTGCTCGACGGCAAGCTAAAGTTCCGCCCGCTGATGATTCCCGACCGCTTCACCGAGCAAGCAAGCCAGACCGATATGTATGCCGAAGCCGGCCTCGACCGCGCCGGCATCGTCGCGGCCGTGCTCGCGGCGCTCGGCATCGACGCGGGCACCAATCAGGTCGTCGGAATCGGACGGGAATAACGCCCCTAAAACGTGCTGCCGTACATCAGCAGCAGCGGCGCGCCGATCGCCAGCACCGGCACCAGCGCGGTCCGGAGTAGCAGCGACCGCCTCAGCCCATCGAGGCTGGCGAAGCTCAAAAGCATCAGCACGCCAAAGGCGACGACCGCCGGCACGACGCCGGGCGGGATGACCAGACGGTGCTCGGTGATCGAGAGATACCCGCCAAAACCGGCAACGATGCCAATGCTTGAGGCCAGCACCAGCGTCATCATGCTGACCAGCATGTAGACCGTGCGGTCGAGGAAAGCGTTGCTGATCACCATGACGACGGCCGCTGCGAGCAAGGTGCCGGCCCCAAGCGCAATCATCGGCCGGAGGTCGAGTACAGCGCCCACCGTCTGCACGGGTGAGTAAGGCGGCAGATCCCGCGGCAGCGGCAGCACCGCCGCTACATTGCCCACGCCGCGAACCAGGAAGAACAGGGCGAGGCTCGCCAGGGCAAACAACACGAAGGCGGTCGCCGCCGCCCGAATCTGCAGTTTCACATAGCCCATCGCGAACGCCCTCCGATTCTTGGCGCCGATCGTAGGCTAGAACCCTTTCCCGTGAGTCAACGCGCCGGACGCCTCGCGCCCAGAACCTCGCTGGCTACTCTTCCTCGTCTTCGCGCGGCGCGGCCTGCATGCCGAGGGCGGCCATGTAGAGGTCGAGCAGCGCCTCCTGCTCCATGCGCTCGGCGTGGTCCTGCTTGCGGATGCGGATGATCTGACGGAGCACTTTGACATCAAAGCCGTTGCCCTTGGCCTCCGCATAGATCTCGCGAATGTCGTCGGCGATCGCCTTCTTCTCTTCCTCCATACGCTCGATGCGCTCGATGAAGGCCCGGAGCTGATCCTGGGCGACGCTGTCGGATGAAACGGTATCGGCCATGGGATGGTCTCCGGTAGGCATCCTCGCAAAGGAAATCTCCCGTGCGCCGATGCAGCAAGCAAAGGTAAGCGAAGCGAACGTTCAATCCCACCGGCGGCCTTCGTTCAACCCCCAATCGACCGCCATCCACACTGGCGGTTTCCCCACCGCGCCAAATCGCCGCGGCCGCCCCGGCCGGCAAGGGTTTCCAAGACGCCGGAGGCATGAGACGGGCTCAGCGCCGCCATGCCTCCCAATTCTGCCAAATGCGCGGATTACCGGTTGACACCCTATCCCCCCATGCGCACAAACGGGACTTCATTGGATGGCTTCCGGCACTGCTTTGGCAAAAATCCGTCTGGGTCTAGCGCTGCTCGTGATGCTGGCCGGCAGCCTGCTGGCCTTCACGTCCCCGGCACTGGCCGATTTGCGGGTCTGCAACCAGACTCCCGATCCCATCTCCGTCGCCCTCGGCTATCGCGCCGAAAAAGGCTGGCAGTCGGAAGGCTGGTGGGTCGCCGCACCGTCACAATGCGCAACGGTATATCAGGGTAATCTGCACTCCCGCTTCTTCTACCTGTTCGCGGCCGACGACATCGGCGGCGGCGCCTGGGATGGCAGCGTCTATATGTGCACGCGTGACGACAGCTTTACCATTTTCGGCGTCGAGGACTGCCTCGCCCGCGGCTACGAGCGGACCGGCTTCTTCGAGGTCGACACCCAGAACAAGACCGACTGGACGATGCAGCTCACCGATCCGGCGGCCAATGCAAACAACGCCACCGGCACCGATGCCGACGGCCCACCTGATCAGCCACAACCGGGAGCGGGTAGCGGCGCCGCGGCCCCCGGCAGTAGCGATGCCAACGCCCCCGATGACGGTGGAAACCCGAACCCCGACGCCACAGCTCCCCCGGGCGCCGACACCGACTAACCGAGAAAGCACGCCCACCCATGAGACGTCCGCGCCGCGTAAAGATCATCGCCACCCTCGGCCCTGCCTCGCACGACCAGAAGGTCATTGAGGAACTGGCCCGCGCCGGCGCCGACGTGTTCCGCATCAATATGAGCCATGCCAGCCACGACCTGATGCGCGAGACGGTGAAGCGCATCCGCGCCGTGGAAAAGACGCTGAACCACCCGCTCGGCATTCTCGTCGACCTGCAGGGCCCAAAACTGCGCGTCAGCACGTTCGAGGCCGGTTCGGTGCAGCTCGTCAGCGGCGCGAAGTTCACTCTCGATTCAACCGATACCAAGGGCACTGTCGAGCGCGTCTACCTGCCGCATCCGGAGATCATCGAATCCATTTCGGTCGGCGACCGGCTGCTGCTCGATGACGGCAAGCTGCAGCTCAAGGCCACCAAGGTCGGCGGCGGCGCCATTGAGACCGAGGTGATCTATGGCGGCAAGCTGTCGGACAAGAAGGGCGTCAGCCTGCCCGATACCCTGCTGCCGATGGGTGCCCTAACCGAGAAGGATCACGCCGACCTGCTCGCCGGCCTTGCCGCCGACGCCGACTGGATCGCTGTGTCCTTCGTGCAGCGCCCCGAGGATATCATCGATATCCGCAAGGTCGTGCAGGGCCGCGCCGGCGTGATGGCGAAGATCGAAAAGCCGCAGGCCGTGGAACGCCTCGAAGAAATCATCAAACTCTGCGACGCCTTCATGGTGGCGCGCGGCGATCTCGGCGTCGAACTGCCGCTCGAAACCGTGCCAGGCCTCCAGAAGCGGATGATCCGTGTCGCCCGCCGCTACGGCAAGCCGGTGGTCGTCGCGACGCAGATGCTGGAATCGATGATCACCTCGCCGGTGCCGACGCGCGCCGAGGTCTCCGACGTGTCGATCGCCGTCTTCGAAGGCGCCGACGCCATCATGCTTTCGGCCGAATCCGCATCTGGCCAGTATCCGGTCGAAGCCGTGTCGATGATGAACAAGGTCGCGGTTGCGGTCGAAGGCGACATCAATTATCGCGGCATCATCCGCGCCCAGGCGACCGAGCCTGAGGCGACCGCCGCCGACGCCATTTCCGCTGCAACCCGCCAGGTTGCCGAAACGCTCGATCTCGCCGCCATTGTCACCTACACCTCGTCCGGCTCGACCGGCGTCCGCGCCGCCCGCGAACGGCCCTCGAAGCCGATCATCGCGCTATCGCCGAACCTGCGCACGGCGCGCCGCCTATCGGTGGTCTGGGGCATCCAGTGCTTCCTGACCGAAGACGCGCAAACCCTCGAAGACATGGTCGATCGCGCCTGCATCATCGCCTATCAGGAGGGCTATGCCCGCCCCGGCGACCGTGTGGCGATCACCGCCGGCATCCCGCTCGGCACCCCCGGGGCCACTAACATGCTCCGTATCGCCTTCGTGCGGCAGGATGGGGCCGGCTCGTCCTAAGCCGGGAGCTATTCCTCTCCCGCTTCGAGCATTGACTTCAACGCCAGCAGGTCGACGGTGATCCATTCGATCATCGACGACCACTGCTCGTCCGTCATGCTGGGGCGCTGGAAGCAGGTATAGGCGAGCTCGGTGCCGCCCTCATTGGCGATCACGCGCATCGCGATCGGGTGCGGTACGTCGTCTGGGGTCAACAGCGAAAAATGGTCGAGAATGCCGAAGGCATTCCGCTCGGCAAAGCGCAGGATGCGCGTCCCGACAGATGTCTCCACCTGCCAGTCACGTCCGCCAAGATGTCGCATCTGCGTGTCACCCACGAACGCCCATTTGGCGAAATTTTTGGGCTCGATGAGGAACTCGAACACCTCATCCGCCGACCGCGCGATCGGAATCCCGAACGTCCGGGAATTGAGCATGACAACACCGCCGCAAGAATGCAGTTTGCCGGTGGCGCGAGCCCCTGGGCGGCGTCGAGAAAATAGCTGCGTTGCCTATTTTCGGCAATGCGAGCAGAAAAACAAAAGGCCCGCCGCAGCGGACCTTGATTAAGCGAGGCTTAGTTGACGGCCTTTAGCCGTATCAGCCCTGACGCGCTTTATAGCGCTTGTCGACCTTGTTGATGATGTAGACACGGCCGCGGCGACGGACGAGCTTGTTGGCGCGGTGACGCGTCATCAGCGCCTTGAGTGAATTGCGGACTTTCATCGTCAAACCTCGGCTGAAACAAAAAGCAGGCGCAAGCGCCCGCAGCAATTGGCCGGACACATAAGGGGAAAAGCCGGGCCTGTCAACGCTTGGAGGCGGGCATTACCCGGCCACCGCGGCGCTTATGCCGCCCGCTCGACAATCGCCGTAACGCCCTGTCCGCCGGCGGTACAGACTGAAATCAGCGCCCGCTGTTTCTCAGCCTGATGCAGCAGTTTTGCCGTGAGCCCGAGAATCCGCGCGCCCGTCGCTGCAAAGGGATGGCCATAGGCAAGGCTGGAGCCCTTCACATTGATCTTGTCGGGATCGATCTTCCCCAAAACCTTGTCGCGGCCGAGCACGTCCTTGCAGTACTTTTTGTCGTTGAAGGCTTTCAGCGTACACAGCACCTGCGCCGCAAACGCCTCGTGGAACTCGTAAAAATCAAAATCCTGCAGCGTCAGGTTGGAGCGCTTCAGCATTTCCGACACCGCAATCGTCGGCGCCATCAAGAGGCCATCGCCGCCGGCGAAATCGTTGGCGGCCACCTGCCCGACGGTGAGATAGGCCAGGATCGGCAAGCCGCGCGCCTTGGCCCAATCCTCGCTCGCCAGCAGCACGGCAGCGGCGCCATCGGTCAGCGGCGTCGAATTGGCCGCCGTCAGGGTGCCCTTGCCGGAGGCGCGGTCGAAGGCCGGCTTCATCGTCGCCATCTTTTCGAGCGACGTATCTGCGCGGACATTATTGTCCCGCCAGATACCGGCGCACGGCACGATCAGGTCGTCATGAAAGCCCTCGTCATAGGCCTTGGCGGCGTTCTGGTGGCTTTTGAGGGCAAGCTTGTCCTGATCCTCCCGCGCAATCTCCCACTCGCGGGCCATCAGCTCGCAATGCTGGCCCATCGAAAGGCCGGTACGCGGCTCCTGCGTCGACGGCGCGACTGGCGCCAGCTCGCCGAACGAGAAGCCCGAAAACGCCTTTGCCTTGTCCGCAACCGTCTTGGCGCCGTTCAGCTTGATGAGCCGGTGCTGGAATTTATCGCCGAAAACGATCGGGCTGTCAGACACGGAATCCGAACCGCCGGCGATGCCGCTTTCGATCTCGCCCGTCGCGATCTTTGCACCGAGCGTCAGCGCGGCCTGGAGGCCCGTGCCGCAGGCGATCTGGATATTGGTGCCCGGCGTGCGCGGCGAATAGCCGGCATCGAGCAGGGCGTCGCGCGCCAGGTTGAAATCGCGGCTGTGCGAGATCACGGCCCCCGCCATGACTTCATCGATCTTTTCGCCCTTGAGCCCGTATTTGTCGGCAAGGCCGGAAAGGGCCGTGCCCAGCATCGAGAGGTTGCTCTCATTGGCATAGCCCGTATAGGCGCGGCAGAACGGCACCCGCGCTGACCCGACAATGGCGATTTTTCGAAGTTCGCTCATCTTTCCTATGCCTTCCCGTCCCGGCGCGCCTTGAGCGGTCCGCCGAGGAACGGGGCAAAGCCCGTCCCCAAAATCACCCCGATATCCGCAAGGTCAGCGCTCGCCACCACCTTGTTGGCGACAACCGTTTCCGTCGCATCGATCAGCGGCTTCACCAGCTCGCGGCCAAGCGCGGCAAGATCGGCGTGCTCGGGCACAACCTCTTTCACCGCCTTGCCCTTCTCCCAGGTGTAAAAGCCCTGGCCGGTCTTGCGGCCAAGCTTCTTGTCGGCCACCAGCGCCGCGAATTTGCTGCCGGCCGGTACATCGTGCCCCAGTTCAAGCGCCACGCTCTTGCCGACATCGAGCCCGACCGTATCCATCAACTCGATCGGACCCATCGGCATACCGAAAGCCACGGCCGCGGCATCGAGCAATTCCTTGCTTTCGCCGTTCTCCACCCGCTGCACGGCGCCGAGCATGTAGGGCATCAGCACGCGATTGACCAAAAAGCCCGGCGCGCTTTTGACCGGCACCGGCGACTTGCCGATCGCCAGCGCGAACGCCGCGCCGACTGCAATCTCGACGTCGGTGTTGTAGGTCGAACGGATGACTTCCACCAAAGGAAGCTGCGCCACCGGATTGAAGAAGTGGAGCCCGATCAGGCGTTTCGGGTCCTTCAACCCCTCGGCGATGCGCTCAAGCTCAATCGACGAGGTGTTCGTCGCAAGGATCGCATTCGGCTTGAGCTGCCCCTCGATGTCGCCAAAAATCTGCCGCTTGATCTCGATGTTTTCGACCACCGCCTCGATGATTACGTCGGCCCGCGACACGCCCTTGCCCTTGGGATCGGCCTCGAGCCGGGCGACAGCCGCAGCGACCTCGCCAGGCTTGCGCAACCGCTTCTTGAACAGCGATTTCGCCCGCCCGAGCGCCGGCTTGATGCGCTCCATGTCGATATCCTGCAGCGTCACGCTGAGCCCGCGCAGCGCGCACCAGGCGGCGATATCGCCACCCATAACGCCGGCGCCAATGACGTGCACGCGCTGGAACTGGGGCTTTGCGTTGCCCTTCCCGCCCTGCCGCTTGAGGCCTTCCTGGAGGAAGAACACGCGGCGGAGATTGGTGGCCGTATCCGACCCCATCAGCGGCACGAAGGCGTCGGTTTCGGCGCGGATCATCTCCTGCCAGTCGTCGCCATGCTTTTCGAAATTGTCGATCAGCGCGTACGGCGCCGGATAGTGCTCGGGACGGGCTTTTTTCCGCACCTCGCCGCGCATTTTGGTCGAGAGATAAGTGCGGATCGGCCGGAGCGTCAGCAACTCGCCCTTCCAGCCATAGACGCTCGACCGACGCTTCTGCAGCACCGCCTTTCGTGCTTCCCAGCGTAAATTGTCGCGATGCCGCACCAGCTTGTCGACAAGACCCATCGCCCGCGCCTGGCTCGCCCTGAGCATCCGGCCGGTGAGCATGATCTGCATGGCGTCGACCGGCCCGGCTTGCCGGATCGACCGGCCCGAGCCGCCATAGGCTGGGAAAATGCCAAGGTTGACCTCGGGAAAACCAAGCCGCGTTTTGTCGTCATTGACGGCGATGCGGTAGTGGCAGGCGAGCGACAGTTCGAGGCCACCGCCGAGGCAAAAACCATGGATGCCGGCAACGACCGGGACCTTCAGGTCCTCAATGCGCTGGAACATCGAATGGACCCGGCGGAGGGCCTCGGGCAGGACGGCAAAATCCGTCATGCCGTCAAGCTCGTAAAGATCAGCGCCGGCGATGAAGCCGGACTCCTTGCCCGACAGCAGGATGATACCCACGACCTCGCCGGTCGCCACAAGCTCCTCGAAGCGCGCCACCAGCCTCTCCAACTCGGTCAACGCCTCAAGCGGCAACGTGTTGACCGCCGCCTTGGGCGTATCGATGGTCAACCAGCCGAGATTTTCGTGGTCGATCTCGAAGCGCCAGTGCTTGGTCTTGGGCAGGGTCGGCTGCGGCAAGGCTTTCTCCTACTCCGCCGCGTCGTGCTGCGGCTCGCGCTGGCTTTCGATGCGCATCAGTTCCTCCGACGAGAAATCGTCGACATGGATCACCCGGTCGGTCGCCTCGTCCGCGATCCTGAGCACGACCGCCTCGTCGGCGGTGATCACCCCGGCCGTAATGGCATCGGCAATCGCGTCGCGATCGAGTCGCCGCTCGACGATACCCTTCTTCACCGCCCGGATGAACTTGGCTTCCACCTCTTCGGCGGCCACCACCTTGACCAGCGCATCCTCGAGCACGCCGGTGACATCGTTCGGGTCGGCGCTGACATAGGTGCCGATGGTCAGCCGGTCACGGAAGGCACCGGGCATCAGCACCGCGCGGGCGAGCTTGTAGTTGGTCTGATCGTCGGACGGTTTCGCATGCCGGCCAAGCGGAAACACCAAAAAGTGCATCAGCCCGCCAAGCACGCGGTTTGGAAAGTTGGCGAACACGGCGGCGAAACTTTGCTCGATACGGAAAATCGCGTCCCGCGCCACCGCCGCCACCACTGGCCGATCTTCCTCGATCCGTCCATCGTCTTCGTAACGCTTGAGCGTCGCTGAGAGGATATAGAGCTCGGACAAAATATCGGCCATTCGCCCGGAGAGTTTTTGGCGCGCCTTGAGCTCACCGCCGAGGAACGCCACCGTCCAGTCGCCGCAGAGCGCAAACGCCTGCGAATAACGCGAAAGCTGCCGGTACCACCACGCCATCTCATGCTCAACCGGGGTCGAAGCGAAAACGCCAAAACTCATCCCGTGGAGGAAGCTGCCGACAATATTGCGCAGCATGAAGCCGACATGGCCGGAAAACGCGGTATCGAAGGCCAAGAGCCCCGCTTTCTTGTCGGGATTTTGTGCGGCCTCGACCTCCTTGTAGAGATACGGATGCGCCCGCAGCGCTCCTTGCGCGAAGGTGATCAGCGTGCGGGTGAGAATGTTCGCGCCTTCGACAGTGATGGCAACCGGCGTATTGATGTAGCCGGCGAGGAGATAGTTGCTCGGCCCGTCCTGCACCGCCCGCCCGCCATGGATATCCATGGCGTCGTTGATCCGCGCGCGCATCGCTTCCGTCGACTGATATTTTAGGACTGCCGACAGCACCGAGGGTTTTTGCCCGTCGTCGACCATCGCCGCCGTCAGCGAGCGCGCCGCCTCGAACGAATAAGCCGATTTGACCATCCGTGAGATTGGCTCGGCGACGCCTTCCATCATACCCACGTAGAGGCCGAACTGGCGGCGGATGCGGGCATAGGCGGAGGTCACACGCAGGCTCTGCTTGATCGAGATCGAGCCGATGGCCGGCAGCGAAATGGCGCGGCCGGTCGAAAGGCACTCCATCAGCATGCGCCAGCCCTGCCCCGCATAGTCGGTGCCGCCAATAAGAAACTCCATCGGCACGAACACGTCTTTGCCGCTCGTCGGGCCGTTCATGAACGCCGAGCGGGCCGGAAAATGCCGCCGGCCGATTTTCACGCCTTTGTAGTTGGCGGGCACCAGCGCGAGCGTGATGCCGATATTCTCGCCCTTGCCGAGCAGGTTTTCGGGGTCGTGCAGGTGGAAGGCGAGCCCCAGCAGTGTCGCGACCGGCGCCAGCGTGATGTAGCGCTTGTCCCAGCTCAGCGTGACGCCGAGCGTCTTCTTGCCCTCATAGGTGCCGTAGCCGACGACGCCGACGTCGCGCATGCTCGCCGCATCAGACCCGGCATAAGGCGCGGTCAGCGCAAAGCATGGCACTTCCTGACCCTTGGCCAGCCGGCGAAGATATTTTTCCTTCTGCTCGGCCGTGCCGTATTTCTCCAGCAGTTCGCCCGGCCCAAGCGAATTGGGCACCATCACCGTAATGCCCGCGGCGATCGAGCGGCTGGCGATCTTAGAAACGATCTGCGACTGCGCCTGCGCCGAAAAGCCGAGGCCCCCATGCTCCTTGGAAATGAGCATGCCGAGGAAGCCGTTGTCCTTGAGGTAGCGCCACACGGACTCCGGCATGTCCATGCGATTATGCCGGATGTCCCAGTCGTCGATCATGCCGCAAACGACGTTAACCGGCCCATCGAGGAACGCCTGTTCCTCAGCCGTGAGCGTGGCCTTCGGCACGGCAAACAACCGGTCCCATTTCGGCCGGCCCGAAAACAGTTCTGCGTCCCACCCGACGGTGCCGGCGTCGAGCGCCTCCTGCTCGGTCCGTGACACGCGCGGCAGGATGGATTTGACGAAACCATAGGCCGGGCCCGTGACCACGGCGCGCCGAATCATGGGTGCTGATAGCAGGGCAAGAACTACGCCGGGCAGGAAGACCTCGATCAGTCCGGGCAGATCGCCAGCGAACGGGGCAAACCCCCAGCCGATCCGGCTCAACAGGCCAACGGCCAGCGCTACTACGGCCCATTGCCAGAGCGGCGCCTGCCGCATGGCAAGCACGGCGATTGCAACGAGACTGATGACGATGAGCAGCAGGGTCAAGGCTGGTCCTCCTCGAATGGTCGCGATGCCGCCCGCATCACGACTGCTTCACACATCCCCCGTCACTCTAGATCGCTTTACGTTTACGTCAACCTAATGACGCGACGCACATTCGACAAGCGCCGTGCACAGAAAATTGCGTTGGCGGGGAGCAAAAGGCGGCGCGGATGCGTTGCCTTTTGCAACCGGGAACCCCATTTCACGCGTATCAGCACAAGCGTACGACCATGCTCCGCCGCCAGCGCATAACACTGCTTCGCATTGCCTTTGCTGCCGTCGCCCTGGCAGCGGTCGGGGCAGTGCTGATACCTGCGGCGCACGCCGCAGGTACAAGTCAAACCGCCGCCGCGAAGAAACCCCCAACGCTCGATGAATTGCGAGCCGCAGCCGACGCCGTTGAAAAGCGCGCCGCCCTCGCGCGTAAGACCGCCGACGACAACGAGGTGCTGGCCGCCTCCGCCATGGCCAATCTGCGGCAGGCCGAAGCGCATCTCGCGGCGCTCCGTGGCGTCACCGCAATTCACACGGCACAGCAGGCTCTTGCGGTGCCTCAGTCGAACGCGGCCGTCCTCGCCGCGCAAAGCCAGCTTCGTATGGCGGAGCAGAATGCCCAGCAGGAAGAACTTACCGCCAACCTGGCCAACCTCAGCACACATGCCCCGGGCGCCACAAGCAATGTGCTGAGCGGCATCCAACAGATGCAGGTGCAAAATGCCCGCGATGCCGTCGCCACGGCACGGAGAAATTTCGCCGCCGCGCAGCAGTCGGCGATCCAGGTTCCAGTCGTCACCAGCTTCAGCGCGTCGATCGACAGCAACGCTGTCCGCGCCGCCGATATTGCGGTCGCCAACGCCCGCAGCCTCGCCGCCGCAGCACAGCGCGCCGCCAAAACCGCCGAGGTGAATGCCGAGACGCTATCGGAACAGGCGAACCGAGCCCGGGCCGCCTTAGAGGCCGCCGAGCAGTAACTAGAAGCACTCATCCGCCTCTTTCAAATTCAACGGCAACCCTTTGACGCTAACGTCAAGCCGTGGGATAGTCCGTCTCGGAGGGCGTTTGGTTGGGATCACTCCCGGCCGGTTGCGCAAGTCTTTCCCGGCTCCCTACCGGCGAAGGACGAGGAGGACCACCCATGACCATTCAGACCGCCGGTGACGCTATCCCTCGCCCCTGGCTCGATCACTATCCGCCGGGCATTCGGTGGGACATCGCGGTCGATACCACCCCGGTGCATGAGCAGGTGCTGGCGACCTGCGCCCGCACGCCCAACGCGGTTGCGCTCGATTTCCTTGGCGCCGAAACCACCTTTGGCGCACTCGGCAAGGCCATCAACGCTCTCGCCGCCGCGCTGCAGAGTGATTTCGGTGTGGCCAAGGGCACGCGCGTCGCCCTGATGCTGCCGAACACGCCGTTTTATGCGGTTGCCTATTACGCCGTGCTTCGCGCCGGCGGCACTGTGGTCAACTGCAACCCGCTCTATACCGTGCCCGAGCTGACCCACATCATCGGCAACTCCGGCACCGATCTGATGATCACGCTCGACCTCGCGCAGCTCTTCGGCAAAGCGGAAACGCTGGTCCAGGCGGGGCGCGTAAAACGCCTCATCGTCTGCGAATTCGCCTCGGCCCTGCCGATGGTGAAAAGCGTACTGTTCCGCATCGCCAAGGCCAAGGATATCGCCAACGTCAAAGGCTCTCCGGCGGCGCCGAAAGTCAGCTTCTACGGTGACCTGATCCGCCGCGGCGGCACGCCATCCCCGGTCGCCATCGACTCGCTCAAAGACGTCGCGGTGCAGCAATATACCGGCGGCACGACCGGTAAGCCGAAAGGCGCGATGCTGAGTCACGCCAACATCGCCGCGCAGGTGTCGCAGGTGAACGAGTGGGCCGACAACCTGTTCATGGCACCCTCGAAGGTCGTAGCCGTGCTTCCCTACTTCCACATTTTTTCGATGACCGCCTGCCTCAACCTGCCGCTCTGCAATGGCGCGCAATCGGTGATGCTGCCGCGGTTCGAACTGACGCCGCTGCTCGACCTCATCGGCCGCACTCGCGCCAACATCATGCTCGCCGTGCCCACTTTGCTCAGCGCCATGGCCCACGCCAAAGACATCGGCGACAAATTGCAGAGCCTCGAAATCGCAGTTTCCGGCGGCGCCGGCCTCCCCAACGAAGTGCGGCAGGCTTTTGCAAAAGTTTCGCCTGTCCGCCTTGCCGAAGGCTACGGCCTCACCGAAGCCTCGCCGGTCGTCTGCTGTGCCGCGCTCAAGGTGGATTCAAAGCCCAATTCGATCGGCCAACCGCTGCCGGCGACGGACATCCGTTTCGCCGATTTAGAGGATCCGCGGAAAACCGTGGCGCTCGGCGAGCGCGGCGAGCTGCTGGTCAAGGGCCCGCAGGTGATGCTCGGCTACTACGACAACAGCGAAGCCACCGGCGAAGTATTCCTCGACGGTTATTTGCGGACCGGCGACGTCGGCTACATGGATGACGAGGGATATGTCTTCCTCGTCGACCGCATCAAAGATCTGATCATCTGCTCGGGCTTCAACGTCTATCCCCGGGTCATCGAGGACGCGCTTTATCTCCACCCTGCCGTGGACGAAACCAACGTCATCGGCGTGCCAGACGATTATCGCGGCGAGGCGCCCGTGGCGTTCGTCAAGCTCAAGGACGGCGCCAGAGTCACAGCGCAGGAGCTCAAAACCTTCCTCGGCGAGCACATCAACAAGCTCGAAATGCCGCGCGACATCATCTTCAAGGATCAGTTGCCCAAAACCATGATTGGCAAATTGTCCAAGAAAGAGCTGCGCGATGAATACGCGGCCATGAAAGCGACCTCGAAATGAATCGCCCCACCGCCGAACAGCGGGACCTTTTTGCCATCGCCGATCTCGCCCGCGAATTCTCGATCTCGGCTCGCGCCATACGCTTCTACGAGAGTAAAGGCCTGCTAACCCCCGAACGCGTCGGTAACACCCGCATCTTCCGCCGCCGCGACCGCGCCCGGCTGATGCTGATCCTCAGGGGCAAGCGGCTCGGCTTTTCGCTGCGCGACATTTCAGACTATCTCAGCCTCTATGACGCCCACAGCCAGACTGCACAGGTCGCCCTGCTTGTCGACAAGGTCGAGGAACGGCTGCACCTCCTCGAAGAGCAGCAAAAAGACCTCGAAACGACGATCGGCGAACTGCGGGAAATCCGCCAGCTCGCCCGCGACCGGCTTGGCCCGGCGGGAAGCTTTACACAACCGCCACAGAGCAAGCCCACAACCACCGCTCCCCGTGAGCGGCTTTGACGGGCATAGGGGAATTCGGCACACGACGGGTGGAGGAGGATTGACGTGAGATTGATACAGGCAGCCTTTGCGATCGTCGCGATACTATGCCTCGCCGCGTGTAAGATAAGTTCGGACACGCCGCTCGTATCGGCAAGCGAAATCAGGACGCCACTGCCTGCGGCGTTCAACCTCTACACTTACGTTCCGGCTGGTGATGGGAGCTTCAAGCGCAGCTACAGCGCGCCGTTCACCCTGCAAGGCAATGCCTATGTGTGGAAGACCAGCACCAGTACGATCTCGGTAAGCGTCGCCCCCTCTGGTAAGGAGGGCGAATATATTCTCCTTTTGGGGTCGTCGGGCACCGGGCAGAATTACGGCTTTGCCAGATACCATCAGGGCGTGCTTGCCCTTGGCGTCACGGTAGGCGCCGCAACGCTCAAGACAGCGCAGGGGCTCATCGAGTCTCCATCGACAAGTGCTCTTTTTGCCGGCGCTCAGACATTGCCCTATGACGACATCTCGCTGACGAGCCGCGCGCAACTCGACTACCTGTTGCGGCTGTTCGGACAAGGCCAGTTGCCTTTCGATCCCAGCGATGGGCCGGCGTTTGTCGCGGGGCCGGGTGTCAAGGCGCCCTCGAAGATCACGCCGAATGGAAACGATTGGATTTTGACACCGTAGCATTGCGCGACTGCGCGACGATCAATGGTTGCCTGGGCCGTTTGCGGGGGGATACGCAAAAGGGATATTTTCTATGCCTGCTTTAGTTCGTAAAATTTTGGGTGCCGCCGCCGTGTTGGTGCTCGCACTGGCGCTTGCTGCCTGCACCATAACTTCGGACAAGCCGCTGCTCGACGGAAGCGAGGGAACGGCGCCGCTCCCCGACGCCTTCACCTTCTTCCCCTATCAGGACTCGCCCGACGGCTATGTCCGCTCAAGCGATGCGCCGGCGACCTTTGCGCATGACGGCAGCGCCTATGTTGCGAGCAATATCCCCGATGCCAAAGGTCCGCTGAGCGTCACCTTCGTGCCGGTGGACGAGAACGTCTTCGTCGTCGCAGCCAAGACATCGGAAGACCCGGGCATCGTCTACGGTTTCGCGCGTTACAGCGACGGCGTGCTGTCGATCGCGCTTTCACCCGACAAGGACACCGCCTCGGCGATCGACCACGAGCGAAAATCTGCGATGCCGATGGGCAAACATGCCCTCCGCGGGGTCACGATCAGCCCGAGCACCGAAGCGATCACCCTGAAAAACCGTGAGGCGCTCGACTACCTCGCCAAAATGTACGCCGAAGGCCGCCTGCCCATGGACAAGCTCTCCGTCGCCTACATCGCCGAAGACGCCTCGGTCGAACCGCCGTCAAGGCTGGTGCCCGCCGGGACGGACTGGATCAAAGTGCCGTAGATAGTCTCGCAGGCAGAAGATGCGTCTGCTCAGCACTACCGCCGCTGACCGCCCGGTTTCGTGCCTCGCGTCATCGGATCGGGCTTCTTCGGTCGCTTCCAACCTTTTGGCGGTGCCGCCACTGGAATATGGGTGCCAAGCCCCATTTGCCCCGGGGGCGGCTGCCGAACTTCAACCTCGCCGCCTTGCGAGCCCGGCGCCTGCCCCTTGAGCACCGCGATCTCGTCGCGCAACGCCGCCGCCCGCTCGAAATCGTCGGCAAGCGCAGCCGCAGCCATCTGCTTTTCCAGCTCGCCGATCTTGCGTTCGATTGCACTCAGGGACATCACGTCGCCTCCAGAAATACCTGCATCTCCTCGAGCGTGCCGGCTTCGCTGGCCGGCTTGTCCCAGCGGATACGGCTGATGCGTGGGAACCTGAGCGCGACGCCCGATTTGTGCCGCCCGGAAACTTGGGCGCTGTCGAATGCCACCTCGAACACCAGCTCCTTGTCGACCTCGCGCACCGGCCCGAACGAATTGGTCGTATGGTTGCGCACCCATTTGTCGAGTTCCTTGAGCTCGGCATCGGTGAAGCCGAAATACGCTTTGCCAATCGGCACCAGTTCGTTGCCCTTCCAGACGCCGAACGTGTAGTCCGAATAAAACGATGACCGCTTGCCGTGCCCGCGCTGCGCATACATCAGCACCGCATCGACGACGTTGGGATCACGCTTCCACTTGAACCACAGCCCCTTGGGCCGCCCCGGCACATAGGGCGAGGTTCTGAGCTTCAGCATCACGCCTTCATGACCGTGCTCCGCCGCCCCTTTGCGGCGCATCTCTGCCAGTTCCTCCCAACCACCGAAAGGCAGCACTTCAGAGAGGTCGAGCCGGGTCTGCGGATTCTTCTTGAGCCACACTTCGAGACGTTTGCGCCGCGCCGTCCAGGGCAGCGGCCGGATATCCTCCCGACCGTCGAACAGCATATCGTAGACCCGCATGAAGGCCGGCAAATCCGCAAGATGTTTCGCCGTGGCCACCTTGCGGTTGAGCCGCTGCTGCAGATCGTTGAACTGCGCCGCCTCAAAATTCTGGCCGACGAGCAGTTCGCCGTCGAGCACCGCCTCGCCAAAAACGTTCTCGACAAGATCGGGAAACGCCGCGCCGATCTCGTCGCCCGTGCGCGAAAACAGCGAGGCCGGTCCCTGCCCCAGCACCAGCTGCACGCGAATGCCGTCCCACTTCCACTCAGCCGAAAAATCCGTTGGATCGAGTTTTTGCAGGTCGACGGCCTCGTCGATCGGATTGGAGAGCATCATCGGGTGGAAACGCACCTCATGGGCGATATCCGGCCGCGGTCCCCGATCCTCCAGCCAGGCGAACAATTCTGTGTAAGGTATTGTTAATCCATGCCAAATCTCCTCGATTTCCTGCACCGGCTTGCCGCTCATCTCGGCTAGCGCCGTCTTGGCGAGGCGCGCAGAGAGCCCGATACGCAACGCGCCGGTTGCTAGTTTCACCAGCGCCCAGCGTTCGTTGATGGCCGCGCGGGTCAACAAAGAGGCGATGAGATCGGGCAGCTTCCCCTTGGCGGTCGTATCGAGCAGCTCGATCAGGTCGCTAAGCGACGGTAAATCCTCCTCGGCCCCGTGATGCGGCCAGATCAGCGCGATCGTTTCGCCGAGATCGCCGACATAGTCGTAGCTGAGGGCAAAAAGATGCGAATCGACCTCCCGCGTCACCACCTCACGCAGCACCGCCGGCTTGACGTTCTTGAAGCTCAGCGCACCGGTCAAAATGGCCAGCGCGAAACCGCGATCAGGGTCGGGCGTCTCGGCAAAATACGTCTTGAGCGCATCGATCTTTCGATTGCGCGACGGCGTCAGCGCCAACAGTTCGAGGAGCTGGGCGAACCGCTTCATTCGCCACCCTCCCCGTTTTCGTCATAGCCCACGATGTTCAGCGGCTCGGCGCCGAGACCTTGCTGCCGGCACCAATAAACGAGAGCGTCTTCGCGGCCGTGCGTCACCCAGATCTGCTTTGCGCCGGTCTCGACGATGGTTTCGCGTAGTTCGTTCCAGTCGGCATGGTCCGAAATCACCAGCGGCAATTCGACGCCGGACTGCCGCGCCCGCTGCTTGACGCTCATCCAGCCCGACGCCATGACGAGGATCGGATCGGGCAGCCGGCGGCTCCAGCGATCTTTCAGCGCCCCGGGTGGCGCAATGACGATCTGCCCGGCGAGTTCCGCCTTGCTCGCTTCGAGAGCCAGCTTGGTCGGCCCGAGTGAAATGCCGCGCGCCTCATAAAGCTGCGTCAGCTCGACCATCGCGCCGTGGAGATAAATCGGCTGGTCGTAGCCCGCGGCCCGAAGCAGCGACATCACTCGTTGCGCCTTGCCGAGCGCATAGGCGCCGATGAGGTGGCTGCGCTCCGGATTATCGGTGACCGATTTCAGCAGCCGCGCAATCTCGTCGCCAGGCTTGGGATGCTGGAACACCGGCAGCCCGAACGTCGCCTCGGTGACAAGGATATCGCACGGGACGAGCTCGAACGGCTGCGCCGTCGTATCCGGCAACCGTTTGTAGTCGCCGGTGTCGACGATCGTCTCGCCGCGATAGCGCATTCGCACCTGGGCGCTGCCGAGGATGTGACCCGCCGGAAACAGCGTGATCTCGACCTCGCCGATCATCAGCGGCACGCCGAACTCGAGCGGTTGGAACGAGCCCGCCGAGTCCTCGCCGTAGCGCGTCTTCATGATCGCGATCGTGTCCGGCGTCGCCAGCACCGCGCCATGCCCGCGCCGTGCATGGTCGCCATGGCCGTGCGTAATGATGGCGCGATCGCGTGGACTGGTCGGATCAATCCACACGTCGATCGGCGTAATCTTGAGGTTGCGGTCAAGAAAGCTCATGCCGCCAATATAATGGCGGCGGGGCGGATTCCGATCCCTCTTATGCCGCCTGCTGCGGCCGCGGCCCCACATAAAGCGACTGTGGCCGGATCAGCCGTCCACCAAGCCCCTGCTCGCGGGCGTGGGCAATCCAACCAGCCGTGCGACCCATCGAGAACACCGCGGTAAACGCCTCGCGCGGAAAGCCCAGCGCTTCAAGCAGCAGCGCCGTGTAGAACTCGACATTGGTTTCGAGCGGACGATCAGGCTTCCGCCGCTTGAGCGCGGCGAGCGCCGCAGTCTCGACAGCCTCGGCAAGCCGCAACCGCCCCGGCTCGATGGCGCCTTCGGCCGTCATGGCCGCCACTGCGGCCTTGAGCGCATCGGCGCGCGGATCGCGTACCCGATAAACACGGTGCCCAAAACCCATCAGCCGTTCGCCCCGGTCGAGCGTCGCCTCGATCCAGGCGGGGGCGTTCTCTGGCCGCCCGACAGCATCCAGCATATCAAGCACCGGCCCCGGCGCGCCGCCGTGCAATGGGCCCTTGAGCGCCGAGAGCGCCGCAACGACGGCCGACGTAAGGCCCGCCTGCGTCGAGGCGACCACCCGCCCGGCAAAGGTCGATGCGTTAAGGCCGTGATCGACGACCGTAACGAAATAAGTGTTGAGCGCCTGAGCCTCAACCGGCCGCGCTGCCTCACCGCGCAGCATGCGGAGAACATCGGCGGCATGCGAGAGTTTCGGGTCAGGTGCCATCGCCTGCCCGCCCCGCTGCCGGCGAATGAGCGCCGGCGCAAACACCGCCGGTGCTGCCAGCAAATCGAGTGCCGTATCGAGGTCGTCGCCATCGGGCAGCCGCGCCATCAGCGCGCGCATCCCCTCGACGGGCGAAAGACGGAGCAACCCGGCGTCGACTGCCGCAACCTCCGCGAACACCCGCTGACGTGCTTTGCCGAGTGCCGCAGCCAGACCATCGCCATCGGGCACATCGTCGAAAAATCCGCTGAACAGCATTGCAACGACATCTTCGAAACGGCGCGTCCGCAGTTCATCAAGCGACACGCCGCGGACAATCAACTGCCCGCGCTCGCCATCTACATCCGAGAGCACCGTTTCCGCCGCCACCACATCTTCAAGCCCGCTCTTCATGGCAAAAATCTCCTTGGCTCCGGCAAAAATCGGCCTTACGATGATTGACGTCAATCTTGATCGTTTTGATCAATGTGAGGACCGATGGCCTGGCTGACTTCGGAACAGGCGCTGGTGGCGCTGGGAACAAAACCGCAATCGCTCTATGCCAGCGTGTCGCGCGGCCGCATCCGCATGAAGCCCGACCCGAAAGACCCGCGCAAAAGCCTCTACAGCGGTGACGACGTCACCCGCCTCGCCGCTCGTGCCAGCGGCCGCCGCAAGGCCGAAACGGTCGCGGCGGAGGCCATTCGCTGGGGGGAGCCAGTGCTGCCCTCGGCCATCACCACTATTACCGGCGGCCGGCTCTATTATCGCGGTCGCGACGCGGCGAAGCTGGCCGAAACAGCGACCCTCGAAGATATCGCGACCCTGCTCTGGGAATCCCCGGACGTCGATTTCGGCGCTCCCGCCTCGAGCGCAGTTGCGCGCGCATCGAGCATCGCACCGCTCCGCCGCGGCTTTGCCGTCATCGCCGATCGCGCCGCCACCGATCCGCCGGCGCTCGGCCGCGCGCTCCCAGTGCTGCGCGCCGAGGCCAACGGCATCGTCGGCGCGCTGGCAGCAGGCCTCGGTGCAGCCCCGCAAGACGGCCCCTTGCATGAGCGCATCGCCGTCGCCTGGCAACGTCCCGAGGCCGCCGACGCCATCCGTCGCATCCTGGTGCTGCTCGCCGACCACGAACTCAACGCCTCGACCTTCGCGGCCCGCGTCACGGCCTCGACCGGCGCATCGCTCGCCGCCGCCGTGCTCACCGGGCTCGCGACCGTAACGGGGCCGTTGCATGGCAGTGCCCCAGCCAGCCTCCTCGCGGTGCTGGCCCTCGCCGATCGGGAGGATCCGAATGCGGCGGTGCGCCTGTGGCTGGCACAGGGACGGCCACTGCCAACCTTCGGCCACCGGCTTTATCCCGATGGCGACATTCGTGCCAAAACATTGCTTGAGGGGACTGTGTTGCCGCCGGCTTTTGCCGCTATCGCGTCTGCAGCGCGCGAAATGGTCGGCGAGGAGCCTAATGTCGACTTCGCCCTGGCCGTCCTCGCCGCGGTCTACGACCTGCCGCGCGGCGCCCCGCTGCTACTGTTCTCCATCGCCCGATCCGTGGGCTGGCTGGCGCATGCGCTGGAGCAGCTCGAAACCGGCACGCTGATCCGCCCTCGCGCTCACTATGTCGGAATCGCACCCATCGCGGCCTGAGTTTAGTGCCGCTGCGTGCGGCGCTTCATCTGGCTGTTATCCGGCCGGCCTAGACCAGTGTGAGCAAAGGTGGGAACGCCTTTGCTAAACCATGCGCGCTAAGACTGGAGCATGCGTTCCTGATTCCCCTCGGGACGCGTGCTCCAGTATTTTGCGCTCGTACGTATGTGCCCTGCCCCCGACGGCCAACTTCATGAGTAAGCAGATGACCGAAAAGCTGACCTTCGTACACCTCACCGATCTGCATGTCGGCAATCCGGCGGTGCCCGACGAAAGTCTGCAATCCGACACCACGACGACGCTTCGCACCATCCTTGGCGAGGTCAATCGCCTGCGGCCTATACCGGCCTTTGTGGTGGTCAGCGGCGACCTCACCAACCGCGGCGACGACGCCAGCTACGAGGCCATGAAAACCATCTTCGCCGAGGCCAATCTGCCAATGCCGGTGCTGTTTGCGCTCGGCAATCACGACAGCCGCCCGGCCTTCTACCGCGCCATGCTCGGCGAGACCCGCGACAGCACCGCGCCCTACGACCACGACGAAGTGATTGGTGGCCTCCACCTCATTGTTCTCGATTCCACGGTGGCAGGCCGCATCGGCGGCGCCCTTCAGCCGACGCAGTTCACGTGGCTGAAAGACCGCCTCGATGCGCATCCTGAACTACCAAAGCTCCTTGCCATGCACCACGGCCCGATGCTCGACGAGGACGATCCGGCAACCGAATGGGAATCGATCGGCGCCACCGCCACGCGCCAGTTGCGCGAGCTCGTGGCGGGCTACAAAAATATCGTCGGCATCCTCTCCGGCCACATCCACTACGACCGCGTCAGCAACTGGTATGGCATCCCATTGATCGTGGGCATCGGCCAACACAACGCGACCGATGTGGTGGCCCTCGGCGACGGCCTTCGCTCGCTCGCGGGTGCATCGCTCATCGTTGGCACGCTCCGCCCGTCCGGCCTCACCGTCTCCTTCGCGCCGCAACCCTCGGATCGCCGCGAACTCGGCCGGATGGGTGCCGAAGGCCTCGCCGAGCTAATCCGGAAATACGACGGCGGCGACGCGCCGCAACACTAAGCAGCCTACCCGCAGCGGCTCGAAACGCGCGGCGCCCTGTTGGCGCCACGCGTTACAAATGTTGCATATTTGCAACGCAAGTGCGCAAATTTCTCATAATTGAGATTTATGAGAATATCCCGATATCGCGAACCAGAGTGCTTCTGCATTCATGGATTCGCGCAGCCGGGGGGCGGCGCGACTCCCACTCGTGCCCGATAGAGGACAGAAATGCTCAAATTCACTTTGGCAGCCGGCTTGGCGATCGCCGCTCTGTCGACCGCCGCTAACGCGGCCGACATCGTGCATCCGCCGTCGATGGTCACTTCCAGCTCCGCGGCGAGCTGGTCTGGCTTCTACGCTGGCGTGAACGGCGGCTACGGCCCCGGCACCGCGTCAAGCGGCTACTATGACGGTGAAGGCGCGGTCAGCTTTTCCGGCCTCTTCCTTGGCGGGCAACTCGGATACAATTTCCAGCTCGAGAACGGCCTGGTTTTTGGCCTTGAAGGCGACCTCAACTGGTCGAATGAAAGCGGCACGACGTCCACATCCGAGGACGGCGGCGAATATACCTACTCCAGCACCGACACGTTGAACTGGTTCGGCGCTGTAACCGGTCATGTTGGTTATGCGTGGGACACCTTCGAACCATACGTGCTGGCCGGCGTAGCGTTCGCCAACAACAATATTGCTGAGCATGAGAACGACTACGGCGACATTTACGACAGTTCGTCGACTGCCAATCACCTCGGCTTTACGGTGGGCGCCGGCGCCGCCGCAATGCTGACCAACAATATTTCGGCCTTTACCGAAGTTCGCTACTCGAACTACGGCAGTGCGAACTACACGACGACCTATGACTACGGCAACGAAACAACCACAGCACCGGTAAGCCTCGTCGATACCATGGTGCGCGGCGGCCTGAACTTCCATTTCTAGCCGCAATCGACACTCTCTGAACATCCGGGCGGCCTCATCAGCCGCCCTTCTTTTTTGACGACCCGCCCACGGCGCGTAGGGCCAACGCGCCCGGCCTTCACATCTGTGGCATTTCTAGCACTCACGTTCTCATACTTCACATATATGTGTAATTTGAGTCGTTTGGCTATGGAGTTCGCCGGCCGTTTCGCATTGATGGACTCGTCCTGCGCCTAGGCAGGATTCCATTCATGCCGAGGGGGCCGGGATGAGCCAGAACGAGACCGCGGGGCATCAGCCCGCAGGCGAAACGCTTGCGATTTCAGCCACCAGTTGGGCCAATCGATTTGGCGCCCTGCTGCGGCGGCTTTTCTGGGCCATTCTCACCATTTCGATGCTGACTTTTGCCGGGACTACCTCGGCGCTGGCGACTTGCGTCGATCCAAGCTCGATTGCGGTTCCGGCAACCGGCACGGCCGATTTCACGATCGATTCGACCGGATGCGGGGACTACAATCCGGTCTATCTCTACATCGAGGGCGGCACCGGAACGCTCAGGGCGGGCAATTCGTCCAATGTGACGTTCGCCTCCGGCAACGTCTATACAATCACGGCGGTCACCGACACGTCGTTCAAGATTTCGATCCTCAGCCGGACGAGCAATGTCACCAGCGACTCGGTGGCAGCCGACCTCTGGGATGGCATATCCAGCTCGACCAGAATCGCGATTGTCGTGGCGCTGCCTCTGTTTCAGCCGATCGTCACGTCGATCAGCCCGTCCAACGGCCCGGAAGGGGGGTTCACGCAGGTTACGATCAACGGCTCCAATTTCACGACGGATCCGAGCCACTTCACGGTGGCGATAGGCGGCGTTGCGGTGAGCAGCGGCAGGCTCATTTCCGCGACGACGACACAGATCGTTTTCAAGACTCCCCCCGGCACCGGCACGCAGGATATCACCGTCACGACCGACGGCGGCACCAGCACGACCAGCGCCGCGGACCAGTTCACTTATCTCCCGCCCGCGCCGACACTCACCTCGATCAGCCCCACCAGCGGCTCCACGACGGGCGGCACGAGCGTGACCATTACCGGCACGAACTTCGCCACGACGCCGGGCGACAACACGGTCGACTTCGGCACCGTTGCCGCAACCGTCACCGCCGCATCCGCAACCTCCCTGACGGTCACCGCGCCGGCTGGCACCGGCACACAGGACGTCACCGTCACCACGGCCGGTGGGACGACCTCGATAACGGCCGCCGACCAGTTCACCTATATCGCCCCGCCGGCTCCCACGGTCACCTCGATCAGCCCAACGAGCGGTCCCGAGGCCGGTGGCACGACGGTCACCATCACAGGTACGGATTTCGATCCCATCGAGGGCAACAACACGGTGAAGTTTGGCACAACTGTCGCCGCCGTTACCGGAGCGTCCTCGACCTCGCTTACTGTGACCGCGCCAGCTGGCACCAGCACCGCAGACGTGACCGTCACCACGAACAGCGGCACCAGCCCGATCAGCGCAGCGGATGAATTCACCTATCTTCCCTCGCCGACTGTCACCTCGGTCGCCAGCAACACCGGCCCCGAAACAGGTGGCTCGACAGTTTTCATCTATGGCACGCACTTCGATCCGGTCGCCGGCAACAACACCGTAAAGTTCGGCGCTATCACTGTCGGCGTTACCTTCGCGAACTCGACGGGCCTGGTCGTCGTTTCGCCGCCGGGCACCGGGACGGTGGACATCGTGGTTACGACCGCCAACGGCACGAGTGCTATCACCGCGGCCGACCAGTACACTTACGTCCCGTCGCCAACCGTCACCTCGATCAGCCCGACCAGCGGCCCTGAGGCGGGTGGTACGACGGTTACGATCAGCGGCAGCAATTTCGACCCGACGCCCGACAACAACACCGTAACGTTCGGCACGACCCAGGCAACCGTTACCGGTGGTTCGTCGAGCTCGCTGACCGTGACAGCGCCTGCGGGCACCGGAACCGTGGATGTTACAGTCGTCGCCATCGGCGGCACCAGCGCCACCAGCGCGGCCGACCGGTTCACATACATCGCACCTGTGGCACCGGCGATCACCGCGATAAGCCCCACCAGCGGCCCTGCGGCGGGCAACACAACGGTCACAATCACCGGAACCGATTTCGACCCCACGGCTGGCAACAACACCGTGAAGTTCGGCGCTGCAGTGGCAACCGTGACCGGCGCGACCGCCACCTCGCTGACAGTCACCGCACCAGCGGGGACCAGCACAGCAGATATCACAGTCACCACAAACACCGGCACCAGCGCCACCAGTGCGGCGGACCAGTTCACCTACCTCCCGGCCCCCGCGATCACGGCAATCAGCCCGGCCAGCGGGCCAGAGGCGGGCGGCACGACTGTGACAATCACAGGTTCGGGGTTCGCTACGACCGCGGCCGACAACACCGTAACATTCGGGGCTGTGAACGCGACGGTGGTTTCCGGAACGTCGACCTCGCTGACCGTCACCGCACCAGCCGGCATCGGCGTGGTGGACGTAACGGTCAACACCTCCAACGGCACCAGTGCCACCAGCACCGCAGACCAGTTCACCTATTCCGCAACGCCCGCGATCGCGACCCTCAACCCGAATAGCGGCCCGGAAGCAGGCGGCACCACGGTGACCATCACGGGTGCCAACTTCGACCCGACAGCGACCAACAACACCGTGAAGTTCGGCAGCACGGCGACGACCGTCACCGGCGGAACCACAACCTGGCTCACCGTCACCGCACCGGCCGGAACTGGCACTGTAGACGTCACGATCGCCAATACCGGAGGCACCAGTGCCATCGTGGCTGCCGACAAGTTCGCCTATGACCCACCGGTCCCGGCCATTTCCTCTATCAGCCCGACGAGCGGGCCGGAAGCCGGCGGCACGACCGTCACGATCAGCGGCACGGGCTTCAGCCCGACATACGGCGACAACACCGTGAAGTTCGGCGGCACTGCGGCGACCGTCACCGGCGGAACCGCAACCTCCCTCACCGTCACCACGCCGCCCGGCACCGGCACCGTGGATGTGACAGTCAACACCACGGGGGGAACGAGCCCGACCAGCGCGTCCGATCGCTTCACTTACATCGTGCCCGCGCCAGTGCCGACGGTCAGTTCGATCAGCCCCGGTGCCGGCCCCGAGACAGGCGGCACAGCCGTCGTCATCACCGGCATGGGTTTCGATGCGACGCCCGGGAACAACACCGTGAAGTTCGGCGGCACGGCAGCGTCCGTCACTGCTGCCTCATCCACCTCGCTCACCGTCACGGCACCCGCCGGCATCGGCACACAGGACATCACCGTCACCACCGCCGGCGGCACCAGCACGACGAGCGCTGCCGATCGGTTCGCCTATAAGGGTTTTGCGGACGCCGCCAAGGACATCCGCGATTTCCTCGATACGCGCGGCAGCCTGATCCTCGCCAACCAGCCAGATATGCAGCGTCGCATCGATCGGCTGAACAGCATGGATGATGATGGGTCCGTGACGCCGGCGGGCGCGCCAGCCGGTGGCCCGGCCGCCAGTGGCGGCGGCGCCGATGGTTCGGCTAGCGCGTCCGCAAGCCCGATCGCCGGCCTGATGAACTATCTGCCGGAAGTTGCCGCCGGCACCATCGGGGTGCAGCACGTCTCGACCAGCCTTGCCGCCATCAATGCGATGGAGGGCAATCACCAGCAGAGCCGGTTCGACGCCTGGGTGGATTCGACCTTCGGCGTTTATTCCGACACCGACCGGCAGGGCGAATTCGGCCTCGTCTCGGTCGGCGCCGATTATCTCGTCAACCGCAATCTGCTGATCGGCGGCTTTGTCCAGGCCGACATCTTCCCCGCCGCCACCGGCAGCAATGGCAGCGCGATGGGCGGCACAGGCTGGCTCGCCGGTCCCTACGCCACCCTGCGGCTCGCCGATCACCTCTATCTCGACGTGCTCGCCGCCGCCGGCACATCCTCGAACACCATCAGCCCCGACGGCAGCTATACGGACAGTTTTGGCGCAACCCGCTGGATGGCCAGCGGTACGCTGAGCGGGCAATGGCAGGCCGGCGGCTGGACCTTCGGGCCCGAGGCACGGCTGAGCTATTACTCGGAAACCTCGGATGCCTATCTCGACCACTTTGGCGTCAACATCCCGTCCGTCACGGCAGGTCAGGGACAGGTGGCGCTCGGCCCCAATGTCTCCTATCGGCTCGATGCCGGTGGCGGCGTCGTCATCGACACCAGCGTGCGGCTCGATGGCCTGATGAACATCGCGACGGACTCGGGATCGACCAGCATCGAAGACATCCGCGGCCGCGCAGAGACCGGCGTCAACCTGACCCTGCCCGGCGGCTTCAGCCTGGGCGTCAGCGCCGCCTATGACGGTATCGGCAGTTCCACCACCAGCGCCACCACCGGCTCCCTCAACCTCAAGGCACCGCTGTTTTAGGCAGCGGTGCCGGTGGCCGGCTTCAGTTGAACGGCCGCGAGGCAGCGGTTGCCAGCGTGTAAGTGCCGTTGAACGGATCGATGAACGAGGCCGAGATGGCCGAGCCGCCACCCGGCGTCCACTGCAGGCCGGTCATCGCATGCGCCTGCGGCTGCGCTTCAAAGCAGTCGGGCCCGCCAGCGGCGATGCCCAGTTCGCCCACAGCCTTGAGATCGCCGGCCAGATCGTGCTTCACATGCAGGGCGCCTTGGCAGGCCCAACTGCCGATGTCGCTCGTCAGCCCGCGCGACCAGTTGAGGCCGCCGTTCACCGAGACCTGGTCTGTAACATCATTGCTCGCCGAAACCGCGTAGCCCATCTGCGCGGAACCCGGCGTGCCGATGGTGCCGCCCAGACTGGTCGAGGCAATAAACTTCGCGCTGCCGAGGGCGAGCTGGCTCCCGGCCAGGCCGTTCCACGCTCCCGAATCGCTGCCACCCAGCCCCGCATTGAACTGCAGCGGTCCCGGCGACAGCGTTGCACCGGCATTCATCCCGACGGTGGCTGAGTTGTCCGAAGCCAGGTTCGATCCCGTCATGGCAACGTTCGCTGAGCGACTGCCGCCGGTATAGGTCCAGGTAGCCAACGTAGCCGACCCCTTACCCGGCGTCTGATACGCCCGCTCGGAGGACGCTACCCCATCCGCCTCGGCAGCGCGCTGGTTCCAATCCGGCGCGTCTGGCGGCGGCAGGGAAAGAACATCGTCACCACCGGCGCCGCTATCGGCGATCGTCGTCAGCGCGCCGGCGACTTGCAGGGCATCGACCACGCGCGCAATGTCATCGTGTACCGCCATATAAGTCGCCTGCAGTGCCCCGACACTGTCGGGCGAGTGCGCGGCTGCCGTGAGCCTGTCGCCGCTATCATCTGACCGCGACGCACCGGTCGCCAGCATTACAGCCAGCAGGCCGAGCACCATCGGCGCACATCGTCTGGGAAAAGCCATCGTATCGAGCCCCGCGTAAGTCATTGTGGTCGCGACGGCCAATCGGGTCGCGCCCGCAAATATCGACACGATGGTCGCCGTTCCTGACCGGCGCGTGGCAACTTCAAAGCTGAATCATGGCAGCCGCTCGTTCTCCCCCCACTGTCGCCGTTATGCAACGCTGCCGCCCGGCGCCCAAGCCAACCGCCACCGGCTTGCGAACAAAACGGGAAACAGGCACCCTTCGCGCCATGGCTGCGCTGCTCGATTCGTCCCCCGCTTCGTCCTATCTCGATAAGCTCAACCCGGCGCAACGGCGGGCGGTGGAGCATGGCGCGGGCGGCATGCCGGGACCGCTGCTGGTCATCGCCGGCGCCGGCTCGGGCAAGACCAATACGCTGGCGCACCGCGTCGCTCACCTGATCGTCTCAGGCGCCGATCCGCGAAAGATCATGATGCTGACCTTTTCGCGCCGCGCAGCCTCTGAAATGAGCAAGCGTGTGGAGCGGATTTCGGCTGAGGTGATGGGCAAGGCCTCGGCAGCGGTTGGCGACGCGCTCACCTGGGCGGGGACTTTCCATGGCATCGGCGCGCGGCTGTTGCGCGAGCATGCCCAGCAGATCGGGCTCGATCCGGCCTTCACCATCCACGATCGTGAGGATTCGGCCGACCTGCTCAACGTCGTGCGCCACGACCTCGGCTTCTCGGGCGCGAAATCGCGTTTTCCCGCCAAGGGCACCTGCCTCGCCATCTATTCGCGCGCCGTAAACGCGCAGGCCGAGCTGCCCGAAGTGCTGAAGTCGGCCTTCCCCTGGTGCGGCATGTGGTCGAACGAACTGCGCCAGCTTTTCGCCGCCTATGTCGAGGAAAAGCAGCGGCAGAACGTGCTCGATTACGACGACCTGCTGCTCTACTGGGCCGCCATGATGGGCGATGCTGGAATCGCGGCCGAACTCAGCGAACGCTTCACCCACATCCTTGTCGATGAGTATCAGGACACCAACCGGCTGCAGTCGCGCATCCTGCTCGCGCTGAAGCCAACCGGCACCGGCCTGACTGTCGTGGGCGACGATGCGCAGTCGATCTATTCGTTTCGCGCCGCGACGGTAAAGAACATCCTCGAATTCCCGGGCCACTTTTCGCCCGGCGCCGAGATCGTCACGCTCGATCGCAACTATCGCTCGACCCAGCCCATCCTCGAAGCCGCCAACGCCGTGATTTCGCGCGCCACCGAGCGCTTCACCAAGGACCTGTGGACCGAGCGCGAATCCGCCGCGAAGCCACAACTGGTGACCGTCCGCGACGAGGCGATGCAAGCCCAATATGTGGTCGAGCATATCCTCGAGGCCCGCGAAACCGGGCAGGCGCTGAAACAGCAGGCCGTGCTATTCCGCACCTCGAGCCATTCCGGTCCGCTCGAGATCGAACTGACGCGGCGCAACATCCCGTTCGTCAAATTCGGCGGCCTAAAATTCCTCGATGCCGCGCATGTAAAAGACATGCTGGCCATCCTGCGCTTCGCCGAAAACCCGCGCGACCGCGTCGCCGGTTTCCGCCTGCTGCAACTGCTGCCGGGGATCGGCCCGAGTTCAGCCGCGAAGCTTCTCGATGACATCGCCGCCGGCCCCCACCCGCTGGCCGCCCTCGCCGATATCGCGCCGCCACCGAAAGCCGCAAAAAGCTGGCCCGATCTTGCCGTGCTGATGCGCCAGCTCAGCGGCCAAAAGTCCGGCTGGCCGGCCGAGCTCGATCTCGCCCGCCGATGGTATGAGCCACTGGCCGAAGCCATCCACGAGGACTGGTCGTTGCGCCTCCTCGATCTCCTGCAACTCCAGCAGATCGCCATGGGCTATCCGAGCCGCGAGCGGTTTTTGACCGAGCTCACCCTCGACCCGCCCGACGCCACCAGCGAAGCCGCGCCGCCCCTCAAGGACGAGGACTACCTGATCCTCTCGACCATCCATTCCGCCAAGGGGCAGGAGTGGAAGTCGGTGCACGTACTCAACGTCGCAGACGGCGGCATTCCGTCTGACCTCGGCGTTGGCACGCCGGACGAGATCGAAGAAGAAAGGCGGCTACTTTACGTTGCGATGACCCGCGCCAAAGATGAGTTGCATCTCATCGTGCCGCAGCGTTTTTACGTCCGCCAGCAGACGCCGAACGGCGATCGCCACCTCTACGCGCAGCGCACCCGCTTCATCGACAAATCCATGCTTGGCCTCTTCGACAACATCTACTGGCCGCCGCTGAAACCGCTGGCGCAGGCCGAAAGTCCAACGCCGCAGCAACTGAAACTCGACATCGGCGCCACCATGCGCGGCATGTGGGCAAAGTAGCGGCGCATTTCGGCGCATTCGTTACACATGAAGTCACTTTGGGGCACATGTCATGGCCAAAACCACCCCTGCGACACTGGCACTGACCAAGGCCGGCATCGCCTTCACCGTCGCAACTTACGACTACGATCCGGACGCCGACTCGATCGGCCTTCAGGCCGCGGCGGCGCTTGGCGTTTCGCCCTCGATCGTCCTCAAAACGGTGATGGCCGAAGTCGACGGCAAGCCGGTCTGCGTCGTCGTCCCGTCCGACCACGAAGTCTCCATGAAAAAGCTCGCCGCGGCGTTCTTCGGCAAATCAGCGCAAATGCTGAACCCCGATGCAGCAGAACGGCTTACCGGCTACAAGGTCGGCGGTATCAGTCCGTTCGGCCAGCGCAAGAAGGTGCCGACGGCAATCGAGGAAACCGCCCTATCCCACCCGCTCGTTTTCATCAACGGCGGCCAGCGCGGCCTGCAGGTAAACCTCACGCCAGCCGACGCGTTAAACGCTCTCGGCGCCAAGGCGGCGCCGCTTGTAGCGGAGAAGTAGTCCGCTACTCGGTCCGCAGATATTGAGCGGGTTTGGTCGAGAGCGCGCCCCAGGTGGTGATGGCACCGGTGGCAATCGTCAGCACCACGGTCAGCACGATGACGATCAGGATCAGCCCCACATCGATGCTGTAGCCGACCTGTAGCGCATAGACCGTGATCGCCCACGCACCGATGACGCCGAGCACACCGGCCAGCACTGCCGAGAAGGCACCCAAAATGCCGTATTCGAGGACGAAGGCCCGGATCACGTCGCGGCGCGTTGCTCCCAACACCTTGTTGATCACCGCGTCCGCTTCGCGCTGTGCGCGGCCCGCCGCCATCGTACCGGCCAACACCAGGAGGCCGTTGACCACGGCCAGCCCACCCACGATGTCGACCGCCGTGCTCAACTGGTCGAGGATGTTCGCAGCCTGGTTGAGCGCGTCGCCGATCGGGATGAAGGTCAGGTCGGGGAACTGCTGCGCCAGCTTTCGCCCTACGGGAATCGTCGCGTCCGGCGCGGCATAGACGCCGCCCATAAATGAGCCCGGCATGCCATCGAGCGCATGCGGCGAGAAGGTCACCATGAAATTCATGCCGCTCTGCCAGTTGAAGTTTCTGACATTGGCAAGCGTCGCCGTGACCGGCTGGTTGTAGAGGTTAAAATCGATCTTATCGCCGATCTTAAGGCCGAGCGCGGCCGCCGTCGAAGCCCGGAGCGAGACCAGCGGCGGACCATTGTAATCCTTGGTCCACCACTCCCCCTGCACCACCTGGGATTCCGGCGGCAGATCGCCGGCCCAGGTCATCGGGATATCGCCATTGTTGGCGCCGCCGAGCAGGAATGACGCTTCTTCGCCGGCATTTTTCACGTCGGCGGTGGGCACGCCTTTGACGGCCGTCACCTTGCCGCGGAACATCGGCGCCGGCACGAACTTGGCAAAATCCTTGTCGGTCTGCGCGAGCTTGGTCAGGTCATCGACTTCGTCCGGAAAAAGGTCGGTCGCGAGGTAAGTCGGTGCGTCGCGGGCCACTTCGCCCTGCAACTGGTTGCGCGTGTTGTTGTCGATAAGCACGATCAGCAACAGCATCGCGAGCCCGAGGCCGAGCGACAGGATCACGACCGGCGCAGGCGAGCCCGGCCGATACACCGCCTTCAGCGCGTTGCGGATATTCGTGCTCGGCACCGGCGGTATCAGCTTCAGCACGACCTGGAGGAATATCCCTGCACCGCGCAGCAGCAGGAACGCGCCGACGACCCCGATCGTGTACCAGTTGACCAGCCAGAAATTGTCAGTCGTGTAGAGCGCCAGCACATAGATCAGCACTGCGGAGATGGCCAACGGCAGAAATGCCTTGGGCTTCATGAGCTCGCCAAACTGCAGCCGCTCCATCGCCCCGCCGACCGAACGGAACAGCATCGCCGGCTTCAGCTTCTGCGCTCGGAGGAGCGGCAGGAACGAGAACGCAAACGCCACCAGCAGACCGAAGCCGGCGGCCGTAAGCAAGGGCGCAACATGCACCGAAGGGGGCAGATCGACGGCGAGGATTTTTCCCAATGCCGGCAGCGCCAAGGCGGTGGCGATGCCGCCCAGCGCCACGCCGATCGCAATGCCGATGACCGACAAAATCCCGAGCTGCACCAGGAAATGCACCATGATGCGATTGCCGGTCGCGCCAAGGCTTCGCATCGTCGCCACCGAACGCTGCCGCTCGGTAATATAGGCAGAGACGGCGTTCGACACGCCGACACCGCCGACCAGCAGCGCCGACAGGCCGACAATCAGCAGGAACTGGGTGAAGACGTCGTAGTAGCGGGCAAGGTTGCCGGCCGCGTCCTTGGGGCTCTGGGCGACCCAGCCTGGATCATGGAATTTGTCGGCGATCGCCTTGGCACCCGCCGCATAGTCTGCCAGCGCCGTGTCCGCCGTCTTGTTCGGCAGCACGATCTTGTAGCGGTACTGCGTCAGCATGCCCGGCAGCGGCGGCCGGGCATCGGGCGTCGCGGCAAGCGCCTCGACCGAGATCAGCGCCGTGAGGCCGAGATGGAAGCCGCGCGCCGCGCCATCCGGCAGCGATCCCAGAATACCGCGCGCCTGATATTGCGTCTGCCCAATGGTGAAATTGCCGCCGAGCTTTATGCCGAGCCGGTCAAGGATAATCGGATTGACGATGGCGCCCCAGGCGCCGTCCTTCTGCGCCAGCAAGTCCGCCGGCTTCTCGCCATTCGGCAGTTGCGGGCTGTCGACATTGCCGACCAGCGGGTAGTCGGCGTCGACGCCAACGATATCGAGGAAGGCATTGTTGTCGCCGGCTGAAGCGCGGCCGTTGCTGTCGTCGGCCTCAGCCACCGGGCCGAGCGTTTCGAAGAACGCCCGCTCTTCAGCCGTGGCGCGGCGATCGGATCGCGTAACCTCAAGGTCGCCACCCATCAGCTTGGTCGCGTCGCGAACGATCGCATCCTGCAGCGCCGCACCCACCGAGCCAACGGCGGCGATGGTGCAGGTGCCGAGCGCGAGACACGCGAGTAGCACGCCGAAATGGCGCAGGTCGCCCTTGAGGTCGAGCAGTGCGATGCCGACCCAGTTCCGCAGACGGCTCATGCCGGCACGGTCTCCGCCTCGGCGCTGAGATGGCCGTGTTCCATGAAGAGCCGGCGATCGGCCTGCCGCGCCAGCGAGCGATCGTGCGTGATGAGCAGGATCGCCGTGCCCTTTTCGCGGGCCACTTTGAACATCATGTCGATGACCCGGGCGCCGGTATCCTGATCGAGATTGCCGGTCGGCTCGTCCGCCAACACCAGCTTGGGGTTGGTCACCATAGCGCGGGCGAGGCCGACGCGCTGCTGCTCGCCGCCCGAGAGCGCGTTGGGCAGGTGACCGACGCGATCGGCAAGGCCGACTTCGGCGAGCGCCGCTTCGGCAGCCTCCCGAATTTCGCGGAAGGACATTTTCCGCTCGGCGATTTCGAGCGCGAGCGCGACGTTTTCGAGCGCCGTCATCGACGGGATCAGGTGAAAACTCTGGAACACGATGCTCAGCGTTTGGCGCCGGAACACCGCGAGCTGATCTTCGTTGAGATTGGTGATATCGCGGCCGCCGACGGTCACCGTTCCGCTGGTGGCCTTTTCGAGTCCCCCGAGCACCATCAGCAGTGAGGTCTTGCCGCTACCCGAAGGGCCGACGACCGCCGCGACTTCGCCCGCGCTGAGGGTGAAAGACACATCCTTGAGAATGTGGAGTTGGGTCTTGCCGGTGGTGAGGAAGAGATTGGTCTTGACGGTTTCAATGACCGGAGTCGCCATGACGGATTTGCTCTTCTTTTGGTACGCCCGCGCGAATTGCAACCCGCGGCCGGAAAACTCGCTATGCCCCAAAATGACGGCGCCACGCCGGCGCCTGTATTATGGGCAAAGGGGCACATAGGCAATCCACGGGGGAAATCAATCAACAATTGCCATTCGGTGGCAATGCCGCGCCTCGTGCCACCCGAATTGTCGGGCGATGCAGCGCCCCGGCAACAAAATCGGGTCAGTAACGCTGTGCGGCCAAGGTTTTGGCTGTGCTTTGGGGCGCAGCCGCCGAAGCCCGAAGCGGGAGAGAGCGGAGCCCAATGTCTGGGCAAATATTCGCCGATAACTTAGCTTCAGTTCACCAGCAAAGTCGCGCGCCGGCATAGTGATCGAGGCGGCCGGCGGGCCAGAATGCCGCGCCGGCCACCTTGATTCGCCTTGGTCTGCGGCTAAGAGCCAAAGGCCGTGTCGTAGAGCAGCTTGAAATTGAGCACGAGGATAATCGCGGTAACGATCCACGACAGCGCCGTGACCCAGGGCCCAATGGCGAAATTGCCCATCTTCTTCTTGCTCGAGACGAACTGCACCAGCGGAATTGCGGCGAACGGCAACTGGATCGAGAGGATCACCTGGCTGAAGATCAGCAGGTTGCTCGCACCCTTTTCGCCATAGAGCGCAATGGCGATGACCACCGGGATGATGGCAAGGCCGCGGGTGATCAGCCGCCGCACCCAGTGCGGAATGCGAAGCCGGAGGAATCCTTCCATGACGATCTGCCCGGCGAGTGTTGCCGTAACCGTCGAGTTGACGCCCGAAGCCAGCAGCGCGACGGCGAACAGGATCGAGGCGATGCCGAGCCCCAGCAGCGGCGACAGCAGTTGGAAGGCTTGCCCGATATCGGCCACGTCCTGGTGGCCGGTATTGTGGAACGCCACCGCCGAAACGATCAGGATCGCCGCGTTGACGAACAACGCCAGCATCAACGCAATGGTGGAGTCCGTCACAGCCCACTTGATCGCATCGCGCTTGCCGGGCTCCGTCCGCTCAAAATTGCGCGTCTGCACGATCGAGGAGTGGAGGTAGAGATTATGCGGCATCACGGTCGCCCCGATGATGCCGATGGCGACATAGAGCATCGCCGGATTAGTGACGATTTCGGGCGACGGGATGAACGTGGCGCGCAGCAATTCGCCGATCGGCGGCGCGGCGGCAAAGATCTGCACCGCAAAGCAGACGAAGATGACGGCGAGCAGGGCGATGACGAAGGCTTCGAGATAGCGGAACCCCTTGTTCATCAGGAACAGCAGCAGCAGCGCGTCGAGCCCCGCGAGCAGCGCGCCACCAATCAGCGGAATGTGGAACAGGAGCTGCAGCGCAATCGCCGTGCCGATCACCTCGGCGAGGTCGCACGCCATGATCGCCAGTTCGCAGGCGATCCAGAGCGCGAAATTGACCGGCTTGGGATAATAGGCGCGGCAGGCCTGGGCAAGGTCGCGGCCGGTGACGATGCCAAGCCGCGCCGCAAGCGCCTGCAGCAGGATCGCCATCAGGTTCGATAGCATGATGATGAAGAGCAGCGTGTAGCCGAACGACGCGCCGCCGGCGAGATCGGTCGCCCAGTTGCCGGGGTCCATATAGCCCACCGACACCATGTAGCCCGGACCCATGAAGGCAAGGAGCCGGCGGAACCACACCCCGCCCTGCGGCACGCGAACCGTCGAATTGACCTCCGGCAGGCTCGGCTCGGCATCGTCGTCCAGCCACGTAAACCGCCAGTTTGAGCGCCGTGGCACGGCAGACGGCATATCCATAAGAAACTCCGGGCGAACTTTGGACGGCTGGGGGGATCAGGCCACCCCGTCAATGTGCGCCAAGGTTCATCATTATGCAATAGGCTATATTAGATTGCGTTTGCTGATTTTCCGCGCCGGATTGTCGCGAACCGGGCCCTCCTGCCTCGGCCGAAACAAAATTTCTGGGAGACTTTTGAGCACGTGCTATAATTCATGCCGGCGCTTGCTACTTGCGTCGGGAAGGGACCAAAAAATCGATGGTGCGTGAACGGAAATTCGTGCCCCGCGAGGAGCCGCTGCCCGACGCCGAAATCCACTCGGAGGGTTTTCGGCAGACCCGCGAGGCGCGCCGGGGCGCCCTTGTCGAGGACTATGTCGAGCTTATCGCCGATCTGATCGAGGACGGCAACGAGGCGCGGCAAGTCGATATCGCCGCCCGCCTCGGCGTGTCGCAGCCGACGGTGGCCAAGATGCTGGCGCGGCTCAGCGCCGATGGCCTCGTCTCGCGAAAACCCTATCGCGGCGTCTTCCTCACCGAGGCTGGCCGCAAGGTCGCGCTCGAAAGCCGCAACCGCCACCAGACCGTCGAAGCGTTCCTGCGCTGCCTCGGCGTAAGCGCAGAAACCGCCCGCATCGATGCCGAGGGCATCGAACACCACGTCAGCGCCGAAACCCTCGAAGCCTTTCGCAAGGCCATCAACGAGAAATAGGCGGGGCCTACGCCTCGCCGCCCGCCTTCCAGTCAGCTTCCGGCAACCGCCAATAGATGCGGTCCTTGCGCGCCATCATGCGGTGGCCGATGAGCTCGCGCCGCAGCGTGGCGCTGTCCCAATGGCGCTCCTGGATCGCGGCGTTGACCTCGGCTTCCGAATAGTGCCGGCCGACGGCAAAATTGCGCATCAGCCAGCGCAGCACCACGCCGCGTTTCTTGCGACTTGCCGGAATGAGCTTCAGCTTGCCATCCGCATCGACGAACCCCTGCAGTACCTTGTCCTCTGCTGCGTCGCCGCCGCGCGGCAGCGGCACTTTCGCCGTCGTCGAGTGCAGCACCCGCTTTGACAGTTGCTCCAGCACAGCGAGATCCAGCGCATGCCAGCGCGTCGTCCCTTCCGCCCGCGCGGTAACCAGCCCTTGCGCCTTGAGGATCGCCAGATGATGCGAAACCGTCGGCTCCTTGAGATCGAGCGCCCGCGCCAGCTCCTGCACGCTGCGCTCGCCCTGCGCCAACAGCCCGATGATGCGAAGGCGGCTTTCATCCGCCATTGCCTTGAAGAAGGCGAGCAATGTTTCGGTCATAGCCACACTCCTTTGACAGTAATCTAATTAGATGTCCGTCTAAATTCAATCTCTTCCTCCACCGCTCGCGGCCACCTCCACGCTTCACCAAAATTTGTGTTTGACGCTCAGCGCCCTTGGGCGGATACCACCAGCGCGGCTACCCCCCAGCCGCGAAAGGCTCGTTCATGTCTCCGTCAGACAGCGCGGCGGAAGCCGAGGCGTTCGTCACCGAACGCAATCCGCGTCTGCGCTTCATTATCCCCGGCATCGTCGCCGTTGCGTTCCTGATGGAGCAGCTCGACCAGACGATCATCGTCACGGCCATTCCCGACATGGCCAAAAGCCTCGGCGCGACGCCGCTCAGTATGAACCTGGCGGTCACCACCTACATCCTGACGCTCGCCATGTTCATCCCGGTGAGCGGCTGGTTCGCCGACCGTTTCGGCGCGCGCCGTATCTTCGCCGTAGCGCTACTGATCTTCACCATCGGCTCGGTCCTCTGCGGCCTTGCGGTCAACTTCCCGATGCTGATCGCCACCCGGGCGCTGCAGGGTTTCGGGGGCGCCATGATGACACCGGTTGGACGGCTGATCCTGATCCGCAGCTTTCCCCGCAGCCAGCTCGTCACGGCGATGACCTATATGACGCTGCCGGCGATCGTCGGCCCGCTGATCGGCCCGGTACTCGGCGGCTTTCTCACCACCTACCTGTCGTGGCGCTGGATCTTTTACGTCAACGTGCCGTTCGGCCTCATCGGCATGTTCATGGCATTGCGGTTCGTCGAAGACACCAGGCCCGACAAGTCGGTAAAGTTCGATTTTCCTGGCTTCCTGATGGTGGGCATCGGCTTCACGCTGCTCGAATTCGGCATCGAAAACATCGCGCGGCCAGCGGTGCCGGTGTGGGGCATCGTGGCCGCGCTGCTCGCTGCGGTCGGCCTGCTCGTCAGCTTTTTCTTCTACGCGCGAAAGGCGACCGCGCCGGCCGTCGATTTCGCCCTGTTCCGCGACCGCTGCTTCCGCATCGGCACGCTCGCCGGCGGCCTCGCCCGGATGGGACTCAACGGCACGCCCTTTCTCTTGCCGCTGATGCTGCAGGTCGGCTTCGGTTTCAGCCCGATCCTCTCGGGCTCGCTGACCTTCGCCAGCGCGCTCAGCGCCCTGGTTCTCCGCCCGTTCTCGACGCGTGCGCTCCGCATCCTCGGCTTCGACCGGCTGCTGGTCTGGAGCGCCGTCGCCGGCAGTTTGATCCTCGCCGGCTTCGCCCTGATCGGACCGGCCACCCCCCATTGGATCATCGTGATCTACATCTTCATTTTCGGCTTGGCACGCGGCGCGCAGTTCATGACCTCGAACACGTTGTCCTACTCGGAGATCCCGGCCAGCATGCTCAGCAAGGCGACCAGCGTCGGAGGCGTCCTTCAACAATTGAGCGTCAGCTTCGGCGTATCGATCGCCGCCATGCTGCTCGGCCTGGTGGCATGGAACGGCGCGCCATTGACACCAGATCGCTTCCATTTGGTATTTCTGATTTCCGCCGTGATCCCCCTGCTCGCCCTCCCCGGCTTCATGTTCCTGAAACCCGAGGACGGCCTGCAGGTCAGTGGCCATGTTAGACGGCCGAAGACCGCGCCGGACGCCGGCGTTTAGCCCACGTCACTCATAGAGCACGACCATCAGCGCCTCGGCCGTGCCCCGGCCCTCATTGGCGATCTCATGCGCGATGTCGGCGCGGTAGCGGGCCGTCTCGCCCTTGGCGATGGTTTGCCGGCCCGGCCCTGCCGATACCACGAGTCCAGCCGTGCGCGCCGTCAGATGCTCTACGGTCCCGGCGGCGTGCGGCTGGCTCTGCAGTTTGCCGCCCGGTGCGATCTCGACATCGTACCATTCCATCCGCCCGGCAAGCGCCGGGGGGCTCAGGATGCGCAGGCGCCAGGCGCCGTCCGGGCTACGGATTTCCGGCGTGTGCGCGACCGATACGATCTCGATCGAGCCTGCCTGCCGATGCGCCACGCCACCCGCGACGAGATCGGCAAAGTCGATTTTGAGCGCCTGCGTCAGACCCCAAAGCACCGCCAGGGTCGGATTGGCCTCGCCCCGCTCGATCTGCGACAGCATCGATTTCGATACGCCCGACCGTGCCGCGAGCTGTTCCAGCGTCAGCCGCCGCGCCTTGCGCTCGGCCTGGATGACCGGCCCGATGCGGGGCGGCTCGACCGTGTCCATCTTCTCTCCTCCGGAACTCTTGCCGGCATTTCGCCTTGTAGCAGGCAGGTTTGCGCATCACTACAAATTTCCGCCAATGCGAACTTTCCGATACTTCTTGACTGTATTTCCATTATATTGGATTTTCTCGTCAGCGAGAAGGAGCGGCCCATGCGAGCGGATTTCCTGAACCATCTTACCGGCGTACTCGGCGAGATCGAGGCAAGCGGTCTCTACAAGCGCGAGCGTGAGATCGCGGGGCCGCAGGGCGGCAGGATCGCCGTGCGCACCGCGACGGGCGCGCGGCAGATGATCAACCTCTGCGCCAACAACTACCTCGGCCTCGCCAATCACCCCGACATCCGTAAGGCCGCTGCAGCCGCACTCGACGACTACGGATTTGGCATGGCTTCCGTCCGCTTCATCTGCGGCCAGCAGACGCTGCACCGCGAGCTCGAACATGCGATCGCAAAATATCTCGCCAAGGACGACGCGATCCTCTTCGCCGCCTGCTTTGACGCCAATGGCGGCCTGTTCGAGGCGCTGCTCGGACCGGAAGACGCCATCATCTCCGACGCCCTCAACCACGCCTCGCTGATCGATGGCATCCGCCTCTCCAAGGCGGCGCGCTACCGCTACGCGCAAAGCGACATGAACGACCTCGAGGTGCAGTTGAAGCAGGCGGAGGCGGACGGCAAGCGCTTCAAGCTCATCGCCACCGACGGCGTCTTCTCGATGGATGGCCACGTCGCCAACCTCAAGGACGTCTGCGCCCTGGCGCAGCGCTATGGCGCCATCGTCGCTGTCGACGATTGCCATGCCACCGGCCATCTCGGCGAAGGCGGACGGGGCACGCCGGCGCTGACTGGCGTCGGCGATGGCGTCGACATCGTCACCGGCACGCTAGGCAAGACGCTCGGCGGCGCCATGGGCGGTTTTGTCGCCGCCGCGCAACCGATCATCGACCTGCTGCGCCAGCGCGCCCGGCCCTACCTGTTCTCCAACAGCCTCGCCCCGGCGGTCGCCGCCGGCTCGCTCAAGGCCATCGAAATCGCCGAAAAGGCCGACGATCTCAGAGCGAAGCTGATGGGTCACACGCGCCGCTTCCGCGAGGGGTTGACCCAGGCCGGCTTTACGCTGCTGCCCGGCGAAACGCCGATCATTCCGGTGATGCTGGGCGAGGCAAAACTGGCGCAGGATATGGCGAGCGCCCTCGACAGTCGCGGCGTCTATGTCGCCGGTTTCTTCTACCCCGTCGTGCCCAAGGGCAAGTCCCGCATCCGCACGCAGATGTCGGCGGCTCTCGAAGTCGACGACGTCACCTTTGCCATCGACGCGTTCACTGACGCCGGCAGGCAGTTGGGGGTTATCCAATGAAGGCGCTCGTAAAGGCCAAGGCGCAGCCCGGCATCTGGATGGAAGACCGCCCGGTGCCGGCGATAGGCCCGGACGACGTGTTGGTCAAAATTCACAAGACCGGCATCTGCGGCACCGATGTCCATATCTACAATTGGGACGAATGGGCCGCCAAAACCGTGCCGGTGCCGATGATCACCGGCCACGAATATGCCGGCGAAATTTTCGCGCTCGGCGACAACGTGAAGAACCTCAAGCTGGGCCAGCGCGTCTCCGGCGAGGGGCACGTTGTCGGCGGCAGGAGCCGCGCGGCACGGGCGGGCAAATATCACCTCGACCCGGACACCAAGGGCATCGGCGTCAACATTCCCGGCGCCTTCGCCGAATATGCGAAAGTCCCAGCGTTCAACATTGTACCGCTGCCGGACAGCGTCGACGACGAGATCGGCGCCATCCTCGATCCGCTCGGCAATGCCGTCCACACCGCACTCTCCTTCGATATCGTCGGCGAGGACGTGCTGATTACCGGCGCCGGGCCGATCGGCATCATGGCGGCGGCTGTCGCCCGGCATGTGGGCGCACGGCACGTAGTCATTACCGACGTCAATGCGGCCCGCCTCGCCCTCGCCGCTGAGGTCGCCGACGTCGTGCCGGTCAACGTCGCGACTGAGGATCTGCGCGAGGTGATGGACAAGCTCGGGATGCGCGAAGGGTTTGATGTCGGGCTCGAGATGAGCGGCGCGCCGGCCGCGCTCGACCAGATGATCGACCACCTGGTGATGGGCGGCCGAATCGCGCTGCTCGGCATCCCGGCACGGCCCTTCCCGTTCGATCTCGGCAAGATCGTGTTTCGCATGATCACGCTCAAAGGCATCTACGGCCGCGAAATGTTCGAGACCTGGCACAAGATGCTGGCGATGCTCGAAAGCGGGCTCGACGTGAGGAAGGTCATCACCGGGCGGCGCCCGGCCAGCGACTATGCCAAGGCTTTTCAGGAAGCCGCAGCAGGCAATGCCGGCAAGATCGTGCTGGAGTGGTAGAACGGCAAAACGCTCAGCACTCGACGACATTCACCGCAAGGCCGCCGAGGCTCGTTTCCTTGTAGCGTTCGTGCATGTCCCGCCCCGTTTGCCGCATCGTCTCGACGCAAGCGTCGAGCGAGACCTTGTGGATGCCGTCGCCCTTGAGCGCGAGTGAAGCGGCCGTCACCGCCTTGACCGCGCCAAACGCATTTCGCTCGATGCAAGGGATCTGCACCAGCCCGCCGACGGGATCGCAGGTCATCCCGAGATGGTGTTCGAGCGCAATCTCGGCGGCATTCTCGACCTGCTCGGGCGTGCCGCCCACCACCGCGCAGAGCCCTGCCGCCGCCATCGCCGACGCCGAGCCGACCTCGCCCTGGCAGCCGACTTCGGCCCCGGCAATCGAGGCATTCTGCTTGATCAGCCCGCCGATCGCCGCGGCGGTGAGCAGGAAATCGCGGCAGCTCGCATCGCCGGCGCCGGTGCCATACTCCCGCCAGTAGCGCAGCACCGAAGGCACGACGCCCGCCGCGCCATTGGTCGGCGCCGTCACCACGCGTCCGCCGGCGGCATTCTCCTCGTTGACCGCCATGGCATAGACCGCAAGGCGATCATTGGCATGAAGCGGATCGATAGCGTTGCGATCCGCCGCCGCTTCGAGCTGCTGGTAGATCGCGTGGGCACGCCGCTTCACCTTGAGGCCTCCCGGCAGTTCGCCCTGCTGAATCAGCCCACGATCGACGCACGCCATCATCGCGCGCCACAGGCGATCGAGCCCCCCGTTGATCTCCTTATCGGAGCGAAACACCTGTTCATTCCGGCGCATCAGCGTCGCAATCGAGACGCCGCTGCGCTTGGCTTCAGCCAGCAATTCCGCGGCGCCGGCAAAGGGATGTGGCACCTGCGCTGCCGGGCTGGCGCCGGGAGCAGCGTGACCTGCAAGTTCCGCTTCCGACACGACAAAGCCGCCCCCGACCGAATAGTAGCCGCGGCGCAAAAGCAGCACGCCATCGGCGTCAAAGGCCGAAAACTGCAAGCCATTCGGATGGCCCGGCATGCGATGCTGCTTGTCGAAAATCAGGTCTTTGGCGGGTCGGAAGCGATAGGCCGGATGGCCGGCCGGCGCGACCTTGCCGCTCGTCTCGACCGACGCGACGATGGCATCCATTTGACCTGGCTCAATCGTGTCGGGCAGATAACCGGAAAGGCCGAGGATAACGGCCCGCCCCGAGCCGTGTCCGAGGCCGGTGAAGGCAAGCGAGCCGTGAAGGCTGGCCGTCAGCGCCGCGACCTGCACACCGGCCGGACGAGGCCAGTCGCCATGCGCCAGTTCATCGAGGAACCGCCCTGCGGCAACCATCGGCCCCATGGTATGGGAACTCGAAGGACCAATGCCGACCTTGAACACATCGAAAACGGACCAGAACATGGCGCTGCCCGAAAATGATCTGAGAACGACTCAACCTAAACTGTCGCCGCCAAGCAAGCCACCGACCCCGCCAGCCTACCCACATCGGCCCCATATGAGCAGCCGCGGGCCGAAACTGTGACCCAAATGCGCCACGCGCTCCACTATTCCACCCCATATCGCTCCGTTTCGGGGCAATCGACTGGCCAAGGGTCGGGAATCCCCATAGTGTCAGGGTTGGGTCTATTACGCGGCGCAGATTAGCCACCAGCCAGTTGCGGTAGCCGAAAGCGCTGAAGGCAAACGAGGGTATGATGTTGAAACTTGGTCTTCTTACTGCTGTTGCATTTGGCGCCATGACGGTTGCTGGTTTTGCGGCCGATCTTCCGGCCCCCGCTCCGGCGGTGGTTGCACCCGCCCCGGTGGAAAATCCCTGGGCCGGCGGCTATATCGGTCTCAACGTCGGCTACGGCCCTGGCACCGTCAGCAGCTCGGGCAATCCCGACCTTGGCGTCTCAGGTTGGTTCGTCGGTGGTCAGGCCGGTTACAACTTCGTGCTCAGCGACAACATCGTGTTCGGTATCGAAGGCGACGTGAACTGGGCGAACGAAAGCGGCAGCAACATCAACGTCGCCGATTGCGACATGATCAACTGGACCGGCGCGTTCACCGGCCACATCGGTGTCACCAGCGATGCGCTCATGGGCTACGTGCTCGGCGGTGTTGCGGTCGCGGGTAACACGTTCGAGACGGACTACGGCAACACCGGCACGACGCTCAGCCAGACCCAGACCCATGTCGGTTGGACGATTGGTGTGGGCGCCGCGGCGATGGTCACGAGCAACATCTCTGTCTTCGCCGAATATCGCTATTCCGATTATGGTACTCAGGACTACCTGAACACCAACACGACCGGCGTCCACCTCACGGACAACTCGGTCCGCGCCGGCTTCAACTACCACTTCTAGGAAGCCTGGGTTTCCAAACGAGTTTCGAATGGCCGCGTGCAAACGCGGCCATTCGCTTTTGTGGGCGTCACTTCCAACGGACGGGCGAAAAATTCCTCGTTTCCGGTTTACGCGACAGACGATGTGAGTTATCTAGCCCTGCCCGACGCTAACCTGCCGGGCAGCCGCGACGGATGGGTGTGTAGCTCAGCGGGAGAGCATCGCCTTCACACGGCGGGGGTCACAGGTTCAATCCCTGTCACACCCACCATCCTCGCGGGACTTTTCGCGCAATGGCTGATTTTCCTCCCCTCCCTGCTGACATCGAAATCGAAGGCCACGCCATCGTAACGGCCGACGGCATGATTTCGGCCTCCGACGGCACCATGCCGCCAGCGCTGCGCAACGACGCCGATTGGGCGCGCTTTCAGGCAGCGCTTAGTCGCAGCACGCTCGTTGTCCTCGGCCGGCCCGGGCATGTCCGGCACCCAAATATCGGCCGGCGTCGTCGACTTGTGTTCACCAGCACCGTCGCCCGCTTCGCGGCTGACCCGGATGATCCGCAGGCGACGTTCTACAACCCTGCTGACGCCAGCTTCGCCGAGCTCCTCGCCCATCTCGGGATTGCATCAGGTATCGTCGCGGTAACCGGTGGGACGCGGGTATTTGATTATTTCCTGCCGCTTTACGATCGCTTTGATCTCGCCGAGACGAACGCTGTGGTCCTGCCGAGCGGACGACCCTGCTTCTCTACTGGGCACCCACGCGCAGTCGTGGCCGCCGCTGGGCTGACGCCCGCCCGGTTCGAACTCATCGATCCCAATGCCGGCGTGACGCTCACACGCTGGGTCCGCTGACCTCGTCAGCGCCCGCCAAAACTGCCGGCAGTAATGCCCGAGATGAACGAGCGGTTGCCGAGTGCAAACACCACCAGCATCGGCACAATGGCGAGAACGCTGCCCGTCATCAGCAGCGGCCAGTCGGTGTTGAACTGACCTTGCAGGCTCGACAGCGCTACCGTCGTCACCTGCATTTCGGGCTTCGTGACGGTGATCAGCGGCCAAAGGAAGTTGTTCCACTGCGCCACGAAGGTAAAAATAGCCAACGCCCCAAGCGCCGGCCGTGCCAATGGCAGGATCAGGGTCAGATAAATCTGAAAGTGGTTGGCGCCGTCGATCCGCGCCGCCTCGATCAGGTCGCGCGGAATGGTCTTCATGTATTGCCGGAGCAGGAAGGTGCCAAAGCTTGAGAAGGCATAAGGCAGGATCAGGCCCTGATAGGTGTCGATCCAGCCGAGGTTGCGGATCAGGATAAAATTCGGGATCAGCGTGACCTGCGACGGCACCATCAGCGCTGCAAGATAGATCAGGAACAGCACTTCCCGTCCCCGGAACCTCAGGCTCGAAAAGGCATAAGCCGCCATCGAGCACACAATGAGTTGCAGCAGCGTCACGCTGATGGCAACGATGAGGCTGTTGGTGATCGCACGGCCGAATGGGATGGTGGTGAAGATGCGCAGATAGTTGGCTGGCTGCGGATTGGCGCTGAGCAGTTGCGGCGGGAACTTGAAGACATCCGCCATCGGTTTGAGCGAGGTCGAGATCATCCAGATGAACGGTCCGCACATCATCAGCGCGCCGGCAAGCAGCAAGGCAAACACCAGCCAGTCGGCGACGCTCGGCCCTCTTCGCTCGGCGCGCTCAGTCATAGTGCACCCAGCGATCCTGTAGCCGGTATTGCACCAGCGTCGCGACCAGCACGATCAGGAACAGCACCATCGCCGCGGCGCTCGCATAACCCATCTGATAGAACATGAAGCCGTTCTGGTAGATGTAGTAGACGAGCGTATTGGTGGCGTTGGCCGGCCCCGCTTTGGTCATCACATAGACCAGCTCGAACACCTGAAAACTGCCGATGATCGAAACGATCAGAACGAAAAACGTCATCGGCGACAGCATCGGCAGCGTGATGTGCCAGAACTTTGCGAAGCCAGTGGCGCCGTCGAGCGAGGCGGCCTCGTAAATCTCCTGTCGAATGTTTTGGAGGCCTGCGAGAAACAGCACCATCGAATAACCAAGGCCCTGCCACACCGAAACGGTGACCACCGCCGGCATGGCCCAACGGCTCGACACCAGCCACTTCGGCAGATCACTCGCGCCGAGCAGCGACAGGCCCATATTGATGAGCCCGAAATTGGAATTGAACAGCCAGGCCCAGACCAGCCCAGCGGCGACCGTGCTCGTCACAACGGGCAGGAAATAGACGACGCGAAAGAAGGTCTGGCCGGGCACGCCGCGATTGAGCCCGAGCGCGCAGAGCAGGCCGAGTAACATCTGCAACGGCACGGCCGCCAGCACATAGTAGGCGGTGTTCCCGAGCACCTGCCGGAAGATCGTGTCGTTCCAAAGCGTAAGGTAGTTATCGAGCCACGCAAGGTGCGGTGGATTGAACAGATCCCAATGCGTGAACGAGATAAAAAACGCCGACACGACGGGCAGCGCGGTAAATGCGACAAACAGGACGAGGCTGGGGACGAGAAAGAGCCACGCGACGCGCTCCTCTGTGCGCGCGAGACGGCTCAACGTTGCGGCTCTCGGCCAACTCATCTGACGCGTCGCCGCATCGTCTCCACTTACTTCTCGATCCCGAAAATTCGCGCCGCGTTGCGATAGAAAATCTGGTCCTGCTCGTCTGCCGTCAGCCCCATTTTGTCGAACGCCGCCTTCCAGCGCGCGACGTCCCCCTTGAGGCGACGGTGATCAGAGTCGGAACCATAGAGCAGTTTGCGCGGCGAGATTTCCTTGCCGATATAGCCGCCCTCAACAATGTGGTTGTGCACCACGTCGCCGCCCGAAATGTCGAAATAAAGCCGCGGCCGCCAGCGGGCCACGGCGCAAGATGTCCGATAATCCGGCCAGCCGAGGTGGGCGCCGATGATGAACAGTTCCGGAAAATAGAAGGCGATCGTATCGAGATAAATCGGCTGCATCCGCGCGCTGGAGAAGCCGAACTTCTGCCGCGAGATATCCTTCTTCAGCCGAGCGACGAGCACCTCCTCGGCGTCGCTGCCGGCCGCGGGCGGCGCCTTCCAGGCATCCTCTTTGCCACCCTCAAGATAGTCGGCTGGGCCGCCCTGGATACCGGTGTGGAACAGTATGCGAAGGCCGCGCGCCGCTGCTGCTTCGTAGTAGGGCATATAGTCGGGATGATCGTAGTTCTTGCTCACCCCGATCGTCTTGATGCCGTGAAAGCCGCGCTGATAAAAATCCTCGACGGTCGACACCGGGTCGTTGTCGAGCTCGAGCCGCCCCATGGCGATGACGAAATCCGGCCGCTGCTCGAGGGCGCGCGACAGCATCTCGTTGCCACGACGACCGGGATTGGCGAGTAGCGCCACCTTCTCGACGCCCACCTCCTGGCAGTGCTCCCACAAAACTTCGAGGAAACCTTCCTCGGCCTGGGGCGTGAAGAGCTTGTCCCAAAAACCATAGTGGACGTGGCTGTCGATGATGCGCATCGCTCGGTTCCGTTCGATTCAGAAAAGGGTACGCCGGAACGCCGCCGAAGCAACGTCCCGGCGCGGGAGGAACTATTTAGCCGCCAGCGCGGCGTTGACCTGGTCCTTGACGGCGCCAAGGGAGTCGGCGGCCGTGCTTTCGCCGTTCCACACCTTGTCCAGCGCCGGCTGGATGAACTTGTTGGTGAGATCGACATAGGTCGGGAACTGCGGGAATACCTTGCCGGTCTCGGTCTCCGACAGGAACACATCGGCAAACGGCGCCTTGAACGAAGCCTTCACAGCGTCATCGCCGGTCATCGCCGGCACGGCCGGCGAACTGCCCGTGGAGGTAAAGGCGATCTGCCCCTCCTCGCCGCAGAGGTATTGCATGAAGTCCCAGGCGGCGTCCTTGACCTTGCTGTTGGCGTTCATCGCAAAACCGGCGCCGCCCGCCTCGTTGGCGCGCGTGCCGTCAGGTCCCGATGGAAGCGGCGCGACTGCCCACTTGAACGGTACGCTGGCATAGGTGCCAAGCCGCGAGGCGTTGGTGATCGACATCGACGCCTGGTCACTGGCGAACATCGACGCCGTGCCGCCCATCTGGTCCGCCTCGGTGAAATTCGGCACCGATTTGTCCTTGTTGATCAGATCGCCGAGCCACTGAATCGCCGCTGCGGCCTTGGGATCGGCGAGCTCGAACTTGGTCGGCTGCACCGGATCGTCGAATACAGCGCCGCCATTTTGGTAAGCGAACATCGGCCACTGGTTGGATTCGAGCACGAGGCCATAACGGGTTACGCGACCACCGCCGGTGACCGTCAGCTTCTTGGCCGCGTCCTGCAGGTCGACCCACTTCCAGCTCGCATCCGGATACTTGATGCCGGCTTTGTCGAAATCGTCCTTATTGTAATAGAGGACGTTCGTCGCGCTATCGCGCGGGATCGAATAGAGTTTGCCGTTCAGCGAGTGGATGCGAAGCGAATCCGGCACGTATTCGTTGATCGGGAATTTCGTCTTGGCGATCCACGGCCCGAGGTCCTCGAGCGTGTTGCGCGCCGCGTAGCTCGGCACGTTGGTGATGAAGAAGACATCCGGGCCGCCGCCGCCCGCCAGCTGGGCATCGAGCTTGGTGAAGTAAGCCGACCAGGGGTCGTTCCTCAGCTCGATATGTACATCAGGATGCTTGGCCTGATAATCGGCCGCGATCTTCTGAAACGGCGGCACTTCGGGCGGATCGCCCCAAAACGCAAAGACGAGATTGGTGTCGGCGAAAGCCGGCGTAGCAAGGCTGAGGGCAAGCGCCAGAGACGCAAACCAGAGCTTCTTCATGATAGTCTCCCTTGTCCGTTCATTGGTCCCAAAAGTCACGAAAGCAGAAGCGGCGCACAGCCGCAGGCCGGCTTCAACACACCGGCAATGCGCGCCGTAAAACTTGCAAGCTCCGCAGCTGTGGGCACGGCGCCACTGCCCGTGCCGGTGGTCGAAAGCGAGCCGCAAGCCACAGCAAGCCGAACGCATTCGGCAAAGCCGCTCCCCCACACCGTTCCGGCCAGAAAGCCCGCGTTGAAAGCATCGCCGGCTCCAACCGTGTCGATAACGTCGACGACCGGCGCCGGCGCATCAACGCGCTTGCCGTGATCGATAGCGACTGCTCCAGATGCGCCGCGTTTGATGATCACGGTCGGGGTAATCGCCGCCAGTTCCTCGATTGCCGCACTGATGTCGGCCTTGCCGGTCAGCGCCAACGCCTCTGCTTCGTTCGGCGAAAACACATCGAGCAGCCCGATGAACTGCCGCACGCCGGGAGTGTTGAGATCGAAATCTCCGTGGCGGCAGTCGCCAAAGATGCTGATGCCGCGAGCCTTGGTGGCAAGCAGGAACTCGAGCCACTCCGCATCGAAGCGGAACGTCTGCAGCAGCCACTTAGGCTTGAGCCGGTCGAGCAGACGCGGATCGGGCGGTGTCACCTCGGTCTCGCTGAAACTGATGAACCCCCGCTCGCCGCGATGCGAAAATGCCGCCGACACCCGCTGCGCCGGAACATTGAGCCGATGGAACGCCCGCGAGTCGATGCCGTCCCGCTCGGCCTCGGCAAGTACGATGCGGCTGAAGACGTCGGTGCCGAAATCCGCCGCCCAGGCACTCGCGACGCCAAGCCGCGCCAGGGCCAGCGCCGAGGTGTAGCAACCGCCGGGCCGCATGGTGAGGCCATCGGCGAAAAACTCGGCGCCCGGCTTGGGCACGTCGCTGAGGCCGGAAAAAATCAGATCGCAAAAATATTCGCCGACGACGAGGACATCGCAGGAGCCTTTACCTGTCGCCGTCATGCCCACTCTCCGACATAACGGGCGTGCGCCTTGAGATAATTCTCTACCAAAGGCTCGGCTCGCGAATAGGAAAGCACCAGCGGATGCGCCACCAGCGCCTCCACCGCCAGCGCCCGGCTGCGTTCACGAACCGCCTCGACCGTCAGGCGCTCATAGTGCTTGACGCTCTGTACGAGATAAGCCTGCGCCTCGGGCATCGCTCCCACTGTGAGGGGATGTATGCCGTATTTGTCGACCCGACAGCTCACCTCGACCACGTCCCCGTCGCGCAGCCCCGCAATAGCGCCGCGATTAGGCACGTTGAGGCCAGTCCGGATCGGCGCGCCGCCACCCAGTGCCTCGATCAGCGACAACGCAACGCCGGCGTAACCCTCGCCATCGTGGTCGTCGGTTGCCGCTTCTGCTGTCTCGTCGTCCGCGTGCCGCATGTAACTCGCGCTCCGCCGGTGCTCATAGGCAAAGTAGGCATCGAGAGCCGCGGCCGGGTTTCGCGCAATGTCGATCGAGGAAAGCTCAGACCAGAGCTTGCCGTTAAGGCCTTTGATTTCCTCGCCGCGCGTCTTTCCGGCAAGCAGCTCGGCCACGGCCCGATCGGCATAGTAGTAATAGTAGAGGTACTCGTTGAGCCACAGCCCGTGCCGGCGGACAACTTCCGGCTCGAAGACCCGGAGCGCGGTTGCCGACAGAAAGTGATCGTCAGCCAGTGCCTCAGGTAGCCGATCCTCGCCATCAACCTTGGCATGGCGCGTGAATGATAGGTGGTTAAGGCCAAAGACGTCAGCCTCGACCTTCCGCTCATCAATACCTAGCCATTTGGAAATCGCGTTCTGTGCTCCATTGGCGCTGTCGCAGATGCCGACGCAGCGGTCGATCCCTGCATCCGAAAGCGCCTGCGTCACGAGGCCGGCCGGGTTGGTGAAATTGAACAGCCACGCCTTGGGGCTGATCTTCCGCAGCAAGCGGGCATAGTCGAGGATCACCGGAATGCTGCGCAGCGCCATGGCGAAACCACCGGCACCGGTCGTCTCCTGGCCAAGGACGTTTTGGGCTAGCGCTATACGCTCATCCGCAATCCGCCCCTCAATGCCACCCGGGCGGACCGTGGTGACGACGAAATCAGCCCCGATAAATGCCTCCGTGGCGTCTGTGGTCAGCGAGATATTCACCAACCCGCCGGCCCGCCGGCTGAGCTCCTGGCACAGCGCACCAATCCGCTCGAGCTGTTCACCAGCGACGTCCATCAGGCTGATTTCGGTGAGGCCGATGCGATCGGCACGACGCAACGCCGACTGCACGAACAGCGGCGCACGCACCCCTCCTCCGCCCACCAGCGCCAGCTTCATCGGTTCCCCCGCCGCATTCCTTGCTTACTGGTTATATCCAGTTATGATAGCACTACAAACAAGATCTTATGCCTTGACCTTGCCACCAGCCAAACAAACGCGCGATGGAAGGCGAAGGCCTGACGGACGAAGGCGTGACGCGGTAGAGCCATGGCAACCAGACTTGTAAGCCGCGACGATCCGCAACCGCTCTACAAGCAGCTCAAATTACGTCTCCTCGAAGATCTCGCCGCGTCCGATCAGACCGAGTCGGTAAAGCTCGCCTCCGAGCGTGAACTCGTGGCGGCTTACGGCGTCAGCCGCATCACCGTGCGGCAGGCGATGAACGAACTCGTGCATGAGGGGTTCGTCCGCAGCCAGCCGGGCAAGGGTTTTTACGCCACCGGCCGCCGCGAGACACAGGCCTTCGAACTCGAACTGCTGCGCAGCTTCACCACGACCGCGATGGAGCATGGCATGACACCTGGGAGCAGGTTGCTTCACATTCGCTCGGAACCTGCTTCCGCGCAGGTTGCGACATCGCTGCAGATGAAGCCGGGCGCGGCCGTTGTGGCGCTGCGCCGTCTGCGCCTCCTCGACGAGCGCCCTGTGGCCATCACGGAGGACTGGATCGACGCCGGCAAGGCGCCCGAGATTACGTCGCTCGACTGGGAGAGCAGCAACCGCTCGCTCTACGACACCTTGCGCAACCGCTATGGGCTGATGCCCGCGCGCGGCGAGACCGTCCTCTCGTCGCGTCTGGCGATACCCGAAGAATGCGAGCTGCTGCAGCTCACCGCTCCAGCGGCGGTGCTCACCGTGGAACAGGTCGCCTATGATCGGAACGGCGTCTCGATCAATATGACGCTGTCGGTACAGCATCCGACGCGCTATCCGCTGCGCCTCGAACAAGGCGCCGGCCGCCCCTAGCGGCGCCCGCAGAGGGACCGCACCCAACATGGGCGCCACTCTTCCAATAGGACTAAAACATTGATTTTATTGCGAGATGGTGGGTGTAACAGGGATTGAACCTGTGACCCCTACCATGTCAAGGTAGTGCTCTCCCGCTGAGCTATACACCCATCTCGTCGATCACGGCGCTAGCCGTTGGCGCGCGATAGACCATAGAACCCCCGGCACGGTCAAGGGTCAAGCGCGGTGTCTGAACGCCGGAAAACCTCAGGCCGCCAGTAGCCGCTCGACCTCGTTGACAAGGTCCTTCAAATGGAACGGCTTGCTGAGCACCGAGGCATCCTTGGGCGCGTCGCTGTCGGGGTTGAGGGCGACGGCTGCAAAGCCGGTGATGAACATCACTTTGAGGTCCGGATCGAGTTCGGTGGCCCGGCGAGCGAGTTCGATACCGTCCATCTCCGGCATCACGATGTCGGAGAGGAGCAACGCGAACGGCTCCTCGCGCAGCCTTTCATAGGCCGACTTGCCGTTGTCGAACGAGATCACCTCGTAGCCCGCGTTCTTCAACGCCCGCGTCAGGAACTGGCGCATATCGTTGTCGTCTTCCGCGAGCAGTATTCGCTTCATGATGGTCCTCGTCCGGCTTGGCGATTCGCCGCACCCTAATACGGCATGTTTAATGCAAGTTTTCGCCTTCGCAACTTTTCGCGATTGGCGTGGGCGAAAAACATCGGCGATGGACATTCCCCGGCGGCAGAGGCAGAGTGATTTCAATATCAGGCCACTCCGGCATCGACGCAAAAGCGCCTTCGGAGTTTTGGAGGAGCAAGGGTGCAGTCCGACTACAGGGACAAGCCGGCGTTCGAGACGATCCGCCCCCGCCGATTGACGGCGCCGCTGGTGTTCAACTCTGCCCACTCGGGTCGCGACTACCCCGAGCGCTTCCTTAACATGACCCGGCTCGACCATCTGTCGATTCGTCAGTCCGAGGATACGTGGGTCGATGAACTGTTTGCCCGCGCCCCGCACCTCGGCGCACCGCTCCTCAGGGCACACTTCCCCCGCGCTTATCTCGATATCAACCGCGAGCCCTGGGAACTCGATCCCGGCATGTTCGTCGAGCCGCTTTCCGAGCGCTGCAACACCACAAGCCCTCGCGTTGCCGCGGGCCTTGGAACCCTGGCCCGGGTCGTCGCCGAGAACAAACCGATCTACCGCGAGCGGCTCTCGGTCGACGACGCCCGCATGCGCATCGAGGGCATCTACCAGCCCTATCACGCCACGCTACAGAACCTGCTGGGCGAGGCGCTCTCAACTTTCGGCGTTGCTGTCCTTATCGACTGTCATTCGATGCCGCGGCTGACGCGGACTGGTGATCGGCCCGCTCCGGATGTCGTGCTTGGCGATCGCTATGGCACCGCCTGCGCATCAGCCGTCATCGATCTCGTCGAGACGGTGTTCACCGGCGCCGGGCTCAAGGTGGCACGGAACCGGCCCTATGCCGGCGGCTTCTGCACGCGCACCTATGGCCGCCCGCTGCACGGCATTCACGCGGTGCAGATCGAAATCAGCCGGCATCTTTATATGAACGAGGCGACGTTGGCGAAGAGCGACAGCTTTGAAGCCATGCACGAGCTCGCTGACCGGCTGATCTTCGCCCTGCTGGGCCTAGATTTCTCCGCTCTCGCGCATGCCGCGGCACCTACCGAAAAAGCAGCCGCTGAATAAGCAGCAACTATCCCGGCACCACTGCAACAATTTTTATGTATTATTCGCCGCCCGGACAAAGAACGGGCCGCCTAAGCGGCCCGAGTCAAGGGAGGAAACGATGGCGGCAAGCGGTTTCGACCATGAAGAACCGGACGAAATCACGAACCGTCAACCCATCATGCAATTTTGGTGTGAACCGATTTGCAGAGTCGGGCAAGCGTTGCGCTGCCTATGCACCGTTAACTTGCCGCAGCTTGTTGCAAAAATGAATCACAACCGTAACGCTATTGTCACGGTCATGGCGTCGTCGTCGGGCTACACATTTGTTATTGAACGATAAACCACCAGCCGACAGGAACCTGATGTCACAGCTATTGGGCGGGCTCGATCCCGAGCTAATTGGCGCCACCCTGCTCGAAGCCGCCGCCGCTGCGGCGAAAGAGACGCTGCCACGCTTCCGCACGCGTCTGGCCGTCGACAACAAATACGTCGTCGGCTTCGATCCGGTGACCGATGGCGACCGAGAGGCCGAGCGCGCTATTCGCGAAGTGATCTCCGCGAGCTTCCCCGGCCACGCCATCGTCGGCGAAGAGATGGCCGACAAGGCCGCCGACAGCCCCTTCGAATGGATCGTCGACCCGATCGACGGCACCCGCGCCTTCATCTCTGGTGCCCCCGTCTGGGGCACGCTGATCGGCTTCCGCGTCAATGGCAAGACGGTCGCGGGGTTGATGGCCCAGCCCTTCACCGGCGAGATCTATCTCGGCCTCCCCGGCGGTTCGCGCTATCGGCGCGGCGCGGAAGATCTGCCGATCCGCACCAGCGGTGTGACCGACCTTGCCGCGGCCAAGGCCTCTGCCACCTCGCCCGACATCTTCGAGCTCTCCGGCACAACCCGGCAGTGGAACGCGTTGCGCTCGGCGGTGCTGCAGGCCCGCTATGGGCTCGACTGTTACGCCTACTGCCTGCTTGCGGCGGGACACATCGATCTCGTCTGCGAAGGCGGGCTCAAGAACGTCGATATCGCCCCGTTGATTCCGGTGATCGAGAACGCCGGCGGCGTCGTGACGAGTTGGGATGGCGGCACCGCCGAACAGGGCGGCAACTGCATCGCCGCAGCGACGCCCGAGCTTCATGCCGCAGCGCTCAAGGTGCTGCAGCGCGCCTGAGCCGGACTAAGGCGACTGCTGGGTGATGAACGCGTCGAACGCGGCCAGCACCTGACCGCGGATGGTGTCCGCTTCCATGAACAGTTCATGGCGCGCCGCCGCGATAACGATGTGCCGTCCGGTCCGCATCCTGAGGCCGAGCTGCTCGATGGCCGGCGCCGAAACGACCTCGTCGCGCGCCGCGGCCAGCATGAGCACCGGCACCTTGAGCATCGTCGGAAAGGTGTCGCCCCCAGCAATCGCCATCGCGCGAAGCGCCGCGGCCGACCAGCGGATGGTTGGCGAACTGATGAAGAGGTCGGGCCGCTCCTTCACCACGTCGACCGAGCGCATATAGCGGGGGAGATCTGAGGTCAGGGGGTTGGCCGGAAACCGCGCCTGCGACGGCGGACGATCGGCAGCCCGGGCAATCGGCAACTTGCCGAGACCAGCAAAACTCAGCGCTTCGGTCACGCGCGCCATACCGGCCATGCTCAGCGGCTGGCCATCGAGCGACAGCATCGGCGCCGACAGAAAAATGCGGTCGAACATCATGCGGTCGCGTGCGCCGGTGAACAGGCACACGAGGCCACCCATCGAGTGGCCGACCAGGTAAAACGGCGGCGGACAATCAGGCAGCAGGATTTCGGCGTGAAAGCTCGTGAGATCGGTCCCGTAGTCGTCGAACGTTTCGACGAACCCCAGATGCGGATTGCGAATCAAACGGTCCGAGCCGCCCTGCCCGCGCCAGTCGAACGTCGCCACCTGAAAACCGCGCCGCTGGAAATCGGCGATGGTCTCAAAGTACTTCTCGATGAATTCGGTCCGCCCGTGGACGAGGCATATGGTGCCCTTGTGGACGCCCGACGTGCGTGGGAACAGCGCATAACGGAGGCGCACCTTGTCGCGCGTTTCGAACACGCCGACGCGCACACCCTGCGGCACCGGATTGGACGGCACGTTGACCAGCGATGGCTCAGCAGGGGCAACGGTGGCCATGAATGCTCCGCAAGATGACCCTCAAGCCATAAAGCATCGGCGCTCCAAGGGGGATAAGCTTTTTCGCCCGCCCCACAGTTGGACGACAACCCAAAGAGAAAAGCCAGCGTCCGGTTGGAGCGCTGGCTTCCCCTTGAAACGGCACCGTGCGGGGGGCGGGTGACGGCACCACTTCGTTTGTGCATCCGTTGACGCGATCAGACGTTCTGCACAGTCCTTTTCTATAAGGGCCGTCCTGAACTCATCCCGAGCCAGGCATTCATCTGCCATTCATCGCGCGGACGGGGGCTTGAAGGCGCTTCCCCTGCACCTACTTAAAGGCGTCCGCCGGATGATCCGGGGACCGGCCTCCAGATTGACTTGCTTGCCCGTTCGGGGAGCAGCCAACGGAAACGCCGCATCACACGTTGCTTCACGGAGAATGTGACATGCAGACTGTCGATTTCACCCCCTTCTACCGTTCCACCGTCGGTTTCGACCGGCTGTTCTCGCGCCTCGACGGCATCGTCGGGCAGGAGCCCAAGACCTATCCGCCCTACAACATCGAGAAGGTCGGCGATAACGCCTATCGCGTCTCGATCGCGGTAGCCGGCTTTGGCACCGACGAGATCGCCATCGAAGCGAAGGAGAACGGCCTCACCGTCAAGGGCGCCAAGGCCCCCGAGCCCGAGGACAAGGCCCGCGAGTTCCTCCATCGCGGCATTGCCGAGCGCGCTTTCGAGCTGCGCTTCCAGCTTGCCGAATATGTCGAGGTCGCTGGCGCCAAACTCGAGAATGGCCTGCTCCATATCGAGCTGAAGCGCGAAGTCCCCGAGAGCAAGAAGGCCCGGACGATCGCGATCAACGGCGCTCCCAAGACCATCGAGGACAAGACCGTCGTCAACTAAGACCAAGCATGGCGGCTCGCCGCCGGGCATTTGGTAACACGGGCGTGAGGAGCAATCCTCGCGCCCTTTTCATATGCACCGCCGGCTGCGCATTGCCCTATTCGCCGCCATTGGATAGGTACCTCCGCCGACCAACGGAGATCGCCGATGCCCGCAATGACCACCGCCAACATCTCCGTCTGGCGCACGCTGCCGACGTCGCGGTTCCTGCTTGGCGCGCCGCACTATCCTGAACATGTCGATGAAAGCTACTGGCAGCGCGATGCCGAGCGGATGGCGGCTGCCGGCTTCAACACGACGCGGCTGGGTGAGTTCGCCTGGCACATTTTCGAGCCCGAGGAAGGCCGCTTCGATTTCGATCTGTTCGACCGCGCCATCGCAGTGCTGGCCGCCGCGGGCATCGACACCATCATGTGCACGCCGACGGCAACCCCGCCACGCTGGCTGACCGCCAAATACCCCGAAGTGCTGCGCACCAATGCGCACGGCGAAACGATGCGCCATGGCACGCGGCAGCAGGCCGATACGACGAGCCCCGTCTATCGCGAACACAGTCGCCGCATCACCACGGCGATGGCGGCGCATTATCGCGATACCAAAGGCATCATCGGCTGGCAGACCGACAACGAGCTCAACACCTCGACCTCGGACGCCTA
>Ga0268266_10000204_pt1 | contig 104000 bp, 78 predicted proteins | sample KBSS13metaG_FD_190356 | JGI IMG/M metagenome (GOLD analysis project Ga0268266, IMG submission 190356) | Switchgrass rhizosphere microbial communities from Kellogg Biological Station, Michigan, USA - KBS S1-3 metaG (SPAdes) (version 2) | ecosystem: Host-associated > Plants > Roots > Rhizosphere...
CCGTTCAACCGCTTTGACTGAAGACACTTCGCTGGCTGGAAAGCCCGCCAGCATTTCTCCGTGGTACACCACGATCCATGCGCCCGGTGCAAACAACGTCTTGCCCAGCCAGGGCCACCGCTGCATCCCGGCGTAGTCGTAGGCGGCCTCCTGCAAGTCGGCGAAAGGCGCTTCGGCGGCCACGGCTTCGATTCGGGGATCCGCGCCTGCGGATTGTAACGCGATTCCGCCGCCCATTGAATTTCCCAAAGCAAAAATGTGTATCGGATGCTCGGATTCTTTCAACGCGTCGATTACGGACGATGAGTCCTTCCGTTCCAGCCAGCCGTAGCTTGCGATTGCGCCGCCGCTGGCGCCATGAGCGCGCTGGTCCATCATCACTACGCTATAGCCTGCCTGCAGAAGCATGCGCGCGTGCTCAGTCATGCCGTAGCGGTTGTCGGCTACTCCGTGGAACACCAGCACCCAACTACCATTGGGCTTCGCAGCTATCACCTTCCAGCCGCGCAACATTGCTCCGTCCTGCGCCCGGATGTCGAACTCCTCGCGCCGCGCGCCGATTTGCGCGAAGGTCACGTCCGCGTCGCGCACCATATCCGACGTGAACGCTCGGATCTGGGGATGCAAGAAGCCGGATGCGCCATACCAGCCGGCAACCGCCGAAAGTGCGGCAGGGAAGAACAACAGGATCAGCAATATGCGTATGAGCCGGGCCTTGCTTTAGATACGCATTCTGCATGTTCGATGTTTCTACTAAATTCGCGCTTGTTACGAACGAAATAGCACGGACTCCCGCTGAAACATCTTGACCGCCAAATAGAGAGCGCCCGCGGCGTACACGCAAGTCGAAGCGAAGATGATGATGATGTAGTTCCACTGGTACTCGCCCGTGACGAGTTCCTTGCAAAGAAGGCTCACGTTCAATAGCGGCACGATTGCTAATTTGGGAGTGAGGTCCACGCCGGGTAGCATTGCGGCGATCGCGGGAATCACCACGAGAAACATCAGTGGCGCGATGTAACTTTGCGCTTCCTTGTGACTCTTCGCGAAGAGGGCGATGGTGATGAGTCCCGCCGAAAAGAGCACCGACAGCGGCACGGTCATAATCACCACGGATCCGATCGCTGCCGGCTTCAGCGCCAGCTGAGGAACCGGTTCGCCGTCATCCGCCATCTGGTTCAAAGCGCCCGATTTCTGCAGCACCGTGGATGAAACGCTGACGGAAAACAGCAGCAAAATCGCCGTGATTAGAGACGCCGTGACGACCAAAAGAAATTTGCCGAGTACGAGATGCGTGCGCGAGACCGGGCTGGAAAGAATTGTTTCCATCGTGCCGCGCTCTTTTTCGCCCGCCGTGAGGTCAATGGCCGGATGCATGGCTCCTTGCAGGCACATCAAAATCAGCATGTACGCGATGATTCCGCCCAGGATGGCGCCAGCCGTTTTTTCCGGCGGAGCGATGTTCTGGCGTTTCACGTCAAACGGTTTCAGCAGTTCCGCAGATAGATGATTCGCCGCCAGCCGCTCTGTCGCAATGGAATCGCGGTATTCCTTTAACGCGCTCTCCGCGTTGGAGGCGGCCATTTCGGACTTCAGTTCTCCTCCGTAAACATTGATCTTGATGGTGCCGGCCTGTCCCTTTGCGAGATTCTCCTGAAAGTGTGGCGGGATTTCGATGGCAGCTCGAATTTTCTTCTCCACCACCTGATTTTTCCAATCGCCGGGGGCTTGCAGCACATTCAATTTTGGGTTCTGCTTCAGCGCGTCAACCACGGCCGGCGAATCCCCACCTCCGATCACCGCCACCCTAGCTTTTTCTTTTTTCGCGCTGCCGATCACCGCGGACATTACGCTCGTGAATCCCGTTCCGAGTACGGGAATCATCAGGAGCGGGACGAGAAACGTCGTGATGAGCGTCCTTCGGTCGCGCAGCGCTTCCGTGAGTTCCTTGCGATAGACGATTCCAATGTTGCGCAGGCTCATGTCAGACCGCCTCTTTGTAGTGTGGCGTGACAATTTTCACAAAGATTTCTTCCATGCTGTTCAGGCCGTGCCGCTGCCGGAGCTGCTCGATCGTTCCCTCGGCCAGCAGCTTTCCGTTCTGAATGATTCCAACAATGTCGCAGAGCTTCTCCACTTCGGTCATCACGTGCGTGGAGAAAATCACGGTCTTGCCGCGGTCGCGGCACTCGCGGATGAACTCGATGATGGCTCTTGCCGTCATGATGTCCAGCCCCAGCGTCGGCTCGTCAAAAATCATTACCGGCGGATCATGCACCAGCGTGCGCGCGATGGAAGTCTTTTGCTTCATTCCAGTGGAGAGTTTGTCGCAGCGCCGGTCCCGAAAACCGTTCATATCCAGCCGTTCGAAAATCTCGTCAATTCTCTTTTTCAACGTCGCCGAATCGAGGCCGTTAAGTTGTCCAAAATACTCGACCATTTCGTAAGCCGTGAGGCGGGGATACAGCGCCGTCGCCGTAGAAAGAAAGCCACAATGTTGGCGCACCCGCTCCGGATGCTCAACGATGTCGTGCCCGCAAAGCCGCGCAGTTCCGTCCGTCGGTTCCAAAATGGTCGCCAGCATCCGCAGCGTCGTGGTTTTGCCGGCGCCGTTTGCGCCCAGCAAACCGTAAATTTCGCCCGGCCGGCAAACAAAACTCACGTCGTCGACTGCTTTCACTTCTCCGCGTTTCTTGTCCTGGAACGTCTTGCGCAGATTCACCGCTTCAATCACGGTTCCGTCCTCATCTATCGTCTTTGCGTTCTGCAGGCTTTTGCCCGGTAACATTCGCTACTTCATGGCTCAAGAAGATTAACCCACTCCGCCATTTTCGCCCTGTTTTTGTGAGTCCCCGCGTCAGGGATTGTGAGCGCAGGAAGCGTCCAATCTGCGTTTCGGTGGTGCAAGCTCACGCTGTCTTGCTAACATGGAAAGCTCGCGCCTGCCACCATTTGGGAACACGAATCACGGACATCTAGGAATTAAGGCGCGCCAGGTTTGGCCCATCTGGCAGTGTGCCGCAACGAGGAGCAGCGACGATAAAAAATGGACCGCAGACTGCGCAATAGAATCCTGCTCTTCCTGCTGGCAGCCAGCATCCTGGCCTATGTTTTGGTTCTGCTGAGCGGGCGGCAACCCGCCGCCAAGCTTTCAGCGACATATCCAACTCGCGAAAATATCGTTTCCTCGGTCAGCAGTAACGGCAAAGTCGAGCCGGTTTCTCCGTACGTGGTTCGCGCCCAGCTGGATACCTTTGTGCAGCAGACGTTTGTCCTCGAAGGCCAGCATGTGAAAAAGGGCCAGTTGCTTCTGGAACTCAACGTGAAAGATGTCGCAGCCTCGCTGGCGCAAGCCCGTGCCCGCCTGCTGAAAGCTCAAGACGATTTTCGCGCCGCCAGCTCAGGTGGCCGTGCCGATGATGCGGCTCGCGTGACTGGCGACTTGGCCAAAGCCGTCGCCGAACGTGACCGCCTCCAGAGAAGTCACGATGCTCTGCAACGCCTTCTGGCGCAGCAGGCCGCAACCAAAGACGAGCTCGCGGCCAACGAAGTCGAGCTTGCTAAGGCACAAGCTGAGGTTACACGATTGACGGCGGCGAAACAGGAATTCGACCGCAGCGTTCATCTCAGTTCCGGCGTCAGCAGTCTGCAAATCCAGCAGGCGCAAAGCGAGGTTGCGGCGCTCGAAGGCAAAGTTCGAGACGGCCGCATCACTGCTCCGATTGACGCCACGCTCTACTCATTTCCGGTGCGGCAAGGCGATTTTGTGAAAGCCGGCGATCTGCTGGCCGAAATGGCTGATCTGCACAAGGTCCGTGTTCGCGCTTTTGTGGATGAGCCGGAAATCGGCGCACTCCAGCCCAATCAGCCGGTTCGAATCACCTGGGACGCCCTGCCCAATCGCTCCTGGCAGGGGCAGACCGAAGTTGTTCCCAAACAAGTCGTGCCGCGCGGCACGCGCAGCGTCGGCGAGCTGCTGTGTTCGATCAACAATGACAAGCTGGAACTTCTGCCCAACGTAAACGTCAATGTTCGCATCAATTCTAAAGAGCGCGACAACGTGCTCGTGGTTCCTCGAGGCACGGTAGCCTCGGAAAACGGCAAACGCTACGTCTTTGTGGTGAAAAGCGGAGTCGGCAAGAAAATCCTGGAAAAGCGTGAAATTGAAATAGGCATTTCCGACGCCAACCATTATGAAGTCTTGAACGGTCTCGACATTAAGGACATGATCGCTTTGCCTGGCGACATTGATCTTCAAGACGGCATGAGTGTGAAGATTGTAAATACGGAGAGCTCATATATTCAGGGGCATCAGGATGGCCAATAAGCTCGCGAGCGCGCGTTGCGCCGCAGCGCTGTTGATCTGTGTTTTTCCCTCTCGTGCCGACGTGCCGCAAGAGGCCAAAGCACTTTTTGCGTCCGGCGACTATTCCAAAGCCATTGAGGTCTTGAACCGCGCGGCTGCGACTGCTCCAGATGACGCTGCAGTGCAAGACCTGCTCGCTCGCTCTTACTTTGAGAGCGAACAATTCGATAAGGCTATCCCTGCTGCAGAAAAATCCGTCAAGCTCGATCCGAAAAATTCCGCGTATCACGAACTTCTCGGTCGCGCTTATGGAGAAAAGGCGGACCGTTCGGGCTGGTTCAGCGCGCTCTCACTGGCTAAAAAAGCAAGAAAAGAATTTGAAGTTGCGGTGCAGCTCGACGAGCGCAATTTTTCCGCCATGCAGGCCATGATTGAGTTCGACTGCAGCGCGCCCGGGATTGCAGGTGGCGGCGAAGACAAGGCTCGTCCCGAGATTCAAAAGTTGAGCGAATTGGATGCGGCGGAAGGCCGCTACGCTGCGGGGAACTGCCGTCGCCAGAAAAAAGATTACCTTGCCGCCGAGGCCGAATTTCAGAAGGCTTTGGCGCTCCACCCCAAATCAGTCGATTTGATCTACGATATCGGCGACTATTACATGAAACGCGATCAGGCCGATGGCCTGGCGATTATTGTAAAAGAAGCTGAGCGGGCCAATTCAGAGGATCCCCGCGGCGGCCTCTTCCGAGCCGTAATTCTCGTGCTTCAGAAGCAGAACCCTGCGGAATCCGGCAAACTCCTTCGCGAATACATCGCGCGCGCGCCGAAGCGAAACAATTATCCTTCCAAAGCGATGGCTCACTACTGGTTGGGACGCATTCACGAAAATCAAAACGATGCGTCGTCCGCAAAAAAGGAATACCAGGAAGCGCTCAATTTGGAGCCCAAAAACAGGTTTGCGAACGAAGCGTTGAAGCGGCTTCAGCGTGACTGAATGCCCCGCGACCGATTCTTGAAAAGTTTTCCATGATGGACTTCCACGAAACCTTTACTGTTGCTATCGAGGCTCTTCGTTCGAACAAGCTGCGTGCCGCGTTGACTTCGCTTGGCGTGATCATCGGCAGCGCTTCGATCGTCCTCGTCGTTACCGTGGCGCTTACCAGCAAGAAGTTTGTCCTGCAACAGATTGAAGCTACAGGTTCGAATCTGGTTTGGGCGGAAATGATCAAGACGCCCGGCAAGGCGCAGCCACTCAGTCACGAGCTGACGTTGGACGACATGGAGACTGTCCGCGCGTCCATTCCTCAGGTTACCCAGGTCGCGGGCACGATCGGCATGCAGATGTCGGTGGTGGCGAAAGGGGTGGAGCGGTCCGTAACCTTGCTTGGCGTGACGCAAGGCTACCAGGAAATCCGGCGATTGATCGTTATCCGTGGACGCTACTTTGATTCCACGGATATGGAGCGCCGCGATAAGGTCTGCCTCATCACTAAGCAGCTCGCGGTGCGTCTGTTCGGCCAAGAGAATCCTCTGGGACGCACGGTTCGTATGGGCGAACTGACGTTCTCGGTAATCGGAGTTTTTGTCGAGCGAGCGGAAACGTTCGGACTGTCGGATATTCAAGAAGAAACTGTCGTCATTCCCTTCAGCCTGATGAAGTATTACACCGGCGTGGACATCATCCGCGTTTTGGACGCACAGGCAGTGCGCGCCGAAGATGTTCCCTCCGTGCAGAAACAAGTTACTCAAATCCTCAAGAGCCGGCATCCCGCGGACGCGGAATACAGCGTGCAGACCCTAACCATAATTCTCGACGCGGCGCGCAGAATTTCGCTGGCTCTCACCATCGTTCTCATCGTAATCGCATTTATCGCACTATTGATAAGCGGAATCGGCATCATGAACATCATGCTCGTCACGGTGAAAGAGCGGACTCGCGAAATCGGGATTCGAAAAGCCATCGGCGCGGCGCGCCGCGAAATCATGTACCAATTCCTGATCGAGGCATTTCTCATCAGTGGCGGAGGAGCAGTGATCGGCATTCTTATTGGGCTGGCAATTCCGGTCACCGCCCAATTTTTCCTGCCCAGCAATTTGCGCGTCCCGATTTCCGGGATGAGCGTCGTCATTGCATTCGTCGTGTCATGCTCCACTGGGCTTTTCTTTGGATATTTGCCGGCCGACCAAGCCGCGCGCTTGCAGCCGATTGAATCGCTGCGTTACGAATAGAGATTCGGAAAGGTTCTACGTTTTACCGCGTCGTTTGGGAGGAACTATGCGCAGAACCATGCGCCTTCTGGTCGTTGCAATGCTCGTACTGCTTTGTGGTGCCTTGTTGCCAGCCCAGGAAGCGGCGGCTCCGCAGCCGGTCGCTCTTACTTTGCGGCGTGCCATTGAGCTAGCACTGCAAAACAGCAAAGACATCCAAATCGCGAAAATTCAGGCCAGTGTCGCCGACCGCGCCGCCATGATCAACAAGGCGCAGTTCATGCCCAATTTGTATGCCGGCTCTGGAGCGGGCTACACCTATGGCATTCCGGAAACGCCCGGTGGCCGCGCTCCTTCCGTTTTCAATATCACGTATACCGAGCAAGTGTTTAACGAACCGCTGCGAGGTCAGGGCAAGGAGCAGGTAGAACAGGCCAAGGCCCAGAAAATTGTTCTAGAAGATGCCCGCAACTCGGTCATGGTTCGAACCGCGTCGGCATATCTTGAACTGGTGAAGGTGCGGCACTCGGCGGAGTTGCTTGCCAAAGAGCAGGACAGCGCCGAAAAGATTCTCGGTGTGGTGCAGCAACGCGCCACGGAAGGATTTGAATTGCCCGTCGAAGTAACGCGCGCGCAGCTCACCAAAGCACAAGTCGCGCAGCGGTTGCTGCAGCTGCAGGGTCGTCAGGATGAACTGGAGATATTCTTGCGTAGCCAATGCGGTTTTGCGCCAGAGCAGGCGATTGAAGTGACACCGGAGGATTTGCCCGGCGCCGCGGAACAGGAAGGTGCGAATCTGATCGCTCTGGCGATGCAGGACAACACCGACTTGCGGCTCGCGCAGTCGGACGTCCGCGCAAAGGAATTTCGCCTCACCGGCGAGAAGCGCGGCTACTGGCCGACCCTGGAACTGGTCAGCGTCTACAGCCTTCTCGCCAAATTCAACAATTATGACCAGTTCTTCAACCACTTTCAGCGAAACAACTACAACGCGGGTGTGCAGGCTCAAGTGCCGATTTTCAGTGCCAGTGTCAAAGCTAACGTCGCATTGGCAAAGACCAACCTGGAAGGGTCGAAGGCCTCGTTGGCGAGCAAACAGAATCAGGTGAGTGCTGACGTGCGCAGAAAGACCCGGCGCGTGCGCGAAACCGATGCGGGCAAGGAAGTCGCTCGGCTTGAACTGCAACTGGTGCAGCAAGATTTACAGCAGTTGCAAGCCCGTTTTGACGAAGGCAAGGTTAGCCTGCGCGAAGTGGAGAAGGCGCGGCTCGACGAAAACGAAAAGTGGATGGCGCTGCTCGATGCCACATTTCAGCGGCAGCAGGCGCAACTCGATTTACTGAAAACCGCCGGACAATTGGACAAAGTTCTGCAGTAAGCTGCCGCTTTCGGCGGACGCTTTCTTGGGCCGAAGGTTCTCCAGTAGAATCTGCTGCCTATGGACCTCGATCGTGATTCCCTGCAGATGCTTGCTCGCGCATTGGAAGAACTCGACTCCGGTTTTTCTCGCCTTCCGCAATTTTCTTCTCTCACCTCCGGCAAAGATCGTATAGAGGAAGTACTGCTCACGCTTGCTGAAAAATTGCAGGACAATTATCCCTACTTTCATCCGCTGTATGCCGGGCAGATGCTGAAGCCGCCCCACCCCATCGCGCGGCTGGCTTATTCGCTGGCCATGTACATCAATCCGAACAATCACGCACTGGATGGCGGCCGCGCGACTTCCGCTCTCGAAAAAGAAGCCGTTGCGGAAATTGCCGTGATGTTTGGCTGGAAGGATTTTCTCGGCCATCTTTGCGGCGGCGGAACGATGGCAAACCTCGAAGCATTATGGGTAGCCGGCCAATTGCATCCGGGGAAGAAAATCCTGGCGAGCGAGCAAGCGCATTACACGCATTCGCGAATTTCCAGCGTGCTGCAGCTCCCGTTTGAGAAAGTGCCGTGCGATCAGTTCGGAAGAATGGACGTGGGCGCGCTGGCGAAGCAACTGGCCCGCGGTGATGTGGGAACTGTGGTCGCGACGATGGGAACGACGGCCACAGGGTCGGTGGACCCTTTACCGGAAATTCTGCAGCTGCGCGACAAGTTTGGATTTCGCGTCCACGCGGACGCGGCGTACGGCGGCTATTTCGCGCTGGCATCGAATCTTGCTGAAAATGCCGCCAAGAGCTTTGCTCGCCTAAGCGAAGCGGATTCGATTGTGATTGATCCGCACAAGCACGGTCTGCAGCCGTATGGGTGCGGCTGTGTGCTGTTCCGCGATCCGGCTGTAGGAAAACTCTACAAACACGATTCACCCTATACGTATTTCAGTTCGGCGGAGCTACATTTGGGTGAAATCAGCCTGGAGTGTTCGCGTCCGGGAGCGGCCGCGGCTGCGCTATGGGCAACGCAAAAGTTGCTGCCGTTGCGGCGGGGCGGCGAGTTTGCAAGCGGGCTTGAGAAAGGACGCGAAGCGGCGCTGAAATTCTGGCGCGCGATCGAACGTGGCGGAAGATTCCATGCCGCGTTTGAGCCCGATCTCGACATCCTGTGCTTTGTGCCTAAAGGCGATTCGTCGAGCGAAATCTCCGCAAAGTCGCGAAGAGTGTTTGCGGCGGCCGCGCGCGAGGGTTTGCATCTGGCGGTTGCGGAGCTGCCGGCGAAATTCTGGAAACACCTTGCACCGCACGGTGAAGGCGCTTCGGTGACTTGTCTCCGATCAGTGCTGATGAAACCGGAGCATCTGGAATGGATCGAAAAAATTTGCGGTTTGCTGGAGAGGGCCAGCGCCGCAAACTAGCTTTTTGCGTCCATGCAGTCCGTTGTGGCGAGGGCGCTAATTGCTTTGGACGGGAGCTGGCGGCGTTGGGTCGATGGCGTCAAGCGCTTGCGAGATTGTCAGGATTCGCGCGCCGCTCCGCGAAGCCGCGCGAACTACCGACTCGAACTCCGCAGGCGAGCAGCCGTAATCCGACGCGTTTTCCCGAACGTCGTGAGTATAAAAAACCAGCCACCCACAGCGTTTCTGATTCTCCGCAATCAAGCTTTCGATTTCAGCCATGTTGAAGCAGTGCGTATATAGGCGATTTCCGCGAAGGAGATTGAGGTCGGCGAACTGGCCCATCACACCACGGTGGATGCCCCGGCAGCTGCGCAGACGCGAGCCAATCGCCGGCTTGGAGGAAAAAGTCGCGTCACCATAGGGATAAGCAAAATTCCCAGGAGTTGAATTGCCGCGCAGCGCAGCGAGTTCCGATTCCCCGCGTAGCACGTCGTCCTGGAAAGTCTGTAAGCCGGTGGCGCGCGCCGAAGAGTGGCCATAGGTGTGGCTGCCCAATTCGTGCCCGTCGCGAACGAGTTGATGCAGATCGTCAACGCAAAAGTGCTCACCTTCGTGATTGGTGATTCCCATCAGGCCCATGGCGGTGTAGTAAGTGCCGCGACCGCCGTAGTCTTGCAGGATGGCGCCTCCGGCGGTTAAAGCGGAACGTGGGAAATCGTCAAACGTAAACGAAACGATCGGCTCAGCATTGCGCAAGCGCACGCTTCTGCGTTTCCACACGGGCAGTCCGAACCGCCACATCGCGCGCGATAATATGCTCAAGGCCGGGTCTCAACTTCTTTCAAATCTTGCGCTGCAATTAACGTAATGATTTTGTCGTCGGGAGCAGCATGTTCCTTGCGGAAGATGAGCGATGTGACGCCGTCTTTCGTCTCCATCTCTTCCATGCCGATGTCCTGAAAGACCTGGCCGGAAGGGGCATTGCGCGGCGTCTTGCGATAGTTAGCGAAGAAATCGCGAGGTGCGTCCGCGGTGTACTTGCGAATGAGATAGCCAAGGAAAGCGTGCTCGACGCGCTTGGATTGAATTCGGCAACTGAAGGCGAGGTCCGTCATGCGCGGCTCGCGGTTATCCACGATGGAGAATCCCACGGCGCCATAGCTGCCGAAGCGGTCTTCGCACTCGAGAACAAACGTGTCGAGGTGCGGCGTATTGAGAATCTGTTCCAGGACCGACCGATCGTAACGGTTGCCGGAAAAATTCATCTGGTTGGTGCGTTGAGTGAGCTCGTGCACGCGCTGAATGGTCGCGGCAGTCATTGGGCGGATATGCAGTTTGATACCGCAGCCGCGCAGAAAATCAAAGTAGTCGCCGCCGAATCCGCCGGCAGCCTCCTGCCGGACGGACTCTTCGCGATACATGGCACGGCGGCGTGAAGCTTCTTCCGTGACTTCGACCTGACATTCGGGCCGCACGGGAAGCGAGAGATATTCCGAAGCGTTGAGGACGCGGACGCCGGGGCAAATCGACTGAACTTGCTCAAGTTCAAAAGGAGAGTCGTCGATGAAGAGGAAGGTGTCGAGGCCGATGTTCAGCGACTTGGCGATGGCCTTGATGCCTTCGGATTTCGGTCCCCAGGAGATTTGCGGGTAAAGGAAATAATCATCGAGGCCCAGGTTCTTCAGGACTTTGAGTGCTTCGTCGGCGTTATTTTTGCTGGCGACCGACAGAAGGATGCCGCGGCGATCGAGTTCCTTGAGGATTTCAACGACGCCGGGTTTAAGTTTGAGGCCATCGGCGCCGTCTTCGACGAGGATGCCTTCCCAGAGAGTGTGATCGAGATCCCAGACCACGCATTTGACGGTCTTGTTTTTTTCTTTCTTCTCTCCGGCCGGCTTTGCCCCGGAAGACGTCGCAGTCTCCCGGGCGGTTTCGCGAACGAAATCCATCACACCGAAATAGAGAGTTGTGCCGTCGGGAATCTCGTTGGGCGTAATTTCCAAGCCAAAGGGCGAGCGCAGATCGAAAATCGCTTCGATTTCACCGACAGGGATTTGGAAACGATTGAAACCGGGAGTGGCGGGAAGCAGTTTCTGGAAAGGGATTTTGCGCTGGGGATTCTCAGAGCGCATGACGAAGGAAAGGCTGATGGTGGCGTCGTTTGGGTTGAACACTTCCACGACAAAACTGGTGGGCGCGCCGTTTCCATTCGAGGCGGGAACGGTTTGGGCTTTGCCAAATACGCTGCCGTCGCGGGCGATGCGTTTTTTGTAGGAGTAGCGTTTGCCCGACGCGAAATTCTTGATTTGTTGAGGCAGGGTGATGTGGACGAGAGCGTTACCGAGGCGGCGGTCCCATTTTTCCGCGGCCGCTGCTTGCTCGGGCGAAAGAAGTCGAGAATTGCCCGGCGTCCACAGCTTGCCCCACCTCTTGAAACTGATCTTGAGAAGGTAACCGTTGGGGGCAGTGGGATGGTCGATGCGGACCATGCCTTCGACGAAACGGCGGCAACGGCCGTCCTGGCGCGGGCTGTAGAGGTCGCATGTGGTGTAGCAAGTCGGCCAGACACACTCGGTGCAGTGCTCGCTCCAAGGAAGGGCGGTGCGGCCGAGGAGCTGGCCGCGCAACTCGGAGAAGCGCGCGAAAACGGCGGAAGGGATCTGACTGGCGCTTTCGGTTCGGCTATTGGCTTCGGTTTCGTACATGTTGATTCAGGCTATGCGGTGCAGGCGGCCGAAGATCCGTGCGGCGGCCGACACAAATCCGGAGTGCTAAGAAGCAAACAGAATACCAGCCGATAAGTAGTTGATAATGAGAGGCTTAATACGGTTTGCAGGCGTCGGTGATCGGTGCCGATGGGAAAGCATTTTCCAATCTGGCCGAGAGCGCTGGAACAGCGGCCCCCCTCCCCATGCTTTCTGTAAGTATTGATTCCACGGGAGTTAGGGAAGCCCTCTGATCCTAAACGACTTAAATGGACGCTTTTTTCAGGTTTCCGGTGCAGGAACGGACGGAGCACAATACGGGACGATCGGTGAGGGGCTATGTTCTTTGCGGCTGGACTCACGCTCCATTATAGCATGGGTATCTAATTTGTTAACTACAGAAGGATAAATCACTTAGAATGCGGGAGTTGGCAGGTTGCCAATCCGAAATGGCACTTCGTCGGAGGGACGCGAGGTTGATGATGCCAGAGAACAGTGGGGGCGAGCTGAGGCCGGTCTTAACCAGAGAGTTGTTCTATGAGATCAGAAGAGAGCTGGTGTCGCTGTTGAAGGGGCTGAGTGAGGAGGACTGGCGTCGGCCGACGACGGCGGGGAAGTGGAATGTCAAGGATGTGGCCTTACACCTACTGGGCGGCGACGTGGGAAACCTTTCGCGGCGACGAGATGGGTTTTCCTTGAAGGCGGATTTATCGAGCTACGAAAAGCTCGTGGCGTTCATTAATGAGATCAATGCGTCGTGGGTGGCGGCTGGGCAGCGGATGAGTGCGCCGGTACTGATTGATTTGCTGGAGCACGTAGGGCGACAGATGGATGAGTATTACGCGGGGCTCGACGCATTTGCGATGGGCGGACCCGTGGAATGGGTAGGCGGCAGGCCGATGCCGGTCTGGTTTGATGTGGCGCGCGAGTACACGGAGCGTTGGCACCATCAGCAGCAAATCCGAGACGCGACGGGGCGCCCGGGATTGTACGAGAGACGATTGTTTGAGCCCATCATGGACACATTTGTGTGGGCGCTACCATGGTCGTTTCGGGATGCAACTGCATCGGAGGGCACAACGGTACGGCTCGTGCTGAATGGAGTGCTAGAGAAGGAATGGTCGTTGGTGCGCAGAGCCGAGAAATGGGAACTTTTTGAGGGACACCGAGGCCGTTCCGATGCTGAGGTGCGCATTGCAGCCGAGAACGCGTGGAAGATTTTTACGCGGGGCCTTCGTGGCGCCGATGCGGCAGCGTGCGCGGAAATTCGAGGTGATTGGGCATTGGGTGAGAAGGTGCTGGAGACGGTAGCGGTGATCGCGTGAACTGACACCGGATAAGCAACACAAAGAAGGCGGAAAAGCCGCCCTTGCAGGCTGAATTTCGTTGCACGCCGTTCGGAGAACGTGTGCATCGAATGAACAGCGCCAGGCATCTATAACGGATGGAAAACAAAGAAGATTTGGTTGTTGGGGGCGCCCGGCAAGTCGGGTAAACTAGAAGAGGTAAATCGGGGCACTGGAAATAAAGGGCGGGGCAGCGACGCCTGACCTAGGCAAAATCCTGATCAGAATTGGAAGGAACGCGACTTTTTTGAAACCCTGAGGGTGATGAATGCCTGATGTATTGAAGACGGTTCTGTTGAATCCGCCGAGTTTTGAGAACTTTGATGGCGGCGCTAGTTCGCGGTGGCCCGCGACGCGAGAGATTGAGTCGTATTGGTACCCGGTGTGGCTGTCGTATCCGGCGGGAATGATTCCGGGCAGCCGGCTGGTGGATGCTTCTCCCCACAAAATTGACTGGAAGCAGACCATCCAGATCTGCAAAGACTATGAGTTCCTGGTCCTGTACACCTCGACGGTTGGTTTCCACAGTGACGTCAAACTGATTCGGAAGATCAAAGAAGAAAATCCCGGGTTGAAAATTGCGTTTGTCGGCCCGCACGGGCACATCAAGCCGGAAGAGACTCTTAACGCTAGCCAAGATATTGATTTTGTGGTGCGCGGCGAGTTCGACCATGCGGTGACCGACTATGCGCACGGCAAGGCGTTGGAACAGATCGCCGGAGCGTGCTTCCGGAAGGACGGCCGAATCGTGATAAACGCTCCACGGCCGAATCTGCATACCGCGGAGCTGGACGCGCTGCCGTACGCCACGGACATTTACAAACGGGATTTGCAGATTGAACGGTACAACGTGCCATTCCTGCTGCATCCGTTCGTGTCGTTTTATACGACGCGCGGCTGCCCGGCGATGTGCACGTTCTGTATGTGGCCGCAGACGATTTCGGGCCATGCGTGGCGTACTCGGAGCGTCGAAAACGTCGTGCAGGAAGTGAAGAACACGCTGGAATATTTCCCGCAGATGAAAGAGATTTTCTTTGACGACGACACGTTCAACATTCGCCGCGACCGGGTGATCGAGCTGAGTCAGAAATTCAAGCCGCTCAAGTTCCAGTGGTCCTGCACAGCACGCTGCCACAGCAAGTACGAAGAGCTGAAGGCGATGGCGGACGGTGGAGCGCGGCTCTTTATCGTGGGATTTGAGTCGGGCGACGCGCAGATTCTGAAGAACATCAAGAAGGGCGCGACCGTGGAAATGGCGCGCGAGTTCATGAAGAACTGCAAGAAGGTCGGGATCAAGGTGCACGGCGACTTCATCATCGGTTTGCCGGGCGAGACCAAAGACACCATCAACAAGACGATTGATTTTGCGAAAGAACTGGACTGCGAAACGATCCAGGTTTCGCTGGCGCACGCGATGCCGGGCACCGAGCTGCACGACCAGATGTCGAAGGACGGCTTTCTGCGGGTGGAAGCGCTGGCGGATTCCGGCGGGCACCAGTTGCCGCACATCGAGTATCCGCATTTGAGCAAGGCCGAGATGATGGCGGGCGTCAATCGCTTCTATGACGAATACTATTTCCGGCCGAAGGTTGTGTGGCGCATCGTGCGGGAAGCGTTGTGGGACAGCCACGAACGGAAGCGTTTGTACCACGAGGCGACGAGCTTCTTGAAGTTACGCGCGGAACGCTGGAAGTGGGTACGTCAAGGCGGCGACGTAGACAAGCCGATGGTCAGCGTGCCCGCGGCGCCTGTATCGGGCAACGACTGACGTCCCGAATTTATTCATGGCAAGCGAAAAACGGTTACGGATCAAGACGCTGATCATGGTCCTGGCGATGGTGGTGTGCGCCGTCACCGGAGACTTGTTGCTGAAGCGCGGAATGAGCGAGCTTGGCGCGGTGCAGTTTACCGGCTCCGGCCTCGGACAGGCGCTGATGCATATCGCCACCAGCGGGATGATCTGGCTGGGAATTCTGTTCCTCCTGGGTTTCATGGCCACGCAGATGACAGTGATGAGCTGGGCGGACTACAGCTATGTCATGCCCGCGGGGGCCTTCGGGTACGCGCTGCAAACGTTTTTAGCCGTGGTCGTGTTGCACGAAGCGGTGTCGATGAGGCGCTGGATTGGCGTGTTCCTGATTTGCATCGGGGTTGTCTTGGTGGGGCAGACCAAGCCACGTACGACCGAGTGCGCTGAGCGCGTTTCTGAGAAGGCAGTGATGTCATGCTGACGGTGCTGTTGCTGTTTGTATTGATCTGCGGGAGCACCGGTGGCGAAATTGCCATTTCGCACGGCGCCAAGAAAACCGGAGAGCCGAAGCGGATGCGTCCGCGGGAAGTGTTGGTTTTCATCAGCCAGGTGATGAGCAACGGCTGGTTCCTGCTGGGAATCCCACTGATGGCCGCATCGTTTTTTGCGCTGCTGATTTTGTTTTCGTGGCATCCGTTGAGCTTCGTGATTCCGATTTCAGCGTTGAGTTACGTGGTGGGCGCGCTGGGCGCAAAGTATCTCTTGAAGGAAGAAGTAGATGCCGCGCGGTGGGCAGGAGTGATTCTGGTTTGCGCGGGCGTGGCGCTGGTTGCCGCGGGGTGAGCGCTTTCATCTCAGGTAAATCCGATTCGCAAAGTCAAACTATCAGGAATGGCGTTGACGCACGGTTGGCCTAGAGAAAGGCAGGCAGTGATCCTGGCTGGTGGGCTTGGAACGCGTATGCGTCCCATCACGGAGACAATTCCGAAGCCAATGATAGCGGTTGCCGGCAAGCCTTTCCTGCAGTGGCAACTAGAGCTGTTGCACAAAGGTGGGATTGGGAGTGCGTTGCTCTTGGTCGCGTACTTGGGCGAGCAGATTGAGCAGTACTTCGGGGACGGAAAAAACTTCGGTGGTCACGTCGCGTACTCGTATGAGTCTTCGCCGCTGGGTACAGGTGGCGCGTTGAAGAATGGGGAGCAAAAGCTGCGAGACTGGTTTGTGCTGGTGAACGGGGATACGTATCTGGCGATTGATTACGAAAACTTGGTGCGAGACTTCGTCGCGGCGGAGTGCAGCGCAATGATTGTGGCGTATGAGAAGCCGGTCGCGGCGACAGCAGATGTTCCGGCAAGCGGGCTTCCCGGAAACTTGGGTGTGAGCCCGGACGGAATGGTGACGGCCTATCGCAAGCGCGAACCGGAAGGGCTGAATCATATTGATGCAGGCGTGATTCTTTTGAAGAAAGAAATTTTGGCAAGCCTGCCGAGCGCGCAGAAATGTTCGCTGGAGGAAGAAGTTTATCCGCAGCTGATTGCGCGTGGAGAAATGCGAGCGTGGGTGACGCGCGAGCCGTTTTACGACATGGGGAGTCCGGCGGGGCTGGCGGCGCTGGAAGCGAAGCTCGGATGATCCTGACCCGAACGCCATTTCGCGTGAGTTTCGCGGGCGGTGGCAGCGACCTGCCGGAGTTTTACCGGCGCAGTCCGGGCGCGGTGCTTAGCTGCACGATCGACAAGGCGATGTACATCGCGGTGCATCCCTATTTTCACGACAAAATTCGCATCAAGTATTCGCGTACAGAAGATGTGGCCAGCGCGGCGGAAGTCGAGCATCCGCTCGTGCGCGAGTGCTTGAACATGGTTGGCATCGAACGCGGGATGGAGATCGCGAGTTTTGCGGATGTGCCCGCGGGAACAGGCATGGGGTCGAGCAGCGCGTTTACTGTGGGATTGTTGCATGCGCTTTGGGCGCGGTCCGGGAAGAAACCAAACGCGCGGGAGTTGGCGACGGCCGCGTGCGAAATCGAAATCGAACGGGCAAAAGAACCGATTGGGAAGCAGGATCAATTCGCAGCGGCTTATGGGGGATTGAACTTTATCCAATTCAAGCCGGATGAGAGCGTTGCAGTGCATCCGGTGAAATGCGCGGTGAAAACACGCGAAGAGCTTTCTCGGCGTTTGCTGCTTTTCTACATAGGGTTGGAACGGCCGGCGGCTTCGATCTTGAGCGAGCAGGGGCGCAACATGGCGGACAAGGATAAATTCCGCAGCGTCGAGCAAATGGTCGAACTGGCAGCGGAACTGCGGAACGCCTTGGAAAAAGACAATCTTGATTCGTTCGGCGACATTCTGGATCAGGGATGGAAGCTAAAGCGCGGCTTGGCAAGCGGGATTACGAACGATGTGGTGGAAACGAACTATCGAAAGGCTCGAGAAGCCGGGGCGGCGGGAGGAAAGTTGCTGGGCGCCGGGTCGGGCGGATTCTTGTTGCTGAGTTGCGATCCCGCCAAGCAGAAGCAGGTCAGGGAAGCGCTGGCTGGGTTGAGAGAAATGCCGGTGGCGCTGACAATGAGCGGTTCTGAACTGGTGCACGACGACGGAATGAACGGTACTGCCGGCGCGACGCGAAGCGCAAATTAGCAGCACCAGAGAACAATTCAAAGCGCCCTGTCTTGTGCAGGGTATATAATTTTAATAGCTCAAAATGCGGTGATTCTTCTTGGCGATAACGAAAACAAACTCAGTTACAACTGCGCCCGGATTCGCGGCCAAAGAATATCTTTTGGCTGTCCAAGAGGTTTTGCAGCGCGTCGACCACGCGGTGATAGACCAAATAGCGGAAGTAATTTGGCGCGGATATGAGGCGGGGAAAACGCTATTCCTCTTTGGAAATGGCGGAAGCGCTGCGCTGGCGTCTCACTTTGCATGCGATATTGGGAAAGGCACGATTGCCGGACGCGAGAAGCGCTTGAAAACGATCGCGCTGACCGACAACGTACCGCTCATCACGGCTTGGGCAAATGACAAGAGCTACGAAGATATTTTCGCTGAACAACTAGACGGCCTGGCGGAGAAGGGTGATATCGCGATGGCGATCTCCGGCAGCGGGAATTCGCCGAATGTGATCAAAGGATTGCAGGCGGCGCGAAAACTTGGATTGCAGACGCTCGTACTGACGGGATTTGCGGGGGGCAAAGCAAAGCCGCTGGCAGATCTGTGCCTTGTTGTTCCCTCGGACAGCATGCAGCACATCGAAGATGCGCATCTATGCGCGACGCACGCGATTTTTCTGGCAATTCGCGAGCGCATGAAGCGGGCCAATGGAATTTAGGCCGGCGCACTCTGCGGGCGAGCGCGTTGAAACGATTGGCCGGCCCAGTCTGAAAGCCGTTATTTTCGATCTGGACGGCGTCGTGGCCGACAGCCATCCCATACACGAGATTGCTTGGACGAAGCTTTTGGTCGAGCAAGGACTGGACCGCGCGACCTTGAATTTGGATTTTCTGTACGCCGGACATCCGAGGCGTGCAATTTTGCAACACTACTTGGGCGAGATTAGCCTCTCCGCGGTAGAGCAGCTGGGGCGGCGCAAAGATGAACTTTACGCCGAGGCGGCGGCCCGGCTGAAGCCAAAGCCGCGCATCCCCGAAGTAATCCGCCAACTGAACAGGGATGGAATTGTTTGCGCGCTGGCGACGTCAGCGCAAAGTGGAAGAACTTACCAGACGCTGGAGAAGTTTGCTCTGACGAGACAATTCGCAGCAATCGTGACGGGCGATGAGGCGGGCACGCCGAAGCCGGCGCCGGAGATTTTCTTGCTGGCGGCAAGGAGAATCGAGACAGATCCGGAATGCTGTGTCGTCGTGGAAGACTCCGTGGCGGGAGTGTCTGCGGCGCGCGCCGCTGGGATGAAGTGCGTTGCTTTCGCCCCGGTAAAGTGGTTGGCAGAACTTGCTGAAGCTGGGGCCAACGATTTGCTCAGCGAGCTGCCCACGGACGCCACCGGCTATTTCCAAAGGGTGTTGACCGCGAGCGATGAGGAGCCCAGCGCGGGAGCGCCGAGATGATTTGGATCGCGTACCTCCTTCTCGGACTGGCTCTTCTCGGTACGCTGACGTCTGCCATCTTTCTGTTGTTGGTCATTGCAGGTGTATTCCGGTTTCGCCGCGAAAGCAAGAAACTCAAGGTAAGCGAGCTCAGTGACCCTGAATTTCCCCCGGTTTCGGTCCTAAAACCGGTCCACGGAATGGAAGCTCAGCTGCGTGAAAATCTTGAAAGTTTTTTCCGCCAGGATTATCCCTCATACGAAATTCTCTTTGCCGCGGACGAGGAAGACGACGCGGCGCTGAGCCTGGTGCGTGAAATCAGCACGCGCTATCCAGAGGTTCCTTGCCGAATACTCGTGACCGGCAAGCCGCCGTGGCCCAATCCGCCGGCGTATTGTTTTTACCGAATGGCTGAAGTGGCCTCGCACCAGGTTTTGGTGACTAGCGACAGCGACGTCGAGGTAGCGCCGAATTACTTGCGCGAAGTCGTCGCACCCATGCTAGACCGGAAGGTTGGCATGGTCACCTGTGTATATCGAGGCAAGAACGCCGCGGGATTTTGGGCGGGGCTGACCGCGATCGGGATGTCCGTAGAGATGACGGCGGGCGTCCTGGTTGCGAATCTGCTTGAAGGCATGAAATTCGGCCTCGGCCCGACGATCGCGGTGAAAAAAGAGGCCGTACAAAAAATTGGCGGCTACCAAGTGTTAGGCGACTATTTTGCGAATGACTTCATGATCGGAAATTTGGTGGACAAGGTTGGCTATCGAGTCGTTCTTTCCGAGCACGTGATTGATCACGTGGTGAGTCAAAAGAACTTTCATAAAATGTGGGAGAACCAGTTGCGCTGGGCCAAGTCCACGCGGTACTCGCGGCCCAAGGGACATTTTGGCAGCGGGCTTATTTTTGCGATTCCCTATGGATTGATCGGCCTTGCGGCAGGAATTTTGTTGGGCATGCCAGTGCTCGGCTGGAGTTTGTTTGGCGCGGCCGTGCTGAATCGTGTAGTGGAGTCGTGGGTTGTGGGGTGGGGCGTGGTTCGCGACCGAGTGGCACTTGCTCAGTTCTGGCTCTATCCACTGCGCGATCTTCTTGGATTCATCGTATGGGCCGCAAGCTACACGGGGGCAAAGACCGCGTGGCGAGACAGTCGTTACGAATTGCGCGGCGACAAGATTGTGTTGCGTGAGAACGCGGAAGTTTAAATTTTGCCGTTCCCAACTTTTAGCACGATAACGATCGCGAGCCTTCCCATCTGGCGCGCACTGATTTTCCTCCTCGCGCTAGCGCCGCTTGCTTATTACTTAGTCGCTGCAATCGCCACCGTTCGCTTTTTCGCCCGCGAACGAAAGAAACGACAGGGTGCGCACAAGCCTCCTATCAGCGTATTGAAGCCCGTTCGCGGCGTTGATTTTGCGTCCTACGAAAACTTCAAGAGTTTCTGCCTGCAGGACTATCCGGAATACGAAGTCCTGTTTTGTGTGAATGATCTAAGCGATGAAGCTGTGCCCTTGATTCGCCGGCTTACGGAAGAATTTCCGCACAGGGGCATTCGGCTACTCTCCGGCGCCCCGCAGTTCGGCTCAAATCGCAAGGTCAGCAACCTGGCGCTGCTGGTTCGAGAAGCAAAGTACGAACTGCTGGTTCAGAGCGACGGCGACGTGAGAGCCGGTCCGGAATACCTTCGCGAGATGGCTGCGCCATTCGAAAGAAAAGAAACGGGCGTGGTGAGCTGTCTGTATCGCGGCATAACGCAAAACAATTTGTGGGCGAACGTGGAAGCATTAGGAGTAGCGACCGATTTTTCTGCCGGGGTCTTGGTGGCGGACTGGAAAGAAGGCGCCACGTTTGCACTCGGCGCTTCGGTGGCGACGACAAGATCCTGGCTTGCAAGAATTGGAGGATACGAAGCGCTTGCCAACGTACTGGCTGACGACTATGAAATCGGGAATCGAGTGGCGAAGGCCGGAGGACAGGTTCTGATTTCTCGCGAGATTGTCGAGACAATGTACCCTGCCGTGACGTTCCGTCAATTTTGGCAGCACCAGTCACGCTGGGCGCGAACGGTCCGGCTATGTCGCCCGACTTCTTATTTTGGCCTGCTTTTCACGCACGGCCTTCCTTGGGCTTTAATCGGCGGGCTGGCTTCGGGATCGCTTACAGGCCTAACCTTCTTCCCGGGGGCCTATCTGGTGCTGCGGATAATGCAGGCTTGGACGACCGGCATATGGGGATTGCATGACGAAACAGCCAGAAAAAAATGGTGGCTGCTGCCGCTGAGAGATGCGATTCACTTTGCCGTTTGGCTGTCTAGCTTGTTTTCAAGCCGAGTCACTTGGGGGGGGACAGAGTTTCGATTAAAGGCGAATGGCGAAATGGTGGCTGTGGCGAGCCCTGCCGCGAAAAAGGGCGAAGCCAGTGAATTGCAGGCGGGTTGACGTTCGCCGAGTGGGCGTCTATCCTAATAGTGTGAATCGTGGCTGTCCCGAATCCGGGAACGTGCTGCGATTCGTTTTTGTTGGTCTTTCTACGTCAGGGTTTGTAAAAACAAACCCTGAAACCCGCGCGTCGACCGTTCGTCAACGCAAAAGCTGCTGGGAGGTCGTCCAATTGGCAGGACTTCAGATTCTGAATCTGACTATCCTGGTTCGAGTCCAGGCCTCCCAGCCAATCTCTTAGAATCAGTGGCTTAGAGTCTTTACTACCGCAATTACTACCGATATTCCCCAATCCGCTGTTTTCGCCCAGAGCCAGTATTAAAACTTTGGGAGAAGGCCATGGCAAGCACAGCAGAAGCTACAGCTTCAACTGCGACAAGTAGAGATCCGGCGGCGTGACTACGACACGGTTGTCAATTACCCGCTCCCGGCGATTACCGTGCCTCGCAATTTAATCTGCCTGGGGAAGGTTCGCCCAAAAGACGGCCACAGAACGGGGACCGACGCAATACATGTAGGCATCAACCGGCTGAGATTCATGCCACTCGGATATGTCTTGCGGCGATTCGAGAGAGGTGTCAATCCAGCGCTTCCAGTGATTTTTTGCGGCACCTCTGATCGGCGGGAGTTCAAACTCCAGAGGCTCCCAATAGGCGTTAAAAATGCAGTGCGCGAGCAGATTTTCCTTTGGCAGCTCGGCACTGAGCGCCACACTGTGAGAGTGATTGCCCCAGTCCGGTTGATTGAGTCTGGTTCCGTGCCATCCTTTCAAGTTGCTTAGCAGTTGGGTCAGAGTCAGACGCTTCAGCTCAGGTCGCGTGTCGCGCAACATTCTCCTGCCCAACAGCAATCTGACGAAACGATGTACGTCCTGGTGCTTTTCGAACAGCGACCAATCGAACCAGTTCGTTTCGTTATCGTGACAATAGAAATTATTGTTGCCGAGCTGCGTTCGTCGGACCTCGTCGCCCATCAGGAGCATCGGAAGACCAAAAGAAAGCACCGTCACGGTCAGGAAGTTCTTGACCTGGCGATTGCGGAGGCGTTCGATCTCGGGATCGTCTGTTGGACCCTCCACACCACAATTCCAGCTTCGATTGTCATCCGCACCATCACGGTTGTTTTCTCCGTTGGCGTCATTATGTTTCTGGTTGTAGGAGACCAGATCGTTGAGCGTAAAGCCATCGTGGCAGGTCACGAAGTTCACGCTTTGCTCCGCTTCGCGCTCCTTGTGACGATAGATTTCATGACTGCCCGCTAAACGATCTGCAAACCGCCGCAATGAACCATCGTCGCCTCGCAAAAAAGTCCTCACGTCGTCCCGGAATTGCCCGTTCCATTCCTTCCAGCTATCTCCTAGGAAACTGCCGACCTGATAGAGCCCTGCCGCATCCCAGGCTTCCGCAATTATCTTGGTTCCAGCGAGGTTGGGGTCGGACTCGATGTCCCAGAGAACCGGGGGATTGGACAACACGCGGCCGCTTGAGTCTCGCGCGAGAATAGATGCCAGATCGAAGCGGAAACCGTCCACGTGCATCTCCTGAACCCAATAACGGAGACTATCCAAGATCATGCGGCGAACGATTGAGTGATTGGCGTTTAGAGTATTTCCGGTGCCGCTGTAGTTGGCATAGCGGGATCGGTCTTGTTCGAGCACGTAGTACGCGGTGTTGTCGATGCCACGGAAACTGATGGTGGGCCCGGAATGATTCCCTTCGGCGGTGTGGTTAAAGACGACGTCGAGGAGCACCTCAATGCCAGCGCGGTGAAGGGCTTTGACCATATCACGGAACTCGTCTACTGGCCCGAGCGGGTCCCTACGCGAGCTGTATGCCTGGTGGGGAGCAAAGAAGGAGACGGGGGCGTAGCCCCAGTAATTGACTAGGCCGGGCGGACAATCTTGCGGATCGAACTGAAAGATAGGAAGAAGTTCGACGGCGGAGATGCCCAAATTCTGAAGATAGGGAATCTTCTCGATGAGCCCGCGAAAAGTGCCGCGAATGTCAGCAGGAATGCCGGAATTTGGATTTTGCGTGAATCCCTTGACGTGCATTTCGTAGATGACGGTTTGGGAGGAAGGACGGCGCAAGGGTGCGTCATCTTCCCAGTCATAGGAAGTTGGATCGACAACGACGCTCTTCATTGCCGTGGCGGTGTTCTCGCCTTTTTTCTCAGCCGCCGGACGAGAGTAGTCCTCGGGAGCCACCACTCCGCGACCATATGGGTCGAGCAGACATTTGGTGGGGTCGAAGCGCAAGCCGTTCCCAGGGTCGAACGGTCCGCAAACCCGGTAGGCATAGATCTGGCCCGGACCGAGCCCCGGCACAAAGATGTGCCAATAGTGATACGTACGGTGTTTCTCAGGATCGAGAGTGACTATGCGGCAAGGACTGGCATCGTCAGCGTGATCAAAGAACAAGAGTTGCACATTCGAGGCTTTGCGGGAAAAAAGACTGAAATTTACGCCTCCCGGGCAGACGGTGGCGCCAAGAGGCGCGCTACGACGGCTATTGGGAACGAAAATTTCTCGAGCGTTGGATTGTGAGGAAACGGCGGGTGTAGGACGCGCGTGAAGGCCTGTGCCGGTTGACATGTCAGCTCTTTTCTAAAACTCTTGCAGCCGGACCAGTGTTAGAGGGTCACCAGGCCGCGCTAAGGGCTTTCGCGTTTGCGGATCCCCGACCTGATTCGTCCGTCAAATTGTTGAGGTGCTCGAAAGCTGATGCGTTCAGCATTTCCTCAGTCGCACGCCAGCACCAGTTGCCTCGCGAAGAACCGGGCACGTTCATGCGCGCTTCAGCTCCCAGGTTGAGCAAATCCTGCAGAGGAGCGATGGCCAGCTTTGCCCGTGAAGACCACGCTTCTTGAACTAACTCCCTAGCGATGATGCTTGCGTCACCATCGCCGCGATGCAGACAGCTCCACACCCTTCTTCGTTGCTCTTCCGGCAAAGCTTCGTACCACGCGCGACTTGTGTTGTTGTCATGAGTTCCCGTATATACGACCGAGTTAGACGAATAGTTCGCGGGCAGATGTGGATTGTTGGGATCTCCATCAAACGCGAATTGCAATACCTTGGTGCCCGGAATTTGGAATTGATCGCGGAGTACACAGACATCAGGCGTGATCAGTCCGAGATCCTCAGCAATAAACGGCAGTTCGCCTAATTCTCTCTGGATTGTTGTGAAGAACTCCGCACCCGGAGCGTTGGCCCAAAACCCCGTTCGAGCCGTCGGTGCGTCTGCCGGTACTTGCCACGCTGCGGCGAAGGCCCGGAAATGATCCAGGCGAATCACATCCACATAGGTGAGAAGAGCTCGCACACGGTCTATGCAAAATTGGAAGGCGGTGCGGCGAAGCGTATCCCAGTCGTAGACCGGGTTTCCCCAGAGCTGCCCGTCTGCGCTGAAATAATCTGGAGGCACGCCAGCGACGAAGCGTGGACGGCATTTTTCGTCGAGCAGAAATAGTTCAGGATGGGCCCATACGTCGCTCGAATCGGGTGAAACAAAGAACGGTAAGTCTCCAATTAGGCCGATTCCCTGGGCGTTGGCATGTTCCTTGAGCCGCTGCGCCTGTCGGAATATCAGAAATTGCGCAAAGCGGACTTGGTCCATGTCTTTCGAAAGTTCCTTGCGCGCATGAGTGATGGCCGTGGAATCGCGCTTTATCAACTCCATTGGCCATGCAAGGTACGAAATGCCGCCACATTTTCTCTTGAGCGCGCGAAACAGTGCGTAGTCTTCCAGCCAGTGTGCTTGCTCATGGCAAAACCGTTCATACGCTCGCCGCAGATCTTTCCTTACACCTGCCTTGAAGCTGCCCCATACTTGGTCGAGAAGCCCGTGTTTGAAACGGATGACCGTGCCATATTCGATCGACCCATCCGAGAACCGGTGAGGTTCGAGGCCAACCTGGTGCAGCAATCCATCCGCGACAATAGATTCCGGACTGATGAGCAAGCCGTTACCCGCAAAGGATGAGAGGGGCTGATACGGTGAGTCGCCGTATCCGGTTGGACCCAGCGGAAGCGCTTGCCACCAACGCTGTCCCGCATCATGTAGCCGATTGATCCAAGCAAACGCGGTCGGGCCCATATCACCGATGCCGTACGGTGATGGAAGCGATGTGACGTGCAGAAGCACGCCAGCACTTCGGCCGTCGCTTGAAAAGGGCTGAATTTTTCGTGGAGCACTGCCTTTCATGGGCCTCGTTCCCTTCTGACACCCCCTAAGAAACAGGGCACGGCTTGGCGGCCCATATTTCCGAGGCGTATTCCGCGATGGTGCGGTCGCTCGAAAATTTCCCGGAATTGGCAATATTCAAGACCACTTTGCGTGCCCATTCGTCGGGTTGGACATAGAGATCCACCATTCGGCGGTCTGCGTCGAGATAGGAGCTGAAATCCGCGAGGTGCATGTAGTGGTCACCCACCAACAGCGGTTCACGCAGTGGCTCGAAGATGCCCGGTTCATAGCGGCTGAAGTGGTCGGAAAAGATCATGTCCAAAGCAGCGCGGGTTTCGGGCTCGTTTTCATAATGCCAGCGTGGGTTGTACCATCCACGATTCGTGACGACTTGATCAGAGGTTAGTCCGAACAGGAAAAAGTTCTCCTCGCCTGCCGCTTCGGCCATTTCGATGGTGGCGCCGTCGTGAGTGCCAATGGTCAGCGCGCCATTCATCATGAATTTCATATTGCTGGTGCCGCTGGCTTCGTAGCCCGCCGTGGAAATCTGGTTGGATACGTCGCTGGCCGGAATCAATCGCTCGGCCAGAGAAACGCAGTATTCCGGCAGGAAGAGCACTTTGAGGCGGCCGCGTACGGCGGGATCGCCATCGATCGTGCCCGCTAAATTGCCGATGAACTTAATGATCAGTTTGGCGAGATGATAGGCAGGGGCGGCCTTGCCGGCGAAGAAGAAAGTGCGCGGGGCGATCTCCCGGTTAGGGTTCTCACGCACGCGATTATAAAGGACGACGACGCGCAGCGCGTTCAGCAGCTGGCGCTTGTATTCGTGGATCCGTTTGACCTGGGAATCGAATATGCTGTCTGGATTTACGGACTGACCGGTCGTGGCTTTAAGCCATGCGGCGAACTGCGATTTGGCGTGGCGCTTGGCTTTGCGTAACGCCTCGTGAAAGCTCTTGTCGGAGGCGAACGGCTTGAGCAGGCTGAGCTGCTCGAGGTCAACAATCCAGCCATCGCCGATGGCGCCGGTGATCGTTTGCGCCAAGGCCGGGTTCGAGAGCAACAGCCAGCGTCGCTGGGTTACGCCATTGGTCTTATTATTGAAACGCTCGGGAAAAAGTTCGGCGAGATCTTTGACGGTGCTGGTGCGCAAGAGACCGGAGTGAATCGCCGCTACGCCATTCGTGCTGTGCGAGCCAACGATCGCGAGGTTGGCCATACGGACCTTGCGCTGACTGCCTTCTTCGATCAGGCTGACTCGTTCGACCCGCGCTTCGTCGCCGGGAAAGCGCTGTCGGACGTCATTTAGCAAGCGTCGGTTGATCTCATAGATGATCTCAAGGTTGCGCGGAAGCAGGGTTTCGAACCATGCAAGAGGCCATTTCTCAAGCGCCTCGGGTAACAAGGTGTGGTTGGTATACGCGAGCGCTCTCTGCGTCAGGTCCCAAGCCGAGTCCCAATCAAGGTGTGCTTCGTCGAGCAGGATGCGAAGCAATTCCGGAACCGCCATGGCTGGATGCGTGTCATTAAGCTGGATAGCCACTTTATCTGCAAGCTGGCCCCAATCGGCATTGGCGCGGCGGAAACGACGGACCAAGTCCGCCAGCGAGCAGGCAACCAGGAAATATTCCTGCAGAAAACGCAGACCTTGTCCTTTGGTCGTGGAGTCGTCGGGATACAAGACGGAGGTAAGCGACTCGGCTGCAAGCGTCTCCGCTACCGCGCGCGCGAATTCTCCACTGCTGAATTCCTGAAAATCGAAATAATTACACGCGGCAGCAGCCCAGAGCCGAAGAGTATTGATCGTCCTTCCGCCATAACCTACAACCGGTCGGTCGCAGGGTATGCCAAGCAAAGTAGATGGACGCCCAGGGACCGCGCGGAACGTACCACCATCCAACTCGAACGAGCAGTTCAACCTCACTTCGACAATTTCATCCGGGCGATGCACTTCCCAGGGATCTGGATGGCGCAACCAGTTATCTCCCTGTTCACGTTGCCAGCCATCCTGGATGGTTTGCTTGAAAATACCGTGCTCGTACTGCAAGCCATAGCCCATGGCTGGAAGCTCTAGAGTGGCCATGGAGTCGAGAAAACACGCGGCCAAGCGGCCGAGTCCGCCATTACCCAGTCCTGCATCGGGTTCTTGATCCAATAAAGCGATGAAATCTGCGCCTTTTTGTTTTCCGGCTTCGCTAACAAACGGATCAAGCAGAAGGTTGGAGATGTTGTTTGCTAATGAGCGACCAAGCAGAAACTCCATGGAGAGATAGTAGACGCGCTTTGGATTGTTGCGTTCGTATGTTTTTTCCGTAAGGACCCACTGCTGCGAGAGTACGTCTCGTACCGAGCGCGCAACAGCCTCGTAGCGTTCCCTCGGGCCGACTGCCGAAGCGTCCTTAATATTGTCAAAGAGAAGATGCCGCTCATACAGCCCATCATCTCCCATAAACCGAATGGCGCCGCAGCCGTACCGGCTAAGAAGTCTTGCTTTCGCCGTTGTTGCCCCCGTGGCCATGATGTTTTTCGTACTCATTGGATCTTCCTTTCTGGGATGCCAGACGTTTTCGTTGCCGGCCACCGGGAGGCGCGCACACCGCGCCACTCACAGACTCGGTGAAAGTCGGAATAGCCGCCTGCAAGGCGATGAGCGTCCATAGTCTTCATTGGGTTCCTGATGTCGCGACTTTCGATCGATGCCTTCCCTCGGAAGGGCGAGGTTCAGCTTGAATGCAACGGACTGTATCGCGGGCGATCAGCAGCTCTTCGTCGGTCGGGATAACGAATGCATGAGGGCTTGAATTGTCGCTGCTGATCTGGCCTTCTAGTCCGACCATCTTGGCGTTTCTGGCGTCATCTAGCCTTAGTCCCGCCCATTCCAGGCCTTCGCAAATATGAGCGCGGATCTCTGGTGAGTTCTCACCGATTCCTCCAGTGAAGACAACCGCATCCGCTCCTCCCATGCATGCGAGCAATGCTCCGACGTATTTCCGCGCGCGATAACAGAAAACCTCAATTGCGAGCCGAGCTCTGCATTCAGTTGCGTTTTTCGCTTCCTGCAAAAGCACACGCATGTCGCTTGTAAGACCGGAAATGCCTAACAAACCCGATTGAGTGTTAAGGAGGGCTTCCACCTCGTGTATCGATAGGCCCTCTTTCGTGGCAATGAGATTCACAATAGCCGGATCGACATCGCCACAACGTGTCCCCATGACCAGCCCCTCGAGAGGAGTCATTCCCATCGAAGTGTCCATCGAGCAACCGCCTCGGATAGCGGTGGCAGAGCAGCCGTTCCCAAGATGCAGGGTTACTATTTGCGTCTTTTCCTTGGACAGTCCGCGCAAAATTCCGTATCGCTCCGTGACGTATCGGTGCGAAGTGCCATGGAATCCGTAACGGCGAAGGTGATGTCGCCGATATAGGTGATAGGGCACCGCATAGAGATAGGCGTAGTCCGGCATGGATTGGTGGAACGCCGTATCAAAAACAGCCACTTCAGGCACTTCTGCGCCGAAGATTTGCCGCGCGGCGCGAATGCCTGCCAGGTTGTTAGGGTTGTGAAGAGGCGCTAAATCAAAGCATTCTTCGATGCAATTTAGTACTTCGTCTGTAATCAAAGTGGATTCGCGGAAAAATTCACCCCCATGAACCACGCGATGTCCAACCGCTTGTATATCCTCTAAGGAGCGGACTTCTGCGATTCCCCATGCGTCAGAGAGAATCCACTTGGCTACGTACTCCAACGCGGCCGCTACGTTTGGCAAAGCAGAAGAGAACTTTCGCTTGTGGCTTGCCCGGGTGAGGATCGTAATAATGGCCTCGCCGCCGATTCCTTCAATATGTCCGCGGCACAGCCGCTCGTCTTTATTTTGCGCAATTCGCCCGAGGTCAGTGGAAATTAGCTGGAACTTCAAGCTGGAACTTCCCGAGTTGAGAACAAGGACGTTCATGCACTTCCCTTGGAATGTTGCGAACCGGTGGATACCTGCTCGGTCGGCGACGCTAGGCGCGATCTCGGACGCTAGTAGGGCCATTTCCAGCCCGCGATGTCGGGCTTGTCGGTGCCGTGCTCATAGGCATAGTTACGGCAAGAAATCTGCTCGTTAAGGAATTTTTCCTGGGCGTGCGCGCCCATCCGCTGAAGTTTTGGAACGCGCTTAATGACATCCATTGCCAGACTGAAGCGATCAATCTCGTTCTCAATCGCCAGTTCCAACGGCGTATTGATGTTTCCTTGCTCCTTATAACCTCTCACGTGCATGTTGTGGTGGTTGGTACGACGATACGCCAGCCGATGGATGAGCCAAGGATATCCGTGGAAATTAAAGATGATTGGCTTGTCCACTGTGAAAAGCGCATCAAAGTCCTGGTCGGACAAGCCGTGAGGGTGTTCCGTGCTTGGCTGCAATTTGAAAAGATCAATTACGTTGACGTAACGGATCTTGAGATCGGGAAACGCTTCGCGCAGCAACACGATGGCCGCCAAAGTTTCCTGTGTCGGTATGTCGCCCGCCGAAGCCATTACCACATCCGGTTCACTGCCCTGATCGTTTGACGCCTTACCCCACATGCCGATTCCCTTGGTGCAATGAGTGATTGCGGCATCCATGTCCAGGTATTGCAAGTGCATTTGTTTGTCGCAAACGATAACGTTCACGTAGTTTTCGCTTCTCAAGCAGTGATCAGCGACTGACAGAAGAGTGTTCACATCAGGAGGCAGGTAAATGCGCGTGACTGCCGAGCTCTTGTTGACGACAACGTCCAAGAAGCCGGGATCCTGGTGCGTAAATCCGTTGTGGTCCTGCCGCCAAACGGTCGACGTAACCAGAATGTTCAGCGACGCTATCTTTTTGCGCCAGGAAAGGTGGTTGCAGATGGACAGCCACTTGGCGTGCTGATTGAACATCGAGTCGATGACATGAATAAAGGCTTCATAGGAAGAGATGAAGCCATGGCGTCCGGTCAGCAAATAGCCTTCGAGCATGCCCTCGACGGTATGCTCGCTCAGCATTTCTATGACTCGCCCATCAGCGGCCAATTCACCGCCGTCCGCATCTTCCGGAAAGGACTCGGCGATCCAAAACTTCTTGCTGACTGCGTAGATGTCATTCAGCTTGTTTGATGTATTCTCGTCCGGACCGAAGACACGAAAGTTCTTCATGTTCAGCTTCATGACGTCGCGTAGAAACGCGCCGAGTGGGGGGGTGTTCTCCGCTTTAATCGTTCCGGGTTTCTCAACCTGCAAACCGTATTGCTGGAAGTTTGGGAGGCGCAGAGCTTTCTTCAGTTGTCCTCCGTTGGCGTGAGGATTGGCCCCCATGCGCCGCGACCCCGTCGGTGCTAGCTCTCTCAGTTCCGGGATAAGTCGTCCTGTTTTGTCAAAAAGCTCTTCAGGCTTATAGGAGCGCATCCAATTCTCTAGCTCGCGTAGCCGCTCCGGATTTTTTTTGACATCCGCCATGGGGACCTGATGTGCCCTCCAAAAGCCTTCCAACTTATGTCCACCGACGTCCTTTGGAGCGGTCCAACCTTTTGGAGTCCTTAACACAATCATTGGCCAGCCGACACGCTTGGCAACTCCTTGCTGTCGCGCTTCCCGCTGATGCTTGCGAATCTCCGACACACAATGCTCCGTGGTTGCCGCCATTGCTTGGTGCATGCTTTCGGGATCAGAACCTTCGACAAAATACGGTGTCCAACCGTAGCCTCGGAAGAGATTGTCCAACTCATCGTGGCCAATACGGGCAAGCAGTGTAGGGTTATTGATCTTGTAGCCATTTAGGTGGAGGACGGGCAAAACCGCACCGTCACGAATCGGATTAAGGAATTTGTTTATGTGCCAGGAAGTTGCCAGAGGACCAGTTTCCGCTTCGCCGTCTCCGACGACCGCCGCGACGATTAGCTCCGGATTATCGAACGCGGCGCCGCAAGCGTGAGACAGCACATACCCCAGCTCCCCTCCTTCATGGATCGAACCGGGTGTTTCCGGTGTGCAGTGGCTCCCCACACCGCCCGGAAAAGAAAATTGCTTAAAAAACTCCCGCAAGCCCTCTTCATCCTCGCTCTTATCGGTATAGATTTCAGAGTAGGCGCCTTCCAAATAGACTGGAGCCAGAACACCGGGAGCGCCGTGACCAGGCCCGGTCAAAAAGATCATGTCCAAGTCGTGCTTTTTGATGAGGCGGTTTAGATGGATGTAGACAAACGCCAAGCCAGGACTGGCGCCCCAGTGTCCTAGAAGCCGGTTCTTGACATGCTCTGCCTTGAGCGGCTCTTTCAGAAGTGGATTGTCCTGCAAGTAGATCATGCCGAGCATCAAATAATTACAGGCTCGCCAATAAGCATGGGTCTTGCGCAGTTGGTCCGCCTCCAGAGGCGAACCTGAGATTGAGCTTCGGGCTGAACCATACGCTGAGAGAGAGTGCACTGCTTTCTCGGCGGTTGTAGCGGGTGTCATCTTACGGCCCCCATCCTCTCGTTGATGGGCCAAGACTAGGGCTAAGCAACAAAAGCTTCCTCTGTTAGAACTGCCAGTCCCGTCGAGTGGAACTTCGCACTACGTTTCGGTCGGTTGAAAAGAGCTCCGGAACCGGTTGAAGGTTCAACCACCAGAGGAGCTTTCATCGCGGAGAACCACTATGATTTCAAGCGAAACTCGGCGAAGAATCTACGTCGGTCTGTCCGCAGGCCTTCTTTGCCTCACCTTGGCGCTTACGGCAAATTCGCAAGTGAAAACAGAAACTAAGGTCGAGGAGGGGCTGGCTTCGCAAGTGTTCAAGATCGAGACCGCAGAGGTGGTTTACGTATCCGGCCACGACTTGGTCGTCAAGACCGAAAACGGGGGGCTTCGGCATTTCCCGAATGTTCCAGACGACAAAACCGTGCTGGTCGGCGGCGAGGAATTGACAGTTCGCGATCTCAAGCCAGGCATGAGGCTGCAGCGGACAACGATCACGAGCACAACCCCGAGAATGATCACCACAGTAAAGACCGTCAATGGTAAAGTCTTGCGCGTCAGTGCACCGAATTCAGTCATTCTCACCTTGGAAGACGGTACGAACCAGTCCTTTGACATTCCCAAGGGGCAGAAATTCAACGTCAACGGCCAGGAAACCGATGCTTGGGGTCTCAAAAAAGGAATGAATATTTCGGCGACCGCAGTCACGGAAACACCGGAAACGGTCGTGTCACAAGAGGTGATACGTACTGGGACAGCGCCGCTACCGAGGCCTGACCCGCCAAAACAGGGCGCCGCACTGCTCATCGTGGTTGTTCCGGCTAAGTGATTCCAAACGGTTCCTGAGGAAAGAGCATCGATTCAACATCGAAGCGCTTCATGATTACTTTCGCACCCACGTACAGACCGCCGGATGCGACAACGACAATGAAGATCGCGACCAAGTCACGATAACGAATTCAAATTGTGAATTAGGGTCGTGGCGAAAAATCAGAATCGCAAGTCTCCAGAGATCCCTGAGCAGCAAGCCGCCTAACATCAGCGTGAATCCGGCTGATTCGAGCTTAGAGATCTTGTACGTTTCGTGTCCTGTGCCCAGTCTGTGTAAGACAATTACGAGGACGGCAGCGAATGCCAATACTTGAAGCGACGAGACTCTCCGACGGGCGATGGTTTTGCACCGCTTCAAACGGTAGCGCGCTTTACCGAACCTACCGACTTAGTGGTCAGAAGAGGGAACTGGCTTTGCAAAAAAACAGGAAAGCGGGAATGTCGGGAGTTTCGCGCAGTTCAATTCGGTAGTCCAGGCCTCCCAGCCAATCTTCCGTAAGTCAGTGAAGTTCCCACACTTCAGTCAAAGATATCGGCGGTAAAATCCCGCAAAGAAGAGTGCATCCCTGGTGTGAAGTTCATTGCGTTAAGCGTGTCTAGAGTCGCGGCTTTCCACGAGGCAACGGAATTCGGGATCGTCGTGGAGAATCTTCAGATCGGGATCTTTAAGGCACCAATTCAAATTAGAATAGCCGGCCTCGACGCAGCGGCGGAAGGCTTCCAGGGCGTCAACCTTCATGCCTAGCAACCCATAACAGCAGGCGGCATTGTAAAGCACGTTCGCATCCGTAGGACGCATAGCCACGGCGATTTTGGCATGCATGACCGCGTCCTCGGTCTGTCCAGCGCACGCTTGATCGGCGGCCAGAAGAATTCGAGCGCGAACATCGTCCGGAAAACGCTGCAGCTGCCCTTCCAAGACTTCGCGTTCACGGCGTCGGAGTCGCTCGGCGTCCGCGACTCGACCGACCTTCTCAAGAGAATTTATCAGCGGCACCAGCGCGTTGTAGTCGTTGCTGACGATTTCGAGCGCGCTATCGGCAAGCGCCGCTCCGTCTTCATAGCGTCCTGATGAAAAATATGCGCGTCCCAGCACGTCGTGCGCGCCCTCGCACTCCGGCTGCTGTTCGAGCGCGCGTTTCGCTAAGGCAATTGCGTTGTCGAAATGCTGCTGTGCGTACTCGATGCGGGCGCGCGCGCTCAAGACGTCTGGTAGATCGGGCGCAAGCCATTCGGCCTTGGCACAAGCAGTTAGGCCTTTCTTTACGAATTCCGGGTTTGGGCTGCGAAATTCGTGCATGCCGCCCCAAACGTGGGCAATTCCGGCAAAGGCCAGCGCGAAGTTCGGATCCTGTTTGATTGCTTCCTCATACATGGCCAGCGCATATTCAAATTGGCGCTGGCGAAGATAGTTTCTGCCGCGCAGAAAAAAATCATAGGCTTGCGGGTTGATGGTGGACTTGCGCGCAATGACCTTTTCTTCTTGCGGAGAGAGCGTGATTTCTAGCGCCTTGGCGATGCTCAGCGATATTTCTTCCTGGATCGCGAAAACATCTTCCATCTGGCGGTCGTAACGTTCCGCCCAAACCGAGTGACGCGTAGAACTTTCTACAAGTTGCGTGGTGATGCGCAGCCGATTTCCGGCGCGCCGGATCGAGCCTTCAAGCACGTACATAGCCCCGAGCTTTTCGCCGACCTCCGGCGCCGTTACCGGCTTGTCGCGAAACTGCAGCATCTCCGACCTCGGATAGATTTCCAATCGCGCGATCTTGGAAAGCTCAGTGACGATGTCCTCAGTCATCCCATCGCGAAAGTATTCGTCTTCTTTGCCACCGCTTAAGTTTTCAAAATACAGCACCGCGACGGTCTTCTTTCGCTGTACGGGACGCATCTGCAGGCGGGCACCCGCAGCGTCCGTGCTCGTGGGTGCTACGGAACGAGCGGATGCTGTATCAGTGCGGCCCGAGGAGTCGAGATCTCGTTTCAGACGCTTGAGGTCGGCTCGCAACTCGGCGGCGGTCTGACTCCGCAGATCGCGGTCCTTCTCCAGAGCTTTTTCGATGATCCGTTCCAGTTCGGCGGGGGCTTTCGGATTGTGTTTCGATAGTGGTTCTTGGGATTCGTTGAGGATGTGATGAAAGATCACTGCGGAAGTATTCCCGGCGAAGGGCTGCCGGCCGGTAGCCATTTCGTACAGGACGACTCCGAAAGAAAACAGATCGGAACGCGCATCGAGTTCCTCGCCGCACGCTTGTTCCGGCGACATGTACGAAATAGTCCCAAGTGAACTGCCTGGGCTAGTCAGGTCCGCATCCGGCGAGTCCTGCGTCACCTTGCTAGCCGCGCTGAATGCGTGGGTCGAACCCTCGGCGATACTGGGCACCAATACCTTGGCCAATCCAAAATCCAGTACCTTTGCGTGGCCGCGCGAAGTAACGAAGATATTTGCCGGCTTGATGTCGCGATGAATAATGCCTTTGGAATGCGCCGCATCAAGCGCATCAGCGATGTCAATGGCGAGCGTCAGCAGTAGATCGGTATCCAGCGACCGACCGTTGATCTTATGTTTCAGCGTAGCGCCTTCCAGGCACTCCATCGCGATAAAAGCCCGGCCTTGATGCTCTCCGATGTCATAAATCGTGCAAATATTCGGGTGATTCAGAGTGGAGGCGGATTGCGCCTCGCGGCGAAAACGGCCCAATGCCTGTTGATTTTGTGACAGGTCTTCCGGAAGGAACTTCAGGGCGACCGCGCGCCCTAGCCGTATGTCTTCTGCTTTGAAGACTACGCCCATGCCTCCGCCGCCAAGTTTCTCGACGATGCGGTAGTGGGAGACGGTCGAGCCGAGGAACGGATCGGAAACTGGCATGGGAACTGTATTCTAGGTTTCCATGCGGAAACAAGTCAAACTGCTGCATTCCATCTTTCGATTCGCAGTAACTGCGCCGAATAAAAGCCCCGTTGGGAGATTTTCAAGGAGGCCCTATGACCCGCGTTACCGGCACCCTTGCCACGCCGGAGTTTCGCGAAGCTCTGCTGGAGAGCTTCGCTGTCAACGAGCGGATGAACCAGACCGTCCTTGCTCATCTCGAGCCGGAAGCTTGGCGTGCAAAGCCTCCAGGCCGAAACACGCGCCCTATCGTTGCAATCTTCACTCATATGCATAACATCCGGCGTAAATGGTTGAGGCTTTCTGCGCCGCATCTCAAGTTACCGGTTGAGCTTGATCGCGCGCGTTGCACGCAAAAGCAGGCGGGCTCGGCACTGGCGGAAAGCGCCAAATGCTGCTCAAAGATGCTGGACGAAGCGTGGAGTCAGCCGCAGGGCCGCATCAAACAATTTCATCGAGACGGTTGGGCCAGGCCGTGGCCGGCGGGCGCGGCAATGTTTGCATACATGATCGTGCATGACGCCCATCATCGCGGTCAGGTGTGCATGATCGCGCATCAGCTTGGTTTCCCATTGCCAAGTAAAGCCACTTCTGAAATGTGGTCTTGGGAGAGACTTTCGAAGCAGTGCGGATTTGCCGGGCCGCGTTGAACTAAAGCGGGTTTCTTCATCAGTGCTCGCAAAACAGATGATGCACCGTAGCAAGTCGCCAAGCTTTGACAACGGCGCTGAATTTGCGTATAAAACTCATAGGCGAATAAAAAGCGAAATTACTATCCCGCTCTCCTCTGCCTCGCCTCCGGAAGTGCTTTTTGCCTTCGTCGGTTTCCTCTTTGCGGCTTCAAATTGAATCGGCGTTGGTCAATCGCGTCGTTTCTCCTTTCCGTTTCAAGGAAGCTGCTGCGCCCGTCGTTGTACCGACGGGAATCAGCGCTTTGGATGAAATCACCGGGGGATTGCCGCGCGGTTGTCTGACTGAAATTTATGGCCCGCCTTGTTCAGGAAAAATTTCGATCTTGCAATCGGCCTTGGCGATGCGTACGCAAGCGGCAGAAGCCTGTGCCTTGGTGGATGCGCAGGACTCCTTTGATCCCGTGGGTGCGCAAAACGCAGGGGTTGAGCTGTCGCGGCTGCTCTGGGTGCGCTGCCAGGGAATTGATCCGGCATTGCGCAGCCTGGATTTGCTGTTGCACGGCGGCGGATTCGGATTGGTGGCGCTGGATCTTGGTGATGTCCCTGCAAAACTGGTGCGGCAGGTGCAGTTGAACGTGTGGTTTCGGATGCGCCGCGCGGTAGAAGACACATCCACTGTGTTCGTAGTTTTGGCGCAGGAAACCAATGCCAAATCCTGCGCTTCGCTGGTGCTTCGCGTGGAAAGAGAAACAACCGAATGGTCTCTGCCAAAAACTCAAGCACACGCCGAACACACGCTGAGCTGCCTTGTCGATGGCAGCACGCACTCTGCGGAAATGGTGCGTTCGTTTTTGTGGCGTAAAAAGCCTCTTTACATTGACCGAACTGGAAGCTGCGAACCTGCGGGAACGGCGCATTTCCAATTAATTTCCGACAAGAAAGCGGAGGAAGAAGAGCTGCTTGAGGTTGAAGCTGCGTCTGCGACGGAAGCGTCCTCGAAAAGGATACAGAGTCCCATTTGAGTTTCATCGCTTGATGGCTCTCGGTGATATTCCATGGCGTTTTGCGCAATTTTCGTTCCCGATTTTCTTTTGCAGGCGGTCATTCGATGGGAACCTGCGCTGCGCAATCAGCCGCTGGTTTTGCTGGACGGGCCGGCACCAATATTTCGCGTGATTGCGGCCAATGCGCAGGCACGACAACTCGGCATAACACTCGGTTTGACCAAGGCAGCCGCTGCGGAATTTCGCGGTGTGCAGATACAGCTTCGTAATCAAGAGAAGGAAGCGGCCGCTCATGCCGCGTTGCTGGATGCGGCTTGGTCGGTATCTCCGCGCGTCGAAAACACTGCGATTGATCTTGTGACGATGGATGTCGCCGGGCTGGAGACTTTGTTTGGTTCGTACGAAGAAATTGGTTCGCAGCTTCAATCGTGCTGTTTGGAAGTGGGATTGCACGTTCATGTGGCCTTTTCCGAAAGCATCGAAACTGCGCGCATTGCGGCTTGTGCAAAACCAGGACCCACGATTATTCCTGCCGGTGAGGAAGCTCAGTTTGTGAAACCGCTGCCAGTGGATTTGCTAGCGCCAAGCGAAGAACTAGCCGAAGTACTTCGCAATTGGGGCATTGCAAATTGCGGAGCGCTCGCAGCTTTGCCCGTGCTTTCTCTCTCAGAATGCGTGGGGCAGGAAGGCGTTCGCCTTCACGCCATCGCCGGCGGAGAAGGGAACCGCGCGCTTATCCTTGCGGAACCAACCCATACATTTGAAGAATTCATGGAATTGGATGACGCGGTAGAAGAGCTGGAACCGCTTTCTTTTTTGTTAGGCAGGCTTCTCGACCAGCTTTGTGCCCGAGTCGCGGCGCGAGTACTTTCGGTTCGCACCGTCCTGCTGAAATTTGAGCTGCAGCCCGCGTTTGAAGAAGCGTTCGACACCACACAGGAAAATATGCGAACCAAGCAGCGTGCTGGAACGTTTCGATGTTCGCTTTCGCTGCCGCGACCGACGCAGGATGCCAAGCTGCTGTTGAAACTTCTCCGTTTGCGTTTGCAAGATAAGCCGCCCAACGCTCCGATACAAAAAATGTGGATGCGCGCCGTTACGGATCGGCCGCGCGCGGTGCAAGGTGGTCTGTTTCTCCCGACTGGTCCTGATCCCGACAATCTGGAACTTACGCTCGCTCGCATTGCAAGCGTAGTGGGCGAAGCCAATATTGGTTCAGCCGAAGTTCTCGACTCGCATCGTCCAGACGCTTTTCGCATGCGAAAGTTCTGCTCGAGCCCTGCCGATTCGTTAAAGCCATCAGCTGCAATTGACGACAAACCGCAAACGGAATCACCTCAGGCAAAATTCGGTTTCCGATACTACCGTCCGCAGCTGCCCGCCTATGTGGCTCTCGATCAAGGCCGGCCTATAAAAGTCAGCTGGAAAGGAAACACCGGAAAGGTGTTGCATGCATCTGGGCCCTGGCGTTTGTCTGGAGGGTGGTGGGAAGAAAACGCGTGGCAGGAAGATGCGTGGGAAGTCGAGCTTAGTTTCGCTGGCAAAAACACAGCTTCTTCCGCCGTGTACTGCATTGTTTTTGATGCGCAGCAGAAAAAGTGGTTCATGCGCGGGAGCTACGACTGATGTACGTCGAACTTCATGCGCGATCGGCTTTCAGCTTCCTCGAAGGTGCCTCCACACCGGAACAGCTTGCCAGTACGTGCTCGTTGCTCGGCATGCCGTCCATGGCGCTGATGGATCGCGATGGGATGTACGGTTCGCCTCGCTTTCATCTGGCGATGAACAAGCTCGGATTGAGAGCGCACATCGGTGCAGAAGTTTCCTGCACCGAAGGCGGACGGCTAGTCCTGCTAGTCAGCGCCGCCGAAGGTTACAAAAATCTTTGCCGGCTGATGACGCGCATGAAATTGCGCGCGGAAAAAGGCAAAGGAGCGATCGATCTCGAAGAAGCAAGAGAATTCAGTGCGGGTTTGGTTTGCCTGACCGGCGGGGACGAAGGGATTGTCGCGCACAGCCTTCGCCATGGCGGCCAGCAAGCTGCCTTCGCACTCACCAAAAAGCTTCGAGACATTTTCGGCAGAGAGAATCTGTACCTCGAACTGCAACGCCACTTTCTTCGTGAAGAAGAACGCCGCAATCAGGTAGCGATCGAACTCGCTCGCAAGCTGTGCCTTCCTCTGCTTGCGACAAATGGTGTCTGCCACGCATTGCCGGAAGATCGCGAAGTACTAGATGCTTTTACGTGCTTGCGACATCGCCGCGTACTGGCCAATGCCGGCAAGCTGCTTTCCTGCAACTCAGAGCGTTTTCTCAAATCGCCGAAACAAATGGCTGCGCTCTTCGCCGACTTGCCGGAAGCCATAGCCAACACAGGCGAACTCGCATCATGCCTGCAGTACACCATGCGCGATCTAGGCTACCAGTTCCCGGTCTACCCAACGCCAAATGGCGAATCACAAATCGAATTCCTGCGGGCACGCACTTGGGACGGAATGCGCAATCGCTACGGCTCCGACAACGAAAAAGCGCGGCGACAAATCCAAAAGGAACTCGATCTCATCGAAAAACTCGACCTCGCCGGCTATTTCCTCATCGTTTGGGACATCATCCGTTTCTGCCGCGAGAAAAACATTTTGGTGCAAGGGCGAGGCTCCGCCGCGAATAGTGCTGTCTGTTATGCGCTGGGAATCACCGCGGTCGATGCTGTCGGAATGAACTTACTCTTCGAACGCTTCCTCTCCGAAGAGCGCGGCGAATGGCCGGACATCGATCTCGATCTACCGAGTGGCGACCAGCGCGAACGCGCCATCCAATACGTTTACGAGCGTTACGGGAAGTTGGGCGCGGCCATGTGCGCCAATGTCATCACCTATCGCGGCAAATCGGCGGCTCGCGAAATCGGCAAAGTGCTTTCATTCGACCCGGAAACTCTCGACAAGCTGTCCAGCCTGGTCAGCGCCTGGGAATACACCGATTCGAAAGACACGCTTGCCCGCCAATTCAAGGACGCTGGCCTCGACCTCAACCAGCATCGCATCCTGAAATATTTCGAACTTTGCCAGAAAGTGCAGGACCTGCCTCGCCACCTCGGCCAACATTCCGGCGGAATGGTCGTCTGCCAGGGCCAGCTCGATTCAGTAGTTCCGCTGGAACCCGCCACCATGCCCGGCCGCGTCGTCGTTCAGTGGGACAAAGAAGATTGCGCGGACATGGGCATCGTCAAAATCGATCTTCTTGGCCTCGGAATGATGGCCGTTCTGGAAGACACGGTTCGGCTCATCCGTGACCACCAAAAACACGAAATTGACTTGAGTCGTCTGCCCGAAAACGACAACGCCGTCTATTCCGCTTTGCAAAGCGCCGACACCATCGGACTATTCCAAGTCGAAAGCCGCGCGCAAATGTCCTGCTTGCCGCGCCTCAGGCCAAAAACGTTTTATGACATCGTGGTGCAAGTAGCGATCATCCGCCCGGGGCCCATCGTCGGCAAAATGGTTCATCCCTATTTGAATCGCCGCTTAGGGCGCGAGCCGGTCGAAACTCTTCATCCGTCGCTGCAATCCACTCTTGAACGCACGCTCGGCGTCCCGCTTTTTCAGGAACAGCTTCTGCGCATGGCCATGATCGCCGCCGGCTTTACCGGTGGCGAAGCAGAAGAACTTCGCCGCGCACTCGGTTTTAAGCGTTCGGAAGCGCGCATGAAAGAAGTCGAAATCAAACTCCGCCGCGGAATGGCGGCAAAAGGCATCGTCGGCGAAACACAGGACAAAATCGTCCTCTCCATCACCTCGTTTGCTTTGTACGGCTTTCCGGAATCGCACGCCGCCAGCTTCGCTCTCATCGCTTACGCCAGCGCGTTTTTGAAATGCCACTATCTCGCCGCGTTCACCGCGGCCATGCTGAACAACCAGCCGATGGGGTTCTATCGTCCAGCTACTTTGATCAAAGATGCGCAGCGCCACGGCTTGAAGTTCAAGCCCATCGACGTCACGCAATCGCAATGGGATTGCACGATAGAAGAGCATGCAGGCGAATTGCGTGTACGCATCGGCTTGCGTTACGTCAAAGGCTTGCGCAAAGAAACCGCGCTGCAAATTGTCGAGCAGCGCAAGAAGCGCCCCTTCATTTCCATCGACGATGTGAAACACCGCATCCCGCAAATGCAAATCAATGAACTGCGCGTCCTTGCTTCGATTGGCGCATTCAATTTTATTTCTGGCAATGCTACGGCTCATCGCCGCGACGCATTGTGGCAAGTGGAACGCGCCAACCGCCGTCCCGGCCCACTCATGGAAGCGGCAACAAAATCTTCCGTTCAGCCGGAAATATCAGGGGCTGAGCAGCAAGCGCCGCCGCTAAATCCAATGACTCCCAAAGAACGCATCTTTGCCGATTTTCGCGGCACCGGCCTGACCGTAGGCCCGCATCCGCTCGCTCAGCATCGCGCTGAGCTGAACGCGTTGCGCGTTGCGCCCGCCGGCAGCTTGAAACATCTTCCCGATGGCAAGCCAGTAAAAGTAGTCGGAGCTGTGATTGTTCGCCAACGACCAGGCACCGCAAAAGGGTTCGTGTTCTTAAGCCTCGAAGACGAAACCGGAGTCGCCAACATCATCATCACGCCGCAGCTCTTTGAACAAGACCATACGGTGGTCGTCCATCACGCATTCCTGCAAATCAAGGGAATTGTGCAAAATCAGGACGGAGTCATTTCCGTGAAGGCTGCTCAAATTGAGCCGTTCGAACTGGCTACCGCTCAAGTTCCTTCCCACGATTTCCACTGACGCTCAACTGACTAGCTTCTCCTCTTTACGCGTCGGCACTAACAACACGAGCATCCCGGCTGCTGCCATGCACAACAGCAGCACAAGCAAACCTGGCGCGAACGATCCTGTACGCGATCGCAAATAACCCATCGCGTAAGGCCCCAAAAATCCGCCGAGGTTGCCCAGTGCGTTGATCAGCCCCATCGATGCTGCCGCCGCCGATTCCGCCAAAAACTCCGTCGGCAACGGCCAAAAACTCGGCAAAAACGCCGTCGTGCACGCACCGACCGCAACCATCAGCGCAAACGCCAGCACTAGATTGTTGCTGGAAATGAGTGCACCACCAAGACACGCCGCTCCCATAAACAACGGCAAGGCAGTGTGCCAACGCCGCTCGCGTGAACGGTCGGAATGCCACCCGTTGACCAGCATCGCCACGACGCCCGCCGCGTAGGGAAGCGCTGCAAGCAACGTCACCGTAAAATTCGAAAATCCCGTGGCCCGCTTCAAAATCGTCGGAAACCACACCGCAAACCCGTAAATTCCGGTGACCGAAAGAAAATAGATCAACGTCAGCAGAATCACGCGCGGCATTCGCAGCGCTTCGCCAATCGAAACGTGTCTCACCTGGAGCTTCGCTTCCTTCTCCCGTGCGAGCTCCCGCGTAATCCACTCACGCGCCTCTGCCTCCAGCCACTTCGCGTCCCGCGGCCAGTCCGGCAGGAAATAGATCGTGACAATTCCCAAAACCACCGCTGGAATTCCCTCCAGAACAAAAAGCCATCGCCATCCCGGCCAGCCGCCCCAATGCACATTCAAAATCGCTCCGGCCAGCGGCGACCCAATCACATTCGCCACAGGAATCGCAGCCATAAACAACGCCGCCGCCTTCGCTCGATCCTCGTAGCGAAACCAGTGCGTTAAATAAACCAAAACTCCAGGAAAGAACCCGGCTTCTGCCGCGCCCAGCAGAAATCGCGCCGCATAGAACTGCCCCGGCGTACGCACCAGCGCCACTAGCACGGTCACGATTCCCCAGGTAACCAAAATTCGCGCAATCACTTTACGCGCGCTCCAGCGTTCGACAAGCAAAGCGCCTGGAATCTCGAACACCACGTAGCCGATGAAGAAAATCCCCGCGCCCAAGCCGAACACCCGGTCGCTAAAGTTTAGGTCCCGCGTCATGTCCAGCCCGGCAAAACTCACGTTCACACGGTCCAGAAAGGCCACGATGTAGAGGAGAAAGAGGAAAGGAAGCAGCCGCACTGCGATCTTGCGTACGGTTGCTTGTTGAGACATCAGCGGCATCGCAGAGTTCTATCACATCAAGGCAAAAAACCAAGAGGCGGTTCCTCGCGGCCAATTTCCTCTTCAGGGCTAAATTGGATACCCTGCATAGTGATGCGATCACTTTTCGAGCCGGAACGGGTTCCGGAATCCGCGCAATTCAAACTCAACGATGCGCAAAGACGTGCCGTGGCGCACGGTGATGGCCCGCTATTAGTGATCGCAGGTGCCGGCACTGGCAAGACTCGCGTCATTACGGAGCGAATCCGCAGCTTGTTCGAACGCGACGATTCGCTGGCCGGCGAAAATATCCTTGCTTTGACTTACACGATCAAGGCCGCAGGCGAAATGCTCCGCCGCGTGAAGAAAGCGTGCGGCGATCGTGCTGACGGCATCACCATCAACACCTTCCATGGGTTTTGTGAACAAATTCTGAAAGAGGGCGCCCCGCATCGAAAACCCATCGCGCCCGTGGACCACTGGATCTTGCTAAGACGCAACATGCGGCGGCTCCAGCTGGAAAAATACCGCCGCTTGGCCGAGCCGGGCCAGTTCCTCAACGATTTCATCCAGTTTTTCTCCCGATGCCAGGACGAACTCGTTTCCGGCGATGACTTTCAAAAATACGCCGACTCTCTTTTCAAAAAGCTCGAGGCGGAACGCATACAAATTAACGAAGACACGTACTGTGAACGCATCGACGAGGTGCAAAAACAGCTGGAAATTGCACGAGCCTACCGTGCAAGCGAAGACCTGCTGCGTGAGAAAAGTGTCGTCGCGCTCAACGGCCTTATCGTCGAAGCGGTAAAACTTCTGGAGACCGACACTGTCCTGCGCGAGCTTTTGCAAAAGCGCTTCCGGCACATTCTCGTGGATGAATTTCAGGACACGAACATCGCGCAATTGCGTTTGCTGGAACTTCTGACCGCATGGCCGCGCAATATTGTTGCGGTGGGCGACAACGACCAGGCCATCTACCGCTTCCGCGGAGCATCCTTCGGCAGCTTCAAGTTGTTCTTGGAGCGATTCGCGGGTTGGCGCGAAGGCGAGGATTCGACGAATTTCCGTGTCCTGCTGAAAGAAAACTACCGCTCGACTCCGAATATTCTGCGCGTTGCGACGCAAGTGATCGCGCAGAACGAAACCAGCGCCGATTTTCCCAACAAAGTGTTGGAGCCAAGTAAGCCCGAAGGCGAGCGCATCCGCATCGCCGAACTGGCCACCGCGGAGGAAGAAGCTCTATGGGTCGTTGCGCAAATCGAACGGGGGCACAAAGCGGGGAAGAAATGGTCCGACTACGCCGTGCTCTATCGCCAGCACGCGCATCGCGATTTGCTGGTTCCGGAGTTGGCGCGTCGCAAAATTCCGTTCGTCATCAGTCGTCTTTCGATCCTGGACCATCCGCTTGTGAAGGACACGCTAGCATATCTGCGGCTGGTCGCGCGTCCGTACGACGACGTCTCCGCCGTGCGTGTCCTTTCCGCGCCAGCATGGAACTTAGAGCCTTCGGACCTGGTCCGCCTCGCCGAACGAGCAAGAAAAGAAGGTAAACACACTGCGATCTATGACGTTCTGCAACTTCCGCAGGGCCAGTTGCCGTTTGACTCGCGGCACGCGGCGGTAGGCGCGTTGGTGGAATATCTGAACGATCAGCGAAAGCTGATCCGCCGGAGGACTGCGCGCGAAATTCTCAGCGATCTGATCGAATGGCTGGAGATTCCCGCAAGAGCCAGCGCGCAGGACCAGAAATACGTCAAACGCCTTACGGAATTCGCAAAACAATGGGAGGCCAAGAGCGACACACGCAGGCTGCCAGAGTTTCTGGAGTACCTCGATTACTACCAGCAGGCGAACGAAACGATTGCGCTCGAAGACGACATACCCGGCGACGCCGTGCAACTCATGACCGTCCACGGCGCGAAGGGACTCGAGTTTCCGCAAGTCTTCGTTCTTCGCGTCAACAGCCGTGCGTTTCCAGCAAGCGAACGGCAGCCATTGTTCACATTCCCGCTGGAACTAATGAAGGAAGAGCTGCCACAGGGCGATTTTCACACCCAAGAGGAGCGGCGGCTATTTTACGTAGCGCTGACGCGCGCCGAAGAAAAGCTAACGCTGACGACGCTCACGGAAAAACGCGGCAAGGTTCCAACATTTGTTGAAGACATTCTGATGGAACCGAAGGTGAAGCGGCGCGACGTGCTCCAACTCGCTCCGAAAGTCTTGGCTCCAGTCGAGGAGAATCTGCCAGCCGCAGAGGAGACTGCACAGAAATCGCTCTTCGCCGCGCGGGGCCGACCGAAGATCTTTTCCCGAATTGCAGACTGGGCCGAAACGTTTCATCCCGCTCCGTCAGAACCACTGACCTTGAGTCCGTCTAGCGTGACGAATTACCGCGCATGCCCGCAGCAGTATCTCTTCGAAAAGTTGTGGTCCATCGAAGGTGAAGCCAAGGCCACATGGACCTTCGGCAGAGTAATTCATTCTACGATTCGCCGCGCCATGGTCGAACTCAAAAAAGGCCACAAACTGCCCTTCGAAGAAGTGCAGCGAATCTATGAGACGGAGTGGTCGGCCATCGGCTATGAAGACGACTATCAGGAAGAGGAATACAAGAAAGACGGCCTTGAGCAACTGGGAATATTTTATGAATCGATTTGCGAGTCGTCGCCGGAAATTCTGGAACAGGAAAAGACCTTCGAGCTGGACTTGGAAAACAACGTCATCGTCAAAGGCCGAATCGACCAAATCAACTCGCTTGGCCGAAAAGACGTCGAAATCGTCGACTACAAAACCGGCAAGGCGAAAAAGGATTCCGAGGCCAACAAAGATTTGCAGCTCAGCATCTATGCCATTGCGGCTAAAGAAATCTTCGAGCTGAATCCCGTACGGCTCGTCTTTCACTATTTGCAGGACAACAAACGCCAGTCGACAACGCGCAGCGCGAAACAACTTACCGAAGCCCAAAAAATCATTCAGGAAGTCGCGGCGGAAATTCGTGCGGGCGAGTTCCCGGCAAAACCGGCGTTCCAGTGCCGAAGCTGCGCGTACCGGCCTATCTGCCCGGCGCATGAAGAGGCGCTGGCCGAAAACCTCTAGATAGCAGGCCCTATAAGAAATGTTGCTGCGAACACAAAAAGGGCGGCGGAGGCCGAAGGCCAACGCCGCCGTTGTTTTTAAATTCGGTTCTGCGGTTATTTGCCCTTCTTGGGGGCTTTCTTATCTTCCTTCTTGGCCTTTTTCTTCATTCAGTGGCTCCTTTATGACATCGGTTCCCACGCTGGCGGCGTGGTTCCAGTGCGCGGGCTGGCGGCGCCGGCCACGTGCTCTTCAGCACGATATAAGGTCTAGCACGAACCAGAGTCAAGAAAAATCGTCAGGCGAATGAATTTCCTTCGATTCTTAGTGAGGTCCAATGGCGGAGTAGTAGCCCTCACGGGTGCGGACGTCGAGACCTTCCCGGCGAACACGGACCTCCACAGTGTGACGCTCCTTGGTCCGGTCATTGCCGCGCGGATTGTAGCCGAGCGTGTACTGGTTGCGGGCCTGTTCCGTTACGCGGGAGTAGAGTTCCTCTAGGCCGTTGCGCTTTGCTGCGTAGTAGACGTCGCCGCCCGAATCGTGAGCGTAGGACTGTAGGCGCGAGAATCTGCGTTCGAAATAGCCGCTACCCACACCGATGCTGTATACCGCGATGTCGTAGCGGAGCAGCTCTTTCACCGTATTGTCGTAGGTGTTGACGTTCCTGCCGTTATCACCGTCCGAGATCAAAAAGATGATTTTCCGGCGCTCGCGGCCACGCTCCTTCAGCAGTTGCGCAGCTTCGAAGACGGCGTCGTCGAGAGCTTTGGTCGTCTTGCTGCCGAGAATCACGGTCGAGCCGGGAGTGGCCGGCGCACCTGGGCTTACCGCGGACTGACCGTTGATGGTCGGCCCGCTCGTGAAGACACCACCCGCAGCGGAAGGAGGAGCGGAGGAACGTTCATCGTCAATGCGCGTGCGGTGCAGTTCGGTAAGAAGCTTGTCCTGATCCCGCGTAAAGCCTTTGCCAGGATGGAAGTTCGTGTCAAAGCGGCAGACGAAGGCTTCGTCGTTAGCGCTGAGCCCCGCCACGATCGCGGAAAGGCTCGACTCGACCTGCCGCGCATCTTTGGATTTCAGGTCGTTGTCGAGCAAAACCACGGCGGAAAGAGGAAATGCTTCCGCCGAGAAGTACTCGAGGCGCTGCTCGACGTTGTCGTCGAGAATGCGGAAGTCGGTGCGGCTCAGGTCCGGAACCAATCGGCCCGCGCCGTCCTTCACGGTAACTGGCAAAATGACCAGATTCACGTTGACGCGCAGCGTGCCCTGATTGTCGGACTGGGCGGTCGTGCGTGGCGGATTATCCTGCGGGTCTGTTGCGGCGGGCGACTGTGTGGTCGGAGGTGGATTCACCTTGGGAACGGGCGCAGGTGGGGGATCCTGTGCGAATACGGTAGCAACGCACAAGACTAAGAACGCAAAAGCTGTCGCGGACGACAGGAACCTGGAAAATTGCGTTTTTCGTGGACTTTTCATTTTCTCCCAGCCAAACTCTTACTCGTTTTTACATGTCTGGGACGCGTTTTTGGGCCGCCGCGCGGGGCGAACGCATCCTTACCGATGTTCCGTCGCATCTTATCTAACTCAGGGTAGGTCCGGCTTTCTGTAAGAACAAACAGGAACCCTGACACCCTATGGATGCAGAAACGACCCAGCCCGGTTGTGAGCAATTTGCCGGGACTCTCCTGCAGCCTCTGGCCGGCTGGCAGCGATCACAAGGAAAGTATACATGCCTTCTCTGAGGAGTTTGTCGAAGGTGGCGATGGTGACTGCACTGACCGCGAGCCTGGCGTTTTCGGCCGTTCCGCAGGAGCCGCAGGCAGAACCGGCCCAGCCGCAGGGGCCTGCACTGAAGCGGACTGTGAACCTGGTCAACTTGTTCGCCACCGTGCGCGACAAGAGCAAACGAATAGTCGGCGATCTGAAGCAGGAAGACTTCAAGGTTTACGAAGACAATCAGGAACAAAAGATCGCCTTCTTCTCGAAAGAAGTAACCATGCCCATCACGCTGGGACTCTTGATTGACACTAGCGGAAGCGAACAAAACCGCTTGGGCGCGGAGCAAGAAGCCGCGTCGCGATTCATTGAACGCGTCATGAAAAAGGGCGACATGGCGATGGTCATCAGCTTCGATCTCGATGTGGACCTGCTCGCCGATTTTACAGACGACCGTGGACAGATCGAACGTGGAATCAACAAGGCGCGAATCAGCGCAGTGAGTGGCGGCGTGGTGACACCGGGGACGATTCCCTCCAATCAGGGTGGCACCCACTTTTACGATGCGGTCTATCTTGCGTGCGGCGAAAAGCTAGCAACGGAAGCCGGACGCAAGGCTCTGATCATCATTACGGATGCCGAAGATCAGGGCAGCAAGCTTCGCGTAGAAGAGGCGATTGAAGCCGCGCAGCGTACGGACACGGTCATCCACGTTCTTTACGTTCATGACTACCGCTATGGACGCGGCGACATTGCGCGAAAGATGGCTGACGAAACCGGTGGCCGGATGATCGACGTTTCTTCGGAGAAGAGGCTGAACGAAGCCTTCGACGTAATCTCGGAAGAGCTGCGTAGCCAGTATACGGTTGGCTACTACCCGTCGAATACGGCGAGAGATGGTGCGTTTCGCAAGGTGAGAGTGGAAACGTCCAACAAGGACTACAAGATCCTTACGCGGAAGGGCTACTACGCTCCGAAAAGCTGAAGTTCATTTACAAGTTCCGACAATTTCATAGCAGAAATGGTTGGCGTATTTTCTTGACGCGCTATAATTGATCCGCGGTGCATTCTCCGAATAAAAAAAGCCCCAGGCCGGAAAGTGAAGCAGAAGTGTTTCGAGCTTCCCAAGCCAGAACCATAAGAAAAATCGGAATCAGCGCGCTGCTTCTGGCGGCGCTGGGCGTGAGTACGCCGCGGGCGAAGGCTGCGGATGTCGCACCGTTTGACCTGCTCGGCCCCCGCGTGGAGATGAAAGTTTCGCGCAATGGAAAGTCGCTGCCGATTTCCGAAGTGGCGAATTTTCAGCCGGGCGACCGCATCTGGATTCATCCCGATTTTCCTGAAACACAATCGGTGCACTACCTGCTGATCGTGGCGTTTCTGCGCGGGTCCACGAACCCGCCGCCGGAAAAATGGCTGACGCAAGCGGAAACCTGGAACAAAAAAGTAAAACAAGAAGGCATCGTGGTAACCGTGCCGCAGGACGCGCAGCAGGTACTGGTGTTTCTTGCGCCGGAGACGGGCGGGGGATTTTCCACGCTGAGCCGCGCGGTGCGGTCGGTGCCCGGGGTATTCGTCCGGGCTTCGCAGGATTTGAATCAGGCGGGGTTGTACCGTTCGCGCCTGGAAAAATACATGAGCGTGGTGAAAGAGACTTCGGACAACGATCCGAAGGATTTGCACAATGTTTCTGTGCAGATGGCGAAGACGCTGGGAATTCGTATTGATCAGCAGTGTTTTGACCGTCCGGTGGAGCAGCAGGGAAGTTGCTTGACGCAAAATTCGGATCGACTGGTGCTCGATGACGGACACAGCCAGTCCGTGGTGACGGCGCTCACCAACGGGCCGTCGTCGGATTTGGTGGGCGCGATCAGTACAACGCCTGTGGCGGGCGGCGGATTTTACAGCGCATACGTCGGTGCCGTGATCGATCTGGCGCGGCTGCTGGGGAATATTCATACAGCGGAGTTTCAGTACATTCCCGCGCTGGCTTTGCCGAAAGGCGAGCAGCTGAATTTGCATTTGAACAATCCGCCGTCGTTTCGCAATCCGAAATCGGTGATCGTTGTGGGTTTGCCAGCAGTCGAGGCGGCGCAGTTTCCTCCGCTGCGCAATCCTGGCGTGGACCAAGTGTTCTGCTTGCAGAATCCTTCGCTGGTGTTGCCGGTGGAAGGAGCGCCGCTGGTTTTCTCGACGGACTTGGGACACGACTTTGTGTTGAGCGTGCCTACGAAAAAAGGCGAGACGGTGGAATTGCCGATTAGGCCGGATGCGGCGCAAGGTGGATTCGTGGTGGACACGAAGAAGCTGGCTGCGGCCGACCTGGATACGCAGCTGGTGGCGACGCTGCGCGGGAACTGGGGATTCGAAACGTTCGCGGGACCGACATTTCATCTGCGCAGCGTGCAATCCGGAGGATGGTCGGTCGCGGCGGCCGATCAGGGCGCTTTGATCGTGGGGCGCGACGATACGTTGCGGCTGCAATCCATTTGCGCGGTGTGCGCGGAAAGGATTTCGCTGAAGTTGCCTGACGGCAGGGAATTGAAACCGACGTGGAAAGTCAGCGGCACGAACGAAGTATCGGTGACGGTTCCGCTGAAGGATTCCGGCACTGGTCCTGTCACTGTTTCCGTAAAACAGTTCGGGCAAAGCCAAACCGAAGAATTGAAGCTGCAGGCGTATTCGGAAGCGGCCAAGTTGGATGAATTCAGCATCAGCGCGGGCGACAAGCAGGGAGTGCTGGAGGGTACGCGGCTGGACCAGGTGAACAGCTTCGAGCTGAACGGAATCCATTTTGCGCCGGCGAAGCTGACGCGCGTGGAGAGAAAAGACGTGCTGTATCTGGCGGCGCCCGATCCGGCTGCGACCGAGAAGTTCCAGACGAATGAAAGTATGGTCGCGCGGGTGGCGTTGAAAGATGGGCGCGTGCTCGATCTGCAGACGAAAGTGCAGCCTCCGCGGCCGCGCGTTTCGCTGGTGAGCAAGGCCATTCAAGCGGGAACGAGCGCTTCGGGAATCCGGCTGGGCGATCAGGATCTGCTGCCGCAGGACGGCAAGATCACGTTTTTTGTGAAGTCCGAAATGCCGGAGAAGTTCGAGCGCAGCGAAAAGATTGAAGTGGCGAGCGAGGACGAATCGTTCCGGGCAACGCTGGGAGTCAGCGAAGGGAATCTGGTGATGCAGGACGCCCAGACGGTGATGGCGACGCTAGAGCCACTGAAGTCGTTCGGAGCTTCGGCATTCGGGCCGCTGCGGTTCCGCGCGGTCACGGAAGAGGGACGGCGGGGCGACTGGATACCGCTGGCGAAGCTGGTGCGGCTGCCGTCGCTCAAGGAAATTCGTTGCCCAGATAGTCCCGATCAGCAGTGCCGGCTCAGTGGAGGGAGCTTGTTTCTGGTGGGGTCGGTGGCGTCGGACCAGCAGTTCGCGCGGAACACGCAGGTGCCAGCGGGATTTGCGGATTCTTCGCTGAATGTGCCGCGACCGAACGGGACGCTGCTCTATTTGAAGCTGCGCGACGATCCAGGCACGGCTGTGATGGCCGTGTTGCCAGTCTTGCCGGACGAGCGCTAGAAGCAGTGACGGGGTGATTGGTGGCTGGCGACTAGTGACGGACATGAAGGCCACCTTGTCGTCGCCTTGCAGACAAGACGGCTGGCATAGGCTAACCTCCCAAACAGGGTCGGGGAGTTCCCCTCCCCCCCTGTTTTTTGATAAATGGTGATTCTAAAGGGGCTTGAAGTCCTGCGTTTTCGCAGGACTTCCCACCGGCCCTCGGCAATGTCCAGAAGCTCGCCGTTCTTTTTGCAGCCAAAGCCCGCTTGTCGGACCGTCTGACACCGTGGCCCATTTCGACTCCACCCTGGGCACGTTTCTTCCGAGGGGAACTACGCGATTTCTGACGTCCTCTTAAACCAGCGGGAAGCGGTGCCCGAAAATTTTGAATCTAGACCTGCACACGCAAACCCGGCGTATGCCGAACCGGTGTCTCGTGGCGAGCATTTCGTTCCGGAGGCGCACGGCGTTGCGACAGTGAATTGACCGGTGAGGGGGCAGCGGCTACCATTTGGCTTCCACGATGGACGGGCAAACGATTGGGCATTACCGGATTCTCCGCAAGCTGGGCGGCGGAGGCATGGGCGTGGTTTATGAGGCCGAGGACACGAAGCTCGGCCGGCGAGTGGCGTTGAAGTTCCTTCCGGACGACAAGCATCGCGATCCCCAGACGCTGGAGCGTTTTTTGCGCGAGGCGCGGTCGGCTTCGGCGCTCAATCATCCGGGCATTTGCACGATTCATGCGATTGAAGAAGACAGCGGGCGAACCTTTCTGGCAATGGAGCTGCTGGAGGGGCGGTCGCTGGACGGCGTGCTGGTGAATGCGCCGCTGGCGTTTGGGCGAACGATGGAGATAGGGATTCAACTGGCGGATGCGCTGGATGCGGCGCACAAGAAGGGAATCGTTCATCGCGACATCAAGCCGGCAAATATTTTCTTGACGGACCGGGGCGCGAAAATCCTTGATTTTGGGCTGGCAAAGCTGGTGGCCACTTCCGGGAACGCGGCCGAGGGCGCGACGATTGATCCGGACGAGACGCATCTGACAAATCCGGGAACGGCGGTGGGGACAATTGCCTACATGTCGCCGGAGCAGGCGCGCGGCGAAGAGCTGGACGCGCGGACGGATTTGTTTTCGCTGGGAGCGGTGCTTTACGAAATGACGACGGGGCAACATGCGTTCCCGGGATCAACCAGCGCGCTGATCTTTGACGGGATTCTGCGCAGTACGCCGAAGTCGCCGGTGGCGTTGAACCCGAGTCTGCCCGCCGAGTTCGAACGGATTCTGAACAAGGCGCTGGAGAAGGACCGCGATTGCAGGTATCAGGTGGCGGCGGAACTGCGTGCCGACCTGAAGCGGCTGCAACGCGAGAGCGATTCGGGACGAGCGCCGGTGGTGACAACGCCAGCGTCAGGGACCACGGCGGCGGTCTCGGCAGTGCGATCAAGCCCTACTCAAGCTGCGCAACCGAAATCCAGCGGCTCGGTCATCGTCGCGGCGGCGAAGGAAAACAAACTTAGCACTGGATTGATTGCGCTTGTTTTGGCGGCGTTGGTGGCGGCAGCGGGTTATGGCGGCTATTCGATTTTGCAGCGGTCGAAGCGCGTGCCGTTTGAGAGTTTTGACATCGCCAACCTGACGAACAGCGGACATGTTTCGAGGGCTGCGATTTCGCCGGACGGAAAGTACCTGCTTCAGGTGCATTCGGAAAGTGGGCTGCAGTCGCTGTGGCTGCGCCACATCGCGACCGGAAGCAATACGCAAGTGGTGGCGCCGGCGGCGACGCGGTACCAGGCGTTGACGTTTTCGCCGGATGGAAGCTACTTGTACTTTTTGCGTCGCGACGACGAAGAAAACATCATCGGGATTCTTTATGCCGCGCCGGTGCTTGGTGGAACGCCGCACGTGGTGGCGAGAGATGTGGACACACCGATTACCTTTTCGCCGGATGGGCAGCGGTTTGCTTTCTTGCGCGAAAAACACGATTCGCCCTATTGGGACTTGATCTCGATGAAGCCGGATGGCAGCGACGAGCGACAAATCTTCAAGGACCAAAATTTGCTGAGCGACAGTTTTACGCCGGCATGGTCTCCAGATGGAAAGACGATTCTGATTGCGGTTGTGCAGCCAAGCAAAGACGTCCTGGGCGCAATGGCTGCCGTGGACGTGGCTAGCGGGAAGATTGCAAACTTTGCGAACTCGCTTACGCGAATTTTCTATGAACCGGTGTGGATGCCGCGCGGCGACGGCCTGATCATTCCTTCGATAGATGTGAGTTCCGGCTCGACGCATTCGCAGTTGGGGTACATGACGTATCCAGCGGGGGAATACCGTCTGCTGACGCACGACACAAACGACTACCGATACCCGAGCATGTCGGCGGACGGTAAGACACTGGTGGCGAGCCAAAGGAAACCGACCTACGAACTTGGGATTGGCTCCTCCAGCGCGCCCAGCCAATTGAAACCGGTTCCGCTGAGTTCCCATGAAGAGCTTTGGCTGTGGGGATGGGGCGCCAATGGGACACTCATACTGCCGCAGGCGGGGCAGATTAAATCCGTATCACCGAATGGCCAAGAGGCGATGCTGCTGAATGATCCCGCCTACATTTCGGACCAAACCAACGGATGCGGCGACGGCCGCCACATTGTATTCCGGCGCGTAAGCCGTACCGGCAATGCGGCGGTGAACTTGTGGCGAATGGACGCCAACGGTGCGAACCCCGTGCAGTTGACGAAGGGGCAAAACGATCGCGCGCCGATTTGTACGCGCGACGGCAAATGGGTGTACTACACGGACCAGACGGACCGGCAAACCGTGAAGCGGGTTGCGGTCGAGGGCGGTGCGCCGGAGACGGTAGTGAACGAACCAATCTCGCAATTCGATTTGTCACCGGACGGGAAGTGGATCGCGTCGGTCGAAGTGGGCGAAACAGACCATAAACTGAAGTTACGGCTGGACCCGACGGAAGGCGGGAAGACGGCGGAGGTTGACACCGACCAGCGAATGACTTCCGGTCTGCGTTTCGGGCCGGACGGCAACTCCATCGTCTATGTTGTGCGGGAAAAGGGCGTGGACAATTTGTGGACGCAAGCTCTGGACGGCACCAACCGCAAACAGCTGACGAGGTTTGATAAGGATTTGATTTTCCAACACCGCTACTCGCTGGACGGCAAACAGATCGCCGTCGAACGCGGAAACATCGACGCGGACGCGTTCCTTCTTCGCGACACTTCCAAATAAAAATTGCGCGGTCGTTACGGCTTGTTGGTTGAACCCGTTTGCGAGGTAGAACTCGCAGGAGGGGTGGCAGGGTTGTTCGCCGGATTGGCTGTGCCGGTGCGCGACCTGGCGAAGTAACCGCGGCGCGCGCGGACCTGGTAGCCCTTTTGACCGGGAATTTCGATCTTGATGCGGTGGTATTTTCCGTTTGCGACGAAATTGGACGGGCTGTAGGTGATGGTGTACTGATTGCGCAGTTCGTCGCCGATGTCCTGGAACGATTGATTGAGATCGTCCACGTGGTAGGGGAAAAAGGCGCGGCCACCGGTTTCTTCGGCGAGGTTCTTGAGAATTTCATCGCCTTCGGTCAGGTGCAACTTGCGATCGGCGGCTTTGTTCGGATCGGTCTGCGAAAGCTGAATCCACTGAGTACTGGTGCTGATGGTGTAGATGACCACGTTGGTGCGCTGGGCCATTTCGATGGCTTCAGCGCGCGTGCGATTGGAAAGATTGTCTTCGCCGTCGCTGATGAGAACCATAACGCGGCGAACGATGTCGGGCTGATCGCCAGGGGGCCGCGGGGGATTGCTGAGCTGTTTGGCGCAGGCTTCGTAGACGGCGTCGTAAACGGCCGTGCCACCGCCAGCGCGCGTTTTGTTGATTTCGTCGCGGAGTAGGCCGCCGTCGCCGGTGAACGCCTGGATTACCTGCGGCTCGTCGTCGAAGGTCATAGCGAAAGCCTGATCCTTGCCGCGGCGCAGAACGCTGTAGAGAAAGTCGACGGCGGCTTCCTGTTCGAACTTGATGCGGTCACGGATGCTGTTGGAAGTGTCAAGCAGCATGCCGATTCGAAGAGGCAGGTCAGACTGCTTGCTAAAGAAGCGAATCTCCTGTTGCGCGTTGTCATCGGTAATCTTGAAGTCGCCCTTTTCCAGGTCGGGCACAAGCTTGTTGCGGCGATCGAGCACGGTGGCAAGGACGTCGACGAGGTTGACGACGCTGATGAACTTTGGACCTTCTTGCGTCGGTTGCTGCTGCGTATTTTGCGGGGGGGCCGGTTGCTGAGATTTTTCCTGCGGAGGCGCGGGCTCCTGGGCGGCACCCTGTTGAGCGTGGTCCGCGAGCGGGAAGGCAAGCATCGTCAAGCTTGCGAGCAGAGCGAGAGCCGAGGAGTACCGTGGGCGAGTCATGATGTGAAAGTATAGGGAGCTTGCGACCGCAGCGTCAATTTTGGCTGGTGCGGCGGATCATGCGGGCGCTTAAAAGTAGTTCTTGACGGCAGCCAAGGCCTGCCCTTCCTGCGCCGCAAGACGTTCCAGATAGTCGCGCAAGTCCGCAGCAAGTGGTGCGCGGACTTCAGTCCATTGTCCGGAGCGCGGGTGAGGAAAGCTGAGTTTGGCCGCATGGAGAAATTGTCGGCCAAGTGAGGGCATGGCCGCTTTCCCGGCACGCAAATGCGACGCAGCTCCATACAATGTGTCTCCAACCAATGGATGCTTCAGCGCGGAGAGGTGCACTCGGATCTGATGCGTCCTTCCGGTATGCAGTTGGATCTCGAGAAGGGTGGCGGGCGCGAATTCGAGGAGTTTTTTCCACTCGGTGAGTGCCTCGCGAGTGCGTCCAGACGGGACGCGGGCGGTTCGTTTCGCAGAGGTTGCGAATGCTTTCATTCTTGTGCGCCGAACCGGGTCTCGGCCTATGGGGAAGTCGATCATTCCAGTGGATTTGTCGAAGCGCCCTTCGGCGAGCGCGAGATAAGTCTTTTTGACCGATCGGGAGCTGAAAGCTTCGGCCAGTTTGGCGTGGGCGTAATCGGTTTTGGCGATGGCGATGGCTCCTGACGTTTCCTTGTCGAGCCTATGGACAATTCCGGGCCTTAGATCGTCGGCGACAGCGCCACCGTGGGACACGTCACCACCGCGCGAAAGGGATTGTCCGCGGCCGAGCAGTGCGTTGACCAGAGTGCCGTGTGAACTTCCAGCGCCGGCGTGCACGCTCATGCCGGCGGGCTTGTTGACGACGAGGACGTCGTTGTCTTCGTAGAGAATCTGCAGTGGGATTGATTCCGGCGTGGCGCTGAGCGGGGGCCGTTCCTGCGCTTCGACAAATACTTTGTCGCCGGCGCGGAGCTTGTAGGCCGGTTTTGCCGGCGCGCTGTTGACGAGCACCAAGCCTTCTTCGATCAATTCCTGAACGCGGGCGCGCGAAAGGTCCGGGCATTGCTCGGCTACCCAGCGATCAAGTCGAACGCCGTTTTCTTCGGCAACCAGCTCAACTGTTTTGCGGGTGAGATCCATACGCCTGTCTACGCGAGTCCTCGCTTATGTTTGTCAGCTATCGATCTCAGTGCGAATCGCGACAGTACACTTTCAAGCACCGGGACGATTCAGCTGACCGAAAAGCGCAAGGCCGCAATGCTAGCATCAAAAGTTAAAGCAGAATTTTGAATGAGCAAGGAGCTGTTCGCTCTTTTGTCAGAAAGTTCTAAAACTGCGCTCGCTGAACCCAACGACGTGACGGAGAAAACGGTGAGGCGGCGCCGTTTCTCTCTACGTTGGGAATACGTTGCAGTCGTCTTGGCAATTCTGCTGATTTCGGGCATTCGCTTCCGCCTGCGCGACTTTCCGCTAGAGCGCGACGAGGGCGAGTATGCGTATGCCGGTCAGCTGATTCTGCAGGGAGTTCCACCTTACCAGCTGGCGTACAACATGAAGCTCCCGGGCACCTACGCTGCATACGCGGTGATCTTGAAGGTATTCGGAGAAACACCGGCGGGAATTCACCTGGGACTGATCGTTGTGAATTCGGTGTCGATCGTTCTTCTTTTTCTCGTCGTGCGACGTCTTTTTGACCCGATGGCCGCCGTGGTCGCAAGCGCGACGTTCGGATTGTTTACGATCCGTCCGCTGTTGTTGGGCATAGCCGCGCACGCCACACATTTTGTGGTTCTTTTCGCGCTGTTGGCGATCTGGATTTTTCTGAAGGCATTCGATTCAGACCGGCTGGTTCTGTATTTCGCGAGTGGGTTCTGTTTTGGCTTGGCCTTTCTGATGAAGCAGCCGGGCATATTTTTCGGAATTTTCGGCGCGCTCTATCTTTGCTTCAAGAAATGGCCCGCGCCCGATCAGCGAGCTTCATTTGCCGGCAAGCTCGGCGGTTTTTCGGCGGGTGCGGTTACGCCATACGTCTTGACGTGCCTGATACTTTGGCGCGCCGGGGTTTTTTCCAAATTTTGGTTTTGGACCGTTTCCTATGCCCGCGCTTACGCTTCGGAACTGACCGCGCGCGAAGGGCTGCGCCAGTTCGCCAATCGGATGGAACTGCAAAAGGAACACATTGGCCTGATCTGGTTCCTGATTGTTTTTGGGCTGGCGGCATTTCTCTGGGATCGAAAAATTCGCTCACACGCACCATTCATGCTTGGGCTGCTAGGGTTTTCATTTTTGGCCATCAGCGTTGGCCTGTACTTTCGTGGCCACTACTTCATCATGATTTATCCCGTCCTGGCGATTTTGGCGGGCGTTGGCGTGAGTGCCGGGTCTTCGTTGTTGCAGCGGTTCGCAAAGGTTTGCTGGCTAGCTTTCGCTCCTCCCGTTCTATTCGTTTTCATATTCGCCAATGCTGTCTATGCGGACCGCGAGACCTATTTTTATGATTCACCGAACGACGCATGCCGTTATGTGTACGGAACGAATCCATTTCCGGAAGCCCTGGAAATTAGCGAATACATAAAGGAAGTAGCTTCACCGCAAGCGCGGCTGGCAGTGCTGGGCTCCGAGCCGGAAATCTATTTTTATTCGCAGAGGCGATCGGCGACGGGTTACATCTACACCTACGCTCTGGTCGAAGAACAAAAGTACGGCACTGTGATGCAACGGGAGATGGAGAGAGAGATTGATGCCGTGAAGCCGGAATTCCTCGTGTATGTTCTGATGCATGAGTCTTGGAACACGCGTCCAAGAGCCGACACGCGAATTTTCGATTGGATCGAATCTTATATTGCGCAAAATTATGTACTCGAAGGTGTTGCAGACGGTGGCAACCGCGACGTCTATCGCTGGGGCGCGGATGCGATGCGTTATCGCCCGCGGCGCCGCGAATATGTATTACTTTACCGGCGCAGACCGTGATTGCTTCATATCGGGGCTAATGCGAATGGCCGAGCCGGAACCGTATTTGTACGATACCTAGCAGACGAGGAGGTACGGTGCTTCACACGATTAAGTCCGCGAAAAAGAGAATCGGCGGCGTCTCCGCTATTTTCGCTTCGGTGTTCATGGTGGCTTGCCTGTCTGCGGGCGCCCAGGAGGTGGCGATAACCTTCGATGATTTGCCGTCTCATGGGCCGCTGCCGGCGGGTACGACCCGGCAGGATGTGACGCGGAAGATTTTGGCGGCGTTCAAAGAGGCGAAAGTACCCGAGGTGTATGGGTTCATCAATGCGGGGAAGTTGCAGGCACATCCGGAAGATTTGAAGGTGCTGCAGCTGTGGCGAGAGGCCGGGCAGCCGCTCGGGAATCATACGCTGGATCACATGAGCCTGAACAACAACCCGCTGGAAGCGTTTGAAGACAACGTCGCGAAAAATGAAGCCAAGTTGCAGGAGCTAATGGGCAAGAAGGATTGGCACTGGTTCCGCTATCCGTATTTGGACGAAGGCGACACCTTGGAGAAACGGCGCGGAGCGCGGGCCTATCTGAAGGAACACCACTACCGCATCGCACAAGTTTCATTGGATTTTGAGGACTATGCGTGGAATGGGCCGTATGCCCGTTGCAGCGACAAGAAAGATGAAAAGGCGATTGCGTGGTTGAAAGAGAGCTATCTAAAGACGGCTGCCGACTATGTGAAGCTGGGGCGCGACATGTCGCAGCAACTGTTTCACCGGGACATCAAGTATGTGCTGCTGATGCATATTGGAGCGTTCGATGCGGAGATGCTGCCGCAGCTTCTGGCGCAACTGAAGCAGGAAGGATTCAAATTCATCACTCTTGAGGATGCACAAAAGGATCCCGCCTACGAGATAGATCCGGACGCGCCGAGAAAAGACGGCGCAATCCTACAAGAGCAGATCTACGATGCGCGGCACATGCAGATTCCGCCGAATTCAAAGCCGATGAAGCAGCTTCAGGAGCTTTGCACGCAGTAAGCGATTTCTTTTTCTACTTCGCTGAAGCTTTTGTGCTTGTCCGGAGCGGCAACAGAACGTCGAGCAGAATCAGGATGGCGCCGACGGTGATGGCCGAGTCGGCGACGTTAAAAGCTGGATAGCGGTAAGAACCGAACCACACTTCGAAGAAATCCGTAACGCCACCGCGCAGGATGCGGTCGGTCAGATTGCCGGTGGCCCCGCCGAGCAACAATGCCAATCCTGCAGCCGCTCGTGCTGAAATTGCCGAGCCTGCTACCAAATACCACGCGAGAATTCCGATCACGACCAATGAACCGGCGATGAGTACGTAGCGCGTCCATGCCGCGCCGTCAGCAAACATGCTGAAAGCGATGCCGGTATTTTTGCTATGCACAAGGTAGACGAAGTTATGAACGAGCTCATGGCGCCAGCCGTCGATGGTTTTGGCTTCGACCGCCGCCTTCGAAACGCGGTCCAGAAAAACCACTACGAAAGTGAGGATTAGCCAGCGCAGGCGTGAGGGGTGGATCATTTTCTTTGGGATATCGCCACGGAATTACGCGGCTCCCTCGATTTCCCCTAAAGCTGCTGAACAGCGTTCGCAGACGGTCAGATAGCGAGGATTTTCGCCGACGTGAGTGGAATAGTTCCAGCAGCGTTCGCACTTTGTGCCGTCGGCTTTTTGAATAGAGATCTCTAATGACGGCACGACTTCTGACTTGTACTCCGGCGCGCCTGCCGTCAGAAAATCCACTTGCGAGACGATGAACAGCCCAGGCAACTGGGCCAGATGGTGCTTCAGTTTCGTGCGCAATTCGGGATTGGCGCTGAGGAGCACTTTGGCCTCTAGCCCGGAATTGATGCGTTTTTCATTGCGCGCCGCCTCGAGTGCTTTCAAGACTTCGCCACGGACCTTGGCCAGTAAATCCCAGTTGACCGCTTGTGCAACGGCGATGCCCGAACGAAGCTCGCTCTCTTGCGGAAACAATGCGATGTGCACGCTCGACGGCTCACTCGCCGCTTTGGGCAGATACTTCCAAATCTCTTCCGCGGTGAAGACCAGAATCGGCGCCATGATGCGCACTAACGCGCTGGTGATTTTATAGATTGCGGTTTGCGCGGAGCGGCGGGACGGATTGTTTGGCGCTTTCGTATAAAGACGATCCTTCAAGACGTCGTAGTAGAACGCGCTCAAGTCAACGACGCAGTAATCGTGAATGGCGTGATAGACGCGGTGGAATTCATAGGCGGCGTACCAATCGCGGCATTTCTTGACCAGATCGGCGGTGCGATCGAGCATCCAGCGATCCATCTCTTCCATTTGCTCGCTGGGCAGGGAATTGTTCGCTGGATCGAAATCGTTGAGGTTGCCAAGCGCGAAGCGGAACGTGTTGCGAATTTTGCGGTAGGCTTCGCTGAGCTGCGTCATAACCCGCTCGCTCATCTTCACGTCGGCCTGGTATTCGACTGATGTGACCCACAGGCGGAGCATATCGGCTCCCCATTTGTCGCAGATTTCCGCGGGATCAATGGAGTTGCCGAGCGACTTGGACATCGGCCGGCCTTGTTCGTCAAGCGTCCAGCCGTGAGTGACAACGCCGCGATACGGCGCTGCGTGCTTCACGCCGGTGGCTACGAGCAGTGAACTGTGGAACCAGCCGCGGTATTGATCGGGCCCTTCGAGATAGACGTCGGCGGGCCATTCGTTTCCGTGAAGAACGGCGAGGTTGGATGAACCGGAATCGAACCAGACGTCGAGGATGTCGTTTTCTTTGCGCCACTTTGTCGCGCCGCAATCGCACTTGGTTCCCTGCGGCAACAGTTCTTCGGGCGAGTGCTTGTACCACGCATCCGCGCCTTCTTTTTTGAACCACTCGATCACGTTGCGAAGGGCTTTGTAGTCCTGCAGTTGTTTGCCGCAGCCATCGCAGAAGAAAACGATGATAGGCACGCCCCAGAAGCGCTGACGGGAAACGCACCAGTCGGGGCGCTTTTCGATCATTTCGTAGATGCGGTCTTCGCCCCACGCGGGAATCCACTTCACTTTGTGTATTTCGTCGAGCGCTTCCTGGCGCAGTGACTTGGCACTGTCTGTTGGAACAGCGTCCATTCGAATGAACCACTGTTCGGTGGCGCGGAAGATTACTGGATTGTGGCAGCGCCAGCAGTGCGGATAGCTGTGCTTGTAAGGATGGTTGCCGAGCAATGCGCCGCGATCAGCGAGCAGTTTCACGACGATCGGATTGGCTGTGAAAACGTCTTTGCCTTTGTACTCGGGCAAGCCTTCGGTGTAAACGCCCTTGTCGTCAAGCGGCGCGTAGACTTCGAGACCATATTTTTGACCGGAGTTGAAGTCGTCCACACCGTGGCCCGGGGCGGTGTGCACGATGCCGCTGCCCTGGTCGAGAGTCACATAGTCGGCAAGTAATCCAGGCACTTGAATCGGCACGAAAGGATGCTGAAACTTCATGCCTGCAAAGTCGCGGCCTTTATAAGTCGCGAGCACGTCGGCCTGCTTGATTTCGCATTCGGCCTGAAGCGCAGCGACTCGATCGGCAGCAAGCAGCAGTTTTCCTTTTTCCGTCTGGACCACCGCGTACTCAAAATCGGGATGAAACGCGAGCGCACGGTTGTGCGGAATCGTCCATGGCGTCGTTGTCCAGATCACCGCAGACACATCACTAATCTTCGCAGCTTCGCCCTTGCCACCGCCGACCACCGCAAACTTCACCCAAATCGAAGGGCTGACGTGGTCTTCGTACTCGACCTCGGCTTCCGCCAGTGCGGTCGAATCGTAGATGCACCAATAGACAGGCTTCCGTCCACGATAGACGTAGCCTTTTTCCATGAAGTCCAGGAATGCGCCGGCGATAGTGGCTTCGTAATCGAAGCTCATCGTCAGGTAGGGATCGTTCCAGCGTCCAAATACGCCAAGCCGTTTGAAGTCTTTCTTGTGCTGCTCGACATAGCGCGCCGCGAATTCACGGCAGAGCTTGCGGAATTCCGCCGGGGGAACTTTTCCTTTGCCGCCCAGCTCCTTTTCGACTTGCGTTTCAATCGGCAGTCCGTGGCAGTCCCAGCCGGGAACGTACGGCGCGTAATGACCCGCCATGCTCTTAGTTTTGACGATCAGGTCTTTCAGGATTTTGTTGAGGCCCGTGCCGAGGTGAATCGTTCCCGTCGGGTATGGCGGCCCATCGTGCAGCACAAAGAGCGGCTTGCCCTGACGCGCATCCAGAATCCGCTGATAGAGATTCGCCGCCTGCCATGCTTCGAGCTGTTTCGGCTCGTTTTGCGGCAGTCCCGCCTTCATCGGGAAATCGGTCTTCGGCAGGTTTAGCGTCGTCTTGAGCGCCAGTGGTTCGGACATGGATGCCACGTCGCAACCCCTTCTCAACCCTGGTTTTTCGCCTGAAGCACGGCGGGAAAACTTGGGGAAGTGTAACCAGAGATTTTACAACGGAACCCCTGCCCGGCAAATTCTTGTCCACGCACCAGGCGTGCTAGATTCGCGGCTCTCCGGCGAGCGGTGGGAGTGCTGGCCAGAGAGCCGCAGCATTGTCATTAAAATGTCATCGCAACTTACGCTCGATTTCATCGACCAGAAATTTGGCCTTGCTAATGGCGTCGCTCGCTGCCGCGATGGCCCGCGGTGAGCGTCCGCCATCCCAATCGCTCAAGCTGCGTGCGGCAAAAATGGCTGCCGCCATGACGATAGCCTGCTGTTTTGCTTGTTTCTGCTGATCTTCCATAGGAATTCTCCGGGAGGACGGGAGGAATCGCAGACGAAGCGGGAGGTGGATTCTAGCACGTTGCGGCTTTGGCTTCTGCCGTGGATTCTTCCCCCAGCGGTTGTTACAATAGGGGGAGCGGGCTTGGATGCCCGATGGGGGCAGGATTTTGACGGTAGCAACCTTTCCAGGCTGCCCCGAATCGTACCGGAAGGTGCACCCGGAAGGGTCGGACTACGTCTAACCACCTAGGGCGGAAGAATCGTGCCAGGAACACTTCTCAACTTGGGACCACCGCGTAACCCAGAAAACAAAACACCCGGGCAGAACTCGCCTCAGTCTGCTCCTGTGCCGCGTTTCGGCCGTCCGCCGATGCTCATGCCGGACAATTTCTGGTCGAATTTGAAGCAGTTCCTCTTCGAGCGTCCGGTCAAAATTCGCGGTGATGTAAAGTCCGCGCTGATGCCCGCTGAATATGGCGGCGGCTTCTGGGGTAACGTAAGCGAATTCTTCACCAGCCGGCCAGTGCCCAAAGGTGCGGCGAACAGCCGGCTTTCCACAGGCTTGGTCGAGGGCTTCGGCGGATTCGGTTCCCGCATCAAGGAATTTTTCTCACCGACCAGACAGGCTCCGTTGCCGTTTGAAGTGAAGCCCGTCCGCGTCAAAGAGATCTGGACGAAGGACGAAAATTTCGGCTGGACTCAGGTGATTTCGATCGGCCTCCATGCGGGACTTATGGCCTTGCTCATTGTGCCCCTCTTCTCGCACGTGATTCCGCAGACCGAGGCTAAGAACAAGACCGACGTGCTGCCGCTGGACATTTCGCCTTATGCGCCGAAGCTTCCCGCCGGCGCCAAGCCCGCGGGCGGAGGAGGCGGCGCCAACGATCACACGCTTGCTCCCGTGAACCGCGGCAAGCTGCCCAAGTTTAAGTGGACTCAGTTCACTCCGCCGCAAGTCAAAATTCAGAATCCGGCTCCCAAGCTGCCGATGGATCCATCGCTGCTTGGCCCGCCCGATCTGCGCGTCTCCAATATTCAAGCGCCGACGTTTGGTGATCCGTTGGCGAACGGCGTGAGCGAATCGCTCGGCCACGGCAACGGCACCGGGATTGGCAGCGGCTCTGGCGGTGGCCTCGGCCCTGGCGAAGGCGGCGGCACTGGCGGAGGAGCGTTTCGCGCCGGGGTAAACGGCGTCGGCATGCCGAGCTGCATTTACTGCCCCGACCCGCAATATTCGGATGAAGCGCGCAAGGCCAAGTATCAAGGTGTGGTGGTGCTAATGGTCATCATCACCCTCGACGGCCGCGCGACAAACATCCAAGTCGTTAAGAGCCCTGGTCTCGGTCTCGATGAAAAGGCCATCGAAGCCGTGCGCCAGTGGAAATTCCGCCCTTCCATTGGGCCGGGCGGAAAGCCTGTGACGGCTCAAGTGCCTATCGAAGTCACGTTCCGGCTTTTCTAATTCCATAACGAAGCAACCTTTTCCGCTTTTCGCGGCTCCCACAGTGCGTCGGGAGCCGCTTTTTTTGTGGTGCAAAGCGGCGGCGGAGGTGCACGGTGCGCGAGCCAGCCTTGGGCCTGAAGACTTCACTTCTAAATGGTGGTTCCTTCCTCGAACGAATCGGCGAAAATTTAGAAAGCGTGTGGAAGTTGCCGTGGGCGCCTCTGCGGGCGGCGCACGCGCCGATTCATTTGCTGGAACAACGACGCTCGTCTTCTTCCTCTAAGGCTCAAATCGGATCCACGCTCTTACACATTTCTATTTGCGCGGTTCTTCTCTGGTCGATCGCGCGTCCACTGCAGAACCCGCCTGGGCCGCGGCCCGAACGCAAATGGGGGCCGCTGCCTCCTGTTCCGAAGTCGCTGCTCGCCGCCGATGCCAGTTCGCTCGGCAAACAGGGCAGTAGTGGAGGGCGCGATGTTCTACCGGCGACGTCCGGTAACCTGGCGCCGCCGGCGCGCACGGCACTCATCCCGCCGCAGTTGGCAGATTCTCGCCCGCATCCTCTGACCGTAGCCGTGAAGATTGCCGACCCTGAGGCTCCCGAAATCGTCCGTCCCGTCTCGGATATCGGCCTTCCCTGGATGAAGGACAAGAACAACTCACCGGGCCGCGGCAAAAACGGTGTTGGTAATGGAGAGCGTCACGGTATGGGCGATGAACCCGGCGACGACTCTGGCGTAGGCAATGACGCAGGCTCTTTCGGCATGGTGGCGACACAGGTTCTCTGCAAAGTCTGTCCTGATCCGCTGTATTCCGATGAGGCGCGCAAGGTCAAACTACAGGGCTCGGTACTGCTTCGCGTTCTGGTCGGTGCCGATGGCCGTGTTCATGACGTTCGAGTGGTACGCGGCCTTGGTGGCGGGCTGGATGAAAGCGCCGTCCAGACCGTCCGCAGCTGGATATTCATACCAGCAAGAGACGCGACGCGGCGGCCTATCGCCTCCTGGATTCAGATCGAAACCAGCTTTCGCTTGTTCTAGAATTTCGCTCGCGTAGGAAGCAACCCGATGCCGAGCCGCCGCATTCGCCTGCTTCTTCTTGTTTCAGCTTCACTCATCCTCGCCGCTCCCGGTTCTATTTCTTTCCGTGACGGGCAGTGGAAGTTTCCCCGCGTGCGAACCGCGGCGAAAGAAAAAGACGAGTCGCTAAGACGGTTGCTTGCCGGCAAGAGACTCAGCTACCCGCCGAAAGCAATTCTACTTAGAGCATTCAAAAAGGAAGGGGAACTCGAACTTTGGGTCGAGAACTCTTCCGGGATTTACATTCTGGCCAAGAACTATTCGATTTGCGCCACATCAGGTGTGTTGGGTCCCAAGCGTCGCTTTGGTGATGTGCAGGTTCCTGAAGGTTTCTACGAGCTCGACTGGTTCAATCCGCAGAGCAATTTCTATCTCAGCCTGCATGTCAGTTATCCGAATGCCGCCGACCGTGTTCTGGGTTTCCGGCAAAACCTTGGCGGCGACATTTTTCTGCATGGAAATTGTGTGACGATCGGCTGTATTCCAATCACTGACGATGGCATCAAGGAAGTTTATTGGCTGGCCGTACTTACTCGAAATTCGGGCCAAATGCATATCCCGATCGAGATCTTTCCTGCGCGGCTGACCACGGGCGGTCTGGATCAGCTTGCTTCTACTCACCGGAATCAGCCCGATTTGGTTTCGTTCTGGATGAACCTCAAGGAGGGCTTCGACTTCTTTGAAAAGCAGCATCAGCCGCCAGTAGTCCGCGTTGACGGGGGTGGACGTTACGCGTTCTCGGCCAAATGAGCTCCCAGCCTGCGTGAACCTGTCTGCTACGATGAGCTCATGAAAAGAATCCTCGTCTGGGCGGCCATCCTCTTTGTTGCGACAGCGGGCCGCGCAAAATCGCAGAACACAAACGGCAGCATCGAGTTCACGGCTCGCGTAACGCCGACCGCTGCTAAGCCTGAGCCCGTCCGCGATTTTACGTTCTACGTTCTGACCAAGAGCTACGACGACATCGTGAAAGAGATTGACGAACGCGATGGCCCACCTGCCCGCGAAAAGTTCATAGACGACCTGAAGATTTCCCCCGAGCTCCGCGCATGGCTCCACAAACATGATGTGATTGACCTCACGTTGCCCGGTGTCGACAAGCTGTTCACGCCCGATGATGTATTGCATGTACCGGAGTTTCTGCTCGCATATCAACGCTCCAACAGCGGCGGCGTAACAAACGGCATTCCGGTTCCGAAATTTAGGGAAGCCGACAAGACGGAAAATCCCGCGCGCTACGATAAGCAGCACCAGGAATACTTGAGCTCGCTAAAGAAATTCATCACCTCGCGCCCGGAAACCATGGCCGGCATGGAACTGGAACTTGACGGCGTCAATCCTGCTCGCAAATGGGCCGAGCGGCAGAATACGCATCGGCGGCGTGTCGAACAGATGGCTCCCGCCGAAGCGCAGACAAAGTATCTAGCGGCCAAAGCCGATACCGATCTTGCCGGGCACGCTTCCATAGCGGGTCTACCGCCCGGAAGTTATTGGCTCAGTACACTGGCCCTTACGGCATCGGCCGGGGACGCCCGATTGCGTTGGGACGTGCCGGTGAAAATCGCCGCTGGCCAAACGCTCCGAATTGAGTTGACGAATCTGAACGCCACCGACAATCTATCTTCACGGTGATTCGCGTGGCCAAGTGACCTGGCCTTACGGTGTTTCCGGTCCAGCCCGCTTACAATGATGATCTGGCAGAACTGACGGGGAGATGGACACACCGCTTCACTGGATTGCCTTCATTGCGTTCGTGCTTGTTGCCGTGGCGCTGGACCTCGGCGTTTTTCATCGCAAGGCGCACAAGATATCCATAAAGGAATCACTGGTTTGGAGCGTGGTCTGGATCACGCTGGCCATCGCGTTCGGGATGTGGATTCTCCACGGCTATGGGCGCCAGCACGCGCTAGAATTCTTCACCGGTTACGTTATTGAAAAATCGCTCAGCGTGGATAATCTCTTTGTTTTCCTTGTGATTTTTCGCGTTTTTGCGGTGCAAGAGAAGTACCAGCACAGCGTCCTGGCTTACGGCATTGTTGGCGCTCTTTTGATGCGCGGCATAATGATCGCCGCCGGCGCAGCCCTGGTTGAGCGCTTCGAATGGATCATGTATCTCTTCGGAGCATTTATTATCTACGCCGGGTTGCATATGCTGCTCGCGCGCGAAGCGGAGAGCCACCCGGAAAATAACTTTCTCGTCCGTTATGTCAGCAAACACATCAGGCTGACGCGCGATTATCGTGAAGATCGTTTTTTTGTGCGCGAAAATGGCAAACGGTATGCCACTCCGCTATTCCTCGTGTTGCTGGTAGTCGAAATCACAGATGTTACTTTTGCGGTGGATTCCATTCCCGCAATTTTTGGCATCACGCGTGATCCGTTCATCGTTTTCACATCGAATGTTTTTGCCATTCTTGGCCTGCGCGCGCTGTATTTCCTGTTAGCCGGGGTCCTCGACAAGTTCGCTTACCTCAAGATTGCGCTCGCGCTGGTGCTGATCTTTATCGGCGGCAAGATGATCGTGGAACCTTGGCTGCACATTTCGGTCGGCATCTCCCTCGGAGTCGTGATGGGGATGCTTGCCATTGCGGTGATTGCTTCACTGCTGGTGAAGCCGAAGAAAGTTGTCGAAGCTGAGTCTCCACATTCCTGACCAGACGAACCGAGCTATGAGTGGGATTAAACCGGAATGGATTGAAGGCCTGGCCAGCCGCGACGCCGACGAGCGCGCCAAAGCCGCCGCGGAAATTTACCGAGCGGGAAGCCAAAGAGCGGGCTCGGCGGTCAAGACTTGGTGGCAGAATGAGGAGTTAGCTCGGCTCTGCGGAACCAACCCCGCCGCTACCGTGGGACTCGCTGTTCAGCCCCTGACATTTGCCAAGATTCGCGAGGCGAACGATTTTCCGCGTCTGGCGCAGGTTCCACCTGAACAGGATGCCAGCGAGTTCGAATTGCACTTTCCCGGTGGCGTTGCGCTCGACATGCTGACCACGCGAGATCTAGGGGGTACGGGAGCAATCGCCCGCTTCTTGGCCAAGCAGGGCGAGGGCGTGCAACAGGTCGAATTCATTTGTGAGGACGTAGATCGTGCTGCCGCCATTCTACAAAGCGACTTCGGCGTCGAGCCGGTTTATTCATCGAAGCGGCCCGGCGCCGACGGAACTAGAGTTAACTTTTTCCTCGTGAGTCCGCCGGACGGACAGAAAGTTCTGATCGAGTTATACGAGGCGCCACGCAACACGCAAGGTGATGTTCCCACCCATCAAACCGGTGACAACTAACCGCTACGAATTTACGAGAATGTGCCAGGCGCGGAGGAACTCACCGACTGTCCACGCTTGAGCGATGCACCCACGCGGGTAGTGCGGCGGGTCGCCGTCGTAAATTTCGGCGAGGCTGCCTAGGCCGTAGCGGTCGATAGATTGGGCGAGCGGTTCGAGGAAGGCGAGAGAAGCTGTGCGATCCCGATAGACGCGGTAGTGGGCTAGCGCGAAGGGACCTAGCAGCCAGCCCCAGACGGTGCCTCGGTGGTAGGCGGCGTCGCGTTGGCGCGGTCCGCCGGAGTAGGTGCCCGTGTATTCCGGTTCGCCGGCAGCGAGGCTGCGCAGGCCGAACGGTGTGAGCAATTCGTTGGCGCAAACATCCACGACGGATTCTTGTTGGTCGGCAGATAGAAGATTCGCGTTAAGCGACACGGCAAAAATCTGATTTGGGCGCAGGGTGGCGTCATTGCCGATGCCGGGCGAGTCGAGGACGTCGAAGCAGCAGTTGCGCTGGTGATTCCAGAACTTGACGAAGCTGGATTTAGCCTTTGCCAAAAGCTGCGTATAGCTCGCGCACGATTCGCTCAGAACATTGGCAAAGGCGATTGTGGATTCGAGCGCGTTGATCCAAAGCGCGTTGATTTCGACCGGCTTGCCTGTGCGGGGAGTGACGACCCAGTCGCCGATCTTGGCGTCCATCCAGGTGAGCTGCACGCCCGAGCCGCCGCCGTAGAGGAGACCGTCGGCCGGATCGACGTGAATGTTGTAGCGCGTTCCGTTGAGGTGGGCTTCGATGATTTGCTCGAGCACGGGTAAAAGTTTCTTGAGAGTTGCGATGTCGTGGGTGGCGGCGAAGTATTGGCGGATGGACTCGAAGTACCACAGTGTGGCGTCAATCGTGTTGTATTCGGGGGTGCCGCCAGCGTCGGGAAAATTGTTGGGCAACATGCCGCGATCGACGTAACGCGAAAACGCGAGAAGAATTTGCTTGGCGATTTCAGGGCGGCCCGTCGCGAGAGTCAGTCCGGGCAGGGCGATCATGGTGTCGCGGCCCCAATCGCCGAACCAGTGGTAACCGGCGATGATGGTCTTTCCGTCGGGCCGGCCGGGAAGCGGGCGGTCGACCATGAACTGATCGGCGGCGAGAACGAGTTGTGAGATTCGGAAGCTTGCGTCTCGATCCGTTGCGGGTTTCGAAACGGGCTTGGCCGCTGCGAGAATCTTAGCTTGACGTTTCCGTTCTCGCTGGAGCGCGGCCTCGCCGTCGAGTGCAGCGTCTGGATTCGTTGAAAAAACGATCGTGACGCTTTGTCTCGTTTCCAAACGAGCGCGGAAAACTGCTGCGAGAAGCTGGTCCTCGTGGTCGTCGAGGCCGCGTTCACGTTCGAGCGCAAAGAAGAAATCGTGGTACCAGATGTGCTGTGGGTCCGCGGTGGCGTCCTTTGATTGCAGGTGGAAAGGCGTTGCTCCCTCGAATGCGGTGACGCGAAGTCCTTTCTCAATCGGTTCAACGCGCATGCGCCATTCGTTGGGAGACGAACCGGCCTGCGTCGCCGCGTGGAAATCGCGATAGTTTACGAAGACCTTGAGCTCGAGTGCGATCGGCGCAGCGGCCTCTAGCACTGCGTAGGCGACATACGTCGTGTTTTCCCCAGGCTGCATCCAGACGCGCTTTTCGAGCTGTGCGCTTCCCGCTTGGTAAGTCCACGTCGGGATTGATCCTTCGAGGCGAAATTCGCGGATGAGCTGGTATCCATGGGGCGCAATAGCTCCGCTCAGCCAACGATGAGTGGCAAGTTCGATTTGCTGATTTCCGATGCGGACAATTTCATCGATTCCGCCGACCAGATGTGTCCGCCGCGCTGGTGGATCGAGTGAGGCGATCAACAGCCCGTGGTACCGGCGCGTCGCTGATCCCGCTATCGTTCCGGATGCGAAGCCGCCGATGCCGTTAGTGACCAACCATTCGCGCTGCTCGGCTTCTGCCAGGTCAGTACACGACTCCGGCCCAAAACGAATCGCCGCGTTCGCTGTCGAAATTTTGGTTTTCGCCTTGGTGGACCTCGAGGCTAGCCGCTTGCTTCTTGGCTTGCGCGGAGCGGCCATTCGACTTCATTCACCGCTCTGCTCGAGCAGTTTTGCCACGAGGCCCGTCCAGCCTGTCTGATGGTTCGCGCCGATGCCGGCGCCGTTGTCGCCGTGAAAATATTCGTGGAATAGAATCAGGTCACGCCAATGCGGATCGCTTTGGAACAACTCTAGACCACCGGCGACCGGGCGCCGGCCATCCTTGTCTCGCACAAAAATGCGGCAGAGTCGCCTTGAAAGTTCGCCGGCGACTTGCCAAAGATCCGAATCGGCCTTGGAACGCGAAGGGCAGGGAACCTTGAAGTCTTCGCCATAGTAGTGGTGAAATTTTTGCAGTGATTCGATGAGCAGATAATTGACCGGCATCCAGATCGGCCCGCGCCAATTCGAATTGCCGCCGAAGAGCCCCGTGGTCGATTCGGCTGGCTCGTAGTCCACGCGATTCGTCGTGCCATTCACATAGACTTCATACGGATAGTCGAGGTGGTAGCGCGAAAGCGCGCGAATCCCGTAAGGAGAGAGAAATTCCGTTTCGTCCAGCATGCGCGCCAGCACGCGCCTCAGCTGTTTGCGATTGACGAGCGAAAGCAGCCGCCGCACTCCGCGCGCCGATCGCTGCGTCATTTCGATGTGTTCCGGCACCTCCGGGTGATTGTCAATGAACCATTGCATGCGGCGTTTGAATCCCGGCAGGCGATCTACAATCTCCGGCTCAAGCGTTTCCACTGCGAATAACGGTATCAGCCCGACCATCGAGCGAACCTTCAAGAAATGCTCGTCGCCGTTGGGCAAGTGCAAGACGTCGTAATAAAAGCCGTCCTCTTCATCCCACAGCGAAACACCGCCCGAGCCAAAGTCGTTCATTGCCCGCGCTATGTAGACGAAGTGCTCGAAGAATTTGCTTGCGACGTCCTCGTACGCCGGGTCGTCCTTGGCCAGTTCTAGCGCCATCGCCAGCATGTTCAGGCAGTACATGCCCATCCAGCTGGTGCCGTCGGATTGCTCCAGGTGTCCACCGGTGGGCAGTGGCGCAGAACGATCAAACACTCCAATGTTGTCGAGGCCGAGGAATCCACCTTGAAAGATGTTCGCACCGTCCGGGTCCTTGCGATTGACCCACCAGGTAAAGTTCAGCAGCAGCTTGTGAAATATTTTTTCCAAGAACGCGCGATCTGCAAATCCGCGAATGCGCCGCTCGATTTTATAAACACGCCACGCCGCCCACGCATGGACCGGCGGGTTCACGTCGCCAAATGCCCACTCGTACGCGGGCAGCTGCCCGTTCGGGTGCATGTACCATTCACGCAAAAGCAGGATGAGCTGCTCTTTCGCGAAATCGGGATCGACGATCGCCAGAGGAATCGTGTGGAACGCCAAATCCCACGCGGCGTACCACGGATACTCCCACTTATCCGGCATCGAGATGATGTCGTCGTTATAAAGGTGCGTCCAATCCTTGTTGCGGCCCCGCAGGCGCTCTTTCGGTGGTTGCGGCCCGGCGGGATCGCCTTCCAGCCATGCTTTTACGTCGTAGTGATAGAACTGCTTGGACCACAGCATGCCGGCGTATGCCTGCCGCGTCACGTTTTTCGCATCATCCGAAAGACAGTCCGGAATGCGCGTCGTAAAAAATTCGTCGGCTTCGGATTTACGTAACTCGAACAACCGATCGAAGCCTCCAGCGAAATCGTTAGTGCCGGGAACCTCCAGCGTCCGTTCGTGGTGTCCCGGAGAAGTGATAATCCCTACCTGGCCAACGTTCGGATCGATCCCAGCAAGCGGTTCGATGTCGGTCAAGCGCAACTTTAGTGTCACCGATTGGCCGGGCGCAATGTTTAGTGGGTAGTGCGCCGCCATCTTGGTCCCGCTCTGGTCTGGGTTCACTGCCGCCTTGTTCTGATGGACCAAGTACTCGTGGAAGGCATCCTTCACATAAGGCGAACGATTGCGCGTGCCAAAGAGCCGCGTATTGTTCGTCTCATTCTCCGTGAAGAGCAGTTCCGGGTTGCCCTCAGCCAGAAGCCATCGTTTTCCGTACTGCCAGTGCTGTAATTCGGCCGTAAGAATGCCGTTGAGCGGAGTCGCCTTCCGAATCGTCGGCCGCCGCAGATCGTTGCCCCACGACCAAGTGTTGCGAAACCACAACGTCGGCAGTAGATGGAGCGTCGACTGCTCCGGACCGCGATTCCAGGCCGTGAGTCGAATGAAAATATCCTCGTCGCTGCCTTTCGCATACTCCACAAACACATCGAAGTAGCGGCTATCGTCAAAAACTCCCGTATCGTGCAGCTCAAACTCCGGCTGGCTACGTCCGCGTCGCCGATTTTCTTCCACTAGTTGCGCGTAAGGAAATTCCACCTGCGGATATTTGTAGAGCATCCGCATGTAGCTGTGCGTCGGCGTCGAATCCAGATAAAAGTAGTATTCCTTAGGATCCTCGCCGTGGTTGCCTTCATTGCCGGTCAAGCCGAAGATGCGTTCCTTTAGGATCGGATCGCGGCCATTCCACAAGGCCAACGCAAAACAGGCGATCTGGTGCCGGTCGCTGATGCCGGCAATTCCGTCCTCACCCCAGCGATAGGCACGGGAACGCGCATGGTCGTGCGGGAAAAATTCCCACGCGGTTCCGCTTGCGCTGTAGTCCTCGCGCACCGTTCCCCATTGCCGCTCAGAGAGATAGGGCCCCCAGCGTTTCCAATATTCTTTGCGTGTGCGATTGTCTTCGAGCCGAATGTCTTCACGGGTCTGGAGTCTCGGCATGTACGGGGACCTCTGCCGCGGATTGGGTCAAGCGGTCAGAGCATAGGATACTTGAGGATGCTCCAGGTATCAGAAAATTGGCAGGGCGTTCGCCGGGATAATGAAGATCAGACGGCAAGTAATTCGCTAACGGCGCGATAGGCCTGGTCAATCGCGACGTCTGTATATGCCGTCGCCCCGGAATCGCTGTTGGCAATTGCGATCCTGCCAAACTTTTGCCGGCCGATGATGTGCGGCGCCTGTCCCTCGGCCCAATCCGGATCGAACAGCGGATTGTATTCATAGCCGTAACCGTGCGGCCAGCGGTTGACCGTAATCGCTTCGATGTCACGCGCCGGATCGAATCCAGCTGAGAGCATGCGGGCAAGCTGGTCGCGAATTTTGCGCTCAAACGTTACAAAGTCCGTCGCCAGCAATTCCATTCTTCCTGCCTTGTGTTGCTCGCGTGCAGGCAATCCCGGTTTGCAGGGCGTGCGGCTCAGATGCAGCAGGATCGGCTCTTCCGGCGAGCGCGGGCTGCGGTATTCGCCGATATTCACTGGCCAATTCAGCGCAACGGAATCCCAGTAGGCCCCCGGGCAGTAGACGCTTGACACACCGAGCTTCTGAAACCCGGTCCAGTTGCGTAACCCAACGCTCGTGTAAATCAGCGGAACTTTCACTAGATAGTGCAGTGCCTCTTTTTGCTTGTGCGGTAGTTCGGGACACAGATAGGGAATCGCCATATTCCAGCACGCGAGCACGCAAGCACCGGCGCGCACGGAAAAAATGTCCGCCCCGCTCGCATACGTCACTTCAACATCCGAAGCTTGCGGCGAATCACCATCCGCTTTCGCAACGTTGCCAACACGCACCGCTGTGCTGTTCAGCCGAATCCGAATTGCGGACTCCGGCGAATCCAGCCGCCCGTAATCCACATTTGCGGTGACCACGCTCTCCACCGAGTCGCCCGGCACAGCCGCGGGGATCAAATCGCGCACCAGCAAGCGCGCAATTGAAGCGTTGCCGTCCGGAAAATGAAACCGATCCGAGCCGCCGTTCGCATACCCTGCCGCGGAATAGCTCATGTGAGGCGCGGAACCGCGATCGAGCTTAAGTCCTTGAAAACCTGGCAAGCCGAGAGCCCAACAATCGAGCGCGGATTCAGCATCGATTCCCACGCCCCACTCCCCATTCGTTCGTGTCTGATAGAACGCAATCGTGCCGGGATCTGCCTTCACGACATTGAGCAGAAAATCCTTATAGCTCATCCGCGAAAGCCGGTCTTTCTTCTCGGCGGAAAAAAGTCCCGGCATGTAATCCGTGTTCTGCGTCTCGATGCGCAGAATGTCGCGGCGCGCCGCATCGGCCAGCGGCGCTTGCAACAGAAACTCTTGCCAGCGCGCCTCTTCGCTTTCCTTGTCCCCGGCTGTGGCGGTGCCTTCTCCTTCCGTGCCGCGCGGGCTTTTCAGCAAACGGTCGGCGCCAAACGTTTCGCGATCGAAGAAAACGCCCAAGCCCATCCCGAGCGAGCTGTAAAGACTGGGATCCGTACATTGTTTCTCGAGTGCGACGGGATCAACGCCTAGTTTCTTCATCAGGCCCGCGGCGACTGCACTGTACGGCGTTGGGCTGTCGATCAGCATCGTTCCGCCGTTCAGAAGTTGCAGCTGGCCCCCAAGGTGAAATTCGTTGCGCTTCGCATGCCCGCCGAAGTCGTCATGGTTCTCGAGAATGAGGATTTTCGCCCCGGCTCCCGCTTTTGCGCGGTAGAAATGCGCCGCAGCCAGGCCGCTGATCCCGCCGCCAACCACAATGAGGTCGTAGTTTTCCGGGAGCGGTCGCGGCGTGCCCGTATTCTTCCAGAACGTTCCGTCACGGAGGCTATGTGCGATCTCAAACGAACCTGGATGGCTTCCGCGCAGCCCCGTTGTAACCGGTGGATTATAGCCGGGCCGATTTTGTGGCTCGTCGCTGGCAGTAGCAGCTGCCTGCTGCAATGCACCAGGCAGCATGGCGGCACCCATGGCCATCGCCGCGCCGTTCAAAAAATCGCGCCGCGGAATAGCGCGATCCATTCCAAGTTCGCTGTCAGAAAGAAACCGTGGATTGTCGTCAGTCATTGGAGAAGAATTCCACAAATTCGGCAGCGTCCAGCTTCAAGCGCTATGCAATTCTTCCACCGCTCGCCACGCGTGATCCATCGCCGAATCCGTATAGGCCGCGGCGCCCGCATCGGAGTTGGCAATGGCAATTCGCCCAAACTTCTTGCGCGCAATCTCACAGGGGCTTTGTCCCGCGGGCCACTCCGGATCGAATAGATAGTTGTATTCGTAGGAGTAGCCGTGCGGCCAGCGGTTCACCGTAATCGCGGTAATATCCCGCGTGGGATCGAATCCGCCTCCACTCAGCGCGCGTGCGAACTGATCGCGAATGTTTCGCTCGAAAGTGTCAAACGATGTAGAAAGCAAATCGCCGCGTCCGGCGCGATGCTGGTCGCGCTCCGGCAAGCCCGGCAGACATGGAGTGCGCTCCATACGTACAAGAATCGGCTGGTCGGGCGTTTTCGGCGATTCGTAGCCGCCAATGTCCACGGGCAAGTCCAGATTCATTTCGTGGTGATACATCCCCGGGCAAGCGATGTTGTAAACGCCAAGCTTTTCGAATGCTTCCCAGTTCCGAATCGCCACCGACGTGTAGACCAGGGGTACCTTCACGCCGTAGTGCAGCGCTTCCTTCTGCTTCTCCGGCAGGTCGGGGCACAGATAAGGAATCATCATGTTCCAGCAGGCAAGAATCACGTTCTTGCCGTGAACGTTGGCAAGCTGCCCGTCGCGGACATACGTGACATCAACCTGCTTCGCCGCGGTAGCTTCACCGGCGTGCTTTGCTGAGACGACTATGCTGCTCAAGCGAATCCGCACTGGCGCGCCTGATTTGTCGAGTTGCGAATAGTCAAATTTCGCGCTTACTATATCTTCCGCGTCATGCCCCGGCGCAGCGGCCGGAATCATTCTCCGCACTAACATGCGCGCAATCGTCGCGTTGCCATCCGGATAGTGAAATTCGTAAGGCTCCTTCGGCGCCGCAAATCCTCGCGGCGTGTAGCCCATTCGCGGGTGCGGCCCGGGCTCTAACTTCAATCCGCGGAAACCGGGCTGCTGCAACACCCAGCAATCCAGCGCGGGCACCGCGTCAATTCCCACTCCAAACAGCCCGTGCGTGCGTGTCTGATAGTACGGAATGGCGTCCTTGTGAACCTTCACGACCTTCAGCAGAAAGTCTTTGTAGCTGAAGCGCGAAAGCTTGTCTTTCTTTTGGTCAGAGGTCAGTCCGAGGAAATAATCCGTCTCACTCGTCTCCAGACGCACAATGTCTTGACGCACTTCCGCAGAGAGCGGAGCTTTCTCAAGGAACGTCTTCCATTGCTCTAGGCTCCCGCTTCCACCGCGCCTTCCGCCAGGGGCGGGCGCGACCAACCGGTCCTCGCCGAACGTTTGCTTGTCAAAGAAGACTCCGTTCGAAAGGTGTTTGTAAACGTTTTTGCGGTAACACTTCGCCTCGAGCGCGGCAGGCTGAATTCCCAGCTCGTCCATCAGCGCGCGCGCCACCTTGCTGTACGGAAACGGCGATTCGATCGCCCACGTACCGCCGTTGGCCAGCAGCATGCGCCCTGCCGAACGAAACTCGTTTCGTTTGGCGTGGCCCCCGAAGTCGTCGTGATTGTCGAGAATCAGGATGCGCGCATTCGGATCCTTCGCGCGCCAGAAATGAGCGGCGGCTAGTCCGCTGATTCCTCCTCCGACGATGACCAGATCGTAGGTTTCCTTAGTGTCCTTTACCGTCGCGCCCTTAGGCGGGAACTTGCCATCGCGCTCCGAGTGCGCCGCTTCGAACGACCCGGCGTGGCTTCCGCGCAGCCCCGCCAGCGAAGGTGGATAGTAACCGGGCTTGTCCTGCGCGGCGACTGGCTCTGCTAGCGCGCCGAGGGCAAAAGAAGGAAGCGCCGACGATGCGACGGCGCCGCCCGTGCCAACCGCAACGCCGTTCAGGAAATCGCGCCGCGTGATCTGGCGATCCATTCCAAGCTTTTTGTCATCGGATTCGCTCATTCGGTCCCCAGGTGCCCTCGATGCGATCTTCGTTCCCTGTTAGCTATTTCTTCGGAGCTGCGGAGTAGTGCAGAAACACGATCTTCCACCCTCCATTTCGTTTGAAGAGAACGTCCGATTCCTGGTTGTCTTCGTCGGTGACCTTTCCGTCCTTCAGCTTCGTCCGAACATGCAGCATGTAGCTGGCAACTGCCGTGTCCTTGTTTGGGCCAACCTGGATATGCAGATCGGAAATCTCCACTTTCTGCACGCGGTTCCCTTCGCCGATATAAGCCGTCCATTTCTTCTTGTACGCATCGAGATCGGTCCGGCCTTCCGGGAGGAATTGCGAAAAGTCCGTTGCGTAAAAAGAAAAGTATTTCGGCAAATCGTTGGCTTCGTAGGCGGCGTTCACGCGCTGTTCTAAATCCCGGACTTCATCTTCAGCCGAGGCAGGGCGCGGCTTGGCAGATGCCAGGAATGCGATAGGAACAAACAGAATCAGCGCGGTGACAGCGAATCTGGCGGGCTTCATGGGCGTTCTCCTGTGCCCGCTACCTTACTATAATTTCGTAAACTTGCGAAAGTCCGATGGTCACAAGAACGATTTCAAAACGCCTTCGCGGCTCACTCGCTTGTGAGCTGCTACGAGTCGCGCTCAACGTCCAATCTTCTGTGTCTTGTGGACGGGAAACGGTAACTGTTGGTGGTGAGGGGTTTCGGTTTGCAAAATGATATGCCTGCCAGATTGCGTAACCTGCCGGTAGTTCCAATGCTTAGAAAGAGCGTCCGCGACCTGCCTGCCACTCAAGCCCCGTGGAAACCTTCATTGCATGAGCAAAACTTCGTCGCGGACCAGATGTAACCGGATAGAATCAGACTTATCGCCGTCGTAAAAATACCTTGCACGGCGTCCTTTACGTTGGCCCGGAGTTCTTCCCACGTATCGCCTTGGGTCTCAATGCCTTCTGTCAAGCACTCAGCCACATAGCCGCCGTCAACGTCTTCGGTGACCTCGAACAAAAGTTCGCTCTTCCTTGCTTTTCGCCATGCTGCTACCTTGGCCAAGCCTATCATTCGTCCGCGAGTCGCCATAGTCGAGAGCCGCAAACGGTTGCACAATTGCTACCGGAAGCCGGTTGGCCCGGTTTTGTGCCGAGTTTGTTCACTCTTTAGCTTCCCATCCACTGCGGGTTGTGCGTCGTCCCGTCGAAATTTTCGGACGTCTTGTATAGCTCGAATTTGCCCTGGCTCGCAGCTGAAGAAGTTCGAGCCAAGAGCGAGGCGATTTCTTCCTTGTTCATTGCATTGAAATTACGCGCGGTGTTCAGCGCCTGTTGAATGATCTCTACCGAATCGCAGCCAGTAATCACCACATCGGTAGGCTGGCTCATCGCAAACCGCAGGCACTCCGGGGCCGACACCGTCTTGCTCTGCAAAATAATTCCGCCGCCCATCGGCTTCATGGTCTGGATGCCGATTTTCTTCTGTACCAGCACCGGCATCACTTTGCCGACAAAGCTCTCAAAGTGCGCGTCCATCACGTTTACCGGCATCAACACGGCGTCCAGCTGGTATTTATGCTCGTCGGCCACTTTCAGCATGTGCAGATGAATGTCCGGGCTTTTGTGTCCGGTAAATCCAATGAAGCGGATCTTTCCGGCTTTCTTTGCTTCTGCCAGCGCTTCCATGCCGCCGCCCGGCCCAAAAACACGCTCCGGATCGTTCATGCGGATTACTTCGTGCATCTGCATCAGGTCAATGTGGTCGGTCTGCAGGCGCTTCAGCGATTCGTCAATCTGCAGCGCTGCGCTCTTCTTGTCGCGTCCATCGATCTTGCTCATCAAGAAAACTTTTTGCCGGTAGCCGTCGCGCAGCGCCTTGCCCATCTTCACTTCGCTGGCGCCGTCGTTGTAGTCCCAACAGTTGTCCATGAAATTGATGCCGCCATCGATCGCGGTACGGATGATGCGAATGGCTTCGTCATCCGCTGGCCGCCCGATGTGGTATCCGCCCAGACCAATGGCGGAAACTTTTTCGCCCGTGCTGCCAAATGTTTTGTAAGGAATCCCGCCGCGTTCCTCCGCCGCCCACAAATCTGCCCGCATCGAACACATTGCCGTGATGCTCGCCGCAATCTCCAGAAACCGCCGCCGCGACACCTGTGAATCCTGCTCAAAGTAATTCGGGGACATTGCCATACTCCTCTCGTTCTATTTCTGGCCAGGAAATTCTCTTAGCGCTGTGACTTTTTCCCCGCTGCCACGTCCGCATTAAATTCCGCCGACTTCTTCCTTGGAATCGTCAGTGCCTTCCAGTTGGCCCCCGCAAAATGTTTCGCGAGCAAGACGATTTGCCCCATATGGTACGCATAATGGGCGATCTGGCGATTGATGGCTTGCATCACTGAATGTTCCTCGCCGCGAATCGTCACCGTCTTGGTCATGCTTGCATTCGTCAGCGACTCCAGCGATGAAAACAAAAGTTTCCATCCCGCATCCCACAAATCCAGAATCTCCGCGCGCGTCTTCGGGGGCGCCTCAAATTCTCCATCGCGATTGCGATCCGGTTTTTCTCCATCACTCGTTAAAAAATCCGTCCACCGCGACCGCATGTTGCCGGTAATGTGCTTCACCACGATCGCGATCGAGTTGTTCTCTTCGTCCAGCGCGGCAAACAGCCCTTCGTCGGGGCACTGCGCAATCGCGTTCTCGCCTAGTTTCTTGTAGTACTGAAAAAGCGAAATCGAGTCTTTCAGGTAGGAGTCCGTACGTTCGTGTGCCATACGCGCATTCTACTTGGGCGTGCGGCAACTCGACGCCGCTTTTTCGTTGAATCTGGCTTGGGGCTAGGAAAAGGCCGCCGCAACGAAGAGCGTGAGGGGCGCTTTCGAGCTTCTTGACAATTCGCCTTTTGTTCGCCTATAGTTCCTGCTGCCGCAACTCACCTGTCCGGGTTTTCGGGTTTGTCCTTATAGACCCTAAATTAGATTGGAGGCTTTATGTCCATCGCGCAGTCTTTGCTCCCCGAATTCGATCAGGAAATGGCCAGCACCCGCAAAGTGCTCGAACGCATTCCCACCGAAAAATGGAATTGGAAACCGCATGAAAAATCGGGAACGCTCGGCTGGCTCGCAGGGCATGTAGGCACAGTACCCGGTTGGTACACCATGACGCTGCAAACGGAAAACCTCGACTACGCACCTGTGGACGGCCCGCAATACGAACCGCCGAAAATCGAAAACACGCAGCAACTCCTCGCCACCTTCGACAAGGAATCGAAAGAAGCGCGCGCCGCGCTCAGCAAAGCGTCCGACGCCGATTTCAATGTGAACTGGACGCTCCTCGGTGGCGGCAAGGAAATTTTCACGATGCCGCGCATCGCGTGTCTCCGCAGTATGGTGATGAATCACATGATTCATCATCGCGCGCAGCTCACCGTATATCTGCGCCTGCTAAATGTTCCCGTTCCCGGCCTCTACGGTCCTTCTGCCGATGAATCGTAAACCGGCGACGCGCAGAGCAGAGTGCCAGGTCTTCAACTGATTTCCGTGCGTCTGCGCTGTCTCCCACGCCGCGCTATAATGGAGAGTTGGAGGCAGCAAGATGGAAACTCCAGTAGTCCTTTCCGCAGTTCGTACGCCCATTGGCAAATTCCAGGGCGGGCTTGCCGGCTTTTCCGCGCCCGAGCTTGGCGGCAAAGTCGTCGCCGAAGCCGCGCGTCGCGCGGGGCTCGACCCCAAACAAATCGACGAGGCGATTCTCGGCAACGTGGTGCAAGCCGGCCTCGGACAGAATCCTGCGCGCCAGGCCGCGCTCAAAGGCGGATGCGATCCGCGCGTCGCCGCGATGACCATCAACAAAGTGTGCGGCTCGGGACTGAAAGCGGTTGCGCTGGCGGCGCAAGCGGTTGCGCTTGGCGAAAACGAAATTGTCGCGGCGGGCGGAATGGAGTCCATGTCGAATTGTCCGTACTTGCTGCCGCAGGCGCGCACTGGCTACCGGATCGGCAACGCTACTCTGGTCGATTCGATGATCAACGACGGATTGTGGGACGCGTACGAAAACTTCCACATGGGTATGACCGGAGAACTGGTCGCCGAGAAATACGGGATCACGCGTGAAGAGCAGGACAAATTCGCACTCGAGAGCCACCAGAAAGCGGTTCGCGCGCGCAAGTCCTGTTTTTTTGAAGCGCAGATTCTGCCGATCGAAGTGCCGCAGAAAAAGGGCGAGCCGGTTGTGATTAGGTACGACGAATCACCGCGCGAAGACACGACGATCGAAGCGCTGGCTAAGCTGAAACCAGCGTTCAAAAAAGAAGGAACTGTTACGGCGGGAAATGCGCCGGGAACAAATGACGGCGCCGCCGCGGTGATTGTTACAAGTGAACGCAACGCCGCGAATCTTGGCAAGCGGCCGATGGCGCGTATTGTCGCGCAAGCGGTCAGTGGCGTGGAACCGAAATGGGTGATGATGGCGCCGGTGGATGCAGTAGAAAAACTATTGAAGAAGACCGGCTGGGACCGCGACAAGGATGTGGACCTCGTTGAATTGAACGAGGCATTTTCTGTGGCAGCGATTGCGGTGACGCGACAGCTCAAACTCGATCCACAAAGAGTGAACGTCAACGGTGGAGCGGTCGCGCTCGGCCATCCTATCGGCGCCAGCGGCGCGCGCGTGCTAGTCACGCTTTTGTACGAACTGGAGCGCCGCAGCCTAAAGCGCGGCATCGCTGCGCTCTGTCTCGGCGGCGGCAACGCTGTCGCTCTCGCCGTCGAACGTTTCTGAAAACAACAGCCAACTGAAATCATTGAGCGCTTTGACTCTCCGGATTCGGGAGCACGGGTGTTTCCCGTCCTGGGCTGAGTTCGTAGGCGCAATTGGGGCAGAACTTATCGGTCTCGGCGATTTCCTGCTTGCAATTGGGGCAGCTCGGGTGGAGGTTGCATTTGCAGTTGGAGCAGAAGTTGAAGCGCGGACCGACGAGCGCGCTGCAGCGCGGGCAAGGATAGGGAAGCGGCTCGCGGACGATCAGGTAGATGATGAGGCCGATGATAAACAAAGAAGGCATCAGGATGAAAACGAGCAACGTCCAGAGCGCCGGATTCATGTTGCGGCGACGCGCGTCCTGATATACGTAGCCCAGCATGAGGAGCAAAGCCACCGTGGGAATAGCCATAGCGGTGACGATGCCGATCATGGCCAGGGTCGCCGCCGCAGGGTTGTCGTGAACTTCCGGGAACCGGGTGCTCGGATCTACATTGACGACGGTTACGGCGATGCCAACCGCCAGCAGATAGAGAACGAGGCAAAGAAGCTTCAGCCAGCGCGGGATGATGCGCAGTTCTTCGCGGAATTGCGGGCGCTCCTTCTTGCGGCGCAAGCGGATCATCCGCATTCTTTCGTTCCACGAGTTGGAAACGCTTTGACCTGTTGTGCTCATGATGTTGTCAGTTGCTCCTAAAATTTTGTTCGACCCAGCTTTATTTGGTCTAACTATTCGACCCCTCTGGCGCGCCACTCGCGCTGCCATAGCACGATGCCCGCGGCTAACAGAGCCGGCAGGCCCCACCACAGGACAAATCCGAATTGCAGGAGGAGCTTTGGCGCACCAGTATGTGCACCAATCCACTGGAAACCGCTCCAGATCAAGGGCGCAGTGGCGAGGCCCAAAATCCAGGACATTGCCGCGACGGCCCAGATGAGGCGACTGGCCGGGCCGTGTTCGCGAAGTTCTTCGGCGCGCAGGCGGACGCGGAGTTGGGTGCGGCTGGCCAAATTGCGGGGAACACTGATCTGCATGGTGCGCAGCGCGGAGAGCGCGTCGGTCATTTGAGTATTTGCGGCGGCGCAGGATTCGCATTCGGCGAGATGCACGGAAAGCCACTGTTCGTCTTCGCGCGCGAGCGTTTCGATGCGGCGCTGAGCCAACAATTCAGCAGCTCGTTCGTGGACGTCGAGAGTCATGCAGCACCTCCATACGTGCTGGCTGGGCGCGCAGGCATAGCGGACTTCAACGCTTCGAGGCCACGATACAAGCGCGACTTCACGGTAGAGATCGGCGCGCCAGTCACGGTGGCGATTTCGTCGAGCTGCATTTCTTCCTGGAAGCGCAGAACTAAAACTTCGCGGTAAATCGCCGGGACTTTTTGCAGTGAAAGTTGGACGCCTTCGCGCGTTTCCGCGCTGAGAACCTGTTCCAGAGGAGATTCGGATTTTTCGTCTTGTACGTCGAAGGCGGGCGCGTCGTCATCGGCGCCCGCGAGAGACTCGATGCTTTGCGGCTTTTTGCGGCGATGCCAGTCGAGCACGAGGTTGCGAGCGATGGCGAAGAGCCAGGCTTCAAATTTCCAGCGGCCGTCGTATTGGTGGCCGCGCTCGAGAACGCGCAGCCACGTTTCCTGGAAGAAGTCCTCGGCTCGTTCTTGGTTTCCTGTTAGATGGACGAGGTAACGGAAGAGGCGGAACTGGTACTGCTCGATGAGGCGGTCGAGGAGGTCGGGATCACGGCGCTTCAAAGCGCGGCTGAGGGACTGAGCATCGTCAAGCATTAAGGTGGAGAAGGATACCGCGCCGGGCCAAGGTGTTGCAGCTGCGGCGACCGGGCTTAGATTCAAGGCTCGGAAAAGGAAGCTCATGTCATTTGGTATACGGGTGAGAGCGTGAGAAAGACGCGAGAGGAATTTGGGCGGAGTTCCACTTTGGAATCACAGTTCGAGTAATGCTCGGGGGCTAGGGAGAAGTTGGAGGGGGTGCCCCGCGTGTCGCAGCAAACTATTGAAAATAGGATACTTATTGACGGGCCTAGTCCTCGTAAGAGTGGAAAGGCGCCTAGGTTATTTTGTGGCGGGACGTGGTGTAAGCTGGCGACATGATTTGTCCGAAATGTGGAGCGGAGTACCGGCGAGGATACACGTCCTGCGCGGATTGTGGCGTTGATCTGGTGGCGGCGCCGCCCGAAGGCGGGAAGGCGTTGGCGGCATTCTTGGCGGATGAAGCACCAAAGTCAAAGACCGGGCTCGGCGACCCGAATGAAGATCCCTTCTGTTCGTTCTGGAAAGGGACCGATGCTCGAGTGTGCGTGGAGCTGTGTACTGTGCTGGACGAGGCGGGGATTCCGCACAAGACAATCCATCGGCAGGATCATTTGTTCAATTTTGCGAATCAATCGCCTTATGAGCTGGGCGTTCCGGCGTCGATGTATGAAAAGGCAGAGCTGGTGGTGAAGGAGGCGTTCGGAACGGATGAAGAGACCGGCGAGGATACGGTGCCGCTCTTGCCTGCTCCAGACCGGGAGCCAGCTGATTTCGAGAAGGGTTTGCGGGATGCGATTGCCGATGCCAATGAGTGGCTGGGCCCGCGGTATCCAGAAGACGCGACGGTGGAAGTGTGGTCGGGCGAGGATGTCGATACGAAAGGGATGATCGAGATGTCGCTGCGGGAAAACGATGTGCTGAGTCGAAGCGAAGAAGAGAAGGGACAGCATAAAGTGCTGGTGCTACCCGAAGACGAGGCGCGGGCGAGAGAGATCGTGCGGGAAGTGGTTGAAGGTACGCCAATGGAGTAGGGCGAGGCCCAGTCCGGAGAGATTAGGAAGCCAGCGACCACCCAACGACCGTAAGTGTCAGAAGGACAAAAAGGGAAGCGACGCTGACGGCGCTCAGGACGCGACCGGAGCCGAGCAGAGCGAGACGAGATTCTGCATTGCAGCAGAGCGCGATGATGACCAGCGAAATCGCCAGCCAGGCGAGACCGGATGGAAGTCCCGGATAGGTGTGAATCAGGGACATGAAGTTCTGCGGCGGCTGACCCGCGGGAACCCACCAGGGAAGAACCGGAGTCACACTCGCTACCAAGACGAAGCTGAGAAGTTTTCGCGTGAGCCAACTCTTGATTTTCTGCCGCGATTTGCGGCGCACGAAGTAATCCCACGCCAGGATTCCTGCGGCAATGGGCGCCCAACCATAGACTGCGGCTTTGTCGGTGAGCCATAGCCAACTGCGGAAGTAGAAGCTGGCATAGTGTGCGTGTGAAAAGCGCGGCAGGAGTAGAGTGGCTACCAGACCATTGCAGATGACGACCAACAATAGGGTGCAAAGGCTGGCGAGCTGAAAGAGCTGATAGGTCGGCGATTCGCCGCAGCGCGTGCAGATGGGATGTTTGGGAAAGATTTGCAGGCCACAGTGTTCGCAATACATCAAGACGCTCCAGGGACAGGACGGGCTTTGGCTTGCTTACTTGCGAGATTCAGAGAGGGTAATGAGTTGCGGGGCGCGGCGCTACTGGACGGAAGGACGGTTGAGGGGAACTGGCCCGGAGCGCCATCGAGCGGCGGAGGGTCAGGGAAAGAGTTTTCCGCCGATTCAAGCGAATGCAGGATAGCGGCGGCGGCTTGTGCGGTCTGATGCAGCGCGGGTAGAATTAGCGGACTTCCTCGCGGCAAACAATCTCGCAGCGAAGATTTTCAAGCGGAGTTCTAACGGATGGCGCAGCACTATGACGCGATTGTGATTGGCGGCGGGCACAACGGCCTGACGAACGCCGCGTATCTGGCAAAAGCCGGGAAAAAAGTGCTGGTGCTGGAGCGGCGGCACGTGCTGGGCGGGGCCGCGGTGACGGAAGAGATCATCCCTGGTTTCCTCTTTAGCGAATGCTCGTATGTGGTGTCGCTGCTGCGGCCGGAGATTATCCGCGATTTGGATTTGCCGCGGCACGGGCTGGAGATTTTGCCGTTGGACGGTACGTTCACGCCTATGCCGAGCGGCGATTACCTGTGGCGTATGAACGATCACGGGCGTACGGTACGCGAAATCAGGCGACACTCGCGGGTGGACGCGGAGGCGTACGAAGAATTTTCGAAGATGATGACGCCGATGTGCCGGTTCGTGAAGCCGATCCTGAGCATGATTCCGCCGGACCCGACGACGCTGAAACCAAAAGACCTGATGCAGTTGAATTTCCTGATGCAGCGATTTCGGTCGCTCTCGAGCGACGAGCGGTACACGCTGGTTCAGCTGATGACGATGTCGGCGGCGGACTTTCTGGATCAGTGGTTCGAAACGGATGTGTTGAAAGCTACGATGTCGGCTTCGGGGATTATTGGGACGTTTCTGGGGATTCGCTCGCCGGGAACTGCCTATGTGCTGCTGCATCATTACATGGGCGAGATCGATGGAGCGTTCCGGTCATGGGGATTCAGCCGGGGCGGGACGGGAGCGATTTCGAATGCGATCGCTTCGGCGGCGCGCGAAGCGGGCGTGGAGATTCGTACGAAGGCCGGCGTGGCGAGGATTATTGTGAAGGGCGGACGGGCGACGGGAGTAGCCCTGACGAGTGGAGAAGAGATTCACGCGAGCGTGGTGTCGTCGAGCGTTGATCCGCACCTGACGTTTGAGAAGTTTTTGGAGCCGAGCGAGCTGCCGGGCGATTTCCTGGAAGAAGTGAAGCGATACAAGTTTCGCGGATCGTCGGGGAAAGTGAATCTGGCGCTAGACGGGCTGCCGGAGTTTAAGTGTTTGCCGGGAGACGGAGCGCATTTGCGCGGCGCGATGTCGATTTCGCCGAGCGTGGAGTATATGGAGCGCGCTTACGACGATGCGAAATATGGGCATTTTTCGCAGCGGCCGTATGTGGACATGGTGATACCAAGTTTGACCGATCCATCGGTGGCGCCGCCGGGGAAGCATGTGCTGTCGTGTTTCGTGCAATACGCGCCGTACAAACTGGCGCAGGGAACGTGGGACGAGCAGCGCGAGGCGTTTGGCGACAACGTAATTGAGACGCTGAGCGAGTACATGCCGAATCTGAAGAAGATCATCATCGGGCGGCAGGTGCTGACGCCGCTCGATTTGGAGCGGGAATTCGGGTTGACGCAGGGAAATATTTTTCAGGGTGAGCTTTCGCTGGAGCAGCTGTTCTTTTTGCGACCGGTGCCGGGCTGGGCGTATTACAAGACGCCGGTTGATGGGCTGTATATGTGCGGGTCGGCGACACATCCGGGCGGCGGAATCATGGCGGCGCCGGGGCGGATTGCGAGCCAGGTGATCTTGAAAGAGTGGAAGGGCGGGTCTTCCGCGTCTCGCGGAGCGGGTGGTTCGGGCGGCAAAAATTCTTCGCGCGGAAATGCGACTGCTTCGCAAGCACACCAGGCGGGGAACTGACGATGCCGCTCGGACAAAAGGTAGTGATCGTTGGCGGTGGCCACAACGGACTGATCACCGCGTTTTATCTGGCGAAGGGCGGATTCAAGCCGGTGGTGCTGGAGCGCCGCGAAATGGTCGGCGGCGGAGCGGTGACCGAGGAGTTTCATCCGGGATTTCGTGCTTCGACGCTGTCGCACACGCTGGGGCCGCTGCGTGCGGACGTGGCGCGTGACCTCGGCGTCGAGAAATTCGATTGCCAGGTTTTTGATCCCGACCCGCGAGTGTTTTCTCCATCACTGGATGGACGAGGGCTGCTGTTTTATTCGGATGCGGCGAAGACAGCTGGCGGAATTGCGCGGATTTCGGCGAAAGATGCGGAGAAGTACACGCAATTTGCGGAAGCGCTGGAAGATGTGGCGGGAGTTTTCGCGCAGCTGAGTTCGATTACGCCTCCGGCGATTGACAATCCAACACCGGAAGACTTGTGGAACCTGTTCAAGACCGGGCGTGGAGTACGCGGGCTTGGGAAAAAGCGGATTTTTGATTTGCTGCGATGGGGTCCGATGGCGGTGGCGGACTTCGTGGCGGAGTTTTTCGAGACCGAGCTGATTCGCGCGACGATCGCGGCGCGAGGAATTTTTGGCACGGCGCTGGGGCCGTGGTCGGCGGGATCGACGGCAGTGTTGTTATTGCGCGCAGCGACAGATGCGAACCCTGTGGGATCTGCGGCGTTTGCGCGGGGCGGTTTGGGGAACTTTTCACGGGCGCTGGCGGAGGCGGCAAAGCAGGCAGGAGCGGAGATTCGAACCGATGCCGAGGTGCAGCAGATTCGAACGAAAGACGGTGCGGTGATTGGCGTTGTACTACGCGACGGCGAAGAGCTTTCGGCCGAGGCGGTGGTTTCGGGAGTTGATCCGAAGCGGACCTTCTTTGGATTGCTTGATCCGACGCAGCTTGATCCGCGATTCGCGCAGCGGATGAAGAATGTGCGGATGAAAGGCACCGTCGCGAAAGTGAACTTGGCGCTGGGCGACTTGCCGTCGTTCCCTTCGCTGGCGGATGCGATTGGGCAGGATGGATATTTGAAGGCGCTGGGCGGGCGAATTCACATTGGGCCGGAAATTGATTATCTGGAGCGAGCGTTTGACGTTTCGAAGTACGGGGAATTTCCGAGCGCGCCGTGGCTCGAAGCGACGATTCCGACGATCCTTGATCCTTCATTGGCGCCAGACGCGAAGCACGTGATGTCGGTGTATGTGCAGTTTGCGCCGTTTGCGCTGAAAGACGGGAACTGGGCTTCGCGGCGCAGGGAATTGGGCGATGTAGTGGTGAAGACGTTGGCGCCGTACGCGCCAAACTTGCCGGGAATTGTTGAAGGAATACAGGTGATTACGCCGGAAGATTTGGAGAAAGAGTATGGATTTACCGGCGGGCACATTTTTCATGGCGAGCTGGCACTGGATCAGCTGTTTACCATGCGGCCGGTTTTGGATTGGGCGCGGTATAAGACGCCGGTACGCGGATTATTTTTATGTGGAAACGGGACGCATCCTGGGAATGGGTTGACCGGAGCGAGCGGGGCGAACGCGGCGAAGGAAATTATCCACGAGCTGCGATGAAGTGATGAATACAATCAGCCGCGAAAGACTTCACACTCTTAGACAACGCGAAGAAAACAGATTTATCGCCGAGCATCCTAATTCGGCGGAGCTCTACGTGCGCGCGAAGAACTCGCTGCTAGGCGGCGTGCCGATGAACTGGATGAAGAAGTGGGCCGGCGCGTTTCCCATGTTTGTGGCGAAGGCGAAGGGTGCGCACTTTGCCGATGTGGACGGTCGCGAGTACGTGGATTTGTGCCTGGGCGACACCGGCGCTATGACGGGGCATTCGCCGGACGTCGTGGCGGATGCCATTGCGCGGCGAGTGCGCGAAGGCATCACACTGATGTTGCCGACGGAAGATTCACTGTGGGTTGGCGAAGAGCTGAGGCGGCGATTCGGCTTGCCTTACTGGCAATTTGCGCTGACGGCTACGGATGCGAACCGGTTTGCGATTCGAATTGCGCGCGAGATTACGCAGCGGCCGAAGATTCTCGTTTACAACTACTGCTATCACGGAACGGTAGATGAATCGTTCGCGGGACTGCATGACGGAGTAGTTGGTCCGCGGCGCGGAAATATCGGACCGCCGGTGAACCCGGCGGAGACGACGCGTGTTGTCGAGTTCAATGATTTGAATGCGCTCGAGGATGCACTGAAGCAGCATGACGTGGCGGTTTTGCTGGCCGAGCCGGCGATGACGAATGTCGGAATCATCTTGCCACATGAGGGGTACTGGAAAGCGGCGCGGGAGTTGACGCGAAAGTACGGGACGCTTTTTGTTGCGGACGAAACCCACACGATTTGCGCGGGGCCTGGAGGCTGCACGCAAGAATGGAAGTTGGGCCCGGATTTTGTGGTGTTTGGCAAGCCGATCGGCAGTGGGATTCCGGGTTCAACGTATGGCGTGACGGAGGAAGTGGCACAGCGGATCTCGGCGCAGATTGCGCTGGAAGATTGCGACGTTGCCGGGATTGGCGGGACACTGGCTGGGAATGCGTTGTCGTTGGCGGCGATGCGCGCGACGCTGGAGCACGTGCTGACGGCGAAGGCGTATGAAACGATGATTCCTTTGGCGAAACGGTTCAACGATGGCGTGGCGGCGGAGATTAGGAAGAATTCGCTGCCGTGGAATGTGATTCAGCTGGGTGCGCGGGCGGAGTATCACTTTACACCGAAACCTCCACGGAACGGCGGAGAGTCGGCGGCTGCGGCGGATTTTGAGTTAGAACGCTTCTTACACTTATATGCGCTGAATCGCGGTGTGCTGCTGACGCCGTTCCACAATATGGCGCTGGTGTGCCCGGAGACGACCGCCGCTGATGTGGACCTGCACACGCGGATTTTTGGCGAGGCCGCGCGCGAACTGACCGCTTAAAGGCGGTACACTAGATATTTACTGAAACAAATGGGGGCGATTATGGCTACCGCTGAAGCGAAGCTGCACAAAACTGAGTTTACGAATGAGACGTTCGTGGATTTTACGAAGGCGGAGAACAAAGCCGCGATGGAAGCGGCGTTGAAGAAAGTGGCGAGCGATTTCGGGCGCGAGTACCCGATGTACATCAGCGGCCAGGAAGTGAAGACGACGGAGAAGATCAAGTCGACGAACCCGTCGCATCCTTCGCAGGTGGTTGGAATCGTGCAGAGCGCGAGCGCGGAGCAGGCGAAGCAGGCGATTGAATCGGCTCACGCATATTTTGATTCGTGGAAAAAAGTGCCGGCGGAGCAGCGCGCGGAGATTTTGTTCAAGGCAGCAAGCATCGTCCGGCAGCGGAAGTTCGAACTGGCAGCGCTCGTCTGCTATGAGGTGGGGAAGTCCTGGGCGGAAGCCGACGCGGACATCGCGGAGACGGTTGATTTCCTTGAATACTATGGCCGGCAGATGCTGCAGCTGGCGGGGCAGCACAAGGTTGTTCCCTATCAAAACGAGAGAAATTTCATGGTGTACATTCCGCTTGGTGCGGGAGCAGCGATTCCACCGTGGAATTTTCCGGCGGCGATTGCGACGGGAATGGCAGCTGCGGCGCTTGTGGCGGGGAATACGGTAGTACTGAAGCCATCGGAAGAGTCGTCGGTGATCGCGGCGAAGATGGTGGAGATTTTGTACGAAGCGGGAATTCCTAAGCAGGCGCTACAGTTTGTGACCGGATTGGGCGAAGTCGCGGGCGATGCGCTAGTGAAGCATCCTAAAACGCGGTTCATTGCCTTTACTGGATCGAAGGACGTGGGCTTAATCATCAGCGAGGCAGCAGGCAAGCGCCAGCCGGGGCAGTTGTGGATCAAGCGCGCAGTGCTGGAGATGGGCGGGAAAGACGCGACGATCGTGGACGAAGAGGCCGACGTGGACGCGGCAGTGGAAGGCGTGGCGCAAGCGGCGTTTGGCTATCAGGGGCAAAAATGTTCCGCGTGTTCGCGCGCGATTGTTTCGGAAAAAGTGTATGACACGTTCGTGCAGAAGCTGGTTGAGCGCGCAAAGAAGGTGACGGTGGGGCCGAGCGAGGATCCGGCGAACTACATGGGGCCGGTGGTAAGCGAAGGTGCGATGAACGGGATTCTCAACTACATCGAGGTTGGAAAGAAGGAAGGGAAAGTGGTGTTGGGTGGAGGTCGCGCGCAGGGTGATGGGTACTTCGTGCAGCCTACAATTATTGCGGATGTAAGCCCGAAGGCCCGGATTGCGCAGGAAGAGATTTTTGGACCGGTCCTAGCCGTGATTAAGGCAAAGGACTTCGATGAAGCGCTGGAGATTGCGAACGATACGGAATTCGGACTGACCGGCGCGGTGTACAGCAAGAACAAAGCGAAGCTGGAAAGGGCCGAAGAGGCGTTTCACGTCGGCAATTTGTATCTGAACCGCAAATGCACGGGGGCGATGGTCGGGGCTCATCCGTTTGGCGGATTCAATATGTCGGGGACGGATTCGAAGACGGGGGGAAAAGATTATTTGCTGCATTTCCTGCAGGCGAAGTCGATCGCGGAAAAGCCGCAGTAAGCGGCGAGTCAGCGTTTTGCAGCTGCCTGGGCGAGTTCGCGCCAGGTGATCAGCTTGACGTGCTGCTGTTCGAGCAGCGCGCGAAATTCCTTGCTCATGAAGAAGTCGAAGTCACGCTGCCGCCAGGCGGCGCCCCAAGTTGCTCGCTCGCGCGAGAATGCGCGCAGTTCCTCATCGTCCAGTCCTACATGGATCACGAATTCGGTGACACCGGGCTGCAAATTTTTTAGCGCGTCGCGATAGAAATCTGCCCACTTTTCCGCATTCACGTCGGGGCTAATCGTAACGGTGTGATCGAGTATGAGATCGCGCGGGCCGAGGCTGGCTTCGAGGTAAGGATGTTCGGCGAACCAATCGCGCGTCACAAAAATCGGCACGTTGTATTCGTGGCCCAGCCGAACGAAAACCTCGAAGATATCTTTTCCGTTTTCAATCAGGCGATATTGGTGCGAATCGAAGTGCGTTGGGCGCAGGCCCATGGCCAGCGCGCGTTCGATCTGCGCGCGCAGTTCGGTTTCGACATCGCGCGGATCGATTCGAGGATGCTGATCCCAGTCGTGATGAAAGTAGCCGTTGCTGTCGACCAGGCTTGGAACTTTATCGCGTCCGGCAACCGGTCCCCAGCGGTAATACACGCGCTCGCTCGTAAGCGTGAGATGCAAGCCGAAGTCTGTGTCGGGATGAGACTTCGCGTAGCCGGCCGCTTCTGGGAACCAGGGGCAGGGAACCATGATGCTTGCGGAATTGACCGCGCCGGCTTCGAGAGCCTGGAACGTGGCGGCGTTTACGGCGTGCGTCTCGGCTACATCGTCGGCGTGGATGATGATGAGCTTGGTGTTGTTGGGATAGCCTAGCTTTTCGGCGAGGGTCGGAAGAGCCTGCGCACCGATGACCGCGGGAGAGAACGCGGTCAGCCAAGCCAGACAGATCCAATGTGATCGGGATTTCATACAGAGTTTCCTGGAGCGTGAGAAGCTATTTTAACGATGCGAAAGATTGGATAGCTGGCGACGAGAATGCCGAAAGCCCATGGCGTGTTCACGCGGTCGGTGTAAAGCGCTCCTGCGAGGAAAAGAATCGAGGCGGTGAGGGCAATGGCAGTCGTCCACGGGTAGCCCCAGGCGCGATAGGGCCGCGACAGATCCGGTTCCTTCGAGCGCAAACGGAAAGTGGAAATGAACGAGAGCGTGTAGTTCGCGACGAAGAAAAACGCCAGCATATCGATGACACGGATGAACCTTTGGAACACGCAAAAAGAAATGCCCACCAGGGTGCTAAGAACCATTGCGAGTACCGGCGTGCCGCCCGGATTGACGCGAGAAGCCGCGCGAAAGAAGAGCCCGTCGGTGCTCATGGCGTAGAGCGTGCGAGTGGAGAAGAGCAGGCATGCATTGATGCAGCTCAAGAGAGAAATGAGCATGATGGAGCGTATGACCGGGTCGCCGTACGCGCCGAAAATGCGCGTTGCTGCCGTGCCGAGGGCGAATCCGTTGCCGACGATATCCTTCATAGGCAGCACATAGGCTACGGCAGCGCTGAGGAGAAGGTAGATCGCGATGATAGAGAAGACGCTGCCGAAGATGGCGCGTGGTACGTCGCGGCCCGGATCTTTAACCTCTTCGCCGAAGTAGATGACGCCATCCCAGCCATCGACGGTATAGATCACTTTTTGCAGGGCCAGCATGAAAGCAGTGGCAAGTAGCCATCCAGCGGGCAGTGGTAAAGGCGTGCTGGAGGCGACGGCTGCCTTGTGCGACGCGCCACCGAATGCGAAGCAAGCGATGACAAGGACGAGAAAAGCGCCGGTCTTAAGAGCGGCAGTGATCAGTTGCGCGGCGCTTCCCCATTTGATGCCATGCCACTGCAGGACGGCGAAGCCGAGCAAAATGATGACGGCGATGGTTGCGTCTCTGCCGGCAAGAGCGGGTAACAAAACTCCCATGTAATTGCCAATGACGAGTGCGACCACGGCGTTTGTGCCGCAGGTGGAGATCCAGTCGCTCCAACCGACGATGAAACCGGCGTATTCGCCGAGAGCGCGGCGCGAATAGTTATATTGGCCACCGCTGCGGGGGATAGCTGCGCCGAGTTCAGCGAGAGAAGAAGCGCCGAAGAGGGCGTAGAGGCCGCCGACAATCCAGACGCCGAGAAAGAGCCCCACATTTGGCAACTGGGCGGCGATGAAACCCTGAGCGGCGACGATACCCGCAGCGATGGTATTCCCAATCGCGGCGGCAATGCCGAACCACATGCCCAGAACTTGCAGCAGACGGCCGCGAGGCGGCCGGGCCGCTTCAGGTCTGGCAGATGCATCTAAAGTAGTGGACAATGAAGATCTCAGAGCTTTCTGAGATGCGCCATGATACTGGCGAATCCGGAAAAAGCAAATCGCAACGCGATCACCAGAGAATACGATCCCATTGTCTATGGCGGAGAAATTTGTCTGTTTGCTTGAGGTGAGTTGGTGGAGACGAAGCACGCGCCGGAGCTTCGGGCGCCGATGACAACCGAGCTGATGACGAACGTCGACACGGAAACGGTGGACGTATCGGTGGTCATTCCTTGTCTGAACGAAGCAAATTCGCTGGGTATTTGTATCGAGAAAGCGCGGAAGGCGTTTGCGGATGCGGCGTTGCGCGGCGAAGTGGTAGTTGCGGATAACGGTTCGACGGATGGTTCGATCGAGATTGCGCAGAAGGCCGGAGCGCGAGTGGTTCCTGTCGCGCAACGCGGTTACGGATCCGCGCTGAGGACGGGTATTCGTGCGGCACGCGGCGCGTTTATTGTGATGGGCGACGCGGACGACAGCTACGACTTCAGCGAAGTGCCGCGATTTGTGGAGGAATGGCGCAAGGGCAACGAAGTGGTGATGGGTAACCGGTTTGAAGGCGAGATCAAGCCGGGCGCGATGCCGTGGCACCACAAGTACATCGGGAATCCTGGGCTTACCGCGCTTTTGAATGTGTTGTTCCGCTCGGGCATTGGCGATTCGCATTGTGGGATGCGTGGATTTACGCGGGAAGTTTTCGAGCGGATGGATCTGCGCAGCAGCGGGATGGAGTTTGCCTCGGAGTTTGTGATTAAGGCGGCGCAGATCGGCGCGAAGACATCAGAGATTCCGATTACGCTGTGGAAGGACAAGCGTGGGCGGCCACCGCACTTGCGCAGTTTTCGGGATGGCTGGCGGCATCTCCGCTTCATGCTGCTGTATGCGCCGAACTGGCTGTTTATCCTCCCCGGCGGTTTGCTAATGGCGGCAGGGCTCGCATTCGTGTTCTGGCTTTTACCAGGGCCGCGCGCGATTGGACACAACGTCGTGCTCGATATTCACACGATGATATTCGGGGTCATTTTCACATTGTTGGGTGCGCAGATTCTGGCGATTGGTGCGTTTGCAAAGGTGTTCAGCTACGCCGAGCGTTTTGATCGAAACACGGTATCGCTCAAGCGCGTGCTGAAGCGCGTTTCGCTTGAAAAAGGATTGCTGCTTGGCGGAATGGTGTTCGTGGCGGGATTTGCGGGTTGCGCCTACATCGCCTGGCAATGGGCTGCCAGCGGATTTGGTCCCCTAGCGCAAGTGCGGGGGGTTTTGTTCTGGTCCATGTGGCTGTTCCTGGGCGTTCAAATTGTTTTTTCTTCGTTCTTTTTGAGCATGCTGGGCATCAGCCGCGGAACGTATATCGGCGACTACGACCTTTCACCCGAAGAGCGCCAAACGACGGCGGCCGCTGAAAAATAGCATGCCCTACACTCAACTCGATCACTTCATCGCCAAAATGAGGTTTCGTGCCGCGTATCCGCATTTGCAGCCGGCTTCGCGCGTCTGCGACCTAGGCTGCGGCCTGGAAATGGCGTTTTTGGATTTCGCCGAAGACAAGATTGCAAACGGCGTCGGCGTCGACGACCAAGTCGAGAGCGGCGTACATGGCCGTTGGCAGCGTGTTCACGCCGACTTGCGCGCGCGGCTTCCATTCGAAGACTCACAGTTCGATCACGTGGTGATGCTTGCAGTATTCGAGCACCTGACGAATCCGGAGGCCGTGCTGCGAGAAGCAAACCGCATTCTTGCGCCGGGCGGATCGCTGATCATGACGTGGCCGGCGGCACTGGTAGATCCGATTTTGAATGTGATGCACGGCTTTCATTTGATCAGCGACGAGATGGAAAGCGACGAGCATCAGAAGCGATTGCCGGTCGGCGAAGTGCGCAAAATGCTGGGGCGCGTGGGATTTGGTGACTTACACCATCGAACGTTCGAGATGGGCTTGAATAACCTGATGGTGGCAAGGAAAGGTTAGCCGCACTCCCTCAAAGGCATAGACTGAAGTTTGTGCTACTGCAGCCGAGCCGAAGTCTTCAGTCATTTCTCATCGGCGCGGTCGGCTGGCGGAGTATACGGAGCGAGGTAAGTATTGTCGTCGTCAGGCATAACCAGCCAGACTTTACGATATTTGAAGTAGTCGAAGAGCTTCCTGTCCTGACCTTCGTCGATTTCGCGGGCCCAAACAACTTTTTGCGAATCGATGTCCGCGCCGTTGAAAACCCAGTCGTCGTGAATGTTGTGATCTTCGCCGTAGCGAACCACGACCAGGTGCTTGCCGGGAAGAGCTTCCAGCTTATTCTGGACTACCAAACGGCTGACATCGCCCTGGCAAGTCCAATAAAACGTATCGCACTGTTTTCGTACGATGGCTGTGGCGGTGTCCGCAAGGAGCAAAAGCAAGGATGTGCGAGCGAGGATGGTGCCCCAGCGCCAGGTCTTCAACCGCAGCTGGGCAAGATAGCGTAGGGACTGCAAGTAAAGCAGAATCACGACGCAAGTTGCCGGCGATGCATAGTGCGCGTTCGACCAGACGACGACGTAGGCTCCCAACGTGACGAGCCCAAGCATGATCCACGGAAGGCGTATGCGCGGATCGCGCAAGACAAAGTAAACGCCGGGTGCGGCCAAGAGCATTCCCCACCAACTGAACGCGGAAAAAAAACGCACAGTCTTCAGCCAGGTCAGGCACTTGATACTTTCCCAGGTGTGGTCATATTCTTCGCGCTCGAAGCCGCTATAAAACTCTTCGAACTGTTGGTTGCGATACTGCAGCGGCGGTTTGGACGATTCGAACAGGAACATCGGCGCGGTGTGGTAGGTGCGAACGTTGAGCGTTTCAGGAAAAAGCAGCGGGTGCCCGGTGAGGCTGCGATTGTAGTACGCCATTGCGGCTGCAATCGGCAGCATGACGATGATGATCGGAAGAACAATCGTTTTCGATCGCGAAGAAGCACTCATGCCCGCCGAAGCTCCGCGGACGAGCTGGTAAAGCAGGTACAGACCGGCCGGCAAAGCAAAAAGGAAACCTTCGTAGGGCCGGCTGTTGGCGAGAATTGCGAGGCCTAAGGCGAAGAGCAGGGCATCGCGCGCGCGCGGCTTGCGAAGAATGCGCGCCAGCGAACCGAGCAGCAGCGCGCCGCCCGTGGCGCCCACAGCGCCGCCCCAGTAGCTGTTGATCCAGTAGCTAGTGAGGCAGAACTTGAACCACACAACAAGGCCGCCGAGCAGCGCCCAGCGCGAAGGAAGCCACGCAAGCAGGGTCCAGTAAATGACGCCGACCATGGCGGCGCAGGCGAGAACGACGCCGATCCACGGATTACCAAGTAGCTGGCCAATCGCCAGCATCACTCCTTGTGCAGGCGGGTACATCGAGGCGTAGCGCGGAAAAAAATTGATGTGAAACGTCTCGAGGCTGATCCACATTGGATGGGGCGGGTTGGAAAGGCGGCCGTGCGCGAACGTGTCGCCCATCAGCAGGTAGCTGAATTCGTCGTGGATTCCTGGAACGGGAACGGGAAAGCGGGGAAGTAGTGCGACCCGTACGATGACCGTGAGGAGAACAAGCAGGCTTGCGCAAGCCAAAGGCCTAAGCGCAATCGCACCTAAGGTGTTCCAAATAAAAGCTGAGACTCGATTGGCGGCCTTGCCAAAGGCAAACTGCAAGGCCAAAAGGATGCCCGCCCCGATCAATGAAAAGTAGAGGGTCTGCTTAAGCGGGTCTAGATCGGGGGGATCAGGACAAATCATCGCGAAGAATCATACAAGCGGAAATGCACCGCGCCAAAACGCCGGCAGCGATCTTTCCAGGACGAGGTCACTCAGAATTGCTGGAACGGCTAAGGCTCAAGATCGGGATCCGCGCCGGGAGACTTAGGCTTGCGATAGCCGTTTTTGGGATCCTCGAGATAATCCTGCATTTCCAAACGAAAGTTACCGGCGTTCGTTGCAAAGCCGATGGCGACATCAAAGTCCACAAGGCCCTCGCGCACGTATTTGTTCAGTTCGGCGTCGAAATGCTGCATTCCTTCGTTCGAACCGTCGCGCATGGCGTCGAGCAAGGACTTGCCTTCACTTTCGCCCTTTTCCACATATTCGCGCGTGCGCATTGTGGATTTCAGCACTTCGACAGCAGCAATGCGGCCCCGGCCGTCTTGGCGCGGCAGCAAGCGCTGCGAAACGATGAATCGAAACGCTTTCCCTAGCCGGGTGCGGATCGCCTGCTGGTCCGCCAGAGGAAATACGCCGACGATGCGTTCCACGGTTTTTGCCGCGTCGATGGTGTGAAGGGTTGACATGACAAGATGGCCCGTTTCCGAGGCTTCGAGGGCGATTTCGATGGTTTCGCGGTCGCGCATCTCGCCGACGAGAATTACCTTCGGCGCTTGGCGCAATGCCGCGCGCAGTGCCAGTGAAAACGTCGGAGTGTCACTGTGCAGTTCGCGCTGGTGAATCGTCGCTCGCTTGTGCTTGTGAAGAAATTCGATGGGATCTTCGATGGTCAGAATGTGATACGCCTTGTCCTGATTCATCTTGTCGATGATCGCGGCCAGGGTCGAAGACTTACCCGAACCGGTGGGCCCCGTAACCAGCACAATCCCGTTCCTAAGCTCGACAATTTCCTGCAGCACCGTTGGCAGCTTCAAATCGTCAAAGCTCGGAATATTGTCTGGAATCACACGCATCACAATCGCGTGGCTGCCGCGCTGGCGGAAAATATTCACGCGAAATCGGGCCACACCGTCGATTCCATAGGAGAGGTCGGCCGAGCCTTCTTGTTCCAGCTTGCGGATAGGCGTTTCGTTCTTGCCCATCAACTCGTAGGCAATCGCGCGCGTGTCTTGCGGCTTCAGGCATTCCAAGCCCTTGAATTTCAGTTCAACAAGCTGGCCGCTCTTTTCTACTTGCGGCGCGCGGCCCGGCGAGAAGATGAGGTCACTGATGTGTCCACCGGACTTGAGCATGGCAGTGATGAGCTGCGGCAGTCCGGACGCGCGGGGTTGGGATTCTTGCAGAGCGGCGGGAGTTTCGGGAATCGTTTGAGTTGTGGTGCTCATGGCCCTGTATGTTTTTTCCAGGCGTTATTCTCAGCCGACAAATCGGTTTTGCTGGAGAACCTAGTATGCAGATAGGCGCGACGGTTCGCGTAGCCGATGAATGGCTAGGTAGCGTTATGAATACGGGTCATGGAAAAGCAATGTAAATCAGAGAGTAACGATTGACCCTGAATTGGCGAGGCCACGGGCGTCGGTTAGGCTTGGAGCAAGAAGGAAACTCGGGCTGGACCTTTCGTTTCCGTTACGCGCACGGCGGATGCATCCTTCACAATCCAGTCGGCCCCTGCTTGGCGGAGCAGTTCGTCGTTTTCCGTGGTTTGAAAGGCCACGACGCGGCTGCGTGCGGCCTTGCCTGACCGAATCCCCGCAGGCGCATCTTCGAAGACTACGCAGTCGTTCGGCGCGATTCCTAGCAGGCCCGCCCCCTTCAGATAAGGTTCCGGGTGTGGTTTGCCATTCACGATGTCGGTGGAGGTAACCATTTTTTCCGGCACGGGCAGCCCGGCAACGCGAAGACGCACTAGAGCTAGTGCTCGCGTGCACGACGTGACCACAGTCCAGCGGTCAGCGGGTAAAGACGCTAGGAGATCCAAAGTTCCGGGCAGGGGAATTACGTCAGAGACGTCCTCAATCTCCATGCGTTCTACTTCGGCGTTTTCCGCTTCGTGACTGGCATGGGGCAAGAGTTCACGAATCGTGGAGAGGCTCGGACGTCCGTGCGCCTTGCGTACGGTTTCTTCCGGATCGAAACCGTGTTTTTTCGCCCAGATGGTCCAGACGCGCGCGACCGCCGGAGTCGAATCAACTAGCACGCCATCCAGATCGAACAGCACACCTTGGCAATCAATTTTGATCATGCGAAATGATAACAGCGGGTAGGAAAAATGCAGCGAGTAGTAGCGAGCCGCACACAAAATAGTTTCGGCTGGCTATTGAGAAGTGAGTCGCCTAGGCCTGGACCTCAACTTGGTCCACGAAACACCACATCCAGTCCTCGCCCGGCTCGATGGATTGCATGACGGGATGTTTGGTAGCCCGGAAATGCTTGGTAGCGTGCCTGTTCTTGGAGGAATCGCAGCAGCCGACATGGCCGCACTCTTTGCAGAGGCGCAAGTGCACCCACGTATCGCCCATTTTCAGACACTCTTCGCAGCCTTGAGTCTTCGGCCGGACGTCCTTGATATGACTTGCGTGAGAACAGCCTTTGCTCATGATGCGGCCTCCTGCTCCTGCTCGGGCTGGCTCTTGGTGTGGAATCTCGGTTGTTGCAAAGGCATGCGAACTTGAAAGCGCGTGTCGCCTGGCTTCGATTTCACTTCGATCGTGCCATGGTGTTTCTGCACAATGCGCATTGCCGTGTCGAGGCCTAGGCCTGTGCCCTCGCCCACCGGCTTGGTCGTAAAGAACGGATCGAAGATGCGCGATTTGACGTCGTCGGGAATGCCGGGCCCGTTGTCGCCAATCTCGATGCATACCGCGTCCAAAGCCCGCTTCGCGACTATCCGCAATTCGCCTTGACCGCCCATGGCGTCAATCGCGTTGTCAATCAGGTTGGTCCAAACCTGGTTGAGTTCGCTTCCATACGCGCAGACTTTCGGCAAGTCGGGATCATAGTCGCGCTTTACCGTGATTCCTTTTTTCAGCCAGTGGCCAAAGATCTTTAGCGTGTTGTCGAGATCTTCGCGAATATCCACTTCCTGTAGCGCTGCCTGGTCCATGTAGGAATAGCGCTTGATAGCTGTGACCAGTTCGCTGATCCGCTTGGTGCTGTTGTCGATTTCATGGATCAATCGAAAGATTGTGATGACGGCCGCAACACGACGAAGCGCATCCATCAGCACGTCGTCGCCGACGTCGACGCGCAGGGCTTCCATCTTGTCCAGGTCGGCGTTGGCTTCTGCAAGGGGCCCTGCGATTTTCCACGGCTCCTCGACTTTGTGCTCCTCAAGGCACTCGGTCAACTCAGCTTCCAGGTCGCTCAGCGCGACGGGGTCAAGGTGGGAATCGCTCTTTTCTGCGACACGATCTGTCACGTCGCGTTCGAAGGCGAAGACAGCCATGCGCTGTTCGTTCGTGAGCGGATGCTGCAACAAGCGCAAGCTGGCGTTGCGTACATTGTCCATCGCTTCTTTGAGGCTTTTCGAGGCGCGCTGCGCGGCTGCCGCGGGATTATTGAGTTCATGGGCCAGGCCCGCGGAAAGTTTGCCGAGCGCCATCAGTTTGTCGCGCTGTGTCTCCTGTCGCGTGGTCTCGCGAATACGATCGGACATCACAGCTACCAAGCGATATCCGAGCACGGGAATCCGCTGAATCAGCTCCGGAAAATATTGCATGTGCAGCCGCAGAACATGCAGCGGCTGCGCTACGCGAACCATCCCTATGTAGTTCTTCAAGCGCGAGAAAGGCAGCGCCCCCGTAATTTGGCCTTGGTGAAAAAAGAATCGTGGTGTGCCAGGTTCTTCGGGAAACTCAACTTGAATCTCGCCCTCTAAAATCACGTTGAGATGGGCGACCGGATCGCCTTTGCGGCCCAAGACCTCGCCGGCTGGGAAACGCGCATCCTCCATTCGCTCCGCCAGCCAGGTCAGATCTTCCGGCGACAGGTCGGCAAAGGTTGCATTGGTCTTTAGATCGCGAACGATGCTTTCGATTTGAGCGGCGGTATTGGCAGGGCTAGTCATGTCACACCGTTCCCAGGTATTGGTGCACAAACTGTACGGCATTAGCGCCTTCGCCGACGCCGGAAGCCACGCGTTTGATCGAACGATAGCGGACATCGCCTGCGATGAACACGCCGGGCACGCTCGCTTCGAGGAGCCACGGTTCGCGCTCGAGCGGCCATCCACGCGGCAGCTTGTTGTCGGTCATCAGGTCGCGGCCGGTGAGGATGAAGCCTTTTTCGTCGCGTTCCACAACGCCAGCCAGCCAGTCAGTCAGCGGCGCCGCGCCGATAAAGATAAACAGGGAAGCGGCGGAAACCTTCTGTGTTTCACCGCTGGTGGAACAAAGAATCGAAAGAGATTCGAGACGTTCGGTGCCGGAGGCTTCCGTAACGTGAGAGTTGTACTCGACATGAATGTTTGGCGTTTCCTTGATTTGTTCGATCAAGTATTGCGACATACTGAGC
>Ga0268266_10000206_pt1 | contig 103159 bp, 84 predicted proteins | sample KBSS13metaG_FD_190356 | JGI IMG/M metagenome (GOLD analysis project Ga0268266, IMG submission 190356) | Switchgrass rhizosphere microbial communities from Kellogg Biological Station, Michigan, USA - KBS S1-3 metaG (SPAdes) (version 2) | ecosystem: Host-associated > Plants > Roots > Rhizosphere...
GTGCGGGTGCACGATCCGCGATAGCTCCTGGTAGCCGCCCTCGAGCTGGTCGCGACGATGGCGCTCGAGGGCGGCTACCAGGAGCTATCGCGGATCGTGCACCCGCACCCGACGGCCTCGGAGGCGGTTCTGGACGCCGCCCGCGCCGTCGACGGCTGGGCTATCCACGCTTAGAGCGGCGCTGCGCCGGAACGATCTTCCGCCGCGCCTCGACGGTCGAGGAGTTGCCGGCGGCGTCGCGGGCCCTGGCGCTGACCGTCACCTTCTTGCTCCTCCCCGTCCTGGTCAGGGTTTCGGCGGTCGGGCGCGGGATGCGGATGCGCACCCCTTTCGCCTTTCCCGCCTCGATCGAGAAGGTCGCGCTCGGGTAGCGCCGGGCGCTGGCGCTTGCCTTCTTCGACGGATAGCGGAACTTGCCGCGCAGGGTGACCTTGCCGCGGCATGGCGAGCTCCCCTCGGTACTCACACAGACGACTGGGACGCGGACGAAGCCGCTGCGGCTGAGCTTCAGGTTCTTCTTCCCCAGGCGCAGCACGACCCGACCGGTGGGGAGAGGAAGCGAGATGGGCACCAGCTCGTACGGCCCGCTGTCGCAGCCGGCGCCCTGCGGCCGGGCGACGCCTCGCTGGTCGACAGGTGGGCACAGCGCCGCCGCGTCGATTGCCGGGCTGCCGGCGAGCAGGCTGTAGACCGGCGTGGTGCCGCCGTGCAGCTCGAGCGTGCCGAGGCCGGCGTTGACGTTCGGCTTGTCGGTCGCGGCGCTGCCGCAGCTGGCGTCGTCGCTGACGTTGCCGCCGAGCGAGGAGATCGGCATGAACGAGAAGCAGCTGAGGACGCCCGCGGTGTCGCGGTTGTCGGCGAAGACGCTGTTGCGCACGGTGAGCGGCGATCCGCCCACGGCCGCCGCCGGGTCCGTCCCGGAGCGGTTGGAGACGACGGCGCTATTGACGATCGTCACCGCCGCGTTGCCGCTGATCGCCCCCGGCCCGCCTTTGGAGAAGTTCTGCGCGAGCGTGCTGTTGACGATCGTGACCGCCGCGTTCGCGTGGATGACGCCGCCGATGGAAGAGGATTCGGTGCGGTTGAACCCGAGGAAGCTCGATTCGACGGTCAATAGCCCGTTGGTGATGATCCCCGCCGTGCCGCCGGTCCATTTGTTGCCTTCGATGCTGACCCCGCGGACCAGGAGTTCGCCGTTGCTCTGGATCGCCGAGGTCCCGCCGGTGAGCGTCAGCCCGGTCAGCGTCGCTTTGAAGGGCCCGACGAAGAAGATCGACTCTTTGCCGTCGCCTTTGATCACCGTTTTGTCCGCCCCGGCGCCCCTCACTTCCACCTCGTCGGCGATCGGCAGCGCTAGTTCTTCGTACTGGAGGATGTACGGCGTCGAGCTGGCCGGGACCACGACGACATCGTCGACCGCCGTCGACGCGTTGGCGGCCATCAGCGCGTTCCGCAGCGAGCAGTCGGTGGGTTCGCACGGGGCTGGATTCGGGTCGTCGGTGCGGGTCACGGTGTAGGTCTGGGCCGCCGCGCTGCCGGCGAGGCAGAGCAGGAGCGCCACTGCCCCCAGCGCGATCCCGAGCGTTCTGATTCCGCTGCGCACGGCGTCAGCCTCCCATACCGGCCGCGCTCGCGACAAGCGCGTATGTTCCCCGCGTGCGCGCGACCTTCTATTACGACCTCGGCTCGCCCTACGCCTACCTCTCGGCCGAGCGGATCAGCGGCCTCTTCGCCGAGGCCGGCCTGGAGCAGCCGGAGTGGCAGCCGGTCCTGCTTGGCGGCCTCTTCCACCGCTTCGACCGCGGTTCCTGGTCGGAAACGCCGGCGCGGGCCGAGGGGATCGCCGAGATCGAGCGCCGCGCCGCCGAGTACGGGCTGCCCATCACCTGGCCGCAACCGTGGCCGGGGAACACGCTGGTGGCGATGCGGGCGGCGACCTTCGCCAAGCAGACCGGGCGCACGATCGCCTTTTCCCTCGCCGCCTTCCGCCAGGCGTTCGCCGCCGGGCGCGACCTGACCGACGCCGACAACGTGATGATCGCCGGTGCCGCCTGCGAGATGCACCCCCGGGCGCTGCTGAAAGCGGTGGAAACGAGGGTCGTCAAGGACGCGCTGCGCGAGGCGACCGACCGCGCCGGCGACCTCGGCGTCGAAGGCGTTCCCGCGGTTGTCGTCGACGGCGAGGTCTTCTGGGGCGACGACCGCCTCGAGGACGCGGTGGAGGCGGCAGCACGCAGCTAAGGTGAGTGGCGATGGCCGATTTGCCAGAAGCCGCCACCTGTTACGAGCTGCTCGCGCGGATGGCGCTGATCCGCCGCTTCGAGGAGGAGGCGGGGCGCCAGTACCAGCGGGCGCGGGCCGGCGGCTTCCTGCACCTGGCGATCGGCGAGGAGGCGACGATCGTCGGCACCACCTCGGTGATGCGCGACGAAGACTTCCTGATCGGGACCTACCGGACCCACGGCCACGCGATCGCCCGCGGCACCGAGCCAAAACGGGTTATGGCCGAGCTGTTCGGCAAGGTCGACGGGACCAGCGGCGGGCGCGGCGGCAGCATGCACATCTTCGACGCCGAGAAACGCTTCATGGGCGGCTACGGGATCGTCGGCGGCAACCTGCCGATCGCCGCCGGGATCGCTCTCGGCTCCCAGTACAAGGGCGAAGACGCGGTCACCGTCTGCATGTTCGGCGACGGCGCCTCCAACACCGGCAACTTCGGCGAGACGATGAACCTGGCTGCGCTGTGGAAGCTGCCGGTCCTCTTCCTGGTCGAGAACAACCTCTACGGGATGGGGACCTCGGTCGAGCGGCACTCGGCCCAGACCGACCTCTCGAAGAAGGCCGAGGGCTACGGGATCTCCGGCGAGCGGATCGACGGGATGGACGTCGCCGAGGTCCGCGAGGGGGTCGCCGAGGGGATCCGGCTGGCGCGCGAGGAGCAGCGGCCAACCCTGCTCGAGGCCTTCACCTACCGCTACCGCGGTCACTCCGCCGCCGACCCCGAGGTCTACCGCGAGCGCGAGGAGGTCGAGGAGTGGCAGGAGAAAGACCCGATCGAGCAGTTCGCGAAGCGCTGCCTGGAGGCCGACGTGCTGGGCGAGCGCGAGGTCGAGCAGGCGCGCGAGGCGGCCGAGGAGACGGTGAAGGCGGCGGTCGAATTTGCCGAAGCCTCGCCCGAGCCGCCGCTCGACACGATGTACGAAAACCTCTACGCGCAGACCGAGTCGGGCGGCTGGTACGCGGTCGACGAGCGCAGCCCCGAGCCGCACCGCGGCGAGGACGAGGCGGAGATGCCCGCCGCGGCGCGCGAGCTGGCCGAGGCCGGCGCCGCCTACGCGGGGCAGTCGGAGGGTTCGCGGCCGAACCCGGCCGAGGATGGCGACGCCCAAGAGGGCGAGGCGAGCGACGACTGATGGCGACTCTGCGGATGAGGGAGGCGCTGCGCGACGCGATGGCCGAGGAGATGCGGGCCGACGAGTCGGTCTTCGTGATGGGCGAGGACGTCGGCGTCTTCCAAGGCGCCTTCAAGGTGACCGACGGGCTGCTCGACGAGTTCGGCGAGCGCCGCGTCCGCGACACGCCGATCTCCGAGAACACGATCGTCGGCACCGGCGTCGGCGCGGCGATGAACGGGCTGCGGCCGATCGTCGAGCTGATGACCGTCAACTTCAGCCTCCTGGCGCTGGACCAGATCGTCAACCACGCCGCCGCGATCCCCTACATGTTCAACGGCCAGGCGAAGGTGCCGATGGTGATCCGGATGCCGGGCGGCGGCGGCCACCAACTCGGCCCCACCCACTCCCACAGCTTCGAGGCGCTCTACCTGCAGGTGCCGGGACTGCTCGTCGCCTGCCCCTCGACCCCGGCCGACGGCAAGGCGCTGCTGAAGGCGGCGATCCGCGACGACAACCCGGTCGTCTTCATCGAGCACGAGAGCCTCTACGGCGTCCGCGGCGAGGTGCCCGACGAGGGGGAGAACGGGGCCGAGCCGCTGCGCTTCGGCGAAGCGGCGGTGCGGCGCGAGGGCTCCGACGTGACGATCGTCGGCGTGCTGAAGATGGCCCAGGTGGCCGAGAGCGCCGCGACCCAGCTCGCCCACGAGCACGGCGTCGAGGCCGAGGTGATCGACCCGCGCACGCTGCGCCCCCTCGACCTCGACACGATCCTCGCCTCGGTCCGCAAGACCAACCGCGCGGTGATCGTCGAGGAGGGTTGGCCCCACGGCGGCGTCGGCGCCAACCTCTCGACCCTGATCACCGAGCAGGCCTTCGACTACCTCGACGCCCCCGTCCAGCGAGTCACCGGCGCCGACGTCCACATGCCCTACTCCAAACGGCTGGAGCAAGCGGCGATCCCACACGAGGAGCACGTGGTCAAGGCGGCGCTGGCGACGCTCGAGGGCGCCCGCTAACAGGTCTTCTTCGCGCCCGTGGCCGCCTTCCAGGCGCGGCTGACGCTGAAGTCGGCGGCGACGCGGAAGACGCCGGGGCGGCTGGCGCGGGCGACGGTCCAGTCGCCGCGGTGGAGGATGCAGCCGACGCCGTGGGCGATCGACCAGTAGGGGGTGAAGCTGACGCGGACGAGGAACTCGCCCGGCCGCTTGACGTCGAGGGCGAAGCCCTGGCGGCCGAACCAGAGCGTCTCGGCCGCAGCGGTGCCGAGCGGCGCGACCAGCGGCTTCGGGTTGCGCACCTGGTAGATCCGCCAGTGCTCGGTCGCGGAGCGCAGCTTCAGGTAGGAGGGGTCGCTGAGAATCAGCCGGCGCTCGAGCTGGGAGGAGTAGTCGAGCGGAGCGTCGGGAAGGGCGACGTAGGAGATCGCGTTGGCGCGCAGCCAGGCGCCGTAGGTCGCGGCGTTGAGGGCCTTGTCCTCGTAGAAGATGTCGTCCCGCGTGGTGTCGAGCTGGCGCAGCCAGCCGCGGGCGAGCTCGAACTTCGGCGCCATGTAGGCCGCCTCCCAGTGGTTCGCCGTCGGCGGCACCTCGATCCGCTTCCCTTCCGCTTCGTGCTCGCGCAGCCAGCTGACGACCGGGTGGAAGTAGGTCGAGGCGGTCGAGGGGTCGCCGACCGAGCGGGCGATCTGGGTGACGCTCGCGGTCAGCTGCCAGTAGAGGCTGCCGGCGATCGCCAGGACCAGGAGCGGGGCGAAGATCCAGGTCGGGACGGTGGGCCGCGGCCGGCGCGAGAGCATCACCGCCGCCAGCACCGGGCCGCCGAAGAGCGCCCCGAGCCGCACCGCGTTGCCGCCCATCGCGTTCGGCGCCAGCCAGATCAGGGTCGAGGCGAGCAGGTAGGCGAACAGCACCCGGCGCAGTTGCCGCTCCTCGTCGCGCACCCCCTGGGTGAGGATCAGGGCGCCGGCGCACCAGAGCGGGATCGCGACGTAGGAGGAGAAGACGAAGGGGAAGTGGCCCGCCTCGGGGAAGGCGAGGTTCGGCGCCAGCACCAGCCCGAGCGAGATCGCCCCGGCGGCAAGCGCCAGGCGGCTGAGGCGGCGGCCGGGTTCGATCGCCCCGGCGAGGACGACGCCGGCGAGAAAGGCACCGGCGACCGGGCTCGCCAGCGGGCAGGCCGCGGCGGCGAGCAGCGCCAGCGGGGCTTTGCCGAGCTGCAGGCAGCGGAGCGCCGCCAGGCCGAAGGCGACGCCGAGGGCGAAGGTCAGCTGCCCGTCGGCCAGGAGGGTGACGACGCCGGCCGAGAACCAGAGCGTCGCCCAGCGCGCCTCGACCCCCCAGCGGTCGCGGACCAGGCGGTCGAAGAGGTAGGCGGAGGAGACGACGGCGAGCATGCCGACGACCTTCGGCCCGAGCAGCGCCGCCAGCGGCGGGAAGAGGACGCTGTAGGTGAGGGTGTAGTGGCCGCCGTACCAACTGCCGTTCCAGATCGCGAGGCCGGCGCTCTCGAACAGCTCGGTGCGGAAAACCTGCGCGGCGAGATCCCCGACGGGCGGGCTCCAAAGCAGCATCAACAGCGCCAGCGCCGAGGAGAGCGCTACCGCCGGAAGCCAGTCGGGTCGAAGTGGCTTGGACTGGACCATGGTCGGCGGCCTTAAGGATAGGGCCGCCTCCTGCAACGATTCGTGAATGAGCCGTGAGATCCTCGTCACACGCCGCGGGATCGTCCCTTATGAAGAGGCGCGTGAGCTGCAGCAATCGCTGGCGGGGCGGCGCCAGCGCGGGGAGATCGGCGACGTCCTGCTGCTGCTCGAGCACCCGCCCGTCTACACCCGCGGTCGCCGTTCCCGGCCCGAGGAGCTGCCGATGGGGGCCGCCTGGTACGAAGCGCAGGGGATCGAAGTCCGCGACACCGACCGCGGCGGCCTCGTCACCTACCACGGGCCCGGCCAGCTGGTCGCCTACCCGATCGTCGACCTGCGCGGCTACGGCGACGACGTCCACAAGTACGTGCGCGGGCTGGAGCGGATGACGATCGCCGCGCTCGGCGAGGCGGGCGTGCGGGCGAGCGTCATCGAGGGCCTGACGGGGATCTGGGTCGGGACCCGCAAGATCGGCTCGATCGGGCTCCACGTCAGCCGCGGCGTCACCACCCACGGCCTGGCGATCAACGTCAACAACGACCTGCAGCCGTTCGAGTGGGTCGTGCCCTGCGGGATCGAGGGGGTCTCGATGACCTCACTCTCGCGCGAGCTCGGCGCCGAGCAGGACTTCGGCGCCTTCGCCGAGACGCTGGTCGCCGCCTACGCGGATGTCTTCGACCGCGAGCCGGTTGCCGGCGCCGACGTCGCCGCGTAGGCTGCCGCGACCATGCGCCTCGTCCGTCCGCTCCTTTACGTCGCTGCTGTGATCGTCGCCCTCTTGCTGCCGGCGGGCTCGGCGCTCGCGCTCTCCTACCCCGTGACCAGCACCGCCGACAGCGAGACCAAAGGGACCCTGCGGGCTTCGATCAAAGAAGCGAACGCCCACGCGGGGGCGGACTCGATCCCGATCGAAGTGACGGGGACGATCGAACTGGAGACCGCGCTGCAGGTGATTTTCGGCCCCGTCTCGATCGTCGGGCCGGGGGCTGACCAGCTCGAGGTCCGGCGCACCGGGTCGAGCGACTTCGCGGTCTTCGGCTTCACGACCGATGCCAGCCCCTCGTCCCTGACCGGGCTGACCGTCAGCAACGGCCGGGGGGCGTTCGGGGCGGGCATCAGGAACTCCGAAGGCAGCCTCACCCTGACCGGAGTCGTGGTGAGCGACAACGAAGCGGTGGACGAATCCGGGGCCGAAGGCGGCGGCATCTACAGCGAAGGCCCGTTGACGCTGCGCGAATCGGTGGTGAGCGGGAACGTGGCCCAAGCCACCGGCAACTCCGGAGGGCTGACGAAAGCGCTGGGAGGGGGCATCGTTGCGAGCGGACCGCTGACGATCGTGGCGAGCACGATCAGCGGCAACATCGCCGAAGCCGACGGCGACGGTTCGGCGACGACGGCGCAGGGCGGCGGGCTGCTGGCGGGGACGGAGGTGACCATCAGCCGCAGCACGATCAGCGGCAACGCGGTCGATACCTCGGGAGCGGCCCCTCAGCTTCGGGCGCAGGGAGGCGGGATTCAAATCAGCGAAGGGATGCTCACCGGCTCGACCCTCGCGGCCAACTCGGCGACCTCCGACGGGCTGGCGCTCGGTGCCAACGTCCACTCCCTCGTCAGCACCACGGTTCGCGGCACGCTGCTCGCGCAGCCGCTCGGGGGAGCGGACAACTGCAGCGGCGGCCTGGCCCCCGGAAGCGAAGAGTTCACCTCCGGTGGCTACAACCTCGACGAAGACGACAGCTGCGAGCTCGGGGGTCCCAGCGACCTCGTCGGCGTGGTCGCTGGGATCGATCCGGTGCTGAGGGACAACGGCGGCCCGACTCCGACCCTTTCACTGCTCCCCAGCAGCATCGCCGTCGACCGTGGCAACTCCTTCGGCCTCGCCGTCGACCAGCGCGGCCTCCCCCGCCCCAGCGACTTCCCGGAGATCAGCAACAGGGAAGGCGGCGACGGCTCCGACATCGGCGCCTTCGAGCTGCAGGCACCGCCGCCGGGGCCGGAGCCGGTACGGGTCACCACCGCTCCAGGCGACACCACCCCGCCCAACACCCGCATCCTCATCGGCCCGCCGCGCAACACCTACAAGCGCGAGGCCAAATTCCGCGTTGCCTCCAGCGAGCCGCAGTCCCACTTCCAGTGCAGGGTCGACAAGAAGGGCTGGTACCGATGCGCCAGCCTCTCCTGGCGCACGGTCAAGCCCGGCAAGCACGTCTTCAAGGCGCGGGCGATCGACCGCTTCGGCAACGTCGACAGGACGCCGGCACGGTTCGGCTGGCGGGTAAAGCCGCTCAGCTAACGTAGGCGTCGGTGTCCAGCGCCGAACGCATCCACGTCACCCGCTCCCGGGCCAAGCCGGGCGGGACCGCCGCCGAGGCCGAGGGGACCGTCCCCTTTCGCCGCGCCCGCAAGCCGCCGTGGCTGAAGGTGCCGGCGCCGGGCGGACCGAACTACCGGCGGCTGAAGGAGAAGATCGGCTCCGACAACCTCCACACCGTCTGCGAGGAGGCCAACTGCCCCAACGTCGGCGAGTGCTGGGAGCGCGGCACGGCGACCTTCATGATCCTCGGCGACGTCTGCACCCGGCGCTGCGGCTTCTGCAACGTGCAGACGGGCAAGCCGACCTGGAACGACCCGCTGGAGCCGCTGCGCGTCGCCAACCAGGTGAAAGCGATGGGGCTGCGCCACGCGGTCGTCACCTCGGTCGACCGCGACGACCTGCCCGACTACGGGGCGAGCGCCTTCGTCGGCGTGATCCGCTCGATCCGGATGCTGGCGCCGGGCTGCAAGGTCGAGATCCTCACCCCCGACTTCCGCGGCCAGGAGATGCCGCTGGCGAAGGTGATCCACGAGCGCCCCGACGTCTTCAACCACAACGTCGAGACGGTGCCGCGGCTCTATCCGCTGGCGCGGCGCGGCTCGGAGTTCCTGCGCTCGGCCCGGGTCCTGCGGATGGCGAAGGAGATGGGCGGCGAGGAGGTGGTGACCAAGTCGGGACTGATGGTCGGCCTCGGCGAGAGCTTCGAGGAGATGGTCGAGACCTTCGGCCTGCTGCGCGAGCACCAGGTCCAGGTCCTCACCGTCGGCCAGTACCTGCGCCCGACCGAGAACCACCTGCCGGTCGTCCGCTACTGGCACCCCGACGAGTTCGCGGCCCTCGAGCAGGCCGCCTACGACCTCGGCTTCGAGTCGGTCGCCGCCGGCCCCCTGGTCCGCTCCAGCTACCACGCCGACCAGAACCTGCCCGAGGCGCACCGGGCCGAGAGCCTGCTCGCCTCCTAGCTTCGTCCATACCGCTTGGGGAACCTTGCCTTTTCTGGGCGGGGGACGATAGGTTTTGGGCCGTGTCCCGCCGATTGCTGACGATCGGCAGCCTCGTCCTCGTCCTTCTCGGTGCGTTGCCGGCTGTCGCCTCCGCCACCTTCATCCCCGGTCCCGCCGGGAAGATCGCCTTTACCAGCGGGCGAGCGGGCGAAGGGGTCTCGGCCCCCAACGCCGGCGACAAAGCGGCGCGGATCTACGTGGCCGACTACCCGTCCGGAACCGCCGTCCAGGTGACGACGCTGCCGGCGGGCGCGGAAGTGCGCCACCGACAGCCCAACTGGTCGCCCGACCACACCAGGATCGCCTACGCGGCCGGGACGGGAGCGAACTATGCGATCTGGATTCTGGATCTACGGACGGGCGGCCAGACCGAGTTCGTCCCGGCGGCGGAATCGCAGGACCGGCCCAGCTGGTCCCCCGACGGCAGCGCGATCGCCTACGGCGCGAAAGGGGACCTCTGGGTGAAGAGCCTGGCGCCGGGGTCCGAAGCGGTGCAGATCACGAACACGGTGGGGATAACCGAGGAACGGCCGGTGTGGAGCCCGGACGGGAACACCCTCTACTACAACCGAGGCATCCCGCCATTCAACTCGGGGACGAAACGAGACCTTTATAAGAAGAGCCCCGTCACTTTGGGAGGCGCCGAGACCCCAATCCTGGCGACCGAAGAAGACGAGTGGCAGCCGTCGCTGTCCCCGGACGGGAAAACGCTCTGCTTCACCCGCGGCCCGATGAGCTCGGCTGCCGATACCTATCTGGTGCCCGTCACCGGCGGCCTGGTCACGCCGTTCGCGACGTCCGCTTCCGGGAACATCAACTGCGTCTGGTCTCCTGACGGGCAGCACATCATCTACACCCTCGGGGTCTTCACGGAAGGGGACCTCGCCGAAAGGGACCTCAGCGGGGAATTCTCGTCGGTGCCCGAATCCTGGAAAGTGGCCGAACACTTCGATGGCAACGCCGATTGGGCGACCAACTTCTCCCCCACCTGTGAGAACCGGAACGCGGCGATCCCGGTCAACGGCTTCGTCTCCATCGAGTTCGACTGCACGGATCCCGATGCCGGCGCCGGGAAAGAAGCGCCGCACCCCGAGGACATCGGCGACTCCTTCCTCGAACTCGTGACGCCGCCGGCGCACGGCACGCTCAGCGGGCTCTCCGAGCGCAAGGTCATCTACACCCCGAACAAAGACTTCAAGGGGATCGACAGCTTCACCTACACCGGCAGCGACTCCGTCTCCGACGCCAGCCCGGCGAAAGTGACCATTCAGGTCGGCCAGGAACAGGCGGGCGGCGGCGACAAGACGGCACCGAGGATCACCAACCTCAAGGTCTCGGCCAAGCGCTGGCTCACCGGCGGCAAGCTCGCCAGCGTCTCCCGCCTGCCGGTCGGGACGACGATCTCATTCCGCCTCAGCGAGGCCGCCCGCTCCACCGTCGTCTTCCAGCGCGCCCAGCCGGGCCGCCGGGTCGGCGGCAAGTGCGCGAAGCCGACGGGGGCCAACCGCGACCGCAAGGCCTGCGTCCGCTACGTCGCGGCCGGCCAGCTTCCGTCCTTCGCCGGCAAGGCGGGCGCCAACAAGGTCAAGTTCCAGGGCCGGCTCAGCCGCGCCAAGAGCCTGGCGGCGGGCACGTACCGCGTAGTGGTCCGGGCCCGCGACGCCGCCGGCAACGCGGCGAAGAAGAACGGCCCGACCTTCACCATCCTCAGCAACTGAGCAGCACCCGAGACCGAAAGGACCCGATGTCACACCTGAAGAGGCGCCTCACCATCCTCGTCCTCGCCGCCAGCGCGGCGGTGCTGCTCGTGCCGGCGTTCGCCCAGGCGGCGACGACCTTCGGCAGCCGGCTCAACCACGACCCGGCCAACTCGGGCGAGTGCCTGACGTTCGACGGGACCTGCACCCTGGTCTCCTTCATCCACCCGAGCGACCCGAACGGCGACCCCTACGCGGGCGGCGCCCCGGTCGACGGCGTGATCACCAAGTTCCGCATTCGCGCCTACATCACCACCGAAGCGCAGCAGGTGACCTTCCGCGTCGCCGACATCACCCGCGACGCGGCCGACGACAGCACCGCCCTGGCGACCGCCGCCGGCAGCGGTCCGACGGTGACGCTGGGGGTGAACGAAGACGCTCTGGAAGCGCCGATCCAGGAGTTCGCCGGCCGCCTGCCGGTGAAGAAAGGTCAGCACCTGGCGATCGACGCCGGCAAATACGTGCAGGCGACGGTCAACGACAGCGGCGACAAGTTCAGCTACGTCTACTCGCCGCCGCTGGTCGACGGCAGCGGCGCCCGCGGCTCGACCGAAGCGACCGGCGAGCTGCTGGTCCAGGCCTCGATCGAGCCCGACGCCGACGGCGACGGGTTCGGCGACGAGACCCAGGACCAATGCCCGAGCCAGGCGACGACGCAGGGCGCCTGCGACACCGCCGCGCCCGGCGTAACCGGCCTCAAGGTGGCCGGCGGCAAGCTCTTCTACAACCTCTCCGAGGCGGCGACGGTGAAGCTGCAGCTCGCGAAGAAGCTCCCCGGTCGCAAGGTCGGGCGCAAATGCGTCAAGCAGACGCCGCAGAACAAGACCCACAAACGGTGCCCGCGCTTCAAGAACATCGGCGCCGCCTTCAGCGGCCCCGGCGCGGTCGGCCCGAACAAGGTGACGCTGCCCAACGGCAAGAAGCTGAAGCCCGGCGTCTACCGCGTGACGATGACCGCCACCGACGCCGCCGGCAACACGGCGACGAAGACCGTCAAGTTCACGGTCGCGAAGAAGAAAAAGAAGAAGTAGGGCCGGGCCGGCACGTGGCCGGCTGCGGCCTACAATTCATCCGAGGGGCCATAGCTCAGCTGGCAGAGCGCCTGCTTTGCAAGCAGGAGGTCGCCGGTTCGAACCCGGCTGGCTCCATCTTCAGTCTGCTGGCTGACCGTTCGCCCGGCTCCGCTGCCGCCATATGTACCGCAGCGTGTCCGGGGCAAACAGGGGCACGAGCAGCGCGCCATGGACGATCGCCCACCACGAATCGTCTCTGCCTAGAGCCGAAATGACAGCTCCGCCGTTGCCCAGGATGAAGAAGATCCAGGCGATACGGCTTCCACGAAGCAGGAAGATGACTGCCACCACCAGGACGGCGGTCGCGGCAACGTAGATTCGGAGTGGGGCATCTCCCTTGTGCAGCAGCGAGTCGAGGGTGAGTTGGGTCAGCCATGCGACGGCGAACACCCACAGCACACGCGGACTTTCCCTGATACCTGCCACGGAGAGGTATCGGCTGAACGGCTGAACTCGTGAGGACGACCCCTAGTCGTCGAAGTCGAAGTCCTTGGGAGGCTTCTGCTCGAACCAGAGCTCGTCGTCCTCCGGGGCGTCCTCGAGGAAGTCGGGGGTGTCCTCGAGCACGTCCTCGTGACCGGTGTCGGGGTCGTAGTTGGGCTGGTCTGCCTCGGCGCCGCCCTCGGGCTCGGCGCTCGCCGCCGGCTGCTCGTACTCCTCGGAGATCGGCTCCGCGGCGCGGGGCGCCTCCGCCAGCGGCTCGTCGTCCTCTTCGAGCGGCGCCTCGAGCGCCTGGTCGAGCTCGTCGGAGAGGCGCTGCTCGCTCCAGAAGTCCTCGTCCTCTTCCTCCTCGAGGTCCTCGGCGGGCGCCTCGGCGCGGGAGGCGTGAATCTCGGTCGGCGGTTCGACCGGCGCCAGCTTCGGCTCGCCGGCCTCGACCTCGGCGATCTCCTCGTCGGAGGGGCTGGGCGCCTCGGCGGGGGGCGCGTCCTCGGTCCCCAGCTCGGCCTGGACGTCGAAGAATTCGGTCGGCTGCTCGGCGATCACGTGCCGCTCCTCGGTCGAGTGACCAGCGTCGGCGTCGGGCGCCTCGGCGATCGCCTCGTGTTCGGCGGCAGGCGCCTCCTCGGCGGGCGGAGCGGCCTGCGCCGGGTCCTCGGCGGGGACCGGCGGAGCCTCGGCGGCGGGCTCCGGGGGCGCCTCCTGCAGGTCGGCGATGTTGATCCGCCGGCCGGACTCCTCGGCGGTATCGGTCGCGGCCTCCGCCCCGGGCGTGGCCATGAACTCCGTCGGCGCCTCGGCCAACGGGTCGGGCTCCTCCGGCCGGCCGGGAGGCCCAAACGCCTCGTCCTCGAGCCGTTTCAGCTCAGACTCATCGGCGCCGTGGGCGCGCTTCAGTTCCAGATGCTCTCGGATTGCGTCGTCGAGAATGCTCATGCTCGCCATCTCCGCGGGGGAGGCTGTCAAAGACTATGCGGTTATCCTGTCGCTTGCGCGGACCTGGGACCAACTTCCCACCCGCATAGCCCGGGGCTATAGCTCAGCTGGCAGAGCGCCTGGATCGCACCCAGGAGGTCGGCGGTTCGAATCCGCCTAGCTCCATTCGGCATAACCCCTGCACGTCGCAAGATCGGGTTTCGGGAACCGTTTGAACCGAGGCCCAAATCCCGTTCCCCATCAGGCAGAAACTGCCTGATGGGGCTGGATATACGGGATTGGCGGGGATTACCCTTGATTCCGCTCGCTTTGGCCAGCGGCTAGAGCTAGGACGCCGTATCGGCATCGGGATGTCAGGGTCCACCGACTTCAGGAAGCTGTCGCACCTAGCGATTTCCACCCTTCCGTTCGCCGTATTAGAAAGACAATGGAGTCATGGCGATACCCGGAGACAATCCCATTGAGAACGCAGATGAGGATCGGCTTAGACGCGCTCCGTTAGCCGCGTCCTTTGCCCGTCAGGTACTTGCCCTCGATGCCTCCCAGGGAGCGGTGGTTGGCATCCTCGGAAAATGGGGCTCCGGGAAGACGTCCTTCGTGAACATGGCCGAGGGCGAGTTTGAGGCTGCGGGCTCCCCCGTCCTGAACTTCAACCCTTGGATGTTCAGCGGTGCCGAGCAGCTGGTCGAATCTTTCTTCGTCGAGGTCTCGGCGCAGCTCAAGCTGAAGCCGGGCTTGGCGGAGATAGGTGAGGATCTCGCCGACTACGGCGAGGCATTCGCAGGCTTGGGGTGGCTGCCGGTCGTTGGGCCGTGGATCGAGCGCGGGCGCGGAGCCGCAAAGGTACTTGGGAAGTTCCTGCGCCGCAGGCGTGAAGGCACCCATGGACGTCGAGAAAAGCTGAATAAGGAGCTAGCTCGTCTTGAGCATCCGATCATCGTCGTCCTCGACGACATAGATCGACTTTCGACGGCCGAGATTCGCGATGTCTTCAAGCTAGTACGCCTAACCGCGAGCTTCCCCAACATCGTCTACGTCCTGGCATTCGACCGGGAGCGGGTTGAGAACGCACTAGGCGAGGAGGGAGTTCCGGGGCGGGACTACCTGGAGAAGATTCTGCAGGTGGCCGTTGACCTACCATCGATTCCGGATCAGGTTCTAAGCCAGCAGATTTTTGATGCTTTGGACTCCACGATCGAGCAGGCTGACAGCGTTGCGGAACTCGACAAAGAAGTCTGGCCGGACGTCTTCATGGAGATCATTCGGCCGCTTGTAAGGAATATGCGTGACGTTCGCCGTTATCAAGCAGCGATTCACGGCTCGCTTGCGGAACTAGGGGATCGAATCGCCCTCGCTGACCTGCTCGCGATGGAGGCAGTCCGAGTTTTCCTGCCCGACGTCTTCCACGGAATCCAGAGGAACGTGGAGGCCCTGACCACGCCCTCTGAACCGCTGATGTCTGTGGGGCGGCGCGAAGAACCCCCGCACCTGAAAGAAGGCATCGAACGCATCATTGGGGCGGGCGAGGAGCGCTCTGGGGTAGTTGAAGCGTTCATCAAGCGCTTGTTTCCCTTTGCCGAGAGGCACCTTGGCGGAACCAATTACTCCGAAAATCATCAGAACCGGCTGCTTCGGGCGCGCCGGGTCGGACACGGTGCAATCCTGCGCTTTTATCTAGAGCGGGTCGCAGGAGAACAGCTAACGAACTTCTATGACGCGGAACGCGCATGGCTCGCTCTGGACGACCAAGAGGCACTAGATCGTTTTCTTCGATCCTTACCTGCAGAACGGCAGGAGGACGTCATTTCCGCGCTTGAGAGTTACGAGGATGAGTATCGAGCCGAGCAGGTAGTTCCTGCCGTCGTCGTCCTAACCAACCTCCAGCCAGATCTTCCGGAGAAGCCGCGTGGAATGTTCGGCATGGATTCCCGAATGACCGTTCATCGGGTGACGTATCGCCTACTCAAGGCCCTGCCGGATGAGGCCGCAATCGAGCAAGCCGTGAGAGAGATTCTTACCCAGCTAAAAACCCTCTCTGTCAAACGGGAAATCATTTTCCAGGTTGGCTACCACGAAGGGGCGGGCCTCAAGATGGTTTCTGAAGACGCTGCTAAGAACCTTGAGGCTGAATGGCGCGCAGAGGTCCGGGCCGCCTCACCGGAGGATCTGCTTCGAGAGGACGACCTTTTGAGAGTTCTCTATTGGGCCGAACAGGACTTAGAGGAAGGTGAGCAGGCGCCCCAGGTCCCGGCTGATCCTGGTGTGATTCTCACCGCTCTGCGCAGCGCCAAGACTGAGACCCGGCGACAGGCAATGGGCACCCGAGCGGTCGAGAGGACTCCCGTCTTTGCCTGGGATTCGTTGGTGAATCTCTACGGCGACGAGCCAACGTTGATTGCGAGGATCGAGGAGCTGAAGGCGTCGAACGTGACTATCGAGGACGACCTTGAAGCCTTGATCGACAAATATCTCGGTGGATGGAGACCGCGAGACTTCGGCCCTGGAGACGAAGACGACGACTAGCGACTAGCCCCTGGCTAGGCACCCGACCGGCCTATCCATGGCAGGCTGAGGGTGACCGCGGCACTCTCGGCAAAACGCTCGCCCTCGGCGATCAAAAGCGCCCCCGCGATGTCCTCGCGGGTACGGCGCAGCCAGCGAAAGGCGCCGCCCTCGGCGATCAGAGCGTCGTAGCCGGCGAGCGCCCCACGGCCCCCGATCGAGGCGATTCCCTCCAGCGTTGGTGAGGTGATGTCGAAGAGGCCGTAGCCGGTGCTAAATCTGCCAGCCGGCCGCTCCGCCGATCCCCAGGTGCGCCTCAAGATTTCGAATAGGCGCCCGAGCACGAACGGAGAGGGCGAAGGGGAGAGCCAAGAGAGGACCGGCTGCTGGGGGACGACCCCCTCGTCAAGCTGTTTGATCAGGCTGTCGAGGAGACGGCGTTGGCTTTCGGAATCCCCTGCTTTGGCGAGGATCGGAAGAACCTCCGCTTCGCGGGCGGGACTGCTGGCTGCCAGCTTTTCGATCAAGTCGCGGCGGCCATTGTCGGCCATCCGCGAGGCAATAGTGCGCACTCTCTGTAGATCGATCCGCTCCTCTTCGTCGGGAACCTCGGCAGCGAGGTCGCGCGCGCAACTCTCGAGCACTCGCCCGGGCAAAGGATCAGGGCAGCAGGAGAGGAATTGCTGCCAGCGGTCGGGGTTGGGGTCGCCGGCGATCAGATCGAGACCCTCATAGACGCCCTCCGCAGTCGCGGCGGTTACAAGCCAGCGGTAGTGCTCTTCAAAGAGGATGCCGCAGGTCGCGAGCTCCGCCCAGCGCGCCTGGTCGAGCGCCGGCCGCGCCCGGGGACCAAACGCAAACCAGGCATGAGCCTCGGGCTGCTGCTGCCAGCTATTTGCCTTTAGGTGGGTGATCGTCTCCCGGTAGGGGCATTTGGGCCACCAACCGTCCAATCGGCGGCGAAGCTCGGCGAGGTGGTGCGCGTCGAGCTCAGATACCTGGGAGGCGAAGTAGTTGGCATTGCGCAGGATTTGCGGGTCACTATCGGGGCAGTCGAGTAGTTCAGTAAGGGTTGGGGGCTCCTGCTCCGACTCCTCGTCTTCGTCCTCCTCGCGTCCCGGTCGCGGTGGCGGCCAGGGCCGGCCAGCGGCTTCTGCATCGGCCCGCTCGCGCTCGGCTTCAAGCCGCCAATTCACGTGGCGGATGACCTCCTCGGAAATACCCGCCTCTTCGAGTTCCTCGGGAACGAAGAGCGCCGCCGCCTCGACCAGCTGCCACCAGTCGATATCACGCCCCTCCTTTTGCAGGGCGACGAGGTGGCCCAGCAGCGCCTCGGGATCTTGCTCCCGCAGTGCTCGCAGCGAGGCGCCCTGTTCGAAAGAGACTGCGACATCGACCGCAGCCTCGACGGCCTCGGTTCCGGCGGTGGCGAAATCAATCCCATCAAGGAGGGCCGGGACCCGCTCGCGGGACCAGAGGTCGCGCGGCGTATTGCCTTGGCGCAGGAACTCGGCAATCAGGATGAGGCCGTCGGCCGACTCGACTCGATCAAGGGCGTTAGCGAGCATGTAGTCGGCCTCGGGTCCCGCCATCAGGCGCAGGTAGAGGTCGATACGTGGCGTGTCGCCGAAAAGCTTGTTGAGAGCTATCGCGCCAACCTGATGGACGCTGTGCTCGCCTCGCTCAAGGAGCAACTCGACGATGCGCTCGGCGAGTGCGAGGAAGCCACGGTCGGCGGCGGCCATCATCGCCTGGCGCAGGACGACTTCGTCGCGGCCGGTCTCGGCAAGAACCCGATCGAGCAGCTCCTCCAAGTCCGCAACTCCTGCGCGGGAGAGGATGCGGAGTGCATTGCCTTGGTCCTGGTCCGTGCCAGAGTCGGCGGCCGCTCTGATAGCCAGGCCGATCTCGCTCTCGGGACACCCTCGCAACAGGCGGGCCATCGCCTCAGCGTCATCGGCGATGCGGATGCCCCGCTCCCAGACCCAGACCTGGTTGGCAAGCGCGTTCTCCCACAGCATCGCGAGTGCTGCCTCGCGCTCAGCGCGAGGAGCGTGGTCCGGAGTCGCCCGGGCGGCGGCGAGCGGATCGCGGCCCGCAAGCGCACCGCGCCATGCCGCGGAGGAGAGGCAGGCGAGAGCGACCGGTACGACTAGGTCGGGGCGCACGCCCGAGAGTTCGCGATCCAGATAAGGCACGAGGCAGTCGAGCAGATCAATCGCGGGACCAATCTCGACCATGGCCTCTGCGGCTAGCTGCTCGCCGAGCAGACGGTGGTGGAAGCGATAGCTGCCGCCTTCCTCGGCAAGCAGCAGGCGCTGCTCGAGCCTTCGAGCAAGCTCTACGACATCGCCCTCGGCACCTTCGGGCAGACCGAAGGCGCGCAGGTCATCGACGGAGAAAATGCGGCGGCCGGCGATCACCCCCGCAAGCGCCAGCCGGCGCAACCAAGCGCGCACCGTCTCGGGCTCAAGGCCGAGGGTGTCGCGCTCGCGCTCGATCGCTGAGCCGACCAAAACGAAGAGCAGCTGGCCGAAGTCGCCGATCCCCCGCAACTCGCCGCGCTCGTGTAATTCGACGATGCGGCTCAGATAAAAGGGAGTAGCCAGAATCTCCTCAAGGTCCTCAAGCGCTGGCATTTCCTCATAGAGCGCTTCTAGAGTGGCACCACAGGCAGCGAGGAAGCGGTCGCGCCACCCGATGTCGGGGGCGAGCGTGAACTGGCTCCAGCCGATCGCCTCGGGCGCGTCGAGGCGCAGCAACTCGAGCGAGGGTAGCGGTCGGGTGGAGACGGTGAACGCGTGTCGTGGGAGCGCTTCGGCGAGTCGGTTAATTTGCTCAGCAAGAGCCGCCTGGTGCTCGCTGGCGACTTCATCGAGGCCGTCGAGGAAGAAATGAAAGCGCTCTTGGCTAAGCGCCCCTACACCGACGTCGAGGCCCTCGACGGCAGTGGCGCCCTGTGCAGCCCAGGCGGCGAGCGTCTCCAGGGGACCGCGATCAGGGTCAAGGTCAACCTGGGCGAGGCGGACGAAGATTCCTTGACGCGGCGGGCGACAGCGCCGGGCGAGGCGGCGAAGGAGCTCAGTCTTGCCGGTGCCGGGGTCACCGAGGATGATGTTTCTCGGTGAGTCGAGCAGGTCGGCCTCTGAAGGCTCGGGGCGAACCGCTCCCTCGGGCTTCAACCCAAACGAGAGCCGCATCCGGTCCTCGGGGTCGGTGGGGTCGCGGCGGTCTATGAGCCGGTTCTCGACGTAGAGACCGCCATCGTCCTCAAGCTCGGTCGCATAGACAGGCTCGCCGACAGGTAGGTCTACGTCTAGCAAGAGGCGCGCCTTGGCCGCGAGATCCTCGCGGTAGTTGACAGGGGCGACGTAGATGCCGGAGTTGTTCGGAAGGATCGCGGCACGCTGCGCGGTGAGCGCGTCGTACTCCTCCTGCATACACCAAAGGACGTGATAGTCGCGGGCCTCGATCTGGCTGAGGGCGCCGAGCAGATAGGGCTCATCGAGCGTGGTGCCGAAGAAGACCATCGTGCGGCGCGCGGCGAGCTCGTGGAGAAGCTGACCAAGCGGGTTAGCAGGGATATGTCGGTAGCCCTCGGGAGCTAGGACGATTGTGTCCGGCTCGGCGATGCTGCCATGCAGATGGATCACGGTCAGCTCGGTGGGCGGCTCCTCGGCGACGAGAATGGCAATCGCGCGGCCGAGGTCGGCAGCCGAGTTGCCTAGAGTCCTGGCCTCGATACCGGCAGCGCGCGCCGCCCTCTCAAGGCAGAGGTCGAAGTTGAGAGTGAGGATGATTCGCGAGGGAACACGGATCAGCGCCTCGATCAGAGCCGAAGGCCGGGAATCGGTGTCGGTTATCGTGGCGGCAACGATTTCGACCAGCTCTGCCTCGGCGCAGTGATGGGGCGTGAGGAAGTCGACAACGCTGCGGAGGTTGTCCGGATCGCCCACGTATTCTTCTTCCACCCCTACCTCGGCGAGGAGTTGTCGGCCCAACGCGGCACTGCCCGGTAGCCCGGCGTCTTGGGCAACGCCAGCGCCAGCGACCGGCACGACCCGGCGGGAGGGTCGCATCAACTGGGCGATGTTCTCCTCCGGGGGCTGGGTAGGTCGCTTCTCGCTCAAGGCAGCGGACGTTAGCCGGGCGAGGCAGTTCTTGGAGACCAGCGCTCGCTCAACGATTGGCGGCGAGTGCGACCCGCCAGGATCCGATTCGCGGATCGCCAGGCATGGCTTTTTCCCAGTCGTCAAGGAGCTCCGCAACACGCTCCCACTCACCGAGGTCGCGGCCAACCACGTGCATTAGCAGTAGGTAGGCATTACCCCGCACGCTGCGCGGCGCGCTTGGGCTGGAGGCGACCGAGACCAGCACCTCGGCGGCGCGCCGCTGCTCTCCGGCAGCCGCCAGTGCTTGGCCACACTCGACGACCATGGGCTGGTCAGGCCCACGAGCGAGCAGGCGCTCGGCGGCGGCCCCGCGCTCCGCGCTGTTATCCCAGAGCTTCGTTACCCGGACCTCCGCCTCTACGGCCCAGCGCTCGGAGCGGTATGGCTCAAGCAGGGCCATCGCCCCGCGATGATCCTTTTTCTCCGCCAGGTAGATCGCGTGCGAGCCGACGGCGATTTTCGCGTGGTCGTTTTCTATAAGGATTCGCTCGGCCTCCTCGCTCCAACCGAGCTGGGGCTTGTCGACAGAAAGTAAGGCGAGGCTGGCCGCTGCCGATACTCCCTCGTCCTCATCACTGAGCATCTCCACCAACCCCCCGTGGGCCTCTTCAACCTCCTCACTCGTGCCCGAGAGCGCCGTCGCGTAGAGCGCCAGCCTGCGGCTGACGGGGGTCTCGGGTGCGGCTGCGATAAAGCGGCGTGCCTCGGCGGCGCGCCCGGCTCGGATCGCCGCTTCGGAGAGAACCTCGGCCCCTTCCATCGCCCCTAGCTCCTCCTCGGCGACCTCCGCGATCAGCTCGCCTGCTCTCTCGCGCTGCGAGGTCATCAGCAGGGCGTCGATGCCGAGCATCAGCACTCGACCGGACTCCTCGAAGCGGCGCTGCTCGATCAACTCGCGTCGTAGGATTCGGGCGCGGTCGGCGCTCTCTTCGAGCCGCGGCCCGTCAATCGGGCGATCGTTTCCCACCGCGATCCGCCCCTCATGGACGTCGACATTGAGGCGGGCGAGCTTGACTTGGAGCATCTCCGGAGCCTTCGCCTCCGCTTCCTTGACGAGCTGGCGGGCTGCGGCCGGATCACCGCCGACTAGCGAGGCGATCGAGCGCTGCAGCAGGGCGAGTGCCTGCAACTCGGGATCATCGGTTTGCACCCGGTCGAGAACGGCCAACTGCTCGTCGACATCGTCGTTTTGGGTGATCTGCTCGAGCAGTAAGCGCGGGTTCTCTGGGTCGATCTCCCGCGCCTTGGCAATTAACTCGTCGTGTCGCGCACCATCGCCGGCGAGGTCGGCCGAGATCGCCGCGCGAACAAGGAGCTCAGCTCGCTCGGGGCCCTCGTTCTTTGCGGCGGCCCGCTCCCAAATCTTCGTCGAGCGCTCCCACTCGCCTCGCTGCTCGATAAGCCTTGCCAGCGCAATCAGGAGCTCGGGCGGCCCCTCCTCCACCCAGGCAGGCCAGCTCTCAACAAGCTCCAAAACCCGCCCGAGATCAGCCGGATCGCCTACTTCTGCTTGCAGCCGCGCCAGCAACCCGGCGTCGACAGCGGCGAGGCGCTCAAGCGAGCGGCGGGCGCCCTGCGGCGCCCAGTCGGCGTCGAGGAAACGGTAGACCGGCCTGGGCTCACCAGCTGGCGCGATTGCATCGATGATCTGCTCGGTTTGCTCCTCGATCAACTCTTCGAGCCCGTCAATGCGATCGCGGATTTGGCCGGTGTTGGCGTCGCTGGCGGCCCTGGGGTTGCGCTGCGCCTGTCCAAGCTGTGAACGCAGGATGGCGATCACCTCCTCAAGGACTACCTCGCGCTCGGCACCGAAGCGCGAGGTGTCGAGATGGGTGTCGAGGTGAGCTCGGATCGCGACCAGCGCCTCCTCGTCGCCGCGGGTGGCGAACTGTTCGAGGGCGCGGTTGAAGCCCGGGTTGCTGCGCTTCTCAGCGATCTGCTTGCAGAGGTCGGTCCGGGCGGAGCGGTCGGCGTCGAGCCGCGGCGACCGCCGCAGCTCGCGCTTTAGCGCCCGCAGTAAGTTGCGAACTGGGTTACGGCGCCACGCCCAACGTCCGGCCTGGGCCACCCCGGTTGCCGCGCCACCGGCACCGGCGGTCGGCTCAACCACGGGCGGGCACTGGCTCAGGTCCGCATCTCATCTCAGCGACGATAGCCGGGGCTCGGAATGTCAGCTGTGATGCGGATAGAAGAGGAAGGGCTGTGTTTGAACCGAACGGTAACCCGATCAGGCAGAAATCAGCGTTTCTGCCTGAACACCCCGACAATCGCCGCATATCCGCGCATATCGGGCTCGGTCGCCGGCGAATCGCGAGCGGCGCAAAGCCGCTTGTCATGCGGGATTTGCGCGACGGGCGAGTAACCAGCGGCGTAAATCGCACCCAGGAGGTCGGCGGTTCGAATCCGCCTAGCTCCATCGGAGGAAGTCCCTCACGTCGGGCACTTCGGTTTCTGAAGCCGTCTCCAACCGCCGCCTCCGATGTCCCTCACGGCCCACGGTGCAGTTGCGGGAGCTGGTCGAGCATCCGTCGAGCGGCGCCAGAATCGTCCGGAAGCCCCATTTTAAAGCTAGTCCTGATCCTCGTAGGGACCAAGAAAACGCTCGCCGTTGAAATGAATTAGGTGACTCGGAGCGTCGGCACACCAGACCTCCGTCTCCCAGGCAATTACCGATAGGTATTTGCGCATTACAGCCCGATTGGGAAAGCAAGACACAAACACGAGGCCTGCGCTGCTGTTCTGAAAAAGCGACACAAGCTCAACATGCCGCTTGCCATCAACCGGCCCGTGGGAGCTGGCGGCCTCCATCAGTACAAGCCAGTTGCGATCCTCCAGATAGACAACTAGGTCGGGGAGTTTCCCGTGCTTGTCGAGCTCGATTCCCAGAGCCGACAGCGCGACGCGATCGAAGATTGGGTCTGCTTCGCGCTTGCCGGAGTCACCGACATAGATCACCTTGGCGCCCGGAGTCCAGCGGGGGCAGAACTGCTCAAGAATTTCCTGTATCAGCAGATTCTGACCACCAGGACTAAGACGAATCTCCTTCTCGTCGGGAGTGATCACTGGAATCATCTCCTGGGCGCGCGCCGCGGCATAGGCTGCAATCAATCCAGGGCGTTTGTCGAGGTATTTCTCGAGCGATCGCGCCCACCTTTTGACTCAACCCAACCGCAGGAGAGAGAAGGCCTCTACCTCAACCTGGTAGACATTCTTTGCACTGTTGGTTGCGCGAGAAGGGTCATCCGGGTTGAGAACGACCAAGCCGGCCTCAATGAACTGGTGGAGCGTCTGGCGTCTGATGGTCTCTCGCGTGTTGGGTTTGTAGTGCTTGCCGAAGTGTTGCGCCATCCAATTCATCATCGGGGTCACACCATGAAGATCTCGAGATGCTTCACTCCAGCTATCTCCAGGTTTCATGCCCAAGAGCGCAAGTAGCGTCAGGGCAGAACGCTCGTTGCTTTGCGGTACGTCGAAGCCAAGCTGCCGTAGGACATCCCTTGCCTGCTCGACAAGTTCGCCAGGTTGAGTACTCACGCTGCGAGCTCCGCCTGCTCCTCTTGGCCAAGGACATCGTCCGGACGGCGCTCCCCGATCGCCAACGCCCGCAGAGTATTCATCGATGGGTAGCGAATCTCACGCAGGTCCGTCGCATTGATCTGCGTATGGCCATTGAACTGTCGAACGAATGAATCGACCAACTCTGAATTCAGATATGCGGCGAGTCCTTCCGCAAGTGCTCGATCTAGTCCTCGACACTGACAATGAAACACATTGAGATGGTTCTCGAAAGCCACCTGATTTGCTCCGGGATAACTATCTGGGAAGCTGACCGCCGCCACAACTCGTTTTGGCTCCTCTCGAGAGGTAAAACGCTTGACGAGCACGTAATGCTCATTAGGAAGCAAAAGGCCCTCGGTTTGATCGCAAACCTCAAGGCCCTGCGGCTTCCGCCCGGTGAGTGGCCACCTCACGGTTCCAGTTCGAATGTTCTGTGGGTAGATGAGCGGGACCAAGCCGACTGGTGATCCGCGAAGATGTTGACGGACCCGGAAGTCGACAACACGCCCGGTACTGACGGAAATGCCCAGATCATGCAAAGACGCCGGCATCGCAAGCATCTCTTCGGCGCACTCGACGGCAGCTCGGTCAAGAGGCAGACGTATGAAGTGCGCCTCGTCCTCTGGAAAAACAATCTGAGAGTGGTCGCAGCGCCTGGCGGTTATCGAGCTGGAGGCATTTGAACTTGATGAGAGAACGACTTCCCCTGGGATAGACCCAATCCTCATCGAAAAGATCATGTTCTCCTGCAAGACATCGGCGTCAGAGAAGACCTTGTCCCGCGCCGTAAAGGCATGAATCTGGTCAAAGGTCGCCCGCTTGAGAAGTTCAGCTCTGAGATCCAGAAAATAAGGACCATTGGCGAAAGACCGAGGGGTAATTGCAACAAGTTGGCCGTCATCCGAAAGAGCCCGAATGGCTCGCAGCAAGAACGCTGCGTATAGATTCGTCGCCCGTACAGGCTCGGCATCACTTCTCAGCGCCTTGGCCTCCGCGCTTCTCGCGCTCAGCTTCTTATACGGCGGATTCATCAAAACTATGTTGCTCTCGCCCTGCTCAGGGGGTTCGAGAACGAAGTCGGCTTGGCGGATCTGGGGCCTGAGCGTCCTGCCGAATCGGGAAGCGAGACTGACTGCTTCGTTAAGGGTTTCACGCAAGGCGGGAACAACCTGACCGTCCAGCTCGTATGCGTAGACATCCATGTCCGGATGCTCGGTCTCCACCAGCCAGCGACAGATGAGAGCCGCCGTCAAAGACCCCACGCCCGCTCCCGGGTCCAGGAGTCGCCAGGGTCCAGATGAATGTGCCATTCCGGCCAGAAGCTTGGCTGCTTCGGGCGGAGTAAAGAACTGCCCCAGACGCGAACGACTCTCACCGAGATGAGCACTCACATCGACCCTCCTGCGCTCAATCCGCTCGCAAAATCTCTCCACCTCCTCCAGAAGCAGCGCCTTAGCTTGCGGTCCTGAGACCGAATTCCGGTAGGGCGTTTGCTCCACAGCCCCAGCCTATCTGCGACAGCGGAGCCACCATGTTGGGCGCTCCATCCAGCCCCTGACATCGTCTGCTCTGCCGGGGCGCAGCCAACGCACCATAAAATACTCCCGTGTACCGAAATAAACCCGATTTTCGGTATGGATGTTGTTTGGTCGACTAATAGGGTCGCCCGAGTCGATTGGGAGGTCGCTGGTGGTGTTGGACGATGAGTAAGGACGAGGGCAAAGGCGGGGAGGCACCGCAGCCGCCGCCGCAGCCGCCGACGATTCAGGCGTGGGTGCTGAAAACGGCGGGCACGATCGTCGGTGGACTTGGCACCGCCGGAGCGATGGTCGTGATCGGCTCAGCGGTGCTGTGGATCCGCTTCAAGGAAGCCGGCATCCCGCCTGTCCAGGCGGTCTCCGTGCAACCCCGGCAGGAAGCCCTGGTCCAGGGCGCCCAGACGACGATCTTCTTCGTCTTCGTCAGCTTGGCCGTGGTGGCGGCGCTCTACATCTTCGACTTCCCGAAGCAGGAGGAGCCGATCGACGACTCAGACGGGGATGAGCACAAAGGCCATCGGAGAAGGGAGAAAAGAAAGCCGGATGAGGTCATCGATCCGGGAGCGCCGCGTGAGATCCAACCCCGTACGAAACGGTGCATCCTCCTCATTCCGGTCATCGGGATCGCCTGGCTGATCTTCTGGACCTCGCTCGGTCCCGGCGCGGTGCTGGTCCTCTCGCTTCTGGCCGTCGCCCTCACCGCGGCCTGCCTCTGGATCGGCCACCGCGCGGACAAGAACTTCTGGGCCCTGGCGGCGGCGGTCTTCACCTCGATCATCGTCTTCGCCGGCGCCTCTACCTACGCGATCACCCAGGAGCAGAAGTTCGTCCAGGCGGTCGCGATCCTGCGCGGCAGCGACGACGTCGGCCTGACCGGCTACTTCGTGGCCGCAACCGATTCGAGGATCTACTTCGCGAATGCGATCGGAGTGGAAGGGACGACGGCTCCGGAGCGCAAGCCGCTGCAATCGGTGAAAGTCGGTGACACCGTGACCTACTCGATCGGACCGCTCGAGAGTCAAGAGGACGCCACCAAGCGAGCGGAGTCGATGGTGAGGACGCTGATCGCCAATCGCGAAGCCGGGGCGAAAGGAGGGGCGAAGACCGCGGCTGTCAATCTGCCTGGATGGGTCAGCAGCGACGTGGCCGCGACCTTCGGGGCCACGATCGAGGCTCGGACCCAGACCCCGGAATCGCTCTGCCTGATGCGCTATTTCTCCTCGGAGAAGGGAAGCGCAAAGGGACCATGGTGGACCTCCTGCGAGGAAGCGGAAGCGCTCGCCTCGATCGATGACGTTCGGTCGCACTTCGCCCTCCCCCACCGTTTCCAGGCCCGCTACGACCGGCGCGCTCGAGTTGAAGTCGCGGCGAAGACGAAGCTCGACTACGTCGAGGGAGACACCGCTCCGCAGTGCGGCGGCGCAAAACAGAAACCGTGCGGGCACAGGTATCCCGGCGGCGGCATCCAGTACTGGATCTCCGACCCGGGTCAGCTGGGCAAAATCACCGAGCAGTGCACGACGGCGGCGCCCGACGAAAGCTCCGCATGGCACCCGTGCGCCCGCTGAGCTACTCGCCGTCGAGCGCCCTTTCGAGCTCGGCCTGAAGCTCTGCCTTGACCCGGCGCAGTAGGTCTTCGGCGCTTTCGCTGGGCATCCAGCTCATCGCCTGCCTCACTTCGTTGGCGGCCGGCGCAAACACTTCACCCGCGTCGAGGTCGTGCTCCACCTCGCGGAGGATCTGCGCAGCGGCGCGCTCGCGGGTCTCGCTGACGAGGCGCTCGTCATGGGTCTGTTCGGCGGCAAAGACAGCCAGAGCAGCCGGGTAATAGTCCGCCTTCAGCAACGGCCCGACCGCCGCCCGTGCCTCCCTCTCCCCCACGGAGGGGGACCAACCGGGGGCCATCGGAGCATTCGAGAGGGAGGCGATCTCGGCCGCTCGCAGTCCCGGCTTAGCCGTCAGCCGCTCGACTTCGGCGTAGTTGTAGCGGTAGCACCAGGCTTCCTCGAGCGCGAAGCCACTGGCCGGCGTCATCGCGAACTCGTTTTCGGGAAGGATGCCGCCACCGCGGCTGACCGGCTCCGGCACACCGAGGACGAAACGACCGACGGCGAGCCTCTGATCGGGGGGCTCGGCGATCAACTCGACCCTGACCACGAAGAGCTGCTCGCCGAGCCCACCGACTTCGCTGTCGAAGGCGAGCACGAGCCGGTAGGCGTGGCCGGGCGGAACCTCCTCGCGGATGTCCTCTTTGACCACGCGCTCCTCCGCGGTCGGATTGGCGACGAGGTCGATTTCGTAGGGCCGCGAGCGGGGGATCTCACCGCCGCCGATCTTGCAGTTCGGGAGTTGGGCGCTGTCGAGGATCGTCACCTGCGCTTCGCTGATCTGCACCGGGTCCGGGCCGACGTTGCGAACCGCGAGGTCGACCTTCGGCGCGCTCTCGCTGGAGCGGATCAGGTTGTGTTCGATCAACGCCGAATCCCGGACCGGGTTGGAGACGGCGGGTTTGCCGACCAGCTCCAGGTGCCCCCCGCTCGAGTCGGAATGAAACAGGGAAGACGCCCAACCGGCCGCTCCCGTGATCGCGCTCAGGACCAGCCCCGCGGCGACGGCGATCCCGACGCCCCACCAGAAGGCTTCCTTGGGCCGCGCGTCCGACCCCTCGCCGCCATCGCCCTGCCGCCGTCGCGGCCGGCGGAACGGCCGGCTGGGTCGCCGGCGCTTCATGGCCGCGCCACCATCGCTTCGACGTCGACGGCAACCGGGATCTCATCGTCGCCCTCTCCCTGCAGCGTCAACTTGCCGCCGGCGCTCAGCCTGGCGACCAGTCCGCCGGCGACCTGCACGTCCTTGCCGCGCTCTGCCATCGGCACCCAGCGCTCCCCTCGCAACTCATACCGGGTCGCCGGGGGCGATGGGTCCAGCGGCATTCCGGCCGGCCCTTCGGGGCAGCCGAGCGGGCCGATCGCTGCTCCCACTCCCCCGGGGAGGACCTGCACCGACGCGACCCGGCGGATCTCCTTCGCTTCGGGGAGCCGGGGGAAGGAGACCTCGACCCCGCCCCGCGGATCTGCTTCCAGGACCCCGATCGAGGGCCAGGCGCCGCAGATGGGGGTCACCCACCGAGCCGAGTAGACGATGCGGTCGCCGTCGGGCGAGCTCGAAGCTTCTTCCACGTTCCCGCGGGCGGTGTTGAGGAGGTGCCGGACCTCTCCTCCCGGATTGACCATGTCCAGTTCCATCGAGGACGGGCTGGCTTCGTTGCGGCCGAGGATCGCCCACTCGCCGATGACGCCGAGCAACCGCGAAGAGTCGAGCGGGCGCTCGGGCCGGCTCACCCGCGGGTGCTTGCGGCGGGACCTGAATTCGAGCAGGCTGCCGCTCCCGGCGGCGACCGAGAGCAGGGCTCCGTCGCGCCAGGCGACACCAGAGCACGGGCACGGCCACCATTCCGGGCTCTCGGCGCCGGCCCGGAGGATGCTCGCCTTGCCGTCCGCCACCCAGCCGAGGTTGCCGCCGTCCCAGGCGAACGAGGGCCGGGACCATTCATCCGGGAGCTGGCCGATCAGCCTGGTCCGACCCGCGGCGTCGGCGGTGAACAGCCGTTCGTGGCTCTGGAAGGCGAGGACGGCTGGGCCCTGCTCGGGGGGCGCCGGCTCCGATCCGAGCCTGTCCCGCACCCGGCACAGCGGCAGAGGCGCGACATCCTCGCCCATCAGCCGCCGCCAATCGGCCGCGCTCGCGGGTCCGCCCGCGAGCTGGCACATCCGTCGCTCGAGCCGGGCCCGGGTCAGTCCGTAGATCTGCAGGGAGCCGGCTTCATAGCCTTCGCCGTCTTCGTCGTATGCGGAGGTCGTCGCCGCCAGGAGCGAGCCGTCCGCGCTCCAGCTCAGCCGGAAGGAGCCGGTGTTGGGCTGACCGGGAAGCCGAACCGGTTCGAGCCCCCCGTCGACGGGAACGAGGACGATGGTTCCGTCGTCCAGCGCCACCGCGATCGCCTCTCCGTCCGGCCTCCAGGCCAGGGCCACCGGCAATGCGTCGAGCGGGACCGACCGACGCACCTCCGGCTCGCCGCCGGGGGACCAGATGCGAAGCGAGGCGTCGTAGCCGATGGTGGCGAAGCGGTCGCCGTCGGGAGCCCAGGCAACCCGGTCGGTGGTTCCGGTCTTCACCTCGTCGATCACCTTGGCGCTGTCGACGTCGACGAAGATCAGGCTCGAATCGGGTTCTTCGCTCCCGTATACGCCTTCCTCCTGTTCGGTTCCGGCGACGAGGAGAGTCGCTTCGTCGGGACTCAGCGCGAGGTCGCCAGCAGGCCCGACCGGCACCACGTCGACCTGCTCCCAGGTCTCGGTCGACCAGAAGGCGACCAGCTCCTGCACCGCCGAGTAGGCGGCGATCAGGTGCTTGCCGGGGATCGCGATGACGCTGCTGACGATGCTCGGCTCCGCCGAGTCCACCCCACCGGTCCCGAGGGCCAGGCGCTGGAGCGGCTCGCCGGTCTCGGCGTCCCAGACGAGGACGACCGCCTCGCCGGCCGGGTCCTGCCCGGCCGCGAGCACGAAGTCATCGTCGATCAGCGCATCGTTGACATAGAGGGCGTCCTCGTCTTCGGCGTAGGGCCACCAGTCGGGATCCGGCCGGTAGTGACGCAGGTCGGGGTTGTCGACCAGCTCCCCGTCGATGACCGCGCGTCCCGGCTGCACCGTCTTCAGCATTTCCACGTGGTTGGCGTCGAAGCCTTCGGCCACCAGCAGCTCCCCCGCGGGGCCGAAGGAGGCGACGGGGGTGGGTTCGCCATCGGGTAGCGAAATCCCGGATTCCTCCGCCAACAGGCTGACCGCACCGCCGGGGTGGATCGCCAGAGCCCCGCCGCTGCTCTCGACCAGGCCTTCGACCGGACCAGCGCCTGGGGCCGGGCGGGTCGTGCTCTGGCCGATTTCCGTCTCGAAGGTGACCCCGTCGCTTCCAGCGACCCAGGCCTGCCCTTCTTCGTTGTAGGCCAGGCCGGTGATCGGCGGGCCGGGCCGGGGCAGCGGCTCCCCTTCCGGGTCTGCTTCGAGGCCGCCACCGGTGCCGCCGACGGCGAGGGTCATCGGATAGATCTCGCTGCTGAGGCTCGTCACCTGTCCCGGCAGGAACCCGGGCTCGGCGCTGACGGAGACGGTCGAGGTGTCGAGGTCGATGCGGGCCGCTCCGCCGTCGCCCGACGCCACCAGGAGTGCTTCTTCGAATTCGGTTTCGAACTGGGCGGCGATCCAGGGGCCAGACGTCGGGAGCGGAGCGGCGATCTCCGACAGTGGGGTCCTGGTCACCGTGTCGGTGGCGAGGGCGACGCGGCTGAGCGTGCCGCTGCGGTCGAAGCCGAGCAGCTCCGACGCGGTCGCCGAGAGGCCGAGCGCCAGCAGCCCGCCACCGGACTGGACCCTGGAGTCGAGCTGCCGCAGCGCTGGGTGGCGGAGGTTCGAGACGTCGATCAGGGTGACCCGGCCCTGGCGATCGGCGCCGGCGACCAGCATCGAGAGGTTGCTCTCGGCCAGGAAGCCCAGCGGCCGCGGGGTCCGTGCTTCCCCGAGCAGGGCTCCGTCCCCGGCGCGCCAAACCCGCAGGCGCCGGTCGCTGCCGGCGGTGAGGAGGAGGTTCCGCATGCGGACGGCGGCTTCGACCCGAGGCGAACCGGCGCGCACCACCCGCTCGACCCCCCACTGGCTTCCGGCGACGCTCAGCATCGCCATTTCCGCTTCCATCGAAGGCCGCAGGCGTTGGCTCGCGAGGGCGGCGAGGGCGGCGCTGCGAGGCTCGTTTTCGAGATAGACGGGGACACTCGTGGCGGCCACCTGCGCGGCGTTGGAGGTGGACGAGCTTCGCTCCGGCTCCCGGGCGAGCAGCACCACGACCCCGAGCAGGACGATCAGGGGCAGCCCCCAGCACAGCCTCCAGTTCAAGACCCTCAAGCGGTCGAGACTGTATTCGGTATGAGGTAACTATGCGTACCCGCTGTCACTCCCCGGTCGACAGGAAAATCGGGGGCGGCGCCTTTAATAAAAGTCTTGATTGTTTAGAAGACCCTGTGTAGCCTCGCTCCCTCAAGGAATCCGGATCTCCGGATAAGTACCCAAATGAGGACGAGGAATGATGGGAGAGGGTCGGGGCAACCCTGCCGCCTGCGAGAAGGGCTACGCAGCGCGGGGGCTTCTTGGAGAGTGCGAAGGCCTCTTGGCCGCGAGCGACGCGCTCGGGCGCTGCGTGGCCATGCACCCCCGGGACGCCGAAGCGCAGAAGGCCGACGTCCATCTCCGCTTCGGGGATCGCGAGTGGCTGAAGAGCAGCCTCGGGCAGGAGCTGGTCGCCTCGCTCCTCTCCCACTCCGGGCTCGCCGCGGCTGAATCGCGGCGCTCGGACCTCTTCCTCACCTTCGAAACCGAGGCGCTGGAGGAGCTGGAGCGGCGCTTGGCCGCGGGCGAGGAGGCCGGGATGGAAACCGCGGACCTCCTCCCCGGCGCCCGTTACGACGTCAGCCTCGTCGGGCCGAACGCCAACAAGGCGCTGCACCTCGGCCACCTGCGCAACATCGCGCTCGGGCAGGCGCTCGCCTGCTCGCTCGAAGCCGCCGGCGCCACCGTGCGGCGGCGGAGCCTCGTCGCCGATATCGGCCGCCGGATCTGCGAAGCGATGGCCGGCTACCTGGAGAGTCACGGAGGGGAGACGCCGCAAGCGAGCGGCCTCTCCGGGGACCGCTTCGTCGAGCTCTGCTGGCGTGCCTTCCGGGAAGGCTCGGACTCGGTCCCGGCCAGATCTACTCCCGGGCCCAACCTCCAGGAGGAGGAAGCGCGCCGGGATACAGCCGCGACCCTGATGGACGGCTGGCTGCGGGGCGGCGAGTCGGAGCGGCAACTGAGCAGGCAGATGAGGGAGTGGGTCCTCAGCGGGCACGAGCGCACGCTGGCCCGGCTCGGCCTCTCGGTCGACGTCTACGACTTCGAGTCCGACGAGATTCCGCGGGCCCGCGAGCTGATCGATCGTGGCTTGCGGCTCGGTCTTTTCGAGCAGGAGGAGACGGGCGGAGTGGTCTACCGAAGCCAGCGGCCGGAGTTCGCGACGATGGTGCTGCTCAACGCCCAGGGCGCCCCGACCGAGTGCGCCCGGGTGCTTGCCGTCTGTCACCGGATGATCGGCGAGCTCGACCCGGAAGTCTCCTTCCTCGAAGTTCTCGGCGACGAGTGGCGACCGGCCCAGACGGTGGTGGCGGACCTCCTCCTGAAGCTGCTGCCCGAGCCGACGAAGAAGACCTACGAGTGGCTCTACTACGGCCTCGTCACCTCCGAGGGCGAGAAGATCGGCTCGAGCAACGGCGAGGTCATCTGGATCGACGACTTCCTCGACGATCTCGCCGCCAGCCCGGCGGTCGCGGCGTTGGAGGAGATCGGCGGCGGCAGCGTTCCGCGTTCTGAGCTCGCCGACGTCCTGGCTCGCGCCAGCTTCCTCTGCGCACCGATGCCGCAGCCGCTTCCGCTCGCCGCCGAGCGCCTGTTCGAGGAGCAGGAGGGACCCGCTTGGACCATTGCCGAGGCCTGGAGCAGGGCAAACGCCGTGAATCCCGCGGCGCCGCTCTCCCCCCTGCCCCGCGCCGGAGTCCTGCAGGCGCTGGAGTTCCGCCCCGTGCTGGCGCGGGCGATCGAACGGCGCGACCCCACCGTCCTCGGCAGCTACCTGCGGCGGCTGTCCGAAAGCTTCCTCTCCGCACCTGACCCCGGACCGGCGGCGCGGCCGGTCCTGGAGCGGGTGCTCCTCAGCCTCGGTTTCGCGATCTCGCGCCCGGCGACGGACATGCCGCGAGCCGAAGCCGATCGACTCCCGGTCGAGGTATGAGGCATGAAACGAGCTTCTTCACATCTTGCGCCCGTAGCTCAAATGGTCCAAGAATCCTTACAAGGCGTAGTAAAGGTCTCGGCGTCTGTCTTCCGTAAGGGGACGGAGCGCCGGTCACTGGCCGGCGCCACCGAGGTGCACTCAAGTGAGCCAAAAGCTCATGGCACCACGCGGTCGCTCGAGAGTGAGCTGCGTCAGCGGACGGGTTTGAAGAGCGACGGCCTTCTAAGCCGTAGGTTGCGGGTTCGAATCCCGTCGGGCGTGCTTTGCGAATGTTCCGCCCCGTCATCCGGGCGGGCGAGGCGCATCAGGGGTGAGCGATGCTCGAGTTGAAGCTGACCGCCGATGACGCGATCGAGATCCGCCGGCTCTGCCGCTGGGCGGGGCGCGAGTACGGGTCCACCGACGAGGGAGAGCTGCTGCGCAATCTCAACCGGCTCACCGAGGAGATGCCGTCCGCGGTGGTCGACGGGCTCGTCACCTACATGGAAGGCCCCGAGGCCGACCTGGCGCTGATCAGCCATCACATGATCAGCGACCACGACCTGGGCAGGACCCCGATCGCCCAGAAGGACCCGACCACGACGAAGACATCGCTCGAGTACGAGATGATCGCGATGGTCTACGGGAGCGTGCTCGGAACCGTGTTCGGGTGGGCGACGCAGCAGGAAGGCCACATCGTCAACGACATCATCCCGATGGAGACCTTCGCCGACCAGCAGGTCGGCGCCAGCAGCAAGGTCGAGCTCGCCTGGCACACCGAGGACGCCTACCACCCCGGCCGGGCCGACTTCATCTGCCTCCTCTGCCTCCGCAATCCGACCGGCGCACCGACCACCGTCGCTTCGATCGTCGACATCAAGGCGCGCCAGACGCTCCCCGCCGCCCTGTTCGAGCCGTGCGTGCGCATCGCCGCCGACGACGCCCAGGCGGCCGGTGCGGCTGACGCCGGCATCGAAGACTGGACCGAGTCGGCGGTGAAGCCGATGCCGATTCTCAGCGAGAACGGGTCCGGGCTGCAGATGTGCGTCGACCCGGCCTACATGTCGGTCGCCACCGACGAGGCGGACGTGCACGACGCGGTAACAGGCTTCTGTCAGACGATCGACGAAAACCTCACAGAAGTGGTGCTGAAACCGGGGGATCTGCTGATCGTCAACAACCATCGGGCCGTCCACGGCCGCCGCCCCTTCAAACCCACCTACAGTGGCCGCGATCGCTGGTTGAAGCGGGTCAACGTCGCCCGCGATTTCGAGTCCCGCCGGCCCTACTGCACGGACGGCGAGCGGCGCCTGCTGGCATAGCGCGATGTCGTGGTGGCCGTCACGGCACGGTCCCGACGACACGCTGGGGTCCTGCAACGAGCTCTCGCCCGAGCGCCTGCTCGACGCGCTGAGGATTCCTCGCCGGGGTGAGGTGATCGAGCTGGCGCCGGCGCTCGACAGCGCCGGGCCGCGCTGGGAGAGGCGGCCCTGGGAGCAGACGGTTCTCACCCATGGAGCCAGCGAGGAGCATCGCCGCCGCTCCGAGAATGCGGACACCTACCTCGAAGAGCTGGTCGTCGGCGGCCTCCACAACGGCTGCCACATCGACGCGCTCGGGCACAGCGGGATCGATGGCAGGTTTTACAACGGTCACACCTTGGAGGAAGTCTTTGGGCCCGAGGGCCTGCAGACGCTGGGGATCGAGCAGGCCGTTCCCTGGATCACCCGGGGGGTCTGCCTCGACCTCGCCGGCCTGCTCGGCCCGGAGCGGCTCGACGGCGGCTTCGTCATCAACCCCACGCACCTGGAGGAAGCCTGCGAACGGCAGCAGGTGGTCGTCCGGCCCGGGGACGCTGTTCTCGTCCACACCGGCTGGGGGAGGCTGTACCGCGACGACCCCCGGCGCTACCTGGAGAGCGAGCCCGGCGTCGGCTGGGACGCCGCCCGTTGGCTGACCGATCGTCGCGCCTCGCTTGTCGGCGCCGACAACTGGGCGTTCGAGGTGGTGCCTCCCGAGGAGAGCCGTCGCGGCCAGGAGTTCCCCGTCCACCAACACCTACTGGCCGAAACCGGCACCTTCATCCTCGAGAACGCCAACACCTGCGCCCTCGCCGAGCTGGAACAGAGCGAGTTTCTCTTCATCGCCGCACCGGCGAAGGTGGCGGGCGCCACGGCCGGACCGGTCAATCCCTTGGCGGTGGTGTAAGTGTCCCCTCCCGGCGATCAGCTCGTTGCGCTGAGCTCCCGCAGCTCGTCCTCGTGGGAGACGGCGTGGCGGCGGAGCTGGCCGTTGGGCTCGATCGTGTAGCTGCCCATCCGGACCAGCGGGGGCGAGTAGGCGTGGATGGTGACGGCGGGCTCGCTGCCAGCGTGGAGGACGCGGTGGATGTCGCTTGCTCCGAAGTAGAACGAGGAGCCGGCGTGGGCGAGGCGGGAGATCGGGGCGTCGGGGGGCCTGCCGAGCACCAGGCGCTCCTCGCGGACGCTGCCGGAGACGACCGCGACGGCGCCGGCCGAGAGGTCATGGTCGTGGAAGCCGGTGTCGTGGTCGTGGGACCAGCAGAGCAGCCAGACGTCCAGATGCTCGTCGCGGAGCAGCTGCTTGTAGGTGCGGTGCGTCGGGTCGTGCTCGATGTGCTCGGACCAGAGCGCCGGCTGGGCGCCGATCTCGGTCGCGACGGCAAGCAGCTCCTCATCGGTCAGGTCGTGGCCATGTGGCCGGGCGATGTCATCGATTCCCTTGGTCATGCGAAGTCTCCTTTCTGGCGGGGGTCAAGAGGGAATTCGGGTTCGTACATCGCAGCAGCCGTCCCAGCTCCGGGCCCAAGGGCGGCGGGCCGGCGTCGACGACGGGCCGGTCGGAGCCGTAGACGAGCTGCGACACGCCGACCGCGCCGGCCATCGCCTCGAGCATCCGCGGCCCGTAGGAGGAGGTGTCGTAGAAGACCAGCGGGTCGGGCTCGGCGGGCGCCGTGCCGCCGCGCGCGGCGAACCGCTCCAGCTGCAATGGCGCGCCTCCGGCCAGCATCGCGAACAGGACCCGCAGGCGCGGATGCTCGCGTCGCCCACCGTGCAGGAAGGCGAACCAGGCCGCCTGCATCTGGGCGACGTAGTCGGTCAGCGCCGGCCACCAGACGGGCAGCGGCTTGACCGGGCCCGCCTCGCCCGATCCGGCAACCGGGCCGGGATGGACGAACAGCGGCGCGTCGAGGAGCTCGAGCCGGGCAAGGAGCGGGCCGACGTGCGCGAGGGCGTCGGGGCTGGCGAGGGCGGTCGCCGGGAGCGAGATGCCGGCGCACCCCCTGCCGATCGCGGCGTCGACTTCAGCCGGGTCGGGCACCTCGAGCTGCACCGCGCCCCAGCCGCCGAAGCTCGCCGACAGCTCCCCCAGCCCGCGATGGTGGGCTTCCAGCAGCGGTAGGGACTCCTCGGCCGGAAGCATCTCGATCCCCAGGGCGGTCGAGAGCGCGACGAGGGCGCGATCGATGCCCTCGCGCCGAATCTCCACCGTCCGCAGGGCGACGTTCGTCGCGTCGAAGGAGAGGACGCTGTCGGGCTCGCCGGCGACGCGAAAGGTCCAGCCGCCGCCGCGGCGGATCAGCCTCGGCGCTCGCCGGCGCCGAGCCAGCGCTTCGATCAGCGGCTCGGAAAGTAGGTGCTGATGGACGTCGAGTCTCTCCATTGTTGTCTAAGTTAATCAAGATTCTCGACTTCGCTCAATGCGGGGTCCGTAGAAGTGCCGGCAGAGAGCGGCCCCCCTAGCATCCATGCGGTGACGTCTGGAACCGCAGAGAGCGGGCGAATCCCGAACTCCGAGCACGAGTCCCAGCCCTGGCGGATCCACGCGATCGTCCCCGACTTCACCCTCGAGGACGTCTGGGCGCTGCCCGCCGAAGGCGGCGCCGACGAGTTCCCGGCGCTGCTGGAGATGGTCGGCGCGCTCGACCCGACCGAATCGGACTCGCGCGCGACCCGGGCGCTGTGGAAGCTGCGCGACCGGCTCGGCAGGTGGTTCGACCTCGGCGAGATCCACGTCGAGGACAGGACCGGGACCGAGGCCGTCGGCGAGCTGCCGATTCCCGGCACTGCCTCCATCACCCTCGCCGATCGCCTGCCCGACGACCTGCGCGGCACGGCCGCCGGCGCCGACTTCGGCTCGCTTCCCTTCAGCCCCCTCTACCGCACCGACCGGGAGGCGGCCGCCGAGCTCTCGAACAAGACCGTGCACGGTGTCGCGCACTTCGCCTGGGTCGACCAGGGCGACGGCCGCTACCAGGGTCAGATGGCCGTCTACGTCAAGCCCCGCGGCCTATTCGGCCGCGCCTACATGGCGACGATCAAGCCGTTCCGCTACCTGATCGTCTACCCGGCGCTGATGCGCGAATTCGAGCGCACCTGGGCCGCCAGCCGCTGACCTCAGCGGCGGACGCGGTAGCGGAGGTGGGTGGCGCCGGTCCCCTCCAGGATCCGGACCGGCTCCAGCTCGACGTGCTCGGCGCCGAGGTGCTCGAAGAGCCGCCGGCCTTCGCCGAGGAGGACCGGGACGAGGTGGATCTGGATCTCGTCGAGGACCCCGACCGCGAGCGCCAGCTGGGTGACGGTGGCACCGTGGACGAGGACGTCCTTCTCGCCGGCGGCCTCCTTCGCCCGCGCCATCGCCGTCTCGACGTCGGCGACGTAGGTGACCAGCGGCCACTGCGGATCGACGCCGGACCTGCTGCGGCTGAGGATGAAGATCGGGACGCCGTCGTGGTGGTCGCCGCCCCATCCTTTCGCCGGCTCGAAGGTGCCGCGGCCGGCGACCACGGCGCCGGTGGCCATCGCCTCGTCCATCACCTCGCCGTCGGCGCCCTCGGGGCGGCCGGGCACTCCCCCGTGCTCGGTCGGCGCGCCGGCGAAGATCCACTCGTGCAGGCGCTCGCCGCCGTCGCCGAGGCCGTTGTCGACGCTCTCGTTGGGGCCGGCGACGAAGCCGTCGACGGACATCGACATGTAGAGGACGGTCGCGGACATCAGTTCCCTCCTTCGGTCTTGGCGGCGAGGACGTGGACGACCGCGCCGTCGGGGTAGGCGGTGGTGGAGACGGGGGCGAAGCGCTGGGGCTCGGGCAGGCCGTGCCAGAGCGGCAGGCCCTCGCCGAGGGCGACGGGATGGACCGTCAGCCGGTACTCGTCGATCAGCCGGTGGCGGGCGAGCGAGTGGGCGATGCGGGCGCCGCCGAAGAGGACGATGTCGCCCTCCGCGGACTCCTTCAGCGCCGGGATCTCCTCCTCGACCGGCCGCGCCGAGGGGCGCGAGTTCTTCCACTCGAACTCCGGCTCGGTGCTGGAGAAGACCAGCTTCGGCAGCTCGTTGATCCGCCGCGCCATCGGGCTGTCGGAGCTGCTCCAGACCGGAGCCATCTCGTCATAGGCTCCGCGCCCGACGACGATCTGCCGGACCTGGCCGAGCAGCTCGAGGTTGGCGGCGTGGCGGGCGTCGCCGGCACGGTCGGCGACTTCACCCGGCTCGGCCAGCCAGTCCATCTCGCCCGGCGCGCGGGCGAGGAAGCCGTCCAGCGAGGCGGACATCAAGAGGATCAGTCGGGACGCAGCGGTCGCGGACATCTGGCCATCTCCTTCGCTCGTGGCGGGGCGTCGTAATCCCCGCCTCTACCCAGATGACGAACGAAGGCAGCGAAAATCGACATCGGCGGCTGAGGTGGCCCTGCTGTAACAACCGTCAGGGTGGAGGACATCAATACTCAGATGCCCTCCCCCGGCGATCGAGCCTTACATCCGCTTGACGCCGAGCGCCGCTTTGAGAGCTGCTTCCGCGACCACTACGCGGCGGTGCTCGCCTTCGCGATCCGGCGGCTGCCGGACCGCTCGACCGCCGATGACGCGGCGGCCGAGACCTTCGCGGTCGCCTGGCGCCGCCGTGAGCTGATCCCCGACGAGCCGCTGCCGTGGCTCTTCGGGATCGCTTTGCGGGTCGCCGCCAACCAGCGGCGCTCGGGCGAGCGGCGGCGGCGTCTGGGGGAGCGGCTCGAGCGCGAGGCGAGCTCGCGAGAGTCCGCGCCGGAGCCTGCCGACACGCTGCACCGCCGCGACTCCTTCGCCAGCGCCTTCGGGCGTCTCGACGAGTCCGAGCGCGAGGTTCTGCGCCTGGTCGCCTGGGACGGCCTCGACACGCGCGAGGCCGCGGCCGTCCTTGGTTGCTCGGCAGCCGCCTATCGGGTGCGCTTGCACCGGGCGCGTCGCCGGCTGGCGAAACATCTCGAGGCGGCCGGACATTCACCGGTCGAGCACTCCACCCGGGTGCCCGACCCCGCCGAGGAGGCACGTTGAGCCGCAAGCGCCACAAGATCGATCCGCTCGCCGCGATGGCGGCGGCGAACCCTGCCCCGACCGCCGAGATGGCGGCCGAGCTGAGTGAAACGGAGTTGCAGCAGGCGCTGAGCCGGGCCGTCGCCCTGGGCCGCTCGCCCTCACAGCCGGTCCCGGTCGGCGACCGCGTCGCACTGGAGACGGGAACGAGCCCGCGGCACCGCCGCGCGGCGCTCGGCCTGGCCGCCGTGGCCGTGCTCGCGGTGCTGCTGGTCGCCGGCGGTTGGCTCAGGGGCGGCGGCGGGGGGCACCCCGAGTTCGCCGCCGCCGCAATCCGGGTGGCGGAGGCCAACCCGCGCCTGCTGGTCACCGAGCCGGGCTGGAAGATCGTCCGCGCCGACGAATTCGAAACCGACAGCGGCGAACTGACTTTCAGCGACGGCAGCCACCGCTTCGACGTCCACTGGTACCCGGCGAAGTACTACGGTCAGTACCTGCGCGATCGCGCCACCGTCAGCACCCCCGAAGACGGAACCCTGCTCGGGCAGACCGCGACCACCGTCGAATACTCGCCCGAGGAATACGCGACGATGCTCTCGCCGCAGGGCAGCGTCTTCGTCGAGGTCCGCGGCCAGCTAGGCAGCCGGACCGCCTACGACGAGATCCTCCATTCGCTGCGGGCAGTCGACGTCGACACCTGGCTCGAAGCGATGCCACCGAGCACCGTGCGCCCGGAAGCGCGCTCGGAGGCGGTCGACCAGCTGCTGCAGGGGATGCCACTGCCGCCGGGCTTCGACGCCGCAGGGCTGAAGAGCGAGGACTCGATCGCCGCACAGTCGACGCTCGCCATCAAGGTCGGCAACGCGATCGCCTGCGGCTGGGTCGAGAGCTGGATCGCCGCCCGCGCTGCCGGCGACCAGGCCGCCGCCGAGCGAGCGGTGGAAGCGATGTCCAGCTCGGCGGACTGGCCGCTCGTGCGCAAGACCGAGATTCCCTGGTTCGGGAACTACAAGGCCGTTGCCAAGCAGCTGCGCGCGGGCAAGCTCGACCGCAGCGACCTCAGCTACGAAGTCCGCACGGATGGAAGAACCTTCGGCTTCGGCCCCGCCTGGAAGCTGACCCTCGGCTGCGAGGGGACCCACCGTCACGAAGTCGACGGCCTGCCGCAAAGCCCCTGAGGCAGGGACGAGCTCCTCGGCAACGCTAGGCCGAGACCCTGAGCGGGTAGCTGCGTTCTATGGGTATGGGCCGCTGGGCATTCACCGTGCTGCTCTCGCTCGCCGCGCTCGTGGCGCAGCCCGTCGCGGCCGGCGCCGCCCCCTCCTGCGCCGAAGGACCGGAAACCGTGGGGACGACGATCGTCGGCACGCCGTGCGCCGACACGATCCGCCTGCCGCGCGGCGTCACCACCGTCCTCGGCGAAGGGGGCGACGACGTCCTCTACGGCCAGCGCGGCAACGACAGCCTCTTCGGTGGGGAAGGCTCCGACCGGCTCTACGGCGGCGTCGGTGACGACCGCCTGCGCGGCGGGCCGGGGGACGACCGGCTCTTCGGCGGCTTCGGCGCCGACTCGCTCGACGGCGAAGGCGGCAACGACCTGGCCCGCGGCGACGCGACGGTCGACGCGCTCGGCGACTCGGGCGGCGGCAGCGACACGCTCAGCTTCGCGACCGGGGTGACGCCGGGCTTCGACAACAGCGGCTCCTTCTTCACCGACGCCGGCTTCCCGGATGGCGCCGAGGGGCGCGGCGTCTACGTCGACCTCGACGAAGGCTTCGCCAACAACGGCCTCGCCCCGTCTGGCGGCGGCGTCGACCAGCCGCTCGCCCCGGCAAGCGACTTCGGCGACTTCGAGACGGTGATCGGCACGCCGTTCCCCGACTACCTCGTCGGCACCGGCGGGGCCGAGACCTTCTACGGGGGCGGTGGCGCCGACCTGATCGCCGGTGGCGGAGGCGGCGACGTCGCCCACGGCGGCGCCGACAAAGACGGCTGCGTCGAAGTGACGACCGAGGACTGCGAGCTGGGCGGGGAAATCGACCCCCGCGAACCCGACGAGATCGCCGTCGGCCTGATGGTCCCGGGCGCCGCCGGCGGGCCGGCCGTCTACCTGACCGGCAGCGACGAAGCCGACCGGGTGACGGCGAGCTACGCGGCGGGGACGGTGACCTTCACCCTGGCGGCGGGCAGCGTGGGCCAGTTCGAAGCCGGCACCGCGGGCGGCTGCTCGGCGCCGAGCGGGCCGACCGTCACCTGCCCGGCGCCGGCCGCGCCGGACTCGATCCTGGTCGCCGGCCTGGATGGCGACGACGTCCTCGCCGCTCCCGGCCTGCCGGAGACGACCGCGCTGGTCGAGCTCGGGAACGAAGGCGGCGACGCGCTCAGCGGCGGCGAGACCGAAGACGCGCTCGTCGACGGCGCGGGCAACGACACCGTCAACGCCGCCGGGCGCGACGACGCGCTGCCGAACAACGGCGGCGCCGACCAGCTCCACGCCGGCGCGGGCGAGGACCTCTTCATCTCCAACGCGGTCTGCGACGACGACCTCCTCGACGGCGGCGGCGACCGTGACAACGCCAACTGGGCCAACTTCGGCGCGGCTGTCTCGATCGACATGTCCCTGCAGGCCGCCGGCCTGGTCGGCGCGCAGGGCGAGCCGCACTGCTCGAGCGCCGGCCTGCTGACCACCTTGCAGGCACTGGAGGACGTCGAGGGCACCGACGCCGGCGACAACCTCGTCGGCGACGGCAGCGACAACCAGCTGCTTGGGCGGGGCGGGCCGGACAACTACCGCTCAGGTGCCGGCAACGACCTTCTGCTCGCCAACTCCGGCGACTCCGACCCGCTTCTCGACTGCGGCGAGGGCTTCGACACGGCGCTGATCGACTTCGCCCCCTTCGTCGACGGCCCGCCGGTCGATTGCGAGTCGGTCGAAGAACGCGCCCCGAACAGCTTCCGCCCGCCCGACACGCCGCCCGATCCCGAACCCGAGCCACCGGTGACCGAAGCGCCCCCTCCCCCACCGCCGCCCAAGCCGAAACCCGACCGGACCCCGCCGACGGCCCGCCTGCGCCACCACCCGCCGGCGCTGCTCCTCATAACGGGCCCGCGCCGGCGCGCCTCCTTCAGCTTCACCGCTTCGGAGCCGGGAGCGAGCTTCCGCTGCAAGCTCGACCGCCGGCCCTGGCGCCCCTGCCGCTCACCGCGCGCCTACCTCCTCGCCCGCGGCCCTCACACGTTCCGCGTCTTCGCGATCGACGCCGCCGGAAATCGTGACCGGACTCCGGCCGTGTTCCGGCTCCGCGTCCGTGCTCGCTGAGCGTCGGCGACGCAACTAACGCCGAGCGATGGGGTTCCGGCGATCACCGATGGCCGCACGAATGCTTCAGACCGGTAGGTGGGCGCTGCTCCTGCTGGCGCTCGGCCTCCTGGCGGCCTCGCCTGCGGCGGGACGAGCCCTGCTCGATCCGAGCTTCGGCCAAGCCGGCCGGACGATGATTCCTCCGGCGGCCTCCGAAGGCTTCGTCGAGGCCGGTCTCATGCGCGACGACGGCCTCGCTTTCGCCACCGACCGGAGCCTGGGGCGGCTCGGTCCCGACGGCCGGCTCGACCTGTCCTTCGGCCAGGGCGGCATCGTCGTCCCTCCCGTCCCGCCCGGCGGCGAATTCGAGATCGCGGGGCTAGCGGTCGACTCGCAGGACCGGCTGATCGTCGCCGGCACCGCGTTGCCGCCGGCGGGAGACCCGTTTGACCCGTTCCTGTTCGGGCCCGGATTCGAAACGGGGCCGAAGAAGGCCCGGGTCGCGCGGTACCTGCCGAGCGGGGTCCCCGATCCGACGTTCGGCGACGGCGGCGTCGTCGAAACCGACCTGGGGCTGCCGGCACCGCTGAAGGAGGACGGCACCCAGATCGTCCCCAGCCCCTGGGTGGAAGTCACCGGAGTGGCGGTCGACTCGCAGGACCGGGTCCTCCTCACCGGCGGCGCCAGCGCCGGGCTGAGGGGCAACTGCGCCCACGACTGGTACTGGGACACCCTCACCTATGCGGCTTTCGTCGCCCGCTTGACCGCCGCCGGCGCGCTCGATCCGACCTATGGCGAGGGCGGCGTCTTCGGCGGGCGCAACGTCGCCGAATACCGGCTTCGCAACGAAGCCAGCGACGACCCGGAGCCGGGTCCCCGCGACGAAGTCACCTACGGCACGGGCGTCCTCCACTGCCCTCGGGCCGGCGGCGCCGGCGGGCTCAGCCGGCTTGATGCCGACGGGAACCCGGCGATCGGCTTCGGCGACCGGGGGGCGGTTCGCATGGGGAGCGACGACATGGTCGCCCTCCCGGGCGGCGGGGTCGCCAACATCGGCTTCGAGAGCCCCTGGTACTACACGCGGGAAGCGGCGACCGTCGAAGTCGCCCGCCTGACCCCGAACGGCCGACCGGACCGCGGCTTCGGGACGCGCGGCAAGGCCGTCGTCGTGACGCCGGGAGGCGCCGGCGGCCAGTTGGCCTCGATCGCCGCGGACGGGCGCGGACGCCTGCTGCTGGCCGGCACGATGACCGCCGTCAAGGCGGGCCGCGGCCACAGAGAGAAGCCGCGCCGCCAGAGGCTGTTCGTGCTGATGCGGGTGACCGCCGGCGGACGTCTGGACCGGGCCTTCGGGCCCGGCGGCCGGGTTGCCGCCAGGTTCGGTTCGCGGAATGCGAGCGGGTCGCAGGTCCTGCTCGACTCGCAAGGCCGCGCGGTGGTGATTGGGACCTACGGCCGCTACGGTCACGAAGGCGTGGCCGTGGCGCGCTACGCGATCAATCGCTAGGCCGCTTCAGGGTCGCCGGGGCGCTTTGGCAAACCCCTGGTTGACCAAGGCGCCCCGTCAGCCGCAGGATCGGGATCGTGCGGCCGGCCGCCGCGGCGCGGCGCCGGTAGGACTCGAACGGCGGGAAGACGTTGTCGGCCAGCGCCCAGAGGCGGTCGCGCTCGGCCTCGTCGCCGACGACTTCGGCCCGGTAGGGGTGGCCGTTGAGCTTCACCTCAGGGTTGGCGCGGGCGTTGTGGAACCAGGCGGGATGCTCGGGGGCGCCGGCCTTCGAGGCGACGATCGTCGGTCGCTCGCCGTCGTGGAAGTAGATGACGCCGTTGCGGCGGCGCTCGCCGGAGCGGGCGCCGGTCGTCTCGAGCAGGGCGGTGGGAATGAAGACGCCGGTGCCGAGGCGGCCGCCCGTCGCCCGCAGCAGGTAGGGGTCGACGTGCCAGCCGATCGTCCGCGAGAGCCAGAGGCCGAGCCGAGTAGAGGTGAACCGTGCCCAGGCGTTGTAGAGGCGCCCGCGCGGGCGGGTGGGGTCGACGTGCCGCAGGTTTCCGGCAGGGAGGGCCATCGGGCGAGGACTCTAAACCGGCGGTTACGATTGCCCACATGCTCAGGGGAAGGACCGCGGCGCTGATCGGTCTGTGTGCTTGCCTGCTCGGCGCGGCGGCGGCGCCGGCGGATGGCGCCGTCTCGGACCCCAGCGACCTCTATTGGCTCGGTCCCTACTTTGCCGGCATGCCGGTGACCGCGACGCCGCAGGAGGTGCGTTTCGCGACCTATGTCTACGGCGACTGCGAATTCCCCGAGGGAGAGGGCGGCTGCTCGCCGCCAGCGCAGATCCAGAACTGGAGCGCCTGCGCGCGCAACCCACTGCGGATCGATCGGCCGCCCTACGAACTCTTCGCGCTGCGCGGCGGAGGTATCGCAGCCGTCTACGAATCGGGCGCAGTCGACGTTGGGACGGGCGACAGAACCATTTCCGTATTCGCGTACCGAGAATTGATCGGTGCGGCTCTGCGTGAAGTCCACTTCCGCTCGCAGCCGGGCCCCGAGCCGCTGCCGCCGCCGGACTACCCGATGCCGGTCCTGCGTGAGCTGAAGCGCGTGACCGTGCCCGCTGAGCGAGGCGTCGATATTGCAACGATCGCCAGGAAGACCGGACTACGGGGGTACGAGGTGAGGATGCGGCTGCGGATCGCCGAATTGCTCGGTCCCGGGGCGCTAACCGAAGTTCCGCCGCCGACCATGTCGACGGCGACCGTCGAGTGGCTGGGAAAGCTGGCGCATCGAGCCATCTACAAGCCTGCCCTCACCGCGCACCGGCAGGGCATCTCGGTCGAGGAGCTGAAGAGGAGGATCAGCCGGGTTCGCGGCCTCGCCGGAGCCTGCGGGGAAACGGGCATGCTGCCCGAGCCGCCCTAGTCGAACTGATATTCCGGATGGAGGTGGGCGCGGAAGCCCGGGCCGTCCGTCCTCAGCGGCGCAGCGCCCAGCAACGGCACCCGGATCGTGCTCCGCCAGATCTCGCGCTCACCGTCGCGGCTCCTGAAGCTGGCATGGCCCTTCAGCGGCGGTGGCGGATCCAGGGCGGCGGTGCCCGCCTCGTGGTCGTAATCGAATGCGGATGCGGCGCCCCGCGCCGAGGTCACCCTCACGACCTTCAACTTCCCTCTGGTTTCAGCCTTGGCCCCGTAGAAGATGCTCCGCCCGCCGCTGAAACGGTGATGCACGCCGGCGCCGAAGATGCACGAGCAGCTGCGGCTGCCTGCGCTCAACGTCGCCGTTTCCCTTCCGCCGGCTGCCCGGGCGCTGAGCTGCGGGACGCCGGGGATGGTTTCGAAGGGATTCAGCCCGTCCTCTTCCGGGCAATCCCAGCGCGGGAACACGCTCATCGAACCCTCCGCCTGCGGCGCTTCGATACTCACGAACCCTCGCTCGCCAGCGAAAATGATGGTCCCGGTGAACACCCCTTCCCGCAGAGTGCGCGGCGCCCCCGTGCAGCCGGGCGAGACCTCCGTCTCGTCGAGGGTCGCGGTCGGGGTGAAGGCGACGTCGATCAGGCCAAGACGCCCGAAGCTGACCTTCATCCCGGCTTCGCTGACCTCGCCCGGGACTTCGTAGACCACCTCCTGGAACACGTCCCCGCGCTGGCGCCAAACCTCCAGCGTCACTTCCCCCTTTTCTGAGGTTTCGAGATGAGCGTGTAGGCCGTTACTCGCCGGCAGGTCGAGCTCCACCCGCACGACTGGCTCCGACTCCGGGCTGGCGGCCGGCGCCGGCGCCGGGAGAGCCGCCACCAGCAGCGCGACCGCGGCGATTCCGACCTGACGCGAACGACCCGCCATCCGCCGAACCTACTCCAGCCCGTGCGGGTGGAGGTGGTCTTCGGCCATCCGCTTGAGGCCGGTGCGGTCGATCTTGCCGGTCGGGTTGAGTGGCATCTCGTCGAGGAAGAGGATCTCCTCCGGCGCCTTGTAGCCGATCCGCTCGCGGCAGTGGACGATCAGGTCGGCGGCGCTGGGCCGCTCGGCGCCCTCGCGCAGGGTCACGTAGGCGCGGACGTTCTCGCCGTGGACTTCGTCGTGGACGCCGACGGCGCCGGCGAGATCGACGGCCGGGTGGTCGACGAGCGCGCCCTCGACCTCGTAGGGGCTGATGTTGGAGCCGTCGTGGACGATCACCTGCTTCTTGCGGCCGAAGAACCAGAGGTAGCCCTCCTCGTCGGCGCGGGCGAGGTCGCCGGAGTCGATCCAGCCTTCGAGCAGGACCTCGGCGGTCGCCTCCGGCGCTTCCCAGTAGCCGGCCATGCTGGCGGGGGTGCGGATGAAGATCCGGCCGACCGCGTCGGCGCCGACCGGCTCGCCCTCCTCGTCGCGCAGGGCGATGCTGAAGCCGCTGATCGGCCGCCCGATCGAGCCCTGTTTGACCGTGCCCGAGGGCGGGTTCAGCGTCGCCAGCCCGACCTCGGTCATCCCGTAGCCCTCGACGATCGGGAAGCCGGCGACGGCGGCGAACTCGTGCAGCAGCTCGGTCGAGACCTTGTCGGAGCCGCAACGGCAGACGCGCAGCGAGTCGAAGTCCCCCGGCTGCAGTTCGTGGTCGCGGATCAGCGCCAGCAGCGCCGCCGGGATCATCGCCAGCACCGTCGGCTGCTGCTCGCGCAGCAGCGGCAGGATCTCGTGGCTGTCGAAGGTCCGCGCCACCACCACCCGGCCGCCGACCGAGAGCGTGCTCAGCGCCCAGAGGAAGGAGCCGATGTGGCTCATCGAGGAGCCGGGCAGGAAGACGTCCTCGCCGTCGAGCTCGAAGGCCGCGGCGGCGCTGGCGATCATCCAGCGCAGCGAGGAGCGGGTGTGGGTGACGCCCTTCGCCGGCCCGGTGCTGCCGGAGGTGAAGAAGATCGCCGCCGGCTCGGAGAGGTCGGGGTGCGGGCCGGCCGCCAGCGGCTCGCTCTCCAGCAGGCGGTCGAAATCGTGCGGGTAGGTGAGGCTCGTCGGCAGCGCCGCCGCCAGCCTGCTCGCGCCGACGTCCTCGCCCCGCTCCTCGTGCGCCAGCAGCGCCTTGGCGCCGCTGACCTCGAGCGCGTGGTCGATCTCGCGGTGGGTGTAGCGGTAGTTGAGCGGCGTCGCGACCAGGCCGGCCTTGAAGCAGGCCAGGTAGTGGACGACCAGCGCGATCCGGTTCGGCATCAGCGAGGCGATCCGGTCGCCCGGCTCCAGCCCCATCGCCCGGTAGCCGCCAGCCAGCCGCTCGCTCTCGGCCTCGACCTCGCGCCAGCTCATCGAGCGCCCGGCCGAGACCAGCGCCGGCGCCTCGGGCACGGCCTCGAGCCCGATCCGCAGCAGGTCGTCCAGCGGCGGCGCGGGCGCGTCGAGCGGTGGGCCGTCGATCAGCATCGCCGTACTTCTACCGCAGCGCCGGGCGCAACTCCGTCGTCACGAGGGTTTTCTGAGTGGGTGGGCACCGCAGAGAAACCTCTGACGTGGATCTCGAAGATCGCAGCTGGGGTGTCGCTGCTTCTCTGCGCCATGCTCCTCGCCGCTTCGCCGTCGGAGGCCAAGGTCCGCTGGTACAAGGACAAGGACCAGCCGGCCTACCGGGTCGAACTCCACGCGGGCTCCAACCAGATACTGGCGGGCATGTTCGTGAGCGCCAACCGCCACGCTCTGAAATGCAGCGATGGCGGAGTGCTCCTCGGCGGCTTTCCGATCAAGCGGGTCGAGTTCAGGAACGGCCGCTTCCGCACCACCTCGTCCGACACCATCGGAGAAGGCGGAAGCTGGGAGCTGACCATCCGAGGGACGACGAAGGGCGACACGATCCGTGGCGCGCTCTCGTTCCACTACAGGAATGTCTCCTCGGAAAGCAGCTCGGAGTGCTGGAGCGGCAAGGGCAGGGCAGACCCGTTGATCCACTTCGTGGCGAGGACTGCGGCTGCATCTCGGTAGCACCGGGCGGAACTACATCTCAGAGAATCGCCAGCTGCCGGGTGCGCTCGAGATCGAGCAGGGCCTGCTTGCGCTCGAGGCCGCCGCCGTAGCCGGTGAGGGAGCCGTCGGCGCCGATCACGCGGTGGCAGGGGACGACGATCGAGATCGGGTTGCGGCCGTTGGCGGCGCCGACGACGCGGGCGCGCTGCCACGGCTCGACGTCGGTCTCGAAGAGCGAGGGGTCGATCTTCGCCGCCTGCTCGCCGTAGCTCGCGGTCTCCCCGTAGGGGATCTCCAGCAGCGCCCGCCAGACCGCCTCCTGCAGAGGGGTGCCGCGGGGGTCGAGGGGGAGGTCGAACTCGCGCAGCTCGCCGGCGAAGTAGGCGTCGAGCTGGCGGGTCACCTCGGGCATCGGCCGCTCCGGCGTCCCGGCGGGGACGGAGAACCGCCCCGGGAAGTTCAGGTCGGTGAGGCCGCGCGAGCCGGCGGCCAGGGTCAGCGGCCCGATCGGGCTCTCGTAGATCGTCCAGTGCGCTCCGCTATCGCTCATATATGTAGAACGCTCGGCGGGGCGGGAACGTGAGGTCGCGCTACGCCGCGCGGGTCAGCTTGCGGCGGCGCGGCAGCTCGATCAGCTTCCCCTGCTCCGCGTAGACGGGCTCGTAGGCGCTGACCGAGAGGACCACGTAGCTGTAGCCGCAGGGGCAGACCTCGCGGTCGACGTCGTCGAGCTCGGCGACCACGACCTCCGAATCCTCTTTGCAGCCTGAACAGGCGACCATCACTTGCCACATGGGAACAAGGGTGGCGACCCCTCCGGACGTACATCTGTCACTTTGTTGATCTAGTTGATCAACTTTATGTAGTATGCCGCTTCCCCGGCGCCCAAACTCGTGAAGGAGGTTGCATATGGAGTACCTGCCCACGTTCCCCTCAGGGCGAAGGAAGACGGTGCTGCTGGCGCTGCTCTCGGCCCTCGTCCTCGGCACCGCCCTGCTCGGCGCGAGCAATGCCGCCGCCGGCCAAGGCAAGCCGCAGCCCCAGGCCGGACAGGCGCTGGCGCTGCAGTGGTTCGACGTCAGCAAGGAGACGGTGGCCGCAGCCGGCTATGCCGAGCCAATCACCTCGGGGCGCGCCTGGGCGGTCAGCTGGATCGCCGCCACCCGCGCCCTCGACGACGGCGGTGACTGGCGCTTCCGCAAGGCCGCCTTCGCGACCGCCCTTCACGACACGCTTCTCGCCCAGGTGCCGAGCCGCCAGCCGCAGCTCGACGCGGCGCTGGACTCGAGCCTCGAGGCGATCCCCGACGGTCGCCAGAAGAGCCGCGGCATCGCCGCCGGCAGCGAGGAGGCCGAGCGGATCCTCGCCGAGCGCGAGGGCGACGGCCTCGACACCGCCTCGGTCGACATCCCCTACACGCCGCCGCCGGCAGCGCCCGGCATCTGGCAGCCGACGCCGCCGACCTTCGGCCCGGCGGTGCGCGCCGGCCAGAAAGACGGCCGCGCCTTCCTGCTGGCGAGCAACGACCAGTTCCGGCCGGGACCGCCGCCGGCGATCGACTCGCCGCAATTCCTCCAGGCGCTCGCCGAGGTCCGCGCCTACGGCAAGGACACGGGCAGCGCCCGCACCCCCGCCCAGACCGACACGGCGCTGTTCATCGTCCAGGACTCCTACGCCCTCTACAGCCAGGCGCTGCGGGCGGTCCTCGCCGACACCAACCATTCGCTGGCCTGGGATGCCCGCGCCGTGGCGGCCTTCCACGTGGTCCTCGTCGACACGCAGATCGCGATCTTCGAGGCCAAGTACGTCTACACGTACTGGCGCCCGGTGACGGCGATCCGCACCGGCAGCGTCGACCCCGATCCCACCTGGACGCCGCTGCTGGCGACGCCGCGCCACCCCGAGTACCCGAGCGGCCACGCTGGCTACGCGGGCGCGGCCTCGGCGGTGCTGACCGCGCTCACCGGCCCCCGCGCGCCGGAGCCGGTCGCGGCCACCAGCGTCAGCGCCCCCGGCAGCGTCCACACCTACATGCGCTGGTCGCAGATCCTCGACGAGACGATCGACGGCCGCGTCTGGGAGGGCGTCCACTACCGCTTCTCCGACGAGATCGCGGCCAAGCTCGGCCAGCAGGTCGCGGCCTGGGATCTCCCCCGACTCGGGGAGCTCGGCCTCTAACAGCTCCAATCGCTGACGCCGGTGACCGGGATCTTCCCGGTCTTCGGCTTCAGCGAGAGGCGCACCCAGCGGGTGCAGACGAAGTTCCCCTGCTCTTCGGTCTTGCGGTGGTCGAAGACCCGGCAGAGGACGACGCGGTCGCTGTGGCGGCGGCAGCTCTGGACGCCGGCCTTGGCGCAGCTCGAGTCGTGCTCGCAGGTGTTGTCGGCGTACTTCACCGCCCGCTCGCGGGCGTCGGCGATCGAGAGCTTCTCCCCCGCCTGGGCGGGCAGGACGAGGAAGGCGAACAGCGCCGCGGTGGCGAGCGCTATCCGCAGCGCCCGGCTCACGGGAACTTGTTCGGGTTGAGGCGGGGAATCGGCGCTTTGGCGACGTACTGCTCGCCGGCGTCGAGGACGACCTGCTTGTCCTTGACGAAGTCCTGGACCCAGACCGTCCCTTCGCTCACCTTGAAGAGAGTCGCGGCGTCGCAGCGGTCGACCACCAGCCAGGTGGTCCCGCGGACCGTCGCCGAGCCGTAGCTGCCGCTGGTCTCGTAGTCGCCCTTGCCGCTGCCCCAGGCGCGGCGGCCGCCGCGGCGCTTGCCGCTCGCCCGCGCCACCGGCTTGCGCGCGGTGCTGCGTTTCTCGCACATCCGTTTGCCGGCCAGTTTCAGCTCGACCTGCTGGTTGTCGCCTTCGTTCTGGGTGACGACGAAGACGCCGCCCCAGAAGATCGCGTTCTGGAGCTCACCGGAGGAGCCTTTGGAAGAGGTCAGGGCGATGGTGCCGTGGCGGGTGTTGACCAGGCAGCCCATCGGCACCTGCTTGAAGGAGGTGAGGCGGGAGTACTCCTCTTCGCCCGGGCACTGCAGTTCGACCGTCCCGCTCGCCGGTTCGACGTTGAAGCTCTGCCCGGCGACCGGCTTCGGCGGCCCGGCGTCGAGCGCGATCGCCTGGGGAACCACGATCGCCGGCGGCTCGGGCTCCGGTTCGGGTTCGACGGTCTCGACCGTGAAGCTCCGTTCGGAGGGGGTCGGGTCGGGATGAGCGGCCTTGTTCAGCGCCCGGACCTTGAAGGTGTGCGGGCCGTCGGCGAGTTCCTCGTAGCTCTGCGGCGAGCTGCAGGCGCTCCACTCCGAGTCGTCGAGGCGGCACTGGAAGCCGCCGCCCTCGGGCGAGTTGAAGGCGAAGGACACCGAATCGGTGGCGACCGTCCCGCTCGGCCCGGAGACGATCCTCGTGTTCGTCACCGACGCGGTTGCGCCGCTCGACAGCGCGAAGATGGCGACCAGGACCAGCAAAGCCGCCAAAACAGGTTTACGAACCATTAGGAACGGGAACCTTACCTAGTCGTCCTCAGAGCGGCAAAACTTTAGGGACAACGTTTGTTTGGCCTATTTGTCCAGGCGGCCAAGCTGCCGTCTCGTCGCATAGCCTGCGGGACATGAGCGCGAGCGCAGGGCGCAGCCGGTGAACTGGGTCGAAGTCTTTGCGGTCCTGATCGTCTCCCACCTGGTGGGGGACTTCCTCTTCCAGACCGACTGGCAGGCGCGCTGCAAGGAGAACGGCCTCGGGCCCAGCCGCGAGAACCGCCGCGCGCTGACCTCGCACGTCGTCTCCTACATGGCCGCCTTCGTTCCCGCCCTCATCTGGATCGGGATCGAAACCGACGTCGCCTGGGCGGTCCTCACCGCCGTGGTGATCGCCCTCCCCCACCTGATCCAGGACGACCGGCGCCTGCTCGACGCCTATATGGCCAAGGTCAAGGGCCTGACCGAGTCCAGCCCGGGACTGCGGGTCGCCGTCGACCAGGCCTTCCACGTCGTCTTCCTCTTCGGCACCGCCCTGCTCGTCGCCGCCTGAGCGCGGTCGCGCCTATTTCACTCCCGGGGTGGAGACGTCGCGGCTGGCCCAGCGGTCGTCGACGATGCCGCCGGCCAGCTGGCTGCTGCGGCGGTGGCCGGTGACCGCGGTGAGGAACTGCTCGCGTTCCAGCGCCAGCAGCCGCGTCGGCTCGGTCGTGCGGACGGTCGCCGTGCGCGGCACGTCGTGCAGCAGCGCGATCTCCCCGAACGATTCCCCCGGCCCCTCGTTGCGGCGGAAGTCGCCGTTTTCGAAGACCTCGACCTGGCCGGACTCGATCAGGAAGAAGCGGTCGCCGTGGTCGCCCTGGACGATCACCTCGTGGCCGGCGTCGAACTCGAACGCCTCCAGGTCGTGGCTGAGCCGCTCTACGGTGGCGATCGGCAGCGGCGCGAAGATCGAGTTGTCGCGCAGCAGGTGATACGGCCCTTCGTCGACCGGGGCGCCGACCTCGTAGGCGCGCAGCCGCGCCCAGCAGACGACGACGAAGACCGGCATCAGGGCGCCGAGGACGATCAGGGCGCCGTCCGGATGCAGCCATTCGACCAGGATGATCGCCCCCAGCGAGCCAAGTGCCATCGCCAGGAGACGCCCAGCCTCCAGGGCGCTGATCACCCGGCCCATCGTCTCGTCGGAGGCGAGCCGGTACATCAGCGTTTTGCCCGCCACCTCGACGAAGGTGAAGCCGATCCCGATCCCGAACCAGGCCAGGTAGGAGGTCCACTCCTCCGGGACGAAGCCGGGCAGCATCGTCGCCGCGCCGAGCAGGATGCTGCCGCCGGCGATCGCCGCGACCAGGTGGCCGCGGTCGAGCATCAGCGCCAGGGCCGCGCCGCCGACCAGGGCGCCGATTCCCCAGCTCGCGTTGAGGAAGCCGACGGCACCCTCCTCCAGGTGCAGCAGCTCGAGCGCCAGCGAGATCAGGATCACGTCGGCGAAGCCCTCGAAGAGGAGCAGCAGGATCAGGGTCAGCGAGGAGAGGCGCAGCGCCGGGTGGAAGATCAGCGCCCGGGCGCCGCGGCTGAGCTCACGGGCGACGCCGGCGAGCTCCTCGTCCTCGTATTCGGGACGCTGGTCGCGGCGGACGAAGGCGATCAGGACGACGGTCAGCGCGGTGACCGCGGCGGCGACCGCGAACACCGTCCCGGGCGAGGTCGCGGTCAACAGCACGCCGGTGGAGATCGCGGCGGCGATGAAGCCGGCGTTTTCCATCGCGCTGTGGTTGACGTTGCTCGCCGAGAGCTCCTGCGGGGTCCGCGCCAGCAGCGGGAACATCGCCGCCTCGGCCGGGGCGTAGCCGCTGGAGGCGACGGCGAAGAGCGCCGGGAAGACGAAGACGACCCCGGTCGGGGCGTCGAGACCGGCGGCGACCGCGGCGCCGGCGAGGATCGCGGTCATCAGCACCGCGCTCCCCAGCAGCACCGTCCGTCGCGGATAGCTGTCGGCGACCAGGCCGGCGAAGGGCGAGGAGATCGCGCCAGGCAGCAGCCGCACCAGGGCGACGAGGCCGGCGCCGACGACCCCGTGCGCCTCGAACCCGTAGACGCCGAGGGCGATCGCGAAGCTCCAGCTGGCGAAGGAGAGGCCGATGCGCGCGGAGCCGAGGAGACCGAGGTCGCGGTTCTCGAAGTCGATGACGAGCGCGCGCAGGACGATCCGCAGTTGACCCAGGGCTCTCGCCATCGTCAGCGGCAAGATAGCCTGGCGCGACCTTGAGTGCGATCGGGTCCCCGAGGCGTCGACGCGAAGTCGCGATGCTGCTCGTCGTCCTCGTTGCCGCGGCGCTGGGGGTCGTCGCCTACTCGACGAACCTGATGCGGGCGCTCGAGCTGCAGAGCGTCGACGCCCGCTTCGGCGTCCGCGGCACCCAGGAGCGGCCCGACGACATCGTCGTCGTCGGCGTCGACGACACCACCTTCGGCGACCTCGGGCTGCAGTGGCCGTTCCCCCGCCACTTCCACGCCCGCCTGATCGACCAGCTGCGGCAGGCGGGCGCGAAGACGATCGCGATCGACATCCAGTTCACCGAGCCGACCGAGCCGCGCGAGGACAACGCGCTGATCGAAGCGATCGCCCGCTCCCCGGGCGTCGTCCTCTCGACGACCGAAACCGACCGGGCGGGCGAATCGAACGTCTTCGGCGGCGAAGAAGTGGTGCGCGAAATCCACGCCCGGGCCGCCAACACCGTCGTCCGTCCCGACCCCGGCGGCACCTACCGCAAGATGCACTACGAAGAGGGCGGGCTCATCACCTTCGCGGTCGCGACCGCCGAAGCGGCCAGCGGCGAGGAGGTCGACCGCGGCGAGATGGAAGGCGACGGCGAAGCCTGGATCGACTACCGCGGCCCGCCCGGGACCTTCACCGAGCTGCCCTACTCGCAGGTCCTCCGCGGCCAGGTCCCCGACTCGGCCCTGCGCGGCAAGACGGTGATCGTCGGCGCCGTCGCCCCCTCGCTACAGGACGTCCACGCGACCTCGACCAGCGGCGACGAGCTGATGTCAGGGCCGGAAATCCAGGCCAACGCGACCTGGACCGCCGAGCACGGCTTCCCGCTCAGCTCGACCGGCGCGGTCGTCGACCTGCTGCTGATCCTGCTGCTCGGCGCGGTCCCGGCGGCGGTGACCCTGCGGCTGCGGCCGACCTGGGCGCTGCTGACCGCGCTCGGGCTGGGCGTCGCCTACGTCATCGCCGTCCAGCTCGCCTTCGGCGCCGGCCGGATCCTGCCGGTCGTCTACCCGCTCCTGGCGCTCGTCCTCTCCGCCCTCGGGGCGCTGGCGGTCAACTACGTGCTGACCGCCTTCGAGCGCCAGCGGGTGCGGGACACGTTCGCTCGCTTCGTCCCCGAGGCGGTCGTCGCCCAGGTGCTCGAGCGCGGCGAGGGCGACCTGCGCTTCGGCGGCGTGCGGCGCGAGTGCACCGTCCTCTTCAGCGACCTACGCGGCTTCACCACCTTCGCCGAGTCGCTGCCGCCGGACACCGTGATCGAGGTCCTCAACCACTACCTGGAGGAGATGAGCGACGCGATCATGGACCACGGCGGCACCCTCGTCGCTTACATGGGCGACGGGATCATGGCCGTCTTCGGGGCGCCGCTGGAACAGCCCGACCACGCCGACCGCGCGATCGCCGCGGCGCGCGAGATGCTGAGCGTGCGCCTGACCCGCTTCAACGAGTGGATGGAGAGCGAGGGCCACAAGGGCTTCGCGATGGGGATCGGCCTCAACAGCGGCACGGTGATGTCGGGGCAGGTCGGCTCCCAGCGCCGGATCGAGTACACGGCGATCGGCGACACCACCAACACCGCGGCGCGCCTCGAGGGGATGACCAAAGGCTCGGGTCACCAGCTCTTCATCGCCGACTCGACCCGCGCGGCGCTGGAGCAGGACCCCGGCGACCTCGAGCTGATCGGCGAACGCGAGGTCCGCGGCCGCGCCCACAAGATCACCGTCTGGACCCTGAGCGGGGAAATGAACCCGCTGGCGAGCAGCGAGCGGAGCGCCGCCGAAGTCGAAGACGAGAAATGGGCCTGAGCGGGATACCCTCCCCGGCGTGAACGTCCTGATCGCGGCCGACATGGAGGGCATCGCCGGGATCGAGGACTACCGCGACTGCCTCCCCTCCCACCCCGCGGCCTACGCGCGCGGGCGGCGGCAGATGACCGACGAAGTCCTGGTCGCGATCGAAGCGCTGCGGGCCGGCGGCGCCGAGCGGATCTCGGTCGGCGACTGGCACATGGTCGGCACCAACGTCGAACGCGGGCGGATGCCGGAGGGGGTCGAGGTGCGGCCGATCGCCGACCTGGCGCTGACCGAGGCCGAGCCGTCGATGGCGAAGGCCCACGGCGGCCCGCTCGACGCGGTGGCGATGATCGGCCATCACGCCAAGACCCCGAGCGAGCGCGGCTTCTGCTCGCACACCTTTATATGGGGGATGGAGGTGCTGCTCGACGGCGACTCGCTGAGCGAGACGCAGACCTACGCCCAGGCCCTGGCGGCCGAGGGCGTCCCGATCCTGGTCGCGGCCGGCGACCGCTGGCTGCTGGAGGAGATGCGCGACGGCGAGCTCGGCAGCGCCCGCCTGGTGACGACCAAGGAGGGCGAAGGCCGCGGCCGCGCCAGCTCGATCGAGCCCGCCGACGCCCACGTCGCCCTGCGCAGCGCGATCGCCGGCGCCCTGTCCGAACCGCTGCAGCCGCCGCCTGCCCGCGACTACCCGGCCGAGCTGGTGATCAAGGTCGAGGGCGCCGAGATCGCCCGCACCACCGTCGCCGACCCCGCCGAGCTGCTGACCGCGGTCGCCACCGTCTTCCGCACCAGCCAGGTCTCGAAGGAGTACCGCCAGCTGGCGAAGCTGCTGCCGAGCGACCACGACTCCCGCCTGCGCGGTTTCCAGCGCCGCGCCGGCAGCCTCCTGGCGACGCCGACGATGCGCGGCAAGGAGCGCGAGTGGCTGGCGGCGGCGCCCGGGAACGGACCGCAAACCGCATAGCATTCGGCCGGTGACGAACGGCGACGAAATGCTGGAGCTCGCCCGCTCCCGTCAGGACGATCTGGCGGTCCCCCACCTGACCTCGAAGCCGCAGCGCAAGGTCGCGGTGCTGACCTGCATGGACACCCGGATCGAGGTCGAGCGGATCCTCGGCCTGCAGCGCGGCGAGGCGAACATCATCCGCAACGCCGGCGGCCTCATCACCGACGACGCGATCCGCTCCCTGAGCATCTCCCAGCGGCTGCTGGGGACCGAGGAGATCGTCGTGATGATGCACGAGGGCTGCGGCCTGCAGGGCGACGAGGACGAGCTCGCCGACGCCTTGGCCGCGAACGGCGAGCGCCCGCCTTGGCGGGTCGGCGCCTTCCAGGACCTCGACCAGGCGCTGCGCGAAGGCCTGGACAAGCTGCGCTCGAGCGAGCACCTCGCCGAGCGGGGCCTCATCCGCGGCTTCGTCTACGACCCCGCCGGCGGCAGCCTGCGCGAGGTCGCCTAGCCTGCTGAGCCGATCGCTGGGGCCGGGTCGGGGCACAGCGATCCCCGGAGCTCTGGAGGAGCACCCGGGGCCGCCGCTATAACGCCACCGGGACAGGGAAGACCGCGGGGCGAAGGCTGCGCCCGAGTGCGGGGAACACCCAAGCGCAGGACTTAGATACTAGTTCACTCTATTGAAAAACACTAGCCCTCTTTCAGGGCTTCTTCACTTTGCAGGTGCGGGTCATCGTCACCGCCAGGTTGCGGCCGTCTTCGAAGCCGAAGCTGGCGCGGGCGAAGTCGAAGACCGCGAGTGAGGAGTTCCGCGGGGCGGGGCAGCCCGCCGTCAGCAGGGAGCGCTGCTTGCCCTTGTAGCGGAAGATCTTCGAGAGCTGCAGGGAGAGCGCGGAGACGTTTCCCCATTCGGCGGCGACACGGGGGAGTTCCCCGGTCAGGGTGGTGCGCAGCGCGCCCGAGCTGCGGCCGAGCTTGAAGACGATCACCTGCGACTGCGGCAGGGGTTCGGTCCCGAAGATGTGGGCGAAGATCACGTGCTTCCCGTGCAGGGTGCCGTTGAAGGCGGTGACCTGGCCCGCCGAGGGGAACGGCGACTGTTCGGGCAACAGGACATTGGCGCCGAAGGTTCCCCTGCCGATCACCGAATCCGGGCAGGTGGCGATCGCTTCGCGGGTCGAGGCGGGGTGGATCTGGTGGTAGTGACAGACCGGCACGCCGCGGAAGTCGAACTTGCCGTTGCGGTTGATCGCCAGGGAGATGGTGCGCAGCTGCGGCGGCTGCTGGCCGTCGAGGGTCTTGATCTCGCCGCCGAAGCGGACGGCGACCGGCGCCGTCCCCGTACGGGGCAGCGCGTTGGGGGAGATACCCCCGGTGAAGGAGACCCGCAGGTTGCCGTCCTGGGTGACCTCGGCGGACGCGAGCGAGGCACAGGCGAGGAGGCAGAGCGCCGCCGCCGCGGCAACGACGCTCCTGGTTGCTCTCCTCACCATCGCGCTACTTCTTCTTCGACTTCTTACCGCAGCTGGTCTGGACGAGCGGCTTTTCGTTGTGGCGCTTGCCGTTCTGGCCGACCATCCGCACCTTGGCGCGGGCGCGGGCTTTGCAGAGGTTGCGGCTGTTGACGAGGAGGCTCTTCTTGCCGCCCTTCATCTTCAGCACGAACTTCGTCACCGGCGCATCCGGGACGGTCTCAAACGTGTTGCGGATGCCGCCGTTCTCGGAATCGATCCGGCCGGCGAGCTCGATGTCGAACTGGCCCTGCAGGTCGGCCACCAGGTCCGGCAGCGGGTTGTTCGAGGAGCGCAGGTAGACCGGCCCTTCGAGCGGGTCGTCGAGCAGCGGGGTAATCGCCCTGGCGAACCCGTAAACCGAGGCGGCCGGGCAGTTCTCGGCGGCAAACTGCACCCGGGTGCAGACGGTGCCGATGTGACCCTGTTCGAGGAAGAAGGCGTGCGGGAGCGCCACCTGCACTTTGGAGATGTTCGCTTCCTTCTTGCCGGTGGTCAGGACCGCCGTCAGCGCCTGGAAATCGCCGCGGTTGGTGCCCCCCTTGACCTTGAACTTCAGCTTCGGGCCGAAGTTGAGCGCCCCGCAGTCGCCGACCTTGGTCGGGACCGACGGGTGGGCCTCGGTGCCGTCGACGGAGGTGATCGTGGTGGTCACGAAGCGCTGTTCGCAACTGGTCGGGTTGACCGAGAAGTCAGGCTTTTTGACTTCGATGCGGACGTCGCGGTAGGCGATCGGCACGCCTTCGAGGATCTGAGGCAACGGATCCGACTTGGCGATCACCTGGGCGGTGACCGGGTTGAGGTCGATCGCGGTCCGGACGACGATGTCGCCGAAGTCGAACGGGCCGGCCTGCGCGGGCACCTTGGTGACCAGTGAGTAGGGCGCCCCTTTATAAGGACCGGCCAGGTAGAGGGCGGTTGGATCCTTGCCCGGCTGCGGCACGAAGAGCGGGAAGGCCCCGGTGCCGATCGCGGTGGTGGCGATCCCGACCTGGCTGCCGCCCGGGCAGTTGCCCGAGGGCGCAACGTCGTTGGAGCAGACCTCGAGCCCTTTCAGGTTCGCGATCTCACCCTTCGGCAAGGTCACCTCGATCGTCGAGATGTTCTGTTCGCCGTCCTGGCGGGTGACGCGGATGGTCAGCGGCGATTTCGCACCGGCGACCGGGTTTGCGACCCCGGCCTGCAGGCGCGGGTTGAACTCGCCGCCGCCGGCGCATGCTTCGTTGATCGGCATCGGCACCTCGTCGACCACCGGGGTATTGGGACGCGCCCAGGGGAAGACTTCGGTCTTGATCGAGTAGTCCCCGCATTTATTCGGGGTGACCAGCGGCGCCGTCGGACCGCCACGGAAGTCGAGGTGGACGTTTTCGAACGGCAGCTGGGGCAGGTCGTCGAAGATCGCCTCCAGCTGACCGTTCTCCTGGTTCAGGTTCAGCTCGCCAGGGAGCTTCAGGTAGAAGCCCGGGCCTTTGACCAGGAGGTAGACGGCGTAGGTCGCATGGAACGGGTTCTCCCGCTGCTTTGCCAGCACCACTTCCCCATTTAGCCGGTCCGGAAGCAGCTGGGTTTCGATCGTCACGTTGCCGATCTTCGACCCCGCCGGACAGGTGGGCGGGTTGTTATTACCCAAGCCGACCTCATCTTCCGAGCAGCCCTGCAACCCCGCCACCGCCGAGGGCGAGACCGTCATCCCCTGTGGGAAGGTGAGCACGGTCTTCTTCACGGCGGAGGCCGAGAAGCCGTCGGGACTGCCGTCATTCGATGGCAGGTCGAGGTTCACGTCCAAACCGGTCGGCGAGTGGGCTCGGTGGGTCCCCGGAACCGGCGTCATCGTCGGTTCGAAGGTGAGGTTTTCGCATCCTTCCCAGACGAAGGGATTGCCTTCCTCGTCGGTCGCCAGGGTCCGTTCGTCGAAGATCCCGGGATTCTCATAGGAGTCCCCTCTGGCCGTGAAGGTCGAGGGGCTGTCAGGACAAGAGGTGGGATTGGTGAAGAACGGAACCTTGGGAGCGTTCGAGGTGAACGGAATGCCGATCAGGAACGGGAAGCCTGGTCCCTGTCGTTCGCTGTCGTGCGCGGGGTCCGCCGGATAGCCCCAGAAGGTCAACCGAGCACCGAAGACGGGGAGCCCCATCGAGATTTCGGAGCTGCCGGCGGATAGCCCATAGTCGTCGGGGCTGACCCGCGGCGTGATCGTGGCGATGTAGCCGAGGTAGTTGAAACCGAACAGGGCGGGCCGGTCCGGACCGGGCTCGATGCTGAAGATGCCGACGTCAGTGGAGCCTTCTTTCCCGGTCGCGGCGCCGAACCTGAGGTGGGCGACACCGATCTGGCTCTCGACCGGGCAGTCCTGGTTGTTGCCGGTTGCGGCACCGATCAGTTTTTCCATCGAGCAGGTGGGGAACGGCGCCGGGTTGCCGACCATTCCGGGGGGAAGATCGAGGTCGACGTCGCGCACCGTTTCCGACGGTCCGACCACTTCGCGACCGTCGCGGATCGTTTCGACGAGGGGAAGCGAGAACTCGAAGGTGAAGTCCGGATGACCTCCGGCCTTTCGCGTGTAGTCGCCGTCGCTGCCGTTCACCGAGACGGCGGTCTTGTCGAATTCGAAATCGGCGGTGGCGACTGGTGCTGCGATCGCCGCGATCGCCAAGCATCCCGAGACCGAGATCAGACCTCTGCGCAGAATCTTCCGGGCCCGGTTCATCGGTTGCCCCCCTTCTTGTTCTTGCCGGCTTTGTGCTTCTTGACGCACTTGACCTTGCCTTTGACCTTCACCTTGCGCTTGCCCTTCCCGCACTTCTTCTGCGTCTTGGGCTTGACGTTTTGGGGCCCGCTCAGTGCTTCGGAACCGCCGAACGGCAGCTCCGGCCCCGCTCCCGGAGTTTCCTTGCAGTCATCGCGCAGGCATTCCTGTGGAGGTGGCGGGCTTTGTGCGGGCAATCCGCCGCCGACGCGGGCGTCGTAGATGTCGACGGCTTCGTCGTTGTCGCGCCCGACCAGCTTCTGGGCGGTCGTGAAGAACACGTCGTTGCCGCTTTCGGAGGTATCGGCGAGGGTGGCGTCGAAGGGTCGGTTGCCGGGGCTGATCAGCCTGACCGTCCCGTCCCGGTAGACGTAGACGTCGCGGGTGCCGTTGACGTCGGCCGCCACCATTCGTGCTCTGGTGTCGAAGTAGACGGTGCCGTCGTCGTGGACCACCCGTGGGAAGCGGTTGCTGATCATCACGTCTCCGGCTCCCCCTTCGGAGAGCGAGCCGGGGACCGGGGTCCCGTCCGGCAGGCAGCTGACGCAGAGGAGTTCGTCGCTCTCGGCGTCGTAGAGCTCGATCACGCCGGCGACGCCATCCACGGTCTGGCCGGAGGCGAAGTAGCGGCCGTTCGGGCTCACGTGTTCCTCCCCGCCGAGCAGGGAGTTGGAGAGGACCTGGTGGACCGCCCCGTCGTGCCACACGCTCAGCGGGCCGGCGAAGGCGTTGAAATAGAGGGTTCCGCCGTCGGCCCCGATTCCGAAGCTGGCGAAGTTGACCTCGATGCCGTTCACGAAGGTCCCCCTGACCCCGAGATATTCGAGGCTGCCGTCGGAGGCGTCGTAGCGATAGAGATCGCCTTCTTCACCCGGCGCGTCGCTGGTCAGTTTGACCGCGGAGGAGAGGAAGGCGTAACGACCGTCCGGGGTGACGCCGAGGAGAAGGCCCGGCTGCGGGGTTGCCGGGTCCCCGGGAACGTGGGATACCGAGATCGCCGTCGGGGCGCCGCCGTTTTCGCGCAGGAAGACGCCTACTTCCGCTCCCCCGAAGGCGGTGTAGTAGATCCGAGACCCGTCGGCGGAAACGGTTTCGTAGGCGGCCACAGACCCTCGGATCCCGCTGCTCATATCGCCGTTTGGAAGCGTCGAGACGACTTCGAGCCCGTCGGCTTCGCTCCAGCGATAGATCGCGTTGGTCGGGGCGCCCGGCAGCAGCGATACCTGCGAGCCGAAGACGAGCCAGCTGAAGTCCGGCGCTCCGGCCAGGTACTTGCCGGTGGTCGACGCTCCCGCGAAGCTGTTGAAGGCATCGGTGGCACCCGAGGAGGCGATGAGGTGATAGGCGCCGGTGGCGAGGTCGACCTTGTAGAGGTTGGCGCCGTCGACGATCCCGCCAGGGGTCTGCGGCAGGTTGCTGACGACGAACGTGTGTTGGAAGTCGTCGGAGACGGCAAGCGTCGGGTGGATCAGAAAGCCTCCCGGCCCGGCGCTGAGCGGCGGGTCGGTGTCGATCTTGCCCTGCCAGTCGCTGGTGCCGCGGAGGGCGACGGAACGCGTCAGGAGCGGCGAGGCCTGCGAACCGGCTTTGGTCGTGTAGGAGATCCCGTTGCCGTCCGCCGCCGCCTGCATGCCGATCCTGGGGACGACCGCGCCGCCGTGCTTGTCCGCCGGCGTCACCTGCTCGTAGGCGCGAGCCGGAATGCCGCCGACCGCGATGGTGGTGAAGGAGCGATCGTCGCCCTCCGTCGTGCCTGCCGAGTTGGTGGCGACTAGGCGGAAGTGGTAGGTCGTTCCCGGGGTGAGGCCGGTGATCGTGCGGAAGAAGGACTTCTCCTCCCGACCGCCGCCCGCAACCGCCTCGATGCCCGCCGGGACGCGGGAGCCGTAGGCGGTCGACGTCCCGTACTCGAAGTAGTAGGTCGTCTGCAGCCCGATCGGATCGATCGTGCCGTTGAGGACAGCGCCGGTTTCGGTGACGTCGGTCGCCGGGCTGGTCTCGACCGCCGGGGCAACAGCCACGGTCGTCGCTTTGGTCGGGTCAGTGACATGGCTGGTGAGCGAGTTGCTCGCCACCGCCCGCACTTCGTAGGTCAGGTTCGGGGAAAGGCCGGTGATGTCGGCGGCGAAGGAGCCGGCCGCATTCACTTCCTGGTTGGGAGTGGAGGTCCAGCCTTCTTCGCCGACGAGGCGGTACTCGAAGTGAACGGTGCTTTCGTCCGGGACGCCGCCCCCTTCATCTTCGCCGGGATCGACTTCGGTCGAGACGTGAAGGCCCGTGGTCGTGATCTCGGAGACGCTCGGCGCTTCGACCCCCGCGTACGGAGCGAGGACATAGGTGTCGATGTAGCCGCTCGCGTTGTTGAGGATGTAGAGGCGGTCTCTATCAGGATCGATCGCGATCCCGGTCGGGCTGCCTTCCTGCATCGGGACGTCGAAGACCTTTTCCCCGGTCGGCGTGAGGCTGAGAAGGCGGTTGCCTATCGTCATCAGGATGTTTCCGGTGGTGGGGTCGACTGCCAGGCTGCGCACGTTGCCCGGCAGCGGGAATTTCGGCATCGAGGTCCCGGTAGGGGTGTAGCGCAGGAGCTCTTCCCCTTCCCCGGAGATGTAGATGGTGCCGTCCAGGCCGACGGCGATTACGAACTTGTAGGTAAGGCTCGTGATCGAGAAGCTCGAGATCAGCTCACCGGTTTCCGGATCGAGCCGCCGGACCGAGCCGCCCGGGAAGGTCACCACCTCGTTGGTGGTCGGGTCGACCGCCATGGACCCAAGACCGTCATTTCCTTCCGGTGCGAAATCGGGATCGAGCGTGTAGGTGGGGGTGGGCGCGCCGTCGGAGAGGTACCGATAGGACCCGGTGCCGAAGACCTGTTCGTTCACATAGATCGCGCCGGTCTCCCCGTCGGTCGCGATGTTGACAGGGTGGCCCGAGGTTGAGAACTGGGTGAACGGAGTTCCCCCCAGGGAATCATCGGGCGCGAAGACGCGCACTTCCTGTGAGAGCTCGACCGGAGCGAGGATGTTCCCGGTGTCTGCTTCGATCGCGAGGCCATTCGTAGGTACCGAGAGGACGCTGGCGAGTTCGCCGCTGCCGAAGGACGTTTTGTAGACCCAAGCGGTCGTCGCAGTCGGGGCCGCCAAGGCAGCGGGGACCGCGGCCGCCAACAGCAGCATCGCTAGGGACACGACTACGGACGCTGCCTTGGCGTGGCGTTTCACTTATCGCTCTCCTTGCTCTCTGGGCCCCTGGTGCCCGTTCCTGAGACGGCGTGAGGGCGGGTGGCTGCCCTGGCTCCCCTGCCGAATCCCTGTGTCGCCTCCCTGGCGAACTTTGCGAATGTAAACGTATTCAACCCTCGAAGTCAAGGAACGTTTTTTTACAGATGGGATTTGTTCCTCATTTGTCACCCTGCGACTCCCTCCCGACGAAGAAGGTCGTGATCAGGTCCATCAGTTCCGGCGCGGCCGCGAGCAGCTGCCTCTCCTCGCCGCGATCGAGGTGGCCGGCGATCACGCCCTCGACGGCGCCGACGACGAAGCTCGGCGCGCGGGGTACGGCCAGGTCGCTCTGAGTCGCCTTGCATTCCTCGCCCATCGCCCCCGCCAGCCGCTCCAGCAACTCCTCGTGCTTGGCCAGCGCCGTGCCGCCGGCGATGTGGACCTCGCGAACGAGCGCCCGGGCGATCTGCGGCCGGGCGGTGGCGAACCGCAGGACGGTGGTCAGCGCCGCTTCGGTTGCGGGCCGCCAGTCTCCGGCTTCTCCGGCCGCCGTCAGCATCGCGGCGCAGAGGTCCTCGGCTTCGGCCTCGTACGCAGCCGCGAAGCACGCCCCGAGATCGGCAAAGTCAGCCTGAAACTGCTCGGCGGTCCCACCGCTGCGCGCGAGCAGCAGCTCGAGGGTGACCGCGCGGTAGCCGAGCCCGCCGCTCAGCTCCAGCATCGCCGTCTCGATGCGGCGGCGGATGATCGCAGCGCTGGTTCCTTTGCCGTCCCTCGGCCCCTGATCTTGCATATCGGCGAATCGCCCCTCCGGGATGGCTTGAGCCCGGTCCCGAACCGCGCGAGTTGAGAAGAAAACCATATTCCTCCCTAGGAAAACGTTGCCCCAACCGTTTGGGCGGGGTATCTTGGCCCAATGAAGCGGGCTCCAGACGAGGCGCCGATCCTGCCCTTGGGAAGGCATGGACTGGCTCCGGACGTGGTCGCCGCCCACCAGCGGGAGCGGCTTTTCGAGGCAACCGTCGAGCTGGTCGCCAAGCGCGGCTACCGGAATACCTCGGTCGACCACATCGTCAAGACGGCACGGGTCGGCTACGTCGCCTTCTACGACCTCTACGAAGAAAAGGAAGAGTGCTTCCTCGCCGCCTTCGACCGGATCGTCGAGGAGGCGACCGAAGAGCTGGCGGAGGCGGTCTCCGACGTGGAGGATTGGCCGCAGCAGCTGGCCGCAGCGCTGGGTTGCCTGATCGACCAGATCGTCGCCGATCCGAAGCGGGCAAGGGTCGCGCTGATCGAGGTGCAGACCGCCGGCCCCGCCGCCTACTCCCGCTATGAGCGGGTCATCGACCGAGCGATACCGATGCTGCGGGAGGGCCGCGCGCTGAGCGACGAGGCGGCCCAGCTCTCGCAGACCCTCGAGGAGGCCGTGCTGGGAGGCGTGATCTGGATCGTCCACCAGCAGCTCGTCATGGGCGAGCTCGAAGACGCCGAGGAGCTGCTCGGACAGGCGATTCAAATCGTTCTCTCCCCGTACACGGGCGACGCCGAGGCGAAGCGGGTCGCGGGCGCGGCTCTGCGGGACCGCGCGAAGCGGACGTGACCGCCGGCCGCAACGCCTACACGGAGGCGATCGTCGACCTGGCCTTCGAGCGGGGCTATGAGCAGGTATCGATCGCGGAGATCGCCGCCCGGGCCGGCGGTGACGAGGCCGGCTTCAGGGCCCATTTCCCCTCCAAGCAGGCGTGCGCGGTCGCGGCGCTCGAAGAGATGATCGCCAGCAACCAGCGAGCCGTGCGGGCGGCGTTCGAGAGAGAGGCGCGGTGGCCCGATTCGCTGCGCGCCGCCGCCTACGCCCAGGCCCGCTGGATCGTCGAGAACCCGCGGAAGACGAGGTTCGGCATGCTTGAGACGCTCTGGGCGAGCGAGCTGACCGGGGCGCTGCGAGACCAGCTCTTCGGCGAATACGTGGCGATGGTCGATGCCGGCCGCACCGTCGCCCCGAATCCCAGCTCGGTGCCGGAGCTGACGGCGGAGAGCGTGATCGGCTCGGTTGCCCAGGCAACGACTCGATTCAGCGAGCGGATCGGGGAGCGCGACCCGATCGCCGCCGTACCGGAGATGATGTACCTGGCGGTGCGCCCGTACCTCGGCGAGGAGGCGGCGCGCCGGGAGCTGACGATCCCTCCGCCCACCGACTGAATGGCGACGAAGAGAGAGACCGAGACGCAGAGCCTGCCGCGGGGTCGCCACGGCCTGCCCCGCGAGCTGGTTGTCGAAAACCAGCGGGCCCGCCTGATCAGCGGCATGATCGCCACCGTCGCCGACCTCGGCTACGGCAAGGCGACGATCGCCAAGGTGATCAAGCCGGCGAAGGTCTCCCGCCGAACCTTCTACGAGACCTTCGCCAACCGCGAGGATTGCTACCGGGCCGCCTACGAGGCCAGCTTCGAGTTCCTCCGCGACCGGGTCCTCGCCGCCACCTCCGGGGAGGAGTGGCCGGGCTCGGTTCGCACCGGCCTCGAGGCGCTGCTCGAGAGCCTCGCTGCCCACCCCAAGCTCGCCACCTTCTTCCTCATCTCGCCGGCGAGCGTCGACGACGCAACCGCCTCGCGCCACCATATGGCGATGCGGGAGCTGGTCGAGGCGCTCGTTTCCAAGGCGCCGGCGAAGGGATCGACCGGGGTGGCTGCCGAGACCCGGATCGAGGCCCTCGCCGGCGGCCTCTCGCGCCTTACCGGGATGAAGGTCTCCGCCGGAAAGAGCGACGAGCTGCCGGTCCTGCTGCCCGACCTGGTCGAGCTCTTCCTGCGGCCGTACGTCGGCAGCGCCGAAGCGATCCGCGTCGCCTGGGGCGACGAACGGCTCGACGGCCGCTGACCTGGCGCTGCGCGAACTCCAGTACCTCACTCGTTCTTCCCCGATCCCTGAGTTCCCCTGGTCGCGCGTAAACGCGACTCGGGGTCAAAGATAGAGAGGGAACCCTTTCCATGTCAAACATAGAATGGTCGAGAATGCGCAACCGGTGACGCCTGCTCCGGATTCAGGCGTTTTCTTCTCCGCCCCTGACGCGAGCGGGCGGGGCGGCTACTTCTTGCGCTTACCGCCCCCGCAGCTCGTTCCCAGCTTCAGGCTCGAGTTGGCGGTCTTGCCGTTCTGCCCCGTCATCTGCACCTTGGCCTTCGGGGTGAAGGAGCAGAGGTTTTCGGAGTTCTCGAGCAGGCCCTTCTTGCCGCCGGCGAGCTTGATCGTGAACTTGGAGACCGGGGCGTCGGGGACGTCCGCGAAGCGGGTCCTCACCCCACCGCTCTTGGCGGTGTCGATGAAGCCGACCAGGGTGACGTGGATCTGACCCTTCAGGTCGGCCACCAGGTCCGGCAGTTCCCTGTCTCCGCCGTTGGAGCGGAAGTAGACCGGGCCCGAGAGCGGCTTGTCGAGCAGCGGCGTGTAGGCGGTCGCCTTGCCGAGGATCGAGCCCGCAGGGCACTCGTTCGCGTTGAACTGGACCCGGGTGCAGGGGTTGTTGATGTGGGAGTTGTCGATGAACATCGCCGGCGGCAGGACGACCGTCGTCTTGGCGATGTTGGCCTCGCCCGTCGGCGCCTTCAGGACTGCTTTCAAGGCCGGGTTGCCGGTGCGGTTCATCTTCCCCTTCAGGGAGATCTTCAGCTTCGGCTTGAAGCCCAGTTCCTTGCAGCCGGTGGCTTGGAAGGGGCTGGAGGGAGTCGCGGTCTGCCCCGTGGCCGAGGTCAGGATGCTGGTCACCGCCTGCGCCTTGCAGCTGGTCGGGTTGATCGTGAAGTCGGGCCTGTTGACTTCGACTCTGACGTCGCGGTAGGCGATCGGGATGCCCTGCAGGATCTGAGGCAGGGGGTCGGACTTCGCCGTCACCTGGGCCGTGGTCGGGTCGATGTAGAGGCCGTTTCTGACCGCCACCGTGCCGAGGTCGAAGGGACCGGCCTGGGCCGGGACCTTGACGACCATCGAGTAGGGGGCGCCCTTGTAGGGGCCGGCCAGGTTGGCGGCCGTGGGGGCCTTGCCCGCCTCGGGGACGTAGAGGGGGGTCGGGCCCGAGCCCGCGCCGACCGTCACGGTGCCGACCTGGCTCGAGGCCGGGCAGTCGCCGGTTGCCGCCTGCGCGTCCCCGCAGAGCTCGACGCCGGCCAGCTTGGCGAGCAGGCCCTCGGGGAGGGTGGCCTCGATCCTGCTCAGGTTCGGTTCGCCGTCCTGGCGGGTGATCTGCAGGGTGAAGGGCGAGAACGATCCGCCCGCCGCGCTCGCCGTACCCGCCCGCAACTTCGGCGCGAAGCCCTTCGAGCAGTTTTCGGAAACGGTGAACTTCGACTCGCCGAGGACCGGGGCGGTGCCTGACCAGGGGACGAATTCGCTCTTCACCGCGTAGGTGCCGCACTCGCGCGGCGTCGTCAGGGGCGCCCGCGAACCGGACCTCAGCTCCAGCCGCAGGTGTTCGAAGGGCAACTGCGGAGTGTCGGAGAACGTCGTAGTCATCTGACCCGTCTGCGGATCGAGGTCCACCTTCCCCGGCAGCTTCAGGTAGAAGCCGGGGCCCTTGACCGCCATGTAGATGGCGAGCAGCGAGCCGAACGGGTTGTCGTTCTGCTTCGCCAGGTAGAGGTTCCCCTCCAGCTGTTCTTCCAGCACCGGCGTGTCGATCGTCACCGTGCCCAGCTTGGAGGAGTCCGGGCAGGTCGGCGGGTCGTTGCTCCCGATCCCGATCTGGTCCTGGCCGCAGGACCCGAGGCCGGCGGCCGAGGAGTCGGACACCGTCATGCCCTCGGGGAACGTGGTCACGACCTTGCGCACGTCCGAGGTGGACCGGCCGTAGGGAGATTCGCTCTGCGGCAGGTCGATGTCGACGGCGAGCCCGGTCGGTGAATCGGCCGCAGAGGAAGTAGTGCTGGCGGTCAGTTTCGGAGCGAACGGCAGATTTTCACACCCTTCGAACCTGAACGCATTCCCTTCAGCATCCTCGGTCAACGGAACGATGTCGAAGACGCCCGGTTCCTCCCATGAATCGGTTTCGGGCTGGAACGTGACCGGCTCTTCGGTGCATGAGGTCGGAGTGCGAAGGAGAGGCCGGGGCGGGGCCTCGGTTGAGGCGCCACCCTGGGGGAACTGCCGAGAGATCCTGTACGGATCGTGGGCGGGATCCTGAGGCACGCCCCAGATCTGGACTTCCGCTTCGTGGACGAATTCCGTTTGGATGGTTCCTTTGGACCCAGAGGTCACTCCATAGTCGTCGGGTCGGACCGTCGCATCCACATAGATGTTGACACCCAAATGGGAGAAGCCGAACCTGGCCGGAATCCCTGGTCCATGCGACAGGTTGAAGACCGGCTCTCTGAATGGAGCCAAGCCGCCGGACCTGCCAAGCACAGTCCCGATCTGACTCGAAACCGGACATTCGGGACTATTGCCAAACGGTGGGGCGAAAACGATCGGGTCGCAGGTCGGCGCCGCCGTTGGATTGCCGATGAAACCCGGCGGGAGCGCGAGCAGGATGTCATGAACCATCGCCCCCTCGTCCGGGAACTTGGCGAGGAAGGTCAGATCTGGATGGCTGCCGGCGGCGCGCTCTGGCGCTCCGTTCAATTTCGATACCGATACCCACGCGTCGTCGAATTCGAAGCTGGCGCCGGCGATCGGCGTCGCCACCATGGAGGCGAGGAAGCAGCTCATTCCAGCTGCGATCAGAAGCACCGCTCTTCCTGCCTTCATCGGACCTCCCCCGCCTTCTTGTTGGAGTTGGCCGTCGATTTCCCGGCCTTCCTGCCTTTCCGCTTCACGCATTTGCCTTTCACCCTCACGCGCCCCTTCTTGCAGCGGTGGTGCCGCGAATGTTTCTTCGCTCCGGCCACAGCTGCGGATTCGCTGCCGATCTGGCCGGCCGCCGGTGGGGGCGGAGCGGTGCCCTGGCATCCCTCTCCGCTGCACGGGGTTGGAGGTGGCGCGTTCTGGCTGGGAATACCCCCTCCTATCCGCGCGTCGTAGATATCACGCTCACCATTCGTGTCCTGGGCAACCAGGGGCTCGTCGGTTCCGAAGTAGACGTCACGGCCGTCATCGGAGACGTCCATCAGGAATGCGGGATATGGCCCCTTGCCCGGAGTGATGTGCGAGACCTGCCCCGCCCGGAGGACGTAGACATCCTCGACGCCGTTCGTGTCCTGGGGGAGAAGTGCTGCGGTACTGGTGAAGAACAACCGACCTTCGTCGTCGACCGCATGGGGCATTCGGTTGCTGACGGATCTTTCGCCCAAGGGAAGGAATGCCGAGGTCGTCGGCTCACCGTCGATGCAAGAGCCGCAGGACAGCTGCTCGGCATCGACGTCGTAGAGATAGACATCGCCTTCCACTGCGCTGCGGCTATTCCCATTGAAAGGAAGTTCAGCTTCTGCAAAAGCAAGGTATCTGCCGTTCGAGCTGAAGTGAGCCGACCAAATCGCCTGTTGGCTAGGGGTTGGTTTGGTATCGAGCAGCACCTTCGCCTCTCCCTGGTGCCAAATCGCCATGTCCTCGTCTTCATCTAGGTAGGCGACACTCTGCCCATCGGATGACACTGCGAGGGTTGAGTACTGCACAACAGTGCTCAACTTCAGGCTCGTATCGTCGATGTATTCGAGATCTTCCGCTTCGAGGTCGTACCTGTAGAGGTGAGCGGGGCCCGCTCCGGTGTCAGCGGTCATCGAGATAGGACTGCTGAAGAAGGCATAGCGACCATCGGCATCGATCTCCATGGCCTTGGCCGGCTTTTCTTCACCGTCCAGCTCGGAGACCGCGACGGGTACGGTTTCGTCGTCGACCCGCATGAAGAGCCTTCCGTCTTCAAGGCCGAACAGGACCCTCGACCCGTCGGCGGATACCCAGCGCTTCGCGTTTTCCTTGATCTCAGGGCGCTGCACCGCGGAAGCGGGGATGGTGCCGTCAGGCAATCGAGACACGACTTCGAGGCCGTCTGAAGGCGTCCATCTGTAGAACGCCGCACCCGTGACTTCCGGAAGAAGCGGGTTGCCAGAGGCGAAGACGATAGTGCTGAGATCATCCGTCCCGTCCAAAAACAGCTTGGCAGCGTCTCCGACATTTACCCAGGCCGCCAAAGCACCTGGTTCCGACGTACTAGCGACCAGTTCGTAGGTGCCGGTCCGCAGGTCCTTTCGGTAGAGGTTCGCCGCATCGGGACCCTCGGCGGCTTCAGGGGTCAGCTTGACGTTCGTCACAGTCAGAGAGTGAGTGCTGTCACGGGAGACGGCCAGCGTGGAATTGAAGAACAGACCCACGTTGTTGAAGTGGATCGGGGGGTCGATTCCGACCGAAGGTCCCCACCCATCGTCACCGCGCGTGACCAGGCGTCGGCTGTAATGCGGCGCAGAGGCGGTGCCTTCTCCCGGCGGCTTGGCGACGTAAGACAGCCCGGTCGGTCCCGATAGGGCCAACATCCCCTGCTGCATGTCGATGAGGGTCCCGCCCGAAGCGACCGGAGTCACCTGCTCGTATGCCCGCCCTTCGCTCAGAATGCTGCCCGCGACGAACGTGCGATCGTCGCCTTCCGCGGTGCCAGCCTCGTTTTCGGCGACGATGCGGAAATGGTAGGTCGCTCCCGGCACCAGGCCGGTGATGGTTCGGCTCAGGTGCGAGGTGGTGTATCCCGCGCTCACGGGGGCGGAGGTAAGCGGAATGCGGCTGCCGTACGCTGCGGTCGATCCGTACTCGAAGTAGAACGTCGTCAGAGATCCGTTGGGATTGACCGACCCGTTGAGCGTCGCCGTGCTGCCGATCATGCTCGTCGCGGCTCCGGTGATTGCCGTGGGCGGGACGGTTGCCGATTTAAAGCTCGTCGAGGCCGACGTCTTGGTTATCAACGAGTTGGCGGCGACCAGGCGGACCAGGTAGTCGGTATTTGCTTTGAGGCCGGTGAGGTCGGCTTCGACGGTGTCCGGTTCTTCGGTCCCGGTCCTTTCCACGCTCACATCTGGAGTCGAGGTCCAGTTCGCTCCGCCGTCGGCCGAGTACTCGAAGCGGGCCACCGAGCCTTCCGGCGGGCCGGCGCCGGGGTCGACTTCAGCGCTTACATGTGCCGAAAGGCCGACGATGTCGGAGACGTGGGGTGCTGCGACGCCGGGCACCGTGGCGGGAACGTAGGAATTGAGATTCCCGACGGCGTGTTCGTAGAGGAGCCCCGAGGAGTCCACGGCGAGGCCGATGCCGGAGCTGCCATTGGCCGACGATTCGGCGCGCAGAGCGCCGGCGGGTGAGTAGCTCTTGAGCTTGTCTCCGACAGCCACGACGACGATCGAGCGCGAGGCGTCATAGCCGAGCCCGTGAATCGAGCCGGCGCCAGAGATCGTCCCGAGCAGGGCGCCAGTGCCGCTGAAGTGGGTGACGTCGGGACCTTCAGCCGGTGCAACGTAGAAACTGCCGTCGGGCGCCGTGACGATCCAGGCGGGATTGATCGCGGGAGTGGCGATGGTTTCCAGCAGCGTGCCGCTGGTGTCGTAGCGGCGAACGCCTTCGGCGCCCGGATCGGCGACGAGGAGGTCGCCGGTGGTCGGGTCGACGGCGATGCCTTCGCCCTGGGGGACTTCGAAGCTGGGGTCAACGGAATAGGTGGGAGTCGGAGCACCGTCGGAGACGTAGCGCCGCACGACCGCCGCGCCGAAGAAGTTCTGATCCACATATGCCGTGGCGTCCGATGGATCGACGGCGACGTTTCGCACAGCGCTTTCCGGAGTGGAGATGGTCGCGAGAGGAACTCCCCCGTCGGCGGTCGGGGCGAAGATGCTGACCGAGCCCTGGTTCTGGTCGACAGCGAAGATGTTGCCGGCGGCGTCGACCGCGATCGGGCTGCGAGGGGTTTCGAAGTAGAAGCCAGCGAGTTCACCGAACGAGGCTTTGTAGGCCCAGCCCGGCCCCGCTTCGGGAGCCGCGCTCGCCACGGGCGCACCGATGCCGAGCAGTATGACCATCGCCAGAAGGAACATGGCCACGGCGGCGGCGAAATGGCGCACCCCACGACGAATCGGCCCTGCGGCACAGGCATTCAGGCTCTTCAAGACTTCCCCTCCCAGTAAGAAACAGGCTTCTCTTTCATAAGAACAAACCTCTTTCTAAATGTCAAATCGCGACCGCGTTTCCTCAACCTCGGTGAGGATTAGGGTCTGGCGATGATCGTTACGCCGTGGGGAGAGTCCGAGAGGCTGCGCGAGGGGATGCTGACGCCTGGTCCCTCGAACCCCCCACGGGCGGTGATCGACAACCAACGCCAACGACTGTTCGGGGCAATGGTCACCAGCGTCGCGGAGCGGGGTTACGCCAACACCCGGGTCGCCGACCTGGTCGAGATCTCGGGCGTCTCGCTGCGCAGCTTCTACGACCTCTTCACCGACAAGCAGGCCTGCTTCGTCGGCGCGCTCGAGGCCCTGGTTCGGTCGACGATCGGGCCGGTCCTCGAGTCGTCCGGGCCGGAGGAGTGGGAGCTCGACTCCCGGCGCCGGCTCGGCATCGCGGCGACGCTCGCCGCCGCCCAGCCCGCCGCCGCGAAGATGTGCCTGGTCGAGACCTACGTGGCCGGACCGCCCGTGGCCGCCGTGGTGGACGAGGCGACGGTGCGGATCGAGGGCCTCGTCCGCGATCGCCTCGCCGGCTCGGAGCGGTGGGCCGACCTCCCTGCCGAGATCGGCACCTTCGCGATCGGCGCCGTGATCGAGATCTTCCGGGCGAGGTTGATCGAGGATCGCGAGGGGCAGCTGCCGGCGGCGGCCGAGCAGCTCGCCGCCCTGCTGCTCGGCTACCAAGCGCCGGCGCGGCCGTTGCGCTCGGCCTCCCGGCCGCCGGAGATCCGCCCCGAGCAGCTGGAAGCGAGCGACCATGCCGAGCGGGCGCTGCGCGCCTTCGAAGCGCTGCTGACCGAGCAGACCCTCGCCGAGACGACGATGGAGCAGGTCGCGAAGCGGGCCGGCATGTCGGTGCGGACGCTGTACGCGAACTTCGCCGGCCGCGAGGAGCTGATGCTCGCGGCGATCGATAGCGCCGGAGCGCAGGTGGTCGCCGCAGCCCTGCCGGCCTACCGCCGCCACCCCAGCCCGCCGGAGGGGATCCGGGCGGCGCTTGCCGCCACCCTGGGTCTGCTCGCCTCGCGCCCGAACCTCGCCCATCTGCTGCTCTTCGCCGCCTACGAAGGCGGCGGGCCGGCGCTGCGGCGGCGAGCGGAGGCACTGCGACCGCTCGAGACCCTGCTGACGAGGACCGCTCCGACCGCGCTGGCGGTGCCGCGCGGGGTCCTCGCGGAGGCGGTGCTCGGCGGCGTGCTGTGGCTGGCGCGACGGCGGATGTCGGAGGCGGGTCCGGGTGCGCTCGCCGGCCTGGCTCCGATCAGCACCTTCATCGCCCTGGCACCGACGCTCGGGGCGGAGCAGGCAACCGAGGCGGCGGAAGGCAAGAGCTACCGGCGACAGCCCTCGGACCGGGCCGTCTCCCTGCGGCAAGCGGTCCTCCGCTCGACCGACGGCCGTCTGGTGGCCGCGGTCAGCCAGGGGGCGCTCGGCGCCGACGCGCTGGCGGAGAGGACCTCGCTGCCGCGAGAGGAGGTCGAATCGCAGATCGGGCGGCTGATCGAGGCGGGGATGATCGAACGGGTCTCGGAAGGCGGGAAGGCCGTCTACCGCTCCCGCTGGCCGGTCTGGAGCACGGAGGAGTGGGAGAGACTCGAGCAGGCGGAGCGGGAAGCGGCCTCGAGCGAGATCACCTGGGCGATCAGGGAGGAGATCGAGGACGCGATCTCGACCGGCAGCTTCGACGCCCACCCCGAGCGCTTCCTGGTGCGGATGCCGCTGTGGGTCGACGAGGAAGGCTGGCGGGAACTGCACGAGGCCCTGATCGTCACCCTCGACGAATGCTTCGCGATCCAGAAGCGGGTCGAGAAAAGGTTGGCGGCGAAGGGCAATCCGAGGGAGGGCTTCCCGGCGCGCGTCCACCTCGTCTCCTTCGAGCCCGCCCCGCCGAAGCAGAGCTCCGGCATCTGAGAAGCTTCCTGGTCGATGACCGACCGGGACGCCTTGCTGCAAAGGAGGATCTTCAACTGGTCGCAGGGGCTGCCCCGCTGGCAGCGGGGCCTGATGCGGAAGCTCTGCGACGGCCCGCTCGGCGAGGCGGGGCGGGCGGAGGTGCTGGCCGCGCTCTGCGGCGAGGACGACGCACCGGAGCTGCCGCCGCTGGAGCTGGAGAACCTGCCGGCCGACGAAGCCGAGCACGGCACGGTCGAGCTGCGGGCGATTCGCAACCTGCGCAACGTCAACCGCCTGGCCGGCGACCAGACGCTGCGCTTCGGCCCCGGACTGAACATCGTCTTCGGCGAGAACGGGGCCGGGAAGAGCGGTTACGGCCGGCTCTGCCGGCGGGTCTGCCGCGCGGCCGAAGTCGGCGAGGTCCTGCACGACGTCTTCGACCCCGGCAAGGCCGAGGCGCCGCAGACCGCCGAGTTCGTCCTCGCGGTCGACGGCTCCGAGCGGCTGCTGGAGGTCGACCTGAACGACGAAGCGCCGCGGATCCTCTCGGCGATGACCGCCTTCGACGCCAGCTGCGCCGACGTCCACATCTCCAAGTCGAACGCGATCGAGCACACGCCGCGGCCGCTGCGCCTGCTGAAGGAAATGGCGGCGGCGCAGGACGAGCTGGCGACGGAGCTGGCGCAGCGGATCGAGGCGCGCCGCGAGGCGATGCCGCCGCTGCCGGGCGAGATGACCGAGGAGGAGGCGAGGGCCTTCGAGCGCCTCGACGAGGCCGAGCTGGAGGAGCTGGCCGAGCTGGAGCGGGCCGAGGCGACGATCGCCGCCGACCGCAGCGAGGAGCTCGAGCGCGCCGCCCGCAGGCGGGCCGCGGCGGTGAAGCGGCTCGCGACCGAGCTGCAGGGCGCCTGGGACCGCCTCGACGACGAGGCGCTGGCGGAGATCGCCGAGCTGCGCCTGCGGCTCTCCCGCGCCACCGCGGCGGTCGACCAGCTCGCCGCCGAAGCCTTCGCCGACCAGCCGCAGCCGGGGACCGGCGGCGAGGCCTGGCGCGAGATGTGGGAGGCGGCGCGGCGCTTCGTCGAGACCGGCGGCGGCGAGTTCCCAGCCGCGGGCGGCGACGCGACCTGCCCCCTCTGCCAGCAGGGGCTCGGCGGCGAGGCGCACGAGCGGCTGCACCGCTTCGAGACCTTCGTCTCCGGCGAGCTGCGCGAGCAGGTCCGCCTCGTCGACCAGGTGCTGACCGAACGGCTCGAAGGCCTGCCCGACCTGGAGCAGATCCTCCACGTCGCCGAACTGGCGATAACCGCCGCCGGCGAGCACCTGCGGGAGACAAGCGACGCCGCGCTGGAAGCGCTCGCCGACCGGCTCGCGATCGCGACCGGACGGAGCGAGCCGCATCACGGCCGCACGCTCGAGCTCGGGCCGCTGCGGGACTTCGTCGCCGTGCAGGTTGCCGAAGCCGAAGGCTTTGCGGTCCTCCGCAACCGCGAGGAGCGCGCTCGGATCGAGGCCCGCCTGGCGGAGCTGCGCGGCCGCCGCGACGTCGAAGACGCGCTCGAGGACCTGATCGAGCACCTGCGGGCACTGGAGGAGATCAAAGCCTGGGAAGAAGCGCGGGCGCAGCTTTCGACCAGGCGGATCTCGCAGCGGATCGGAGAGCTGAGCAAGCTGGCGATCACCGGGCGGCTGCAGGAGGCGCTCGCCGAGGAGATCGAGGAGCTGGACCCGATCGCCGACCGCATCGAACTGGCCGCCTCGGCCAGCAAGGGCAAGCCGGCGGTCCGGTTCAAGCTGCGCGCCGAGGGCCGCGAGCGGGTCGCGAAGGTGCTCAGCACCGGCGAGCAGACGGCGCTCGCGACCGCCTTCTTCCTCGCCGAGCTGCGGGTCGGCGAGGAGCGCAGCGCGATCGTCCTCGACGACCCGATCTCCTCGCTCGACCAGCAGCGTCGCGACCACCTGGCGACGCGGCTCGCCGAGGAAGCCCGTCGCCGCCAGGTCGTCGTCCTCACCCACGACCTCGTCTTCGTCCACTACCTGCTGGAAAAGGCGGAAGAGCTGGGGCTGGAGCTGAACGCGCAGGCCCTGACCCGGGTCGATGGGGAGGTCGGCGTGGTCAGCGACAACCTGCCGTGGGAGGCGCGCTCGCCGATGCAACGCCTGAAGGCCCTGCAGCACGAGCTGACGAGCGAGCTGCGCGGGCTCTACAAGGGCCGCGACTCTCGCTACGAGCGGCGGGCGCAGCAGTGGCTGCTGGACCTGCGCAGAGGCTACGAGCGGCTGATCGAGGTCTACCTGCTGAACAGCGTCGTCGAGCGCCAGTCGCTGCCGATCCGGGTGCAGAAACTGCACGGCATCCGCTGGACGCCGGAGCTGGCCGAGGAGATCGACATCGCGATGCGCGAGATCTCAGGCGCCGCCCACCAGGAACCGCTCGGCCGCCAGGGCCCTCCCTTATCCCGCCTCGAAGCCCTGCTCGCCAGGTACGCCGAGCTCTGCGAGCGGACCAAGCCGGGAAGCGAGCGCGAGGCCGGGGAGGCGCCCGCTCAGGCGCCGGTGCCCTTGCGCTCCCGGTAGCGGCGCGTCTTCTCGCGGTTGCCGCAGACGTCCATCGAGCACCAGGTGCGGGAGTGGTTGCGGGTGGCGTCGTAGAAGGCCCACTGGCAGTCGTCGACGGTGCAGGCCTTGAGCCGCGGCCAGGCGCCGTGGGACTGGAGGCGCTCGATCGCCAGGAGGAGGCGGGCTTCGAAGCCGCTGAGGCCGGAGCGGGCGGGGGCGAGCTTGAGGCTGCCGTCGGCGGCGAAGGTGGTGCGGATCCGGGTCCGCTCGGCCGCTTCGCGCAGGGGGACGAGCGCGGCGGCGTCGGTCGCCTCGCCGTTGTTGGCGAGCATCAGCGCCCGCAGGGACTCGCGCACGGCGCTGGTCCGGTCGACGTCCTCGCGGTCCAGCTCGCCCGCGTACTCGCCGGTCTTCGCGGCGATCCAGGTCTCGAGCAGGCCGGGGTCGGCGATCGAGTCGGTCTCCTCCTCGATGTCGCGGGTGTTGACGAACTCGACCAGGAGGTCGGCCTCTGCGGCTATCGCGGCTTTGTTAAGCGGGGTTGACACCTGCTAACTAGTTTAGCTAGTGTTGGAGACACTGGCAAATCGGTTTAGCCAGTGTCGCAAGTCAAAGAGAAGGAGGCAATCATGAGATTCCTCGCGAGCTTCACCATCGCCAACGCCGCCGAGAGCCAGCGCCGCCTGCGGGAACGCGCCGATCGCGAGCGCCAGGTCCGGCAGCATCCCCGCCACTGACGATGCTCGGCGAGGAGCTGCGCCCGGGCCTCTGGCGCTGGACCGCCCACCACGAGGAGTGGAAGAAGGAGGTGGCGGCCTACGCGGTGGTCACCGAGGACGAGCTGGTCCTGGTCGACCCGCTGCTGAGCGGCGAGAACTGGGACCGGCTCGAGCGCGGGCTCGGCGACGGGGAAAGGGGCGAGGGCCTCCACACCTGTCCGGCCGGCTGGCTGCCGCAGTCGACCGGCCTCGATGACCTGCGCGCCGCGCTGCGCCCGGTTCTCGACCTGCCGGTCGCGTTGGTCCTGCCTTCCCACGGTTCCCCGGTGCTCAGCAGGGCCAGGGAGGCGCTCGCCGAGGTGGCGACGCCATCCGCGCCTGTACCGTCTCCTACCGAGTGGGTGCGTCCCGGGAATCACAGAACGTCGCCCTAGGACGGGCGATCCAGAAGCTGCGGACAGAGGCCGGCCTGAGCGAGGAGGAGCTTGCCGGGCGGGCGGAGATGCCCGTCGGCGAGCTGCGCCAGATCGAGGCGGGCGAGATCGAGGCCGACTGGGGGACGCTGCGCCACATCGCCTACGGCCTGGGGACGAGCCTGGGGGACGTGTTCCGGCTATCCGATTTCGATCACGCCGAAGAGCAGCAGCAGGATCAGGGTGACCACGGCCGAGACGATCAGTGAGCCGGCGCAGCCAAGGTTGTTGGAGAAGAAGAGGAACACGGAGTCCCTTTACCCAGCCAGCTTCTCCTTGAGTCTCAGGAGCGCGATCACGGTCGTCGCGTCGCGGATCTGAGGCAGCGCCCCGTCGATCTCGGCCAGGTCGAGGCGGACGATCTCGATCTCCTCGTCCTCGTCGCGCTCGCCGCTGGCGGGCGAGAGCCCGGTCGCCTCGAAGATCGTCACCTTCTCGCTCAGGAAGCCCGGGCTCGGATAAATGACCTGCAGCAGAGTCCAGTTTTCCGCCCGCAGCTCGGCCTCCTCGGCCAGCTCCCGCTGGGCGCACTCGAGCTCGCTCTCCCCCTCGACGTCGAGCGTTCCGGCCGGGATCTCCAGCAGCTCGTCCTCCTCGACCGCCTCGCGCGGCTGCGCGACCAGGTAGGCGAACTCCCCGTCGTGCGCCAGCACCGCGACCGAGCCCGGATGCTCGACGACCTCCCGCTCGACCTCGCTCCCATCGGCCCGCCGGTAGCGCTTGGCGACGAAGTCGACGTGCTTGCCCTCGTATAGGGGCTTGGTGCCGAGGTGCTCCACACCCCGAGCTTAGTTCGACGTCGGGAAGCTCATGCTGCCGGCGTCGCCGGGGCCGGCGGCTTTGGTCGCCGGCCAGCGGCTGGTGATCGCCTTGCCGCGGGTGTAGAAGCGGACGCCCTCGGGGCCGTGGATGTGGTGGTCGCCGAAGAGCGAGTCCTTCCAACCGCCGAAGGAGTAGAAGGCCATCGGCACCGGGATCGGGACGTTGATGCCGAGCATCCCGACCTCGACCTCGCGCTGGAAGCGGCGCGCCTCGTAGCCGGAGCCGGTGAAGATCGCGGCGCCGTTGGCGTAGGTGTTGGCGTTGATCAGCTCGATCGCCTCGTCGAGGCTGCCGCTGCGGACGACCGAGAGCACCGGGCCGAAGATCTCGTCGGTGTAGACCGACATCTCGGTCTCGACCTGGTCGATCAGCGTCGGCCCGACCCAGAAGCCGCCGCCGTCCATCTCCAGCTCGCGCCCGTCGACGGTCAGCCGCGCACCGGCTTCCGCCCCCTGGCCGATGTAGTCGACGATCCGCTCGCGCGCCTGCGGCGTCACCACCGGGCCCATTTCCGAGCCGGGGTCGAGGCCGGGGCCGACCTTGATCCCGCGCGCCCGCTCCGCGACCTCCTCGACCAGCGCGTCGCCGGACTCGCCGACGGCGACGGCGACCGAGATCGCCATGCAGCGCTGGCCGGCAGAGCCGAAGCCGGCGGCCGAGAGCTGGTCGGCGGCGTAGCCGAGATCGGCGCCGGGCATCACGATCGCGTGGTTCTTCGCCCCGCCGAGCGCCTGCACCCGCTTGCGCTTCTCGGTCGCGCGGGCGTGGACGTAGGAGGCGATCGGCGTCGAGCCGACGAAGGAGACCGCGGCGACGTCGGGGTGGTCGAGCAGCGCGTCGACCGCGACCCTGTCGCCGTGGACGACGTTGAACACGCCCTCGGGCAGGCCCGCCTCGGCGTAGAGCTCGGCCACGAGGTTGGAGGCCGAGGGGTCGCGCTCGGAGGGCTTGAGGACGAAGGTGTTGCCGCAGGCGATCGCGACCGGGTGCATCCACATCGGCACCATCGCCGGGAAGTTGAACGGCGTGATCCCGGCGCAGACGCCGAGCGGCTGGCGGAAGGAGAAGGCGTCGACGGTGGTCGAGACCTGGTCGGAGTACTCGCCCTTCAGCAGCTGCGGGATCCCGCAGGCGAACTCGACCACCTCGAGCCCGCGCAGGACCTCGCCTTCGGCGTCCTCCAGCACCTTGCCGTGCTCGGAGGAGACGATCCGTGCCAGCTTGCCAACGTTGGCGTTGAGCAGCTCGCGGAAGGCGAACATCACCTTGGCCCGGCGGCTGAGCGAGGCCTCGGACCAGCCGGCAAAGGCGGCGCGCGCCGCGGCGACCGCGGCGTCGACGTCGGCCGGCTCGGCGAGGACGACCTCGGCCTGCTCCTCGCCGGTGGCGGGGTCCCAGACGGGCGAGGTGCGGGTCGAGGACCCACTCGTCTCCTCACCGCCGATGCGGTGGCGGATCGTCCGCTTGGCGGTGACGGCGCTCACCTGGTCATTGTGACGTGACCGGGGTCAGCGGCCCTTGGCCGCTGAGTACAGAGATCGCGTTGCGGGCGGCCAGCTCGGCCATCGCCGTGCGGGTCTCGACCGTAGCCGAGCCGAGATGCGGGGTGAGGACGACGTTGTCGAGCTCGAGCAGGCGCGGCTCGACCTGCGGCTCGTGCTCGTAGACGTCGAGCCCGGCGGCGGCGATGCGGCGCTCGGCGAGCGCCTCGGCGAGGGCCGCCTCGTCGACGATCGGGCCGCGGGCGGCGTTGACGAGGACCGCGCTCGGCTTCATCGCCGCCAGCTCGGCGGCGCCGATCAAGTGGTGCGTCTCCGGAGTCAGCGGGCAGTGCAGGCTGACCACGTCGGCCTCGGCCAGGAGGCGGTCGAGCGGCATCCACTCGGCGCCGAGCTCGGCCTCGACCTCGGCCGGCGCCCGGTGGCGGGAGTGGTAGGCGATCCGCATCCCGAAGGCCCGCGCCCGCTGCGCCACCCGCCGGCCGATCCCGCCGAGGCCGACGATCCCCAGCAGCCGGCCCTGCAGCGAGCTGCCGAGCATGAAGTGCATCCCCCAGTTCCAGTCGCGGCCGGAGCGGACCAGCCGCTCACCCTCCCCGATCCGTCGCGTAGCCGCGAGGACGAGTGCGATCGTCAGGTCGGCGGTCGCGTCGTCGAGCACCCCGGGCGTGTTGGTCACCACCACGCCGCGATCCTCCGCCGCCGCGACGTCGACGTTGTCGTAACCGACGGCGACGTTGGCGACGCAGCGCAGCTGCGGCCCCGCGGCGTCGAGCAGCTCCTCGTCGACCCGGTCGCCGAGCAGGGTCAGGATCGCCTCGGCGCCGGCGACCAGCTCGAGCAGGTCGGGCCGCGGAATTGCCGTCTCCCGCTCGTCGCTCCGCACCTCCCCCGCCTGCCGGAGCAGCTCGACGGCGCTCGGCGGCAGGCGGTTGGTGACGGCGAAGATCAAGGCGTTCTCGGCTTCAGGACCAGCAGGCAGAGGTCGTCGCGGATCGGGCTGTCGGCCCAGCCGACGATCGAGCGTTCGGCCTCGCTGGCGATCACGCGGGCGGCGAGCCCGCTGAGCGGCGCCAGTACCCGGGTCAGCCCGTCGAGCCCGAGCATCTCCCGGCCGCGCCGGACGTCGGTGGCGCCGTCGGTGTAGACGACCAGCCCCTCGCGGCCGGCGATCGAGGTCTCGGTGTTCTCCAGCACCAGCCCTGCTTCGGCGCCGAGCAGGAAGGTCGAGCCGTCGGGGTCGAACTCGACCAGGTCGGGCAGCCGCAGCGGCGGCGGGTGCCCGGCGCGGGCCCAGCAGACGGTGTCGTCGCCGGGGCGCATCCGCACGCAGACCGCGCTGACCAGCTCCTGGCGGCGGCCGGGGCGGTCGACGAGGGCCGCGTTGGCCATCGTCAGCAGCTCGGCCGGATCGTCCGTGTTCGCGGCGAAGGCGGCGAAACGGGCGCGGATGAAGGTGGCGAGCCGAGCCGCCTCGGGCCCGTGGCCGACGACGTCGCCGACGATCGCCACCGCCGAGCCATCCGCCCCGTTGGTCAGCAGGTAGAAGTCGCCGGAGACGCCGAGTTCGGAGGGGACGAAGGCGGTGCCGGCGTCGATCCCGGCGAGGTCCGGCAGGTCGGCGGGGGCGAGCGCCGCGCGGATCGACTCCAGTTCCTCGGCCGAGTGCTCGAGGGTGTGCAGACGCTCCGCGATCCAGGCGATGGCAAGCGCGACGCCTGCGAAGAAGACGGCGCGGATCGCCAGCGCCAAGCCGAAGTGCGAGACGGGGTGGATCAGGTGCCCGACCGCGTAGAGGCCGACGGTCGCCGAGGCGACGAGCAGGGCCGGCCGCAGCCCGAACCACCAGGCCGTCAGCCCGATCGGGACCGAGTAGAAGAACGCGAGCCCCGCGGTGGCGCTGCCGGCGAGGGTCCAGGCCGCGAAGACGACTGCGATCGCGATGACGATCCAGGCGATGCGCGCGGTTCGCGATGGGCCCCCCGACAACGTGGGCGGACCTTACCGCAGGCCCGCCCACGCGCCGGAACGACATCCGGACGCACCCGCTCCCCGGGTGGGGGAGAAGCGCGTCCGGTCCCTGACTACCCGAAGTTCAGAGGCGCGTCAGTACCACTTTCCGCGGGCAAAGCCGCCGAAGGCGATCAGCCCGATCAGCGCGATGATCAACCCGATCCAGAAGCTCCAGACGATCATCAACACGATCCCGATGATCACGAGGATGCCGCCGAGGGAAATGCCCCCGATGCCGGCACCCCTGTCTGCTCTGGTGTTCATCTGCTCCTCCGTTCGCTGGGTTTCCTTTGGATGACTGGTGCCTTCCAATGACTACCCCGGAGGGGCGGATCTCACTCCGGTTCCGGAGCCTCCTCGCCCGGCCAGGAGCCGGTCAATTTCGCGAAAGAGGTGCGGGTGCCGTGGTCGACCAGGCCTTTGACGAGGCGGAAGATGGCTCCCTCGATCAGCAGCGCCACGACCAGCTTCGGCCAGGAGAATTCGCGGTGCTCGGGCTTCGGCGGCTCCTCTTCGTCGATCAGCCCCCAGATCTGTTCGAAGATCTTGGAGCCGATCATCCCGGCGATCAAGCCGAGGACGATGCCGATCGGGGCGAAGATGAACTTCATCGGGTGACAGCCTCCCTCATTAGGTGGTCTTCTGGTCCTTCGGCTCGTCGCGCGGCTCGAGCTGGATCTCCTTCTCCGCCCGCGGCAGGCCTTCCTCGATCTCGGCGCTGCGCTCGCGCTCGGCGTTCATCTGGTGGCCGAAGAGGATCGCCAGGTTGGTGATCCAGAACCAGAGCAGCAGGACGACGAGGCCGGCGAGGGTGCCGTAGGTCTTGTCGTAGGAGCTGAAGTTGGAGACGTAGAGGGCGAAGAGGGCCGAGGCGATCGCCCAGACGACGATCGCGACCAGCGCCCCGGGCGTGACCCATTTGAAGCCGCGGACCTTGACGTTCGGCGTCGTGTAGTAGAGGACGTCGACCATGAGGATGAAGATCGCCGCCATCACCGGCCACTTGGCGACGTTCCAGACGTCGACGGCGGTGCCGCTGAGGCCGACGGGCCCGGCGATGGCTTCGACCACCGGGCCGGTGAGCACGAGGCCGATGGCGAGCAGCGCCATCATGATGATCATCGCCAGCGTGACCGCGATCTGCAGCGGCCGCAGCTTCCAGAAGGGCCGCCCCTCGGGGGTCTCGTAGATGATGTTCGAGGCGCGGGTGAAGGCGCCGACGTAGCCCGAGGCCGACCACAGTGCCGCGGCGAGGCCGAAGACGAAGGCGAAGCCCGCCGCGCTCTGGTTTTCGACGATCGATTTGATCGGCCCTTCGAAGGTTTCGGCGCCCGATTCGGGGCCGAGTTCGGTGATGATTTCGGTCAGCTTCGCGGTCGTCGTGGTGGGGTCGCCGAAGATCCCGATCAGCGAGACCATCGCGATCAGCGCCGGGAAGAGCGAGAGCAGCCCGTAGTAGGTCAGCGCCGCCGCCCAGTCGGTGAGGTTGTCCTCCTGGAACTCAGTCAGCGTCCGCTTCAGCGTCGGCAGCAGCCCCGTCTTCGCCGCCTCCCCCTCGGGCTTGTAGTCGCGCCTGACCGCGTTGCTCTCCATACGGGCTAGCTGCCCGTTTTCGCGCCGCCTCTAACCGGGAGCCGGGCGCTCCAACTCGACTTCGGGTGCCAACTTGTCCTCCCGCATCCCCTTGTAAGCGGCGTGGCGGAGGATCCCCTCCTTGGTCATCTCGCGGAACTCGAACTCGGCGACCAGCCGGGGCTCGACGAAGCGGGCGTTCTTCGGCGGCGCCGCGCCCGCTTCGAAGGGGCTGGCCTTTCGCGCCAGCGGCGCCAGCCTCTCGGCCAGGTCCTCGAGGTCGGCCTGCTTGAACCCGGTCCCGACCTTGCCGCCGTAGCGCAGCGCCCGCTCGTCGCCCTCGCCCTCGAAGTAGCCGACGAGGAGCGCGCCGAGGTGGTCCTTGCGGCGGCCCTCGCCGGGGGTCCAGCCGCCGATCACCAGCTCCTGGCGCAGGGTGTTCTTCACCTTCAGCCAGGCGCCGTTGCGCTTGCCGGGGGCGTAGGGGCTGTCGAGGCGCTTGAGGACCATCCCCTCGAGGCCCTGCTCGCGGCTCGCCTCGAGCAGCTCCGCGGCGTGGCCGACCGAGTAGCCGGGGGTGCGCCAGCTCTCGCCGTCGAGCTCGAGGCTGTCCAGCACCTCGCGGCGGCGCTCGTAGGGGTAGCCGGTGAGGTCGTGGCCGTCGAAGTAGAGGAGGTCGAAGACGACGTAGACGACCGGGTGGGATTTCATCCGCCGCCGGACGACGCTCGGCTCGGTCTGGTGGATCCGCTGCTGGAGCAGCTCGAAGCTCGGCCGGCCGCCCTCGTCGAAGACGACCAGCTCGCCGTCGAGGACCGCGTCGAAGGCGCCGAGCCGGCGGGAGAGCCGTTTCAGCTCCGGGTACTGGGCGGTGACGTCGTTGAGGTTGCGGGTCTGCAACTGGACGCGGCCGGGCTGGCAGTAGGCGAGCGCCCGCACCCCGTCCCACTTCACCTCGACCGCCCACTCGTCGGCGTCGCGCGGCAGGGTCGAGAGCTTCGCCAGCATCGGCACCACGTTCTCCGGGAACGGGTCGCGCTCGCGGGCCGGCGGGTCGATCCGGTGGATCATCCAGTCCTTCTCGCTCTCGCCGGCGCGGAAGAGCGCGTAGCGGCCCTGCAGGCGCTCGCCGTGGAACTCGACCATCACTTTCCCCGGCTCCCACTTCTCCAGCTCGTAGGTGCCGGAGTCCCAGATCCTCATCGTCCCGGCGCCGTACTCGCCCTGCGGGATCTCCCCCTCCCACTCGAGGTATTCGAGCGGGTGGTCCTCGGTGTGGACCGCCTTGCGGTTCTCCTCCGGGGTCTCGGGGATGCCGTTGGGGATCGCCCAGGAGGCGGCGACGCCATCGTGCTCGAGCCGCAGGTCCCAGTGCAGGCGGCGGGCGCTGTGTTCCTGGACGACGAACCGCGGCGCGCCTTTCTTCTTGCGGCGCCGTTTCGGCGCCGGCTCAGCGGTCTTGCCGAAGTCCCGCTTGCGCTCGTACTCGGTGAGTTTCTCCTCCGCCGATTTCCGCTTCGCCTTCGCCATAGGATCGATTCTTGCGCTCTACCCGCCTCAGCCTCTTCCTCTGCCTGCTCGGGCTAGGGCTTTTGATCCCGGGGGGAGCGGCGGCGGCCGAGCGGGAACCGTTCTTCCCCTCCGCCGGGAGCAGCGCCTTCGACGCCCTCCATTACGAGGTCGAGCTGTCCTACCAGGCGGGGAAGGGCGGCCGCATCCAGGCGACGACCAAGATCTTCGCCGTCGCCAAACGGCGGATCGGCGACTTCAAGCTCGACTTCGCCGGCCCCAGGGTGCTCCAGGTGCGCGTCAATGGCAAGGTCGCCGGTCGCGACCGCACCGCCAGGAAGCTGCACGTCTTCCTCGTCGACCAGGTGGTCCCGAAGGGGGACACGTTCCGGATCACCGTCCACTACGCCGGAACGCCGCCGCGGATCACCGACCCCGACGGCAGCCAGGAGGGCTGGTTCCGCACCGACGACGGCGTCATCGCGGTCGGCGAGCCGCAGGGCACGGCGGCCTGGATCCCCTGCAACAACGTCCCCACCGACAAGGCGACGTTCGAGTTCCACGTCACCGTCCCCGACGGGTTGAAGGCGGTCGCCAACGGCCGCCGCACGCGCAGCGTCAACAGGAGCAACCGGGTGCAGATGAACTGGGTCGAAGACGCGCCGATGAGCACCTACCTGGCGGTGCTGAACATCGGCCGCGGCCGCATCGTCAAGCGCCGGGCCGGCGGGGTGCCGACCTGGACGCTGATCGACCCACGGCTGGAGCGCGGCTCGCGCGGGCCGCTGGCCGAGCTGCCGGAGGTGATCCGCTTCGAGGCGGGGATCTTCGGCGCCTACCCGTTCGACTCGGCCGGCTCGCTCGTCGATTTCGCTCCCTCGCTCGGCTACGCGCTGGAGTCCCAGAGCCGGCCGATCTACGCCTACGTCCCCGACGTGACGACGATCGTCCACGAGACCGCGCACCAGTGGTTCGGCGACTCGGTCGGGCTCGAGCGCTGGCCGCAGATCTGGCTCAACGAGGGCTTCGCGACCTGGGCGCAGTGGTACTACGCCGAGCGCCACGGCGGCCGCAGCGCGCAGGCGATCTTCGAGCGCCTGAACGAGGTGCCGGCGAGCGACGAGCGCTTCTGGAACCCGCCGCCGGCGAGGCTCGGCCGCGCCAAGGACCTCTTCGACCCGACCACCTACGTGCGCGGCGCAATGGCCCTGGAGGCGCTGCGGGAGAAGATCGGCACCGGACCGTTCCTGCGGTTGCTGCGCCGCTGGACGAGCGAGCATCGCCATGGCAATGCGACGATCGGCCAGTTCACCGAGCTGGCCGAAGAGGTCAGCGGCCGTGACCTTCAGCCCCTCTTCCAGCGCTGGCTCTACCAGCGGGGCAAGCCGCACACCGGTGGCTAGCTTCCTCGTCGCCCCCGACTCCTTCAAGGGGACCTTCGACGCCGGCGCGGTGGCGGAGGCGATCGCGGCGGGGGTCGAGGCGGGCGACGGGACTGCCGAGCGCTGCCCGGTCGCCGACGGCGGCGAGGGGACGATGGACGTCCTGCTCGCGGCGCTGGGTGGCGAGCGCCGGACGGCCGCCGTCCACGATCCGCTGCGGCGGCCGATCGAGGCGAGCTTCGGCCTGCTCGGCGACGGCGAGACGGCGATCGTCGAGACGGCCCAGGCCTCGGGGCTGCCGCTGGTAGCGGCGGCGGAGCGCGACGCAGAGCGGGCCGACACCTTCGGTACGGGCGAGCTGATCGCCGCCGCGGTCGCGGCGGGAGCGGAGACCGTCCTGCTCGCCGTCGGCGGCAGCGCCACCACCGACGGCGGCGCGGGCGCGATCGAGGCCCTGCGCGGGGCCGGCCTGCTCGGCGACGTGCCGATCGAGGTCCTCTGCGACGTCACCGCCACTTACGTCGACGCGGCGCGCGTCTACGCGCCGCAGAAGGGCGCCGACCCGGCGACGGTCGAGCGCCTGGCGGCACGGCTCGAGTCGCTGGCGGCGGAGCTGCCGCGCGACCCCCGCGGCGTGCCGATGACCGGCTGTGCGGGCGGGCTCTCAGGCGGACTATGGGCCTACGGCGCGAAGCTTCGGCCCGGTGCCGAGTTCGTCCTCGACGCGGTCGGCTTCGACCAGCGCCTCGCCCGCGCCGACGCGGTGGTGACGGGCGAGGGTCGCTTCGACTCCCAGAGCCTCGGCGGAAAGATCGTCGGCGAGATCGTCTCCCGCTGCGCCGCCGCCGGCAAGCCGCTGCACCTGGTCGTCGGCGAGGACGGCTTCGACGGCAAGCCGCCCGCCGCGATCGCTTCGATAGCCGAGGCGAGCTCCCTGGAGGAGATCGAGGAGGCGGGCTCAGAGTTGACGCGCCGCATCGCGCCAGAGCGCTAGCGCTCGCCTCTCGAGGTGTCTCAGCCCTTGCCGGTGCAGGGGCGGACCACGGTCCCTTTCGCCCGGGTGCCGTCCGCGAAGACGGCGGTGCCGCGGGCGTTGAGGTGACCGTCGGGGCAGGTCGCGCTGATGATCCCCTTCTTCAGGGTCAGGGTGAAGAAGACGACCGAGCCGCTGCCGCCGGCGATCTTCGGGACGTCGGCGATCGATTCGAGCCCGTAGCGGCCTTTGTGGATCTTCTTGACCTTCACCGTGGTCACGACCGCCGCGACCACCGGGGCCGTGAGGTAGGCGTGGACGAAGATGGTCGTCACCCCACCCTTGAAGCCGCCGTTGAAGGCGAGCAGTTCGCTGTGGGCGAGGATCGGCGGCTGTTCGGGGAACTGGACCTCGACGTCGGTCTTGCCGCTGCCGATCAGCGCCGGGCCGCACACTTCCCGCGCCGCTTTGCTGGTCCGCGACTGCAGTTGACCCGAGGTGCAGGTGGGAATCCCCCTGACGCTGATGCTGCCGTGCTTGTCGCCTTCGATGAGGAATTGGCGCAGCGCAGGAGGGTGTTTTTCATCCGGGTCGAGAGAAGCGATTTTCGCCGCGACGTTGAAGGTGATCGGCGTCGGCTTCGTCTTCGAGAGCACCTTCGGCGAGAAGCCGCCGTTGTACTGCACTTCGAGATCGCCGACGATCACTTTCTGCCACGGCGCCGCCACGGCCACCCCGGCGACGGCCAGCACCGCTGCGATCAAGGCAGCGGCAACCCCCAAAGACTTACCCCAAGATTTCTTCATCACTACCTCCCGCGGACGACCATATGCGGGATCACCCGCCTGTCAACAACACTGGAGTTCTTCGTTCACGCTGAGAGACTGAGCCAGTGCGAGTCCTTGCGATCCTCCACCAGCGCGATGCCGGTCCAGGCGTGTTCGCCGAGGCGATCGCCGAGGCCGGCGGGACCTTGGACGAGTGGACGTTGGCCGAGCGGCCACAGCCGCCGGCGGACCCGCTCGGCTATGACGCGGTGCTCGTCCTCGGCGGGGCGATGAACGTCGACGAAGGCGAGCGGCACGGGTGGATCGCCGAGGAGGAGGCGCTGCTGCGCGAGCTGCTGGCGCGCGAGGTTCCGCTGCTCGGCCTCTGCCTCGGCGGGCAGCTTCTGGCCGCGGCCGCCGGCGCCGAGCCGCGGCGCGCATCGCGGCCGGAGATCGGCTGGCACCGGGTCGATGTGACGCCAGAGGGCGAGGACGACCCGCTGCTCGGCCCGCTCGCCCCCAGCTTCGAGGCCTTCCAGTGGCACAGCTACGAGTTCCCCCTCCCGTCCAGCGCCGTTCCCCTCGCCCGCAGCGAGGTCTGCCCGCAGGCCGCCCGCCTGCGCGACCGCGCCTGGGCCCTCCAGTTCCACCCCGAGGTCAGCCGCGCCGACGCCCTCCACTGGGTCGAGGACTACCGCAGCGACCCCGACGCGATCCGCATCGGCATCGACCCGGCGGAGCTCGGGCCGGAGACCGAAGAGAAGATCGGCGCCTTCAACGAGCTCGGCCGAGATCTTTGTCGCCGTTGGCTCCTGGGCAGTCCGGCCGAGCCGCCTTCGTGATCTGAAGGCAGCTCGGCCGAGAATTAACATCAGAGTTGATTCGAACTACGAGGTAACGCCAAGGCCTGCTGGGCTTGTGACCGTGTAGGTCCCTTCCCATTCCGCCGAAGCAATGATGCCGCAGTTGATCATTGCTTTGATGTGCAGCGTTGCGTTACCAGAAGCAACGCCTGTCAGAGTTCCGAGTTTGGTTGTTGGACCGGTCGTGCAATTCAGGGTGCCGATCGGCGATCCAGATGTGACCTGGGCTTCCTCGGAGTAGACCGTTCCATTTGTAGTAGAGCCGACGCGTACGACCTCCAGCTTGCCTGGGGCATGTACCGTGACCGGTCTGGTGCAGCCTCCAAAGGTCAGGGTCGAGATCGGGGCTGTGACTGAGGTGCCTGTGTAGGGACTGTTAGTGCTGGCATTGAAGTGCGAGGCCGAGCATGTGTTTTGGGAAAACCCTGATGTGTCCTTCAAGAGCAGCGACCCGCCGCCAGAAAGACTACCTGTGATTTCGAGCTGTTCCACTTTTGCACTTCCGCCGACCTCGAGACCGGTGGTCGGAGTGTCCGTGACGCCCAGGCCAGCTGGACTTGTCACCGTGTAGGTGCCTTCCCACTCAATGGATGGAACAATGCCGCAGTTGATTACCGAGCTGATGTGCAACGTTGCGTTGCCGGAGCTGACCCCTGTCAGGGTGCCGAGTTTGGTTTTTTCGGGAGTGTTGCATTTCAAAGTACCAACCGGTGAGCCGCTTGTGACCTGGGCTTCCTGGGAGTAGACGGTGCCGTCTGTAGTGCTGCCGATGCGGACGATCTCTAGTTTGCCGGGCGCATGTACCGTGACCACTCTGTTGCAGCCGCTAAAGGTCAAAGTCGAGATCGGAGCAGTAACAGATGCGCCGGTATACGGGCTGCTCGTGCTGGCATTTAGATGCGAAGCGGTGCATGTGTTTTGAAGGAAGCCGCTTGTATCCTTCAGGATCAGCGATTTTCCGCTCTGGAGACTCCCTGTGATTTCAGTTTTTTCTGCATTTGCGGTTCCGCCGACCTCGAGCGTGGTGGTCAGTGCGTCCGTAACCCCAAAGCCCCCTGGGCTTGTGACCGAGTAGGTCCCTTCCCACTTGGCGGAAGAGACGATCCCGCAGTTGATCAGAGCGTTGATGTGCAACATTGCGTTGCCTGAGCCGACCCCTGTGATCGTGCCGATGTGGGTTGTCGCACCGGTGGTGCAGTTCAGGGTGCCGGCAGGCGATCCTGATGTAACCTGAGCTTCCTCGGAGAAGACTGTACCGTTTGTAGTGCCTGGGATCCAGGTTACCTCGAGCGCTCCGGGTTCATGAACCGTGACGGTTCTCGTGCAGCTACCAAAGCTGAGGGTCGAGAGTTTTGCTGTCAGGACTGCGGCGGGAAAGCTGACGACTTTTCCTGCGGCAGTCGACGTGGTGCATGTGTTTTGAAGTACGCCAGATGTGGCTTTCAAGGTCAGCGAGCTACCGCTGGCAAGGCTCAGGTTGACTTCGACGGTTTCATTTTTCGGGACTCCGCCCACCTCCAGCGTGGTCGCTGAGGCGGCGCTTGCCCAGATTGCCATCAAGGCCAGGGCTACCACAGCGTGGCCGAACAACTTTGGGTACTTCATCTTGTGATCTCCTTGTCTTTAGCCCCAACAAGTTGGAGCGTTTGGGTGTGAAGGAGAGTTGCGGCTCCCGCAGCATCAGTCAAGAAGAGTCGACGCAATTACGCCCTTTGTCATGGTCGGCGAGCGGCACCCGATCTTTGTCGACGCTGGTTGCGCAGCGTCGGGTAGAGCGCCTACCCTTGGCGCGCCCTTCGCAGCTCACAACAGAGGAGAACCAGTGTCCCGTCTCAGCTTCCGCACCTTCCTTGCCCTGTTCGCCGCATGCGCCGCCCTCGCGGCCCCGACCGGCGCCAGCGCCGCCACCGTCGCCAACGGCGATTTCGAGATTGGGGGCCTGGGCGGCTGGCAGATCTACAACTCCTTCCCCGAGTGCGGCAGCTGGTTCGCCTACAGCGGCACCACTACCCCGGGCAAAGGCTTTCCGTTCGACGCGCCGCCGCAAGGAAGCTGGGCCGCGTTGACCGAAGAGCATTGCGCCGATACCGCGATTCTGTACCAAGACGTGGCGCTTGAGCCGTTCTGGTCGCACAGCCTTTCGGTAACCGCCTACTACCGCTCCAGGGCGCCGATCTTCGTGCCTTCGCCGAACAACCTGGAGGTCAGCAACGAACCGGTCCTCGTGCCGATCGGGGAGGAGCCGCCGCCGGTTAACCAGCAGATGCGCGTCGACGTCATCAAGCCGACGGCGCCGATCGAATCGGTGAACCCCGCCGACATCCTCGCGACCCTGTTCGCAAACAAGAACGGTGACCCGGAAGAGATGGCACCAACGGTCCTCACCGCCGATCTGACTGCGTTCGCGGGGCAGACGGTGCGCCTGCGAGCGGCAGTCGCGGCCGGCGACTACTACTTCAACGGCGGCGTCGATGCAGCTTCGATCACCAGCGTCCCGCCCAATAGCGCGATCACCCGCGGCAAGCTGACCCTGAACAAGAAAACGGGCGCCGGGAAATTGGCTATCCGCGTCCCGGGAGCGGGGTCGCTCACCGTCGTCGGCAAAGGCGAGAAGAAAAAGGTGAAACGGGCGAACCTCACCGTCACCGGAGCCGGCGCCGTGCTCCTGCCTCTGAAGCCCACCCCCTCGGGTCGCAAGGTCCTGAAGAAAAAGGGCAAGCTGAAAACGCGAATCGACGTCACCTTCACGCCGACCGGTGGGATCGCCGCGACCCAGACCTACAAAGTTACGCTGAAGAAGACTCTGAAGAAATAGGGCTCGAGCCAGTACTTCCAAGACCAGAGGAGAACCAGTGTTTCGTCTAAGCGTCCGCAACATCGTCGTCCTTGCCATCGCCTGTGCAGCCCTCGCAGTCCCGGCCGGTGCCGGCGCCGCCACCGTCGTCAACGGAGACTTCGAGACCGGGAACCTGAGCGGCTGGCAGGTCTCCACCAGCTCTGATGCCGGTAATTGGTACGCGTACTCAGGGACGCGGACTCCCAAACAGTCCTCACTCGAATCCGACCTCGAAGAAGAGGTCAGCTTCTTTGCGCCGCCGCAGGGTACCTTCGCCGCCGTCTCCGACGAGAGCAACCAGTCCACGGTGATCCTCTATCAGGACGTCGCCCTGGAGCCGCTTTGGACCCATCAGCTGACGCTCAGCCTCTATTACAAATCCTACGACGACATCGTCGTCCCGTCGCCGAACACCCTGGCCACCGACGACTCCGTCGAACACAACCAGCAGCTGCGCGTAGACGTGATGAAGCCGACGGCGGCGATCGACTCGCTCGCCCCGGCAGACACCTTGGCCACCGTCTTCGCCAACAAGACGGGGGACCCGATGGTGATGGGGCCGACGACGTTCGGCGCAGACCTGACTCCCTTCGCCGGGCAGACGGTCCGCCTGCGCGTCGCCAACGCGGTCCAGGACTTCGTCTTCAACACCGGTGTCGACGCGGTCTCCATCCTCAGCACCCCGCCCTCCAACACGGTCGCGCGCAAGAAGCTCACCCTCAACCGGAAGAACGGGACCGGCAAGCTTGCGGTCAAGGTTCAGGGCCCCGGGATACTGGTAGCCGTCGGCCGAGGCACGACGAAGAAGGTGAAGCGGACGAAGGTCTCCCCAACCGGTGCGGGGATCGTCCGCCTGGCGCTGAACCCCACCGCCGCAGGGCGGAAGATCCTCAATCGCCAGGGGAAGCTGAAAACCCGGATCGACGTCTTCTTCACCCCGACCGGCGGCCTCGTCAGCGATCAGAACTACGGGATCACGCTGAGGAAGACGCTGGCGAAGTAGCTCAGTCGAGCTGGGTCGGGGTCAGGTAGGCGGCGGAGAGGCCGCCGTCTACCAGGAAGGTGCTGGCGGTGACGAAGCTGGAGTCGTCGCTGGCGAGGAAGAGGGCGGCCTTGGCGATCTCGTCGGGCTCGCCGAAGCGGCCCATCGGGATGTGGACGAGGCGCTTGGCGGCGCGCTCGGGGTCCTTGGAGAAGAGCTCCTTGAGGAGCGGCGTGTTGACCGGGCCCGGGCAGAGGGCGTTGACGCGGATGCCGCGGTCGGCGAACTCGACCCCGAGCTCACGCGAGAGCGAGAGGACCGCGCCCTTGGAGGCGGTGTAGGAGATCTGGCTGACCGCGGCGCCCATCGTCGCGACGAAGGAGGCGACGTTGATCACCGAGCCGCCGCCGGCCTCGAGCAGGTGCGGGATCCCGTGCTTGCAGCAGAGGAAGACGCTGCGCAGGTTGACGTCCTGTACCCGCTGCCAGGACTCGAGCTCGGTCTCCAGCACCGAGCCGTCGTCGGTCGGGTTGATCCCGGCGTTGTTCATCAGCACGTCGATGCGGCCGAACTGCTCGCGCGCCTCGGCGAGGGCGGCGCGGACCTGCTCCTCGTCGGCGACGTCGGCGGCGATCGTCAGCGCCCCGGCCGCCTGCTCGGCGTCGAGGTCGATGCCGACGACCTTGGCGCCCTCGGCGGCGAAGAGGCGCGCCGACTCGGCGCCGATCCCGCTCGCGGTCCCGGTGATGACGCAGACCTTGTCCTCCAGCCGTGCCGCCATGTCAGCCCCCTTCGGTCGCGTAGTAGACGTTCTTGACGTCGGTGTAGTGCTCGAGCGCGTCGGGCCCGAGCTCGCGGCCGACGCCGGACTGCTTGAAGCCGCCGAAGGGAGTGGAGACGCGGACCGAGGTGTTGGAGTTGATCGAGATCACCCCGGTGTCAATCGCCCGCGCGAAGCGCAGCGCCCGCGCCCCGTCGCCGGTCCAGACCGAGCCGGAGAGACCGTAGATCGTGTCGTTGGCGAGCCGCACCGCGTCCTCCTCTGAGTCGAAGGGGATGACGCAGGCGACCGGGCCGAAGATCTCCTCCGCCGCGGCGCGGTCGTCGTTGGCGACCGGCGCCAGGACCGTCGGCGGGAACCAGTAGCCGGGGCCGTCGGGAGCGCTGCCGCGGATCGCGACCGGGGCGTCCTCGGGGACGTAGGAGGCGACGGCGTCGCGCTGGCCGGCGGAGATCAGCGGCCCCATCTGGGTGGCCTCTGAGAGCGGGTCGCCGACCGCGATCCCCTCGACCGCCGGCTGCAGCGCGGCGAGGAAGTCGTCGAGGGCCGAGCGCTCGACGAGGATCCGCGAGCGCGCGCAACAGTCCTGGCCGGCGTTGCCGAAGACCGCCATCGGCGCCGCCGCGGCGGCGGCCTCGATGTCGGCGTCGGCGAAGACGACGTTGGCCGACTTGCCGCCCAGCTCCAGCGTCACCCGCTTGATCGTCTGTGCGGCGCCGGCCGCGATCCCGCGGCCGACCTCGGTCGAGCCGGTGAAGGCGATCTTGGCGACGTCGGGATGCTCGACCAGCCGCTGGCCGCAGACGCTGCCGGGACCGGCGACGACGTTGACCACTCCCTCCGGCAGGCCGGCGGCGAGGGCGATCACCTCCAGCTCCAGCGCAGTCAGCGGCGTCAGCTCCGCCGGCTTGAGGACGACGCAGTTGCCAGCGGCGAGGGCCGGCGCCAGCTTCCAGGCGGCGATCGTCAGCGGGAAGTTCCAGGGGACGATCAGGCCGACGACGCCGAGCGGCTCGCGGAAGGTCATGTCGACGCCACCGGCGACGGGGATCGTCTGGCCGAGCAGCCGCTCCGGCGCGCCGGCGTAGTAGCGGAAGGTCTCGACCACCATCCCGATCTCGCCCCGCGCGTCGCCGATCGGCTTGCCGGCGTTCCGCGCCTCGAGCGTCGCCAGATCCTCCAACCGCTCCTCGATCGCGCCGGCCAGCTCGCGCAGCAGCTTCGCCCGGTCCGCCGGCGCCACCGCGCGCCAGGCCGGGAAGGCCGCCTTCGCCCGCGCCACAGCGGCGTCGGTCTCCTCGACCCCGGCCCGCGGCACCTCGGCCATCACCTGCTCCGTCGCCGGCTCGATCACCTCGATCATCGCGCCACCACCGCGCGCGCAGCCTCAACCAGAGCGCCGATTACCTTCGAGCCCTCGTCCTCCTCGGGATGCCAGACCACACCGAGGGCGAAGTGCTTGCCGGGCAGCTCGATCGCCTCGGGGAGGTCGTCCTCGGCCGACCAGCCCGTCACCCTCAGCCCCTCCCCCAGGCGATCTACGCCCTGGTGGTGGTGGGACCAGACGACGAAGCTCTCGACCCCCGCCGCGGTGCAGGCGAGCGAGTCCTGGTCGAGCCGCACGTGGTGCTCGCTGAAGGTGCCGGCGACCGAGCGGTGCGTCTCCGCGCCGAGCGCCTCCGGCAGGTGCTGGACCAGCGTCCCGCCCAGCGCCACGTTCAGCAGCTGCATCCCGCGGCAGATCCCCAGCACCGGCATGTCGCGCTCCAACGCCCGCCGCGCCAGCGCAAGCTCGAAGGCGTCGCGCTCGGGCCAGGTGCCGCGCGTCTCGGGGTGCGGGTCGGCGCCGTAGCTCGCCGGGTCGATGTCGGCACCGCCGGCCAGCATCAGCGCGTCGACCCGGTCGAGGAGGACGTCGGGGTCGGCGACCGCGGCCTCGTCGGGCGGCAGCACTATCGCGATCCCGCCCGCCCGCTGCACGCAGCGCACGTAGGCGCGCGGCGCCAGCGTCACTTCGTAGCCGTCCCACACTCCCCACGAGACCCGCTCGACCGCGGCGCAGATCCCGATCGCCGGCGCGCCGCCCGCCGCCCCGGTCATAGCCGCTCGAAGCCCCGGTAGCGCTCCCAGTCGGTGACGGCCGCCTCGTAGGCCTCGATCTCGATCCCGGCCCGGTTCAGGTAGTGGTCGACGACCTCGCCGCCGAACGCCTCACGCGCCACCTCGCTCGCCGCGAACGCGTCGCGCGCCAGGTAGATGTTCGACGGCACCCGCGGCTTGTCGGACTCGTAGGCGTTGCCCTCGAAGACCTCCTCCAGCGGCAGCTCCTCGTCGATCCCGTGCAGGCCGGCGGCGATCATCGCGCTCAGCGCCAGGTAGGGATTGACGTCGGCGCCCGGCAGCCGGTTCTCCATCCGCAGCCCCTCGCCGTGGCCGACGACCCGCAGCGAGCAGGTGCGGTTGTCCCGCCCCCAGGCGATCGCGGTCGGCGCGAAGGAGCCCTTGGCGAAGCGCTTGTAGCTGTTGACGTGCGGCGCGTAGAGCAGCGTCAGCTCCTCCATGCAGGCCAGCTGGCCGGCGACGAAGTGCTCGAACAGCGCCTGGTCGGCGGCGAAGGCGTTGCGCCCGTCCTCCCCAGCCAGCGAGCAGTGGATGTGGCACGAGTTGCCCTCGCGCTCGTTGAACTTGGCCATGAAGGTGATCGCGTGCTCCTCCTGGGAGGCGATCTCCTTGGCGCCGTTCTTGTAGATCGCGTGGTCGTCGGCGCAGCCGAGCGCGTCGCGGTAGCGGAAGTTGATCTCGTGCTGGCCGAGGTTGCACTCCCCCTTGGAGTTCTCGACCTCCATCCCCGCGGCCGCCATCTCGTTGCGGATCCGGCGGATCAGCGGCTCGACCCGCGCCGTCCCCAGCAGCGAGTAATCGATGTTGTAGAGGTTGGCCGGCTCGAGGTCGTGGAAACCCTTCTTCCAGGCCTCCTCGTAGGTGTTGCGGAAGACGATGAACTCGAGCTCGGTCGCGGCCAGCGCGCTCATCCCCCGCTCGGCCAGCCGCGCCAGCTGGCGGCGCAGGATCTGCCGCGGCGAGGCGGCGACTTCGCGGCCGTCGGACCACTGCACGTCGGCCATCACCATCGCCGTCCCCGGCAGCCACGGCACCAGCCGCAGCGTGTCGAGGTCCGGGACCATCTCGAAGTCGCCGTAGCCGGTGTCCCAGGAGGCCATCGCGTAGCCGCCGACCGTTTCCATGTCGACGTCGACGGCGAGCAGGTAGTTGCAGCCCTCCGCCCCGTGCTCGAGCACGTCGCCGAGGAAGTGGCTCGCAGTTAGCCGCTTGCCCTGCAGCCGGCCCTCCATGTCGGCGATCGCGAGCAGCACGGTGTCGACCGTGCCGTCCGCGACCGCCTTCTTCAGCTCCTCGACGGTCACCCGCGGAACGTTACGCCGCCGCGCTCACGGTCGGGCCGGCCCGACCTCGGGCTCGGCGCCGATCGCTTCCTCGATTTCGATCTCCCGTACCTGCCCGGTGAAGTGCTTGCGGGCGCTGGCAAACCAGGCGATCGCGGCGAGGAGGATCACGACGCCGACCATCAGCGGCGCGTAGTTGAACGACTCCCAGGTGAATTCGTCGTTCCACGGCACCGCCAGCGGCGTGAACGGGAGGCAGAAGATGATCGTGATCAGGCCCACCCAGAAGGTGGCGAAGGCGTTCATCCACTTGTACTTGCGCCCGTTGTTCCAGGGGCCGACCTCGAAGTCGTCGCCCTTGCGCCAGCGCAGGAAGATCGGGATCACGTAGGCGATGTAGAGCCCGATGACCGCGATCGAGACGACCGCGAAGAAGGCGAAGGGGACGTTTTCGCCGTTCCCCTTCAGGGCCGGCAGGGTGATCAGCAGCGCCGCCGTCGCCATCACCAGCACCGCGTAGACCGGGACCCGCTCGGAGTTGACGGTGGAGATCTTCGACGAGACGCGGTTGCCGAAGCCTTTGTCGCGCGAGAAGGCGTAACACATGCGCGACGCGCTGGTCAGGCAGGCGGCGCCGCAGAACAGCTGGCCGACGACGGAGATGATGAGGACGAACTTGCCCCAGCCCGAGCCGAGCGCTTCGACCAGCAGCGTCGGCGCGAAACCGAGCGCTTCGTTGGCACCGTCGACGTTGGTCACCGCGAAGGTGATCGCCAGCAGCACGATCCAGCCGATCAGCGCCGAGTAGAAGATCGACTTCCAGACTCCCTTGGCCGCCGATTCGGAGGCGCCGTGGGTCTCCTCGGAGATGTGGGCCGAGGCGTCGAAGCCGGTGATCGTGTACTGGGTCAGCAGGAAGCCGAGCGGCAACACGTAGAACCAGTACATGCCGTCGCTGAAGCCGCTGTTGTTGATCCGGTGGCCGAAGACGAAGCTGAAGCTCTGGTGGCCGTCGGGGACCACGATCAGGACGATGACGATCGCGGCGACGCCGAGCACGTGCCACCAGACCGAGACGCTGTTGACCAGCGAAAGCAGGTGCGTTCGCCTCACGTTGACGATCGTGTGAACCGTGAGGATCAGCGCGAACAAGAGGAAGACCTCGGCGAGGATGTGGACTTCGTCGCCGAAGTTGACCCCGAGCAGGTTGACTTCGTAGAGGCCGAGGACGACGTTGAGGAAGGTCGCGCAGGCGTAGTCGACCGAGGCGAGGACGGCGACCAGGCCGATCAGGTTGAACCAGCCGGTGAACCAGGCCCAGATCGGTCCGCCGAGGCGTCCCGACCACCAGTAGATCCCGCCGGCCGTCGGATAGGCCGAGACCAGCTCGGCCATGCAGAAGCCGATGATCAGGATCGGGATCGAGATCAGCGGCCAGCCGATCGAGATCGCGATCGGGCCGCCGTTGTTCCACGCCTGTCCATAGGTCGTGAAGCAGCCGGCGAGGATCGAGATGATCGTGAACGAGATCGCGAAGTTGGAGAACCCGCTCCAAGCTCGATTCAGAGACTGTTTGTAGCCGAGCTCCGCGAGTCGCTGTTCGTCGCGGCTCGGAGACGAGACATTGCCCTCCATACGCCTTCCCTTCGTAGCTTCCCAAGCTGCGTGAAATGGTTTAGCGAACCGACCTATAAGGTCGGGTGCGAGCCTAGAACCGCCCTCCGGCCATGTCAACCTTGACCCGCGAGTCTGGCGGTAGAGAATCACCTTCCAACTCGTGCCCTCTCTCGCAGACACCCTCGGACCGATCTCTGCCCGCCTTGGCGAGATCGAAGGCGACCCCGTCCCGCTCGAGGGCGGGATCACCAACCGCAACTACCGTGTCCGCTTCGCCGGCGAGGACCTGGTCGTGCGCCTGCCGGGCAAGGACACCGCGCTGCTGGAGATCGACCGCGCCGCCGAGAAGGCGGCCGGGGAGCTGGCCGCCGGGGTGGGCGTCGGCCCCGAAGTGGTGGCGATGCTCGACGACCCGCCCTGCCTCGTCACCCGCTTCGTCGTCGGCGAGCCGGTCGGCGCCGCGGAGCTGCGCGAGCCGGAGGCGCTGGCCGAGGTGGCGACGGCGCTGCGGGCGCTGCACTCCTGCGAGGAAGGTCTGCCGACCGAGTTCTCGAGCTTCCGCATCGTCGAGACCTACGCGGCGCGGATCGCCGAGCGCGGCGCCGAGGTCCCGACCTCGTACGAGTGGGCGATGGCGGCGGCGCACCGGATCGAAGCGACACTCATCGGTCCCGAGCACGAGCCCGTCCCCTGTCACAACGATCTCCTCTCGGCCAACTTCATCCGCTCGCCGCAGGGGCTGCGGATCGTCGACTGGGAGTACGCCGGCTGCGGCGACCGCTACTTCGACCTCGGCAACTTCGCCGTCAACAACGAGCTCGACGCGGCGCAGGAGGCCGAGCTGCTCACCGCCTACTTCGAGTCGCCGGCCAGCGCCCGCCGGCTCGCCTCGCTGCGGCTGATGCGGTTCATGTCCGACTTCCGCGAGGCGATGTGGGGGGCCCTGCAAAGCACGGTCTCCGACCTCGACTTCGACTTCTCCGAGTACTGCGCCAAGCACTTCGACCGCATGCGCGAGTTTGCCGGCGAAGGCCGGCTGGAGGAGCAGCTCGAGGAGGCGGGCGGTGCCCCGGGCTGAGCTGCCCGACCGCGCCCGCTGCGTGATCGTCGGCGGCGGGGTCGGCGGCGCCTCGCTCGCCTACCACCTGGCAAAGCTCGGCTGGGAGGACGTCGTCCTGCTCGAGCGCTCGCAGCTGACCTCCGGCTCGACCTTCCACAGCGCCGGGCTGGTCGGGCAGCTGCGCGGCTCGGTCTCGCTGACGAAGATGATGATGCACTCGGTCGACCTCTACCGGCGGCTGGGAGAGGAGTCGGAGTTCGACCCCGGCTGGGTCGAGTGCGGCGGCATCCGCCTCGCCTCCAGCGAGGAGCGGATGGAGGAGCTGCGGCGCCAGGCGGGCTGGGCGAAGACCTTCGGCCTGCCGCTGGAGCTGATCAGCGCCGAGGAGGCGAAGGAGATGTTCCCGCTGATGTCCACCGAGGGGGTGCTCGGGGCGGCCTGGCTGCCGACCGACGGTTACATCGACCCGGCCCAGCTGACCTACGCGCTCGCCGACGGCGCCCGCCAGGGCGGCTGCCGCATCTTCACCAACACGCGGGTCGCCGGGATCGAGGTCGACCGCGGCCGGGTGCGCGGCGTGCGCACGGACCGGGGAGACGTCGAGGCCGAGGTCGTCGTCGACGCCGGCGGCATGTTCGCCGCCGAGATCGCCCGCATGGCCGGCGTCCGCGTCCCGCTGATCCCGATGTCCCACCAGTACCTGGTCACCCAGCCGCTCGATGCGGTCCGCGAAGCGCGCGGCGAGGAGCGCCGCCACCTGCCGACCCTGCGGGATCCCGACCTGCTCGTCTACTACCGCGAGGACGGGGACGGGCTGGTGATGGGCGGCTACGAGCGGCGCAGCGAGCCGGCGTTCCTGCCGGCCGGGCCGGGACGGGTCGAGGCGATCCCGCATGACTTCAACGGCCGGCTGCTGGAAGAGGACTGGGACCGCTTCGAGGAGATCACCGAGAACTCCAAGCGCCGCGTCCCGGCGATGGAGCAAATCACGGTGACCAAGCTGATCAACGGCCCGGAGGCCTTCACCCCCGACAACGAGTTCTGCCTCGGCGAGACCGAGGTCGGCGGCTTCTTCGTCTGCGCCGGCTTCTGCGCCCACGGACTGGCCGGGGCCGGCGGGATCGGCAAAGTCGTCGCCGAGTGGATCGTCGACGGCGAGCCGAGCCTCGACCTCTGGCACATGGACATCCGCCGCTTCGGCGCCCAGTACCGCTCCCCCGCCTACACCCACGCGCGGATCAAGGAGACCTACGAGACCTACTACGACATCCGCTATCCCAACCACGAGCGACAGGCGGGTCGGCCGCTGCGGATGTCGCCGGCCAACGCCTGGCACCGCGAGCACGACGCCGCCTTCGGCGAGAAGTCGGGCTGGGAGCGGGTCAACTGGTACGAGCGCAACGCCGCCGCCGGGGACGAGGGACTGCGGCCGCGCGGCTGGGCGGGGCAGCACTGGTCGCCGGCGATCGGCGCCGAGCACCGCGCCACCCGCGAGGCGGTCGCGCTCTTCGACGAGTCCTCCTTCGCCAAGCTCGAGATCGAGGGCCACGGGGCGGAGACGTTCCTCGAAGTCCTCTGCGACAACCGGGTCGCCCGCGAGGTCGGGCAGA